>Ga0157375_10002641_pt1 | contig 15519 bp, 15 predicted proteins | sample M35metaG_FD_115311 | JGI IMG/M metagenome (GOLD analysis project Ga0157375, IMG submission 115311) | Miscanthus rhizosphere microbial communities from Kellogg Biological Station, Michigan, USA - M3-5 metaG | ecosystem: Host-associated > Plants > Roots > Rhizosphere > Soil | place: USA: Michigan...
AGCCTGCGCGCCCGCCTCTGACATGGGTCAAGCGCCTCAAGTTGCGGGGCAGCGGTCTTTCAGACTATATTTCCCTGAATTTAGCGATGGATCCAACACGATGCACAGGCCGCCTCAGGGCACGCTGAAATTGCCAACCGAGCTCAGCCAAGGGAACGTCGCCAAGCTTCTGCGCGGCGCGGGACTGAGGCCGACGCGGCAACGCGTGGCGCTGGCGCACCTCCTCTTCGCCGAGGGCGACCGTCACATCACGGCCGAGACGTTGCACGAGGAGGCGCTGACCAAGAAAGTGCCGGTGTCGCTCGCCACCGTCTACAATACGCTACACCAATTCACCGAGGCGGGCCTGCTGCGCGAGGTCGCGGTGGAAGGCGCCAAGACCTATTTCGACACCAACACTTCGAACCACTACCATTTCTTCTGCGAGCATTCCGGCAGGCTGTTGGATATCGCGACCGGCTCGATCCGCATCGAGGGGCTGCCCGAAGCGCCCGACGGCATGGCCATCTCCCGCGTCGACGTGCTGGTCAGGCTCGTAGACAAGTAGAGCCGCTAAGCGCCCTACTTCACTTCCTCGCCTTTATAGACGCCCCACAGCTTGTCCTGCTGGACATAGCCGGAATAGTCGTCGACAGAGACGTTGCACCATTCTCCGTCGCAGGACAGCACGTTGCCGAGCACGCCCGACTGCAAATCGGCGACGGCGCGCGAGCCGGTGGAATTGGAGCTGTAAAGCGGCACGCGCTCGTCGCCTTTCGACCAGGGGGTGATCAGCGCCGTGCGGCGCGCGCTGAGTAGACTGTGGAACACCCAGCCATCGGCGCCTTCGCTGTCACGCACCCGCCGCCAATTATCCGATTCGGCGATCACCTCGACGGGAAGCCCGGCGCGCGAGAACACCCAGACGATCGCCTGGTCGGTGCTCGGACCTTTGCGCACATTAACCTTGTCGGACTTGAGGCTGACGAAACGCGGAACGGGCAGCGCCGCCGACTTTTCGGTCGACTCGACGGCCGCCGGTTTCACATTGTCCGCGGCAGCGCTCGGTCCGACGGCTGAGACGGAGGTCAGCGCCAGGGCTACGGCCGCGATCGAAATGAGATGCTTCACCCTTGAGCCCACCTTGCCGCCAGTTTGTGCAATTCCCGCAACAGGTTTACGGCCGAATCGGCCCGCCCCCACCATGGTCCTGCTTGGCTGATAAAAGTGAAAGGATCGTGGCTCCAGGACAAGATGGCCCTTTATCTGGCAAAGCTGCTTCTGTTAGAGAAAGGCGCGCTTTGGCTGAAGCGCTGCATAATGACGCGGGGAAATCCTCTTCCGCGATAAATCCTAACTGGACTGGTAATGGCTGACCGACCTCTCGTTATCGTCACGCGCAAGCTCCCCGACGTGGTGGAGACGCGGCTGCGCGAGCTTTTCGACGCAAGGCTCAATCTCGAAGACAAGCCCTTCACGCGCGAAGAGCTGATCGACGCGGTCAAGGTCGCCAACGTGCTGGTGCCGACCGTCACCGATCGCATCGACCGGGCGGTGCTGAGCCAGGCCAGCCCGGATCTCAAGCTGATCGCGCAATTCGGCACCGGCGTCGACAATATCGACCTGGAGACGGCGCGGAACCGTTCGATCCTCGTCACCAATACGCCCGGCGTGCTGACCGAGGACACCGCCGACATGACCATGGCGCTGATCCTTGCCGTGCCGCGCCGGCTCACCGAAGGCGCCAACGTGCTGCGCAGCGGCGCCAATGGCTGGCAGGGCTGGTCGCCGACCTGGATGCTCGGCCACCGCATCTTCGGCAAGCGGCTCGGCATCGTCGGCATGGGGCGGATCGGCCAAGCCGTCGCCAAGCGGGCCAAGGCGTTCGGCCTGCAGATCCACTATCACAACCGCAGGCGCGTCGCGCCCGAGGTCGAGAAGTCGCTCGAGGCGACCTATTGGGACAGCCTCGACCAGATGATCGCCCGCATGGATATCGTCTCGATCAACTGCCCGCACACGCCGGCCACCTATCACCTGCTGTCGGCGCGGCGGCTCGCCCTGCTCAAGCCGTCCGCCTATATCGTCAACACCGCGCGCGGCGAGGTGATCGACGAGAACGCGCTGGCCCGCATGATCGAGAACAACGAGCTGGCCGGCGCGGGCCTCGACGTGTTCGAGCACGAGCCGGCGGTGAACCCGAAACTGCTCAAGAGCAACAAGGTGGTGGTGCTGCCGCACATGGGTTCGGCCACGCTCGAAGGCCGCGTCGACATGGGCGAGAAGGTCATCATCAACATCAAGACCTTCCTCGACGGCCACGCGCCGCCAGACCGCGTCCATCCCGCGATGTTCTAGACGCGGCGTTCAGGGCTTCGCACATGTTCGGGGCGGAAGCCGAGGCCGATCAGCCGCGCCGGAAAGCGGCGTAGCAATGGGAAGCGGTTGAACAGCGTCACCGCGAAAGGCGGCTTGGGCCGTTCGGTCAAGCCGAGCACGTTGCTGATGACGCGCTTCTGAATGAAGAGCTGCACCGCCTGCATCATCTTGGTCGGCCATTCGCGCCGCGCCTGCACGCTTGCCAACTGAGCCGCCGGCACGCGGCCCTTGCTCAGTGGCTGCCAGAGAAGATTCGCCGCGGCGACCGCGTCCTGGATGGCGAGATTGATGCCGACACCGCCGACCGGCGACATGGCATGCGCCGCATCGCCGATGCAGAGCAGCCCCGGCCGGCTCCAGCGCTTGAGGCGATCCACGGTGACGGTCAGCAGCTTCAAATCGTCCCAGCAGGCGATCTCCTGGAGGCGATCGGCAAATTCTGGATTGAGCCCGGCTATGGCCGCGCGAAACGCTTCGAGACCCCGGCTGCGGAGCTGCTCGAAACCGCCTTTCGGAATGACGTAGGCGCATTGCCAATAATCGCCGCGGTCGAGCGTGACGAACACCACGCCGGCCTGGATGCGGCCGAGCAACTGCTGGCCGTCGCTCGCGTGCTTTGACAGGCGGAACCAGACCACGTCCATCGGCGCGCCGAAGTCTTCCACCTTGAGCCCGGCGCGCATGCGTACATCCGAGTGGCGCCCGTCGGCGCCGACGACGAGATCGGCCCTGATCTCGAGCGGTCCGTCCGGCGTCTCGGCGTTAAGGCCGAGCACACGGCCATCCTCGATGAGGAGGTCGGTGACGCGCGCGCGCATCTTGAGGTGAAAGCCCGGAAAGCGGCGCGCCTGCTCGGCGAGGAAATCGAGAAAGTCCCATTGCGGCATCAGAGCGATGAAACGGCAATGCGTCGGCAGATGCGAGAAATCGGCGAGGCTCACGCGCTCGTCACCGATTTGACCCGCCAGCGTGCGCACCTCCTGACGCGGGCGCTTGAGGAAATCGTCGAGAATGCCGAGCTCGTACATGATCTCGAGCGTGGAGGGATGAATGGTGTCGCCGCGGAAATCGCGCAGAAAATCGGCGTGCTTCTCCAGCACCACGACATCGATGCCGGCGCGGGCCAGCAGGAAGCCCAGCATCATGCCGGCCGGGCCACCGCCGGCAATGGCGCATTGGGTTGTTATGGCTCCGGTTGTCATGCGTGATCCTATGTTTCGACGCCGTCATTTCGGCGCAAGCCGGAATCCAGGGTCCGATCCCATGAGTTTCTTACTGGATACCGGCTTTCGCCCGGTATGACGAGCAAGGATCGCTGAATTCATCCAACAACCTCGACCGGCGCTTTGCGGTGATGCGACAGATCATGCAAGCGCGGTGCGTTCCCGTTCAGCGGGTTCTCCGGATCCCAGCCATAAGCGACATTGGAGAAGCGCGCCTGGAGCGCGTCATAAAGCAAAAGCCGCCCCACGAGGCTCTCGCCGATCCCGAGCAGTTCCTTCACCACCTCGACGGCGGCAAGCGTGCCGATCACCCCGGCGACCGCGCCGAGAATGCCGGCTTCCGTGCAAGGCGCCACGGTGCCTTCGGGCGGCGGTTCCGGGAACAGGCAGCGATAAGACGGGCGCGGTTTGCCGGCCGCGTCGCTCTCGTAAGCGCGGAAGGTGGTGAGGTGACCGTCGAACGGTCCGACCGCGGCGAACACCAGCGGGCGCTTGGCGAAATAGCAGGCGTCGTTGACCAGATAGCGCGTGGCGAAATTGTCGGAGCCGTCGGCGACGATGTCGAAGCCGCGCAGGATTTCCAGCGCGTTCTCAGGGACAAGGCGGGTCGAATAGAGGCGCGTTGCGACATGCGGGTTGAGACGCTCGAGCGTCGCCGCCGCGCTCTTGGTCTTCGAGCGTCCAACGCTCTTGGTGTCATGCACGATCTGGCGCTGCAGATTGTCGAGGCTCACGCGGTCGCTGTCGATGATGCCGATCTCGCCCACGCCGGCCGCGGCAAGATAGAGAATGAGCGGCGAGCCGAGGCCACCGGCGCCGACCACCAGCACGCGCGCGGCCTTCAGCCTCTGCTGGCCCTCGCCGCCGATCTCCTTCAGCACCAGTTGGCGCTTGTAGCGGGCGATTTCCTCGGGGGTGAGCATGATTGGAACTTATGCCTTCGGCGGCTACACTGCCAGTGAACGTCAGCGCGTAGGGTTGGCAAAGCGAAGCGTGCCCACCCTATGCGCCGGTGGAGCCGAAGCCGCCCTGCCCGCGCTCCGTGTCGGTCAAGGCGTCGACCGCGACGACCGCAACCTGGGCGACGGGGCCAATCACCAGCTGGGCGATGCGGTCGCCGCGGCGGACAAGGAACGGCTCGCTGCCATGGTTGATCAGGATCACCATCAGCTCGCCGCGATAATCCGCATCGATAGTGCCGGGCGTGTTGAGCAGTGTCACGCCATGCTTGATCGCCAAGCCTGAGCGCGGGCGGACTTGCGCCTCGTAGCCCACCGGAATTTCCAGCGCGAAGCCCGTTGCAATCAAGGCGCGGGCGCCAGGCGCAAGCTCGACCGGAGCTGCTTCCGGCACGCCGGCCACCAGATCGAGACCGGCCGCGTGCGTCGATTGGTAGGATGGCAGCGGCAGGCCCTCGCCGTGCGGGAGACGCTTCACGCGCAGCGTGACGCTCATTCAGCCGCCGAGCGCATGGCCGTGAGCGCTTGCGCCGCGCGGGCAAGCAGCCGCGCCGCGGTCTCGTCCTTGCTGAGCGGTGGCCAGTCCTCGACGCCCGCCTCCGTCACAAGGTGGACTTGCGTGTGGTCGCCGCCCATCGCGCCGGTGCCGGGCCAGACATCATTGGCGACGATCCAGTCCGCACCCTTGCCGCGGCGTTTGGCGACGGCATTGTCGACCAGATTCTCGGTCTCGGCGGCGAAGCCGATCACGAGCATCGGCCGTTTCGGCCCGGGCTTGGCGATGGTCGCGAGAATGTCGGGGTTGAGCGCGAGCTTGAGCTCGGTCTCGACCTGGTTCTGCTTCTTCAGCTTCTGCGGCGCTTCATCGGCGGCGCGCCAGTCGGCAACCGCCGCGGCGCAAATGGCGATGTCGGCGGGGAGCGCGGCGAGCGTTGCGGCAAGCATCTCATGCGCCGTCTCGACCTTCACCACGGTGACGCCTTGCGGGTCGGGCAGCGCCACAGGGCCGCTGACGAGAGTTACGTCTGCACCGAGCGCCGCGGCGGCGCGCGCCAGAGCATGGCCCTGCTTGCCGGAAGAGCGATTGGCGATATAGCGCACCGGATCGATCGGCTCCTGCGTCGGGCCAGAGGTTATCAGAACGCGGCGACCGCGCAGCGCGCCGCTCGTCGCAGGCAAGATCGTGGCGCGCGTTGACCGCACAGATCTCTCATCGCCGAGCATACTTTCGATGGTTTCGAGGATCGCCTGCGGTTCGGCCATGCGGCCGGAGCCAAACTCGCCGCACGCCATCTCGCCCTCGTCGGGGCCGACGAATTCAATACCATCGGCGCGTAAGGTTGTGAGATTCCGCCGCGTCGCCGGGTGCTCCCACATGCGCACATTCATGGCGGGGGCGGCAAGGACCTGGTTGTCGGCGGCGAGCAGCACGGCGGTGGCAAGGTCGTCGGCCAAACCATGCGCCATCTTGGCGAGAAGGTCGGCGGTTGCCGGCGCAACCACGATCAAATCCGCCTCGCGCGACAGGCGGATATGCCCGATCTCGGCCTCGTCCTTGAGGTCGAACAGATCGGTGAAAGCCTTCTCCTCGGTGAGCACGGAAAGCGAGAGCGGCGTGACAAACTCGGCGCCGCCTTTGGTGAGGATGGCGCGCACGGACGCGCCCCGCTCCTTCAAGCGGCGCACGAGCTCGAGGCTCTTATAGGCGGCGATGCCGCCGCCGACGATCAAGAGGATGCGCCTGCCGTTCATGTTCTCACCGTCGTCATGCCCGGCTTTATGCCGGGCATCCACGTTCTCGACCATATCAAAATCGTGGAAGGCCGGAACAAGCCCGGCCATGACTATCATTTGCGGTTAACAATCGACACTCAAAAGAGCAGCGCAAGCGCGATGGCCGCGAGCGCAAGGGCGCCGATCCAGATGCCGATGCGGCTCGCCCGGCTCTCGCGGGCCTGCGCCTCGGCCAGCCGCTCCACCGTGTGATCGTCGAGCCTGAGGCCGTCTTCGGCCATGGCGGACAAGGCTTCCGCCGTGCGCTCGGCCTGACCGAGCAGCTTGGGGATCTCGCCCATGAACCGCCCGACGGAGGCCGCGCCTTCCGCCGCGGCCTCGAACTGGGCGCCCGCGCCAAAGGTCTGCTCCATCCACACCTTTACCACCGGCTCGGATACGACCCACATGTTCAGCTCGGGATCGAGGCTGCGGCCGACGCCCTCGACCACCACCATGGTCTTTTGCAAGAGCAGCAGCTCGGGCCGCGTCTGCATGTCGAACACCTCGGTATATTGGAACAGCTGGCCCAATAGCTGTGCCATGGAAATTTCGCTGGCGGGGCGGTCCATGATCGGCTCGCCGATGGCGCGCAAGGCTTGGGCGAATTGCGCCACCGCATGCTTGCGCGGCACGTAGCCCGCCTCGAAATGCACCTCGGCGACGCGCGTGTAGTTGCGGTTGAGAAAGCCGTAGAGAATCTCGGCGAGGAAGCGCCGCTCCTTCATGCCGAGCCGGCCCATGATACCGAAATCGACGGCAACGATGCGGCCCTGATCGTCGACGAACAAATTGCCGGGATGCATGTCGGCATGGAAGAAGCCGTCGCGCATGGCGTGCCGCAGGAAGCTCTGCATCAGAAGTGCGCCGAGCGGCTTCACCTCGTGGCCAGCGGCGGCAAGCGCCTCGCGATCGGCAATCGGGATGCCGTCGATCCATTCCAACGTCAGCACGCGCCGCGCGCTGCGCGTCCAATCGACCTGCGGCACGCGGAAACCGGCATCGTTCTTGGTGTTCTCGGCCATCTCCGAGAGAGCGGCCGCCTCCATGCGGAGATCCATCTCGATGGCAACGGACTTCGCCAAAGTGTCGACCACGGCGATCGGTCGCAGCCGCCGGGAGGGCCGGTGGAACCGCTCGATCATGCGTGCGGCGAAGACGTACGAGTCGAGATCCCTTTGGAAGCGCTGCTCGATGCCGGGGCGCAGCACCTTGACCGCGACTGGCTTGAGCGTGCCGTCAGGCATCCGCACCTTGGCCTTGTGCACCTGCGCGATCGAGGCGGCGGCGACCGCGGGACCGAACTCGGCATAGAGCGTATCGATCGGCGCGCCCAACGCCTCCTCGACGGCGGCGCGCGCCTCTGATTGCGAGAACGGCGGCAGGCGGTCCTGCAGCGTGGAGAGGTCGCGGGCAATCTCGCGGCCGATCAGGTCGTCGCGGGTGGCGAGAAACTGGCCGAGCTTGATGTAAGAGGGACCGAGCGAGGTCAGCGCTTCGGAGAGCTTGGCCTGGTTCGCCGGGTCGGCGGCGCCGTTGCGCAGCGGGGCGGTGACGCGGGCGAATAGCGCCAACGGCCCCGGCAGGGTCGCATCGTCGGGCAGCACCCGCGCGCCGGACCAGGCCAGCACGGCGCAGGCCTTGGTCAATCGAGCCATATTGGCGATGGCGTTCACTCTGGGTCCTTATATCCGCCAGGCGGAGTGGATGGCGGCAATCCCGCCGGTCAGGTTGCGATAGCGCACCCGCTCGAAGCCCGCAGTCTCGATGAGATGCATGAAGCTTTTCTGATCGGGAAAGCGGCGGATGCTCTCCACCAGATAGCGATAGGCGGCGCTGTCGCCGGCGACAAGCCCGCCAAGCGCCGGGATCGCATTGAATGAATAAGCGTCGTAAAGCGTGTCGAGCAGTGGCACCTCGACGCTTGAGAACTCGAGGCACATGAAACGCCCGCCGGGCTTGAGCACGCGGAAGGCCTCGCGGAGCGTGGCCTGCATATGCGTGAGATTGCGCATGCCGAAGGCGATCGTATAGGCGTCGAACTTCCGCTCGGCGAACGGCAGAGCCTCGGCATTGCCCTGCACGAAGCCGAGCCTCCCGGCCTCGCCGCTCCCTCTCGCCCGGCCGACCTCGATCATCTCGGCGCTGATGTCGCAGATCACGGCCGAGGCGCCGGGGCCGGAGGCCTCGAGCACCCGCAAGGCCACGTCGCCGGTGCCGCCGGCAACATCCAAAACGGCGTAGGGAACCCCGCTTTTCGGTGGCGCAAGCCAGGCCACAAGGTCGTTTTTCCACAACCGGTGCAGGCCGCCCGACATCAGGTCGTTCATCAGGTCGTAGTTGCGCGCGACCTTAGCAAAGACCTCATTCACTAGGCCTTGCTTGGCGTCTTCGCGCACGGGCGTGAAGCCGAAACTCGTTTTCGGCGGCGCGGTAGCGGGACTGTCGAGGTCTTCGGACATCGTCGCCGGGACAATAGCGCAAGGGCCGAGATCAGGCTATTGTTGCAGTGCAACTAGACTGTTCCGCACTGCGGCAATCGTGGGTCAACCATGCCTGAACTGCCAGAGGTCGAGACCGTGCGCCGGGGATTGGAGCCGATCCTGGTCGGCAACGCCTTCGCGCGCGTCGAGCAGCGGCGTCCCGATTTGCGTTTCCCGCTGCCTAAGCGCTTCGGCGAGAGGCTATTGGGGCGAAGGATCGAGTCGCTCGACCGCCGCGCCAAATATCTGCTTGCCCGGCTCGACGACGGCGAGGTGCTGGTGATGCATCTTGGCATGACCGGGCGCTTCTCGGTCGACCAGAACGGTGCGCTTGGGAGATTCGCGCATGAAGCGAGCACAGCGCCGAAGCACGAGCATATCGTCTTCCATCTCGGTAACGGCACCTCGGTGCATTATTCCGATGCGCGCCGCTTCGGCTATATGGATCTCATTCCGACCAAGGGGCTCGATCAACACGCTTTGTTCAAGGGCCTCGGCATCGAGCCGCTCAGCCCGGGCTTTACCGCCGAATGGCTCGTCCAGCGGCTGAAGGGCAAGGCAACCTCGATCAAGGCCGCGCTGGTCGACCAGAGACTGATCGCGGGGCTCGGCAACATCTATGCTTCGGAGGCGTTATATCGCGCGCGCATCTCGCCGCTGAAGCGCGCGGGTTCTCTCGTCAGCAAATCCGGCAGACCGACCAAGCAGATCGAAGCGCTGGTGGCGGCGATTAAGGCCGTGCTCGAGGGCGCGATCAAGGCGGGCGGCTCGTCGCTGCGCGACTATCGGCGCGCCGACGGCGAGCTCGGGGAATTCCAGCACCGCTTCAAGGTGTATGGCCGCGAAGGCAAGCCGTGCTCAAGAAAAGGCTGCGGAGGAACCGTACGCCGCATCGTCCAAGGAGGACGCTCGACCTTCTATTGTCCAACCTGTCAACGCTAGGGGACTTGAAACCATCATGTTTGCGAATGTCTTCTCCGCCAGGGAGCCCGATCCTGAAGCACCGAAAAAGAACGGCGCCTATGAGACGATCCTCGTCTCGACCAAAGGCAAGGTCGGGCTGATTCAGCTCAACCGCCCGCATGCCTTGAACGCGCTCAACGCCGAGCTCATCGGCGAGCTCAACCGCGCGCTCAATTCCTTCGAGGCCGATCCTGCGATCGGCTGCATCGTCATCACCGGCAACGAGAAGGCGTTCGCCGCCGGTGTCGACATCAAGGAGATGCACAAGAAGACCTTCGTCGAAGCCTATGGCAGCGATTTCCTGGCGCCGTTCGACCGCATCAGCCATTGCCGCAAGCCGATCATCGCTGCGGTCGCGGGCTATGCGCTGGGCGGCGGCTGCGAACTCGCCATGGCCTGCGACATCATCCTCGCCGCCGATACGGCGGTGTTCGGCCAACCCGAGATCACGCTCGGCATCATGCCGGGCAACGGCGGCACGCAGCGGCTCACTCGCGCCGTCGGCAAGGCCAAGGCCATGGAGCTTTGCCTCACCGGGCGGCGCATCGATGCCGAGGAGGCGGAGCGCTCGAACCTGGTGAGCCGGGTGGTGCCCGCCGCCGAGTTGCTCGACGAGGCGATCAAGGTCGCCGACAAGATCGCCAATCTCTCGCAGCACGTGGTGATGATGATCAAGGAAGCTATAAATCGCGGCTTCGCCACGACGCTCGCCGAAGGCACGCGGTTCGAGCGCGGCCAGTTCTATTCGCTGTTCGCCACGGAAGATCAGAAGGAAGGCATGGCGGCCTTCATCGAGAAGCGGAAGCCCGACTTCAAGAACCGGTAGAGTGGCCAGAAGGTCTCGAAAGGCTATGGAATAAAGGCCGGCGCCGTCGGCGGCGGCGCTGCTGGAGAAGCGGGCATGGCGTCGGCCGAGCGCGCGCCCGGTCGGCCGTTCCAGGGCACCTTCGACGGTCTCGTCCTCGAACTCCACTTGCTGCTTAGACTTGAAGGCCAGTGCCGGCTCGGGAACCTGCGCGGCCGCCATTTGCTGCGGAGCCTGGGTTTCCTGCTTGTCGTCCCACACCGGCTTGGTCATCAAGAAGGGATCGGCATCCGACACGCGGCTGCGGTCAGGCCAGAAGGCAAATCCCACGCCGACGGCAAGCAGCAAGGCTGCCGCCGCGCCCGCGGGCAGCGCCCATTTCGGGCGTTTGCCGGGTGCGGTCCCGGCATCGCTGCGCTCCGGCTTGGCTTGCTCTATGCCTCCGTCCTCGCCAAGCAGCTTCGCCAACTTGCCGATATGCGGCCCGAGCTTTCCGGGAAAGGCATCGATCCATTGCGCGCCCGAGATGAACAGCTCGAGCGCCGGCGCGGGCTCGATATTGGCGAGCCGAATGACGAAAATCGGCTTCTGCTTGCTGACGGCGCTCTCGACCTCGCGGGCGACGAAGGCCGAGCCGTTGGAGCCCTTCGACAGCACCAGACGAACGCCTTGGCGCTCTCGATGCCTCTGATGATCTCATCGCCGTAAGTCCGCCCCGCCGTCACATCGCGCGGCGCGATCCAGCATTTCAGCCCCCGCTCCTCCAACGAGGCGGCGATCTCTTGCGCCTTCTTCGCGTCCGCCTTGGCGTGGCTGATGAAGGCCGAGAGCTTTGCTGGCTGATTTGGCTTTCTTGCCGCCACGGTGCTGGCTCGCTGAAAAACGGGATACCTGGGCGATCATGGGCCCCCTGCCCGCTGTGTCAACTCACTGAATCCAGCAATACGAGCGCGTTTAAGGCAGGGGCGGTCACACCTTGTAGTAGTCGCGATACCAGGCGACGAAGCGCTCGATACCCTCTTGCAGGGGGGTGGCGGGCTGAAAGCCGGTCGCCTCTTTCAAAGCCTCGACGCTGGCATAGGTCTCCTCCACGTCGCCGGGCTGCTGCGGCAGCAGATCGAGCTTTGCCTTCTTTCCCAACGCCTTCTCGATGGCGGCGATATAGTCGAGCAGCGCCACGGGGCTGTGGTTGCCGATATTGTAGACCCGGTACGGCGCGGAAGAGGTTGCGGGGTCCGGCGCCTCGGGATTCCATGCGGGATCTAGAGCCGCGATCTTGTCAAAGGTGCGCAAGACCCCTTCAACCGCATCATCGACATAGGTGAAATCGCGGGCGTGGTGGCCGTAGTTGAACACTTCGACCGGCTCGCCGGCGAGAATCTTGCGGGTGAACAGGAACAGCGACATGTCGGGCCGTCCCCAGGGACCGTACACGGTGAAGAATCGCAAGCCCGTTGTCGGCAGCGCGAACAGATGGGCATAGGAATGCGCCATCAGCTCGTTCGCCTTCTTGGTCGCGCCATAGAGGCTCACCGGATGATCGACGGGATCGCTCACGTCGAAGGGGAGCTTGCGGTTGGCGCCGTAAACCGAGCTCGATGAGGCATAAACGAGATGCTCGACGCCGTGGTGGCGGCAGCCCTCGAGGATATGCAGGAAGCCGGTGAGATTTGCATTGATGTAGCTGTGCGGGTGGTCGAGCGAGTAGCGCACCCCCGCCTGCGCCGCGAGATGGATCACGCGCTTCGGCTGTTCGGCGGCGAAGGTGGCCTCGACGGCCGTCCGGTCGCCAAGATCGGCTTTGAGGAAGCGGAAGCCTTCGCGCTCCTTCAACCGGGCGAGGCGCGCCTCCTTCAGCGACACGTCGTAATAGGCGTTGAGATTGTCGAAGCCGATCACCTCGTGACCGCGGTCGAGCAACCGTGCCGCCGTGTGATAGCCAATAAAACCGGCGGCGCCGGTAAGCAGGACCCGCATCGCGCTACTACTTCGCCCCTCTCCTTGAAGCCGCGCCAGGAGAGCCATCGACCTCGCATGATGTCAATCGGCACAAAGCCGCCGGGAAGCGGCCGACGACCTCCGGTGCGGTTGACGCTCGTTAGGGCTCTCGCTATAGAGCACCCAATCGTTTATGCTCGCCGCCCTTGCCAGACCAGCGGCCCGGGGCGCCTTCAAGGATCACATCATGGCTAACACCAAATCGGCTAAGAAAGCCGCCCGCCAGACTGTCCGCCGCACCGCCGTCAATAAAGCGCGGCGAACCAGGCTGAGAAGCTCCGTGCGCGCGGTGGAAGAGGCGATCGCCTCCGGCAACAAGGAGGCCGCTGCGGCGGCGCTCAAGGAGGCCGAGCCGGTGCTTGCGCGTAACGCCCAAAAGGGCGTCGTTCATCGTAAGACCGCATCGCGTAAAGTCTCGCGCCTCGCCAAGCGCATCGGCGCCATGGGCGCCCCCTAACAAAAAAACCTCTCCTGTTGTTTCGTGGCAACAGACGGCGTGTGCGAGCCCGCGCCGATCATGTCATTTCAACGAATATTTCAATTGCTTGTCGCCTGCGGGGCTGCGGTCGAAACGCAACACGCCGAGCCCCGTCATCATCCCCAAAAAAAATTCGCCCCGTATTCCCGGCGGCGGAACCGCGTCAAGCAATGCGGTTCATCGCGTTTTTGAAGCGATTCACGCTGACGTGACAGTGCTTTGCCAAACCCGGCTGAGGCCTTTGGCGACAAGGGCTCGCGCCGTGGCGCGCCGGGCCCGCTCGCTTGATCAGCGCTGGGCGCATGTGTATAGTCCAATCATCCGAACGGGGCATTCCCCTCCTTCACAATTGAGTACCTTGGTCCTGGTTATTCCCGGGAAAGGTTTTCTTTGTCTTCAATGTGAAGAGCGTGGAAATCTTGTGGAATATAGATGCGTAGTCTGTGGGCAGTGGTGGTCTGCTGCTTTGAATAGCCACCACATATTGTAGCCCACACGAAATTTGTTCTTACGTCGAACTCTTGGCTCCAGGGGAGGACGATTTTTGAGCGCACAGACCGGCGATAGAGCGGTCGATGACGTCGACGTTGAGACGGCCTGGAAGGCTCTCCAGTCGCAGCCTCGATCGCAACTCGTCGATGTGCGCACGCGTGCGGAGTGGACCTATGTGGGGATTCCGGACCTCGGACCTGTCGGCAAACGGACTGTCCTTGTAGAGTGGCAGACCTTTCCCGATCAGGCGGTGGATCCGCGCTTCGCGGAGCGTCTGGCCGGCGAACTCAAGGCGCTTGGCGTGAAAGAGGACGACGAGCTCTTCTTTATTTGCCGTTCGGGGAGCCGGAGCTTGGCCGCGGCCAAGGCGATGGCGGCAGTGGGGTATCGCGCGTGTCACAATGTCGAGGGCGGTTTCGAAGGTCCGCTCGACGATGGCCGACATCGCGGTGCCGTTAAGGGTTGGAAGGCGGCTGGTCTGCCCTGGCAGCAAAGCTAGGTGCGAGGCCGGTTGTAGGGACGGGTCATGACTGTCCGCGTCGATCTTGTTGACTGCTCATGTAACATGCGTGCGGTGCGTAACGGCGCGAACCATAAGAATGGGAAAGAGCAGAAACCGTGGCACAGCAAGAGCAGTGCGCGCCAAGCGACGCTTGGGCGAGGGTCAAGAGCCGGCTACGTGCTGAGCTGGGAGAGGATGTCTTCGCCAGTTGGTTCAGAGGGGTCGAGGTCGAACAGGTGGACGACGAAGTCGTGCATCTTACCGTGGCGACCCGCTTCCTCAGGAACTGGCTCCGCTCGCACTATTACGACTCCGTCTTAAGACATTCGCGCGGCGAATGGCCGAGCGTCGAGCGCCTCGAGTTCAAGGTCAGGCAGCCGCATTTCGGCACCGAGGCGCCGAAGGAAGCGCCGCGGCAGCGGCAGCCGCACTTCGAGCCCCCGGCCGAAGCCGCGCCGCTGCCGATGCCGTTGCGCACCGGGTATGGCGGCTTCGAGGGCTCGCCGCTCGATCCGCGGCTGAGCTTTGGCAGCTTTTTGGTCGGCGCTTCGAACCGGCTCGCTTATGCCGCCGCGCAAGAGGTCGCGGGTGCCTTCTCCGCGCCGCAACCCGTATTCAATCCGCTGTTCGTGCACGGCAATGTTGGCCTGGGCAAAACCCATCTGCTGCACGCGATCTCCTGGGAGGTGAAGCAGCGGAAGCCCGAGGCGCAGGTGCTCTACCTCACCGCCGAGCGCTTCATGTCGGGTTTCGTGCAGGCGCTCCGCGCGCGCGACGCGCTCGCCTTCAAGGAGAAGCTGCGCAAGATCGACATTCTGCTCATCGACGACATGGAGTTCTTGCAAGGCCCGACCATCCAGCAGGAATTTTGTCACACGCTGAATTCGCTGATCGACGGCGGACGGCAGGTGATCGTCGCCGCCGATCGGGCGCCGACCCAGCTCGACAAGCTCGACATGCGCATGCGGTCGAGATTGGGCGGAGGACTGGTGGCCGAGATCGGCGCCATGGATTACGAGCTTCGCCACAAGATCCTGGAGAAGCGCGCGAGCGAAGCCTGTAGCGAGACCAAAGGGCTCGACATTTCCGACATCGTGCTGGCGTTCCTTGCCGAGCGCCTGACCGAGAGCGGGCGCGAGCTCGAAGGCGCGGTGCATCGCCTGCGCGCGAGCTTCCAGCTCACCGATGAGCCGGTGACGCTCGAGACCGCCGAGCAGATCGTGCGCGACCTGATGCGCGGAGCCGAGCCCCGTCGCGTGCGCATCGACGACATCCTGCGCACCGTATCGAAGCATTACGGCGTCAATCGCGGCGACCTGTTGTCGGGACGGCGCAACCGCTCGATCGTGCGGCCGCGGCAGATCGGCATGTATCTCGCCAAGCTGCTTACCTCGCGCTCGCTGCCCGAGATCGGCAGGAGGTTCGGCAACCGCGACCACACCACCGTGCTGCATGCGATCCGCAAGATCGAGCAGTTGATGAACG
>Ga0157375_10002642_pt1 | contig 15518 bp, 13 predicted proteins | sample M35metaG_FD_115311 | JGI IMG/M metagenome (GOLD analysis project Ga0157375, IMG submission 115311) | Miscanthus rhizosphere microbial communities from Kellogg Biological Station, Michigan, USA - M3-5 metaG | ecosystem: Host-associated > Plants > Roots > Rhizosphere > Soil | place: USA: Michigan...
ACCGTCAGCCTCGACTCGCTCGACGACGCGGTCTTCCGGCGGATGAATGACGTCGAGTTCCCCGTCGCCCGCGTCCTGGACGCGATCGATGCGGCCTCGGACGCAGGACTCGGCCCGATCAAGATCGACGTTGTCGTCAAACGCGGCGAGAACGACGGAAGCATCGTCGAGATGGCGCAACGCTTCCGCGGAGCGGGCCACATCCTCCGCTTCATCGAGTACATGGACGTCGGCAACACGAACGGCTGGCGAATGACGGACGTCGTTTCCGCGCGCGAGATCGCCGAACGCATCGCCGAACACTGGCCGATCGAGCCGCTCAATCCGAACTACTTTGGCGAAGTCGCCGAACGCTGGCGCTACCTTGACGGCGCCGGCGAGATCGGCATCATCTCCTCGGTGACGCAGCCGTTCTGCGGCAGTTGCACCCGCGCCCGCCTCTCCGCCGACGGCAAGCTCTATCTCTGCCTCTTCGCCGGCACGGGCCACGACCTGCGCGCCCTCCTCCGCGGCGGCGCCGACGACGAGACGATCACCGCTGCCATCCGCAGCCACTGGCGCACCCGCGACGACCGCTACTCCGAAATCCGCTCCGAGGCCACACCGGGGACGAAGGTGGAGATGTCGCACATCGGGGGATAACGCAGCATGCGCGCGATGTAAGGGAGACGGTTCACGCGGAGCCGCGGAGATAAAACCTCTCTTCCTCCGCGTCCCCGCGTGAACCGTCTCTCTAATCCTTCACGCGCGGAAATTGCGCGTGGCGCGCCATCCCGGCCACGAAGAGGTTCTTGCCGCCCTGCGACGGATGGCGCACCTTCTCGTGCGGGATGCCGAGGCGCGTGAGGCTGAGTGAGGCCTGGTTGCCGATTGCGGCGACGCGTTCGATTCCGAAGAGACGGATCAGGCGGGCGATGAACAGCGCGCCGATCTCCAACTCTGCAGGCGTCGGCATCCGGTTCGTGAGCGGATTTCCGGCGTCGAAGGGATGAAACGGAAACGCGTTCCAGAGCAGCGGCAGCGGATCGATGTCGCGAATCGTTCCCCACACCATCGTGGCACTGGCCTCGGTCGACACGCGCGTCGACAGATCGGCCTTGCGGTAGCCGCGTTCCGCGCCGAGGACGTGCGAGCCGTTGGCGAGGTCGACGCCGCAGAGCATCACCGTTTCGCTGACGAATGGGATGCCGGTCAGCCGCCCGCCGCGATACGACACCGCCTCGCCGACGAGGAGCAACCGCGGTCCGATGGCGTCGAGCTCTTCGAGGTAGAGCCGCAGATTGCGGCGGCGGATCGCGTTGCCATGCGCATCGCCTCCAATGCGCGCGAACTGGTTGCACGCACGCGATGAAAGATCGACGGACGAGAGGTCATCGAGGAAGCGATCGAAGCGCCGCGGCACGGCGCGGATGATAACGGTCGAGGAAAAATTCTACTGATGGCCGTCTGAAGGATATGGGGTTGTTCTCCTTCCTATTCGGTAGACGGAGGTCACAAGTGGCAGGCACACGTGCACCAGAGGGACACAACCGTCCCGTCGTTCTCGTCCACGGTTACTCAGATCGCGGCGCGTCATTTCAGACGTGGAAGGCCAAGCTGGTCGAGCGCGGCTTCAATGCGGAGATCATCAACATCGTCACGTATGAGTCGCTCACGAACGAAGTGACCATCAAAGATCTCGCGGAAGGATTCGACCGCGCCTTACGGACGCATCCGACCCTCGGGGACGGAAGGGAATTCGACGTCATCGTCCACAGCACCGGAATGCTCGTCGTGCGTTCCTGGCTCGTCGCTGACCGCGACAAGCAGAACGAGCGGCTGAAGCGAATCAAACACCTTGTCGCGTTTGCGCCAGCCACATTCGGCTCGCCACTCGCACACAAGGGGCGCGGTGTTCTGGGAGCCCTTTTCAAGGGCAACAAGCATCGCGGTCCTGATTTTCTCGAAGCAGGAGACCTCATTCTTGACGGTCTCGAACTCGCCAGCAAGTACACGTGGGACCTGGCCAATATCGATCTGTTCGGACCGAAAACGTTCTATGGGAAGGCACCCGACACTCCGTATCCATTCATTTTCTGCGGAAACCGCGCGTACGGCGGCATCCGCGGCCTGATTAACGACCCGGGAAGCGACGGGACGGTTCGATGGGCAGGCGTGTCGCTAAACAGCCGCAAGATCACCATGGATCTGACCTATCCCGTCAACGATCCGAAGCGCCTGACCACTGCTGACTGGACGAACGTCGATTGTCCAGTAATGTTCACCGACGACCGCGACCACGGTTCAATCGTCAGCGAACCCGAGGAAGGTATGCTCGATCATGTCGTCTCTGCCCTTCTCGTCGACTCGCACGACAACTTCGTTAAATGGCTGAAGGATGCCGGAGATTGGAGTACGCCGCCCAAGGAAAAATGGCAGCAGTTCGTCATCCGCCTCGTCGATGAGCGTGGCGATCCCGTGACCGACTACAGCGTTCGTTTGTTTACCAAGAACAGCAAAGAACCTTTGATGGAATTCGACGCGGACGTGCACACCTACGCGGGCGACAAGAGCTTTCGTTGTTTCCATGTCGACCTCCAAAAACTGAACCCGGCCGCATTGCTGTCGCTGTACGCGGAGATCACGATCTCCTCAGGGACCGTCTGGATTGGATACGACGGCTACTCGAGCCCCGATCTTCCGCAGCTCCCGGGCGAGCAGAGCCCGCCGGCTAATGAAAGTCCAGAGGCGGCAAACGAGAGGCAAGCGCGCGAAGCCCTGCGCCCTTCACCGAACACGCTGCAGGTTGACCTCTCTCCTCACGTTGGCAAAAGCGACAACGCCGTGAGGTTTTTCTACCCGTTTACGACGACGATGATCGAAATTCGGGCGAATCGAGAGCCTCTGCCCTTCGGAGATCTGGTCGCGCGGGTGTGCCGGTTCGAATCATTCTAAGGAACGGCCTACAATCCGCGCCGCATGCCGCTGGTAACCCTGACCACGTTCCGCACCGCTCACGACGCCCAACTCGCCAAGGCCGTTCTCGACGACGAAGGCGTCCCTGCATTCCTCGGCGACGAGAACGTGACCTCGATCGCGCCGTACACCTCGCCGATGGGCGTGAAGCTGCAGGTTGCGGCCGAGGATGCCGATCGCGCGGAGTCGATCCTCAATCGCATCGCGGGCCTCGACGTTGCCGAAAAGACGACGACTGTCGCGGAACACGCCATCCGGCATCCCGAGCAGTGTCCGAAGTGCGGCTCCGCGGACATTCGTCGCACGCGGCGGCTGACGGGGTTTCTCATCTGCGCCGCCCTTCTGATCGCGGTCGGCGTCGCCGTCGAGCAGCTCATCATGGCCTTCTACCTGATCATGGCCGTCTGCATCTTCTTTCTCGTCGCGTCGCCGTATCGTTGCGCCGACTGCGGGCATCGCTGGTGATCGATGATCCGCGCGCTGATTCCTGACAGCGTCAATGCGAACGGCATCCTCCTGCTGGTCCTGGCCGGCATTTTCCTTCCCTACATCATCATGAAGTCCGCGCGGCGCCTCGGCACGGGGCCGCTGCCGATTTCACGCTCGCGTTTTTACAAGCAGACGATCATTTTTCAGATCGCGCTGGCCGGACTTTCCGCGTGGATCGCGTACACGCACCGCATCCTGGCGATGCCGCTGCCGCAACGTCCGCTGATCGCGTGGAGCGCCGCGGCGGGCATGTATGCCGTAGCAGTGCTGATGTTGAAAGTGCGCTGGCCGAGCCGCAGTGCCGCGTCGAAACAGCGGCTCTACGACATCCTCCCGCACAATTCGAACGAGATGGTGCCGTACGTGTTCATCTGCGTCGTCGCCGGGATCGCCGAGGAGTTCGTTTATCGCGGCGTGATGACGGAACTGGCGCAGCGCCTGATCGGAATCGTCATCGTCACGATGATCGTGATCTCCATCAGCTTCGCTGCCGCGCACGCGATGCAGGGACTGCGCAGCATGGCCGCGATTTTCGTCATCGCAATGGCGTGTCACGCGCTCGTGTGGCTCGCACAATCGCTGATCCCTGCGATGGTCGTGCACTTCGCGTATGACCTCACTGCAGGAATGCTGATCCCGAGGTGGTTCGAATCGGCGGCGCAGTGAGCGTTCGCGGTTTGCGGTTATGATTTTCTTATGCCCACAATCAAGTTCAGGCTGGCGCGCGAGCCGCGCGAGATTGAACAGGTGCATGCGCTGCACTACAAGGCGTTCGTCGAAGAGATCCCGCAGTACGCGCCCAACGAAACGGAGAGGCATGTCGACCGTTTTCACGGGGAGAACGACTACATCGTGGCGCTGGACGGCGAGACGGTCATTGGCAGCATCGCCGTCCGTGCAACGCGGCCGTTTTCGCTCGACAGCAAACTGGAGAACCTCGATCAATTCCTGCTGACTGGCTACCGCTATTGCGAGATTCGGCTGCTGAACGTAGCGCGGGACCATCGCACGGGCAATGTGCTGCCGGGATTGATCGCCGGCGCATGGAGCTATGCGACCGAACGTGGATTCAATGCCGCCCTGATTTCGGCGACGACGCGGCAGTTGAAGCTCTACAAGCACATGGGCTTCGTTCCGTTCGGACCGTTAGTCGGAACCAGCGACGCGCCGTTCCAACCGATGTACCTGACGGCCGAGGCGTTCCAAGAGGGCGCGAGGAAAATCTCATCGCTCTTCCCTGCTGCACGCGGCGAGGCGGCAAACCTGTCGACCGGTCCGGTGGCAGTCCATCCGGATGTCACCGCGGCTTTCGGGGCCGCGCCGCGGTCGCATCGATCACTCGGGTTCGAGAAGGAGTTGCGCGCACTGAAGGAGAGCCTCTGTGGGCTCGTGAATGCTTGTTATGTCGAGGTGCTTTTTGGCAGCGCGACACTCGGCAACGATGCCGTGGCCGCGCAACTGTCGCTCCTCGGCACACATGGGATCGTGGTCAGCAACGGCGAATTCGGCGAACGTCTCGCGGACCACGCGTCGCGCGCGCGGCTCGATTTCGAGCATGTGAAATTCGAATGGGGAGCGCCGTTCGATCTCGCGGCGATTGCGGAACGAAAGTTCGACTGGCTCTGGATCACAGTCTGCGAAACCTCGACCGGCGTCCTCAACGACGTCGCCGCGCTCGATGCAGTTTGCGATTCGCGCGGTGCGAAGCTCTGCGTCGACGCGGTCAGTGCCATCGGCGCGTATTCGATCGATCTTTCGAATGTCTGGCTGGCCACCGGCACGAGCGGGAAGGCGCTGGCGTCGTTTCCCGGTCTCGCTCTGGTGTTTCATCGCGATCCGATCGGCGTGAGCGCCACCCTCCCACGCTATCTCGACCTCGGCATGTACGCCCGCGACGGCGTTCCCTTCACGCACTCGTCGAATCTGGTGCGGGCGCTGCGCGTCGCTGTTGAAGGCACGGACTGGACGTCGCGCTTCGAGCAGACCGCCGCTGCATGCGCATGGCTGCGGCGCCGGCTCAGTCATCTTGGATTCACGATCGTCGGCGAAGGCGCGGTACCGGCACCTCACATCATCACGATCGCGCTTCCGCCGCACGTCCGTTCCGGCGAGCTGGCGCCGGCAATCGAGCGCGCGGGCTTCCTCATCGGCCACGCCAGCGCGTATCTCCGGAAGCGAAACTGGATCCAGATCTGCCTCATGGGCGAATGGCCGCGCGACGTGCTGCCGGAGCTGTTGCGAGTGCTGAAGGCGGCCGTGTAAAAGCGAGAGCTACGAATCCGGCCGCTTCATCGGTTCCATCAACACAAGCTCACGGAAAATGTACGCGCGCACCCAGTACGTGTAGTAGTGGCGCCAGTGGAGCGGCGCCGGCGTCCGGTATTCGAGCAGATACCACGGCAGTGCCGGCTGCTCGTGATGATGGACGTGGCGATTGAGATTGAACAACGGGATCACGGTCCGATACTCGTTCGCGAACCCGCCCGCGCCCGGTTCGCCGTGGTGCTCGATCGCGCCGCGTAGCGAGACGGGGACGGTCGTCGTGAACGCCGTGAGCGCCATCAGTTTCCACACCATGTCAGGCCGGCCGATCACAAACCAGAAGAGGATCCAGGCGCCGGTGAGCGCGGCGCAGAACGCGATCCGGCGCGGCTTGGCGTAGGCGTGCAGGCCGTGAAGGGCCTCCCAGTAAAACTTGAGATGCTGCGTCACTTCCAGCGACGCAAGCACTCCCTTGACGCGCGTTGAATCCGTTTTCACATGCTGATTGTCATGCGCGGAATCGCCCGGCGAATTGAGCCAGCGATGGTGCGAGAGGTGCGTGGCCCGGAACAGCTCCAACAGGCCGAACATCAGCATCAGCCCGTCGAAGAACGCCAGGACGCGAAGACAGTTCGCGTAGCGGCGGAACGGGATGCCGTGAATGTATTCGTGCATCATCACGCCGATCCTGTGCGTGAGCAGCACGGCCGGGATGAATGCGAATCTAAATGGCACGGTCAGCAGGAGCGTGAATAGAGCGCTCGTCATGACGATCGCGCAACCGTGCGTCAGCCATACAGAGTGCCGGCTCCGAAGGAGGGCATTCGCGTTTCCCATGGTTTGTCGCTGTGCCGTAATTGTGGCACAACATTCAACGCACGGCACGCCGGCGAACGACGCCACGCGGCGCGATCTTGTAGACGATCCCTTTCGCGACATCCATCACGTACAGCTCGCCGTTGAGGTCTTCACCGAAGGCGCTGATGCGGATCGTCGTCGTGAAGAGCGTGTTCGCGACCCAGGTGGCGCCGATCTGCGACGCTTTCGAGATCGTGCCGGTGCAGTAGTCGCCGTAGAGGTACGCGCCCTGGAGCGACGGGATTTGCGTGCCGCGGTAGCGGTAGCCGCCGCTGATGGAGCAGGCGCCGCCGGCGTGCGAGTACTCAAGGAGCGGAAACGTCACGCCGGCGTCGACGCAGTTCGTTGCCGGGTTGTAGCAGTGCTGCCCCTCCATTTTTCGCCAGCCGTAGTTTTCGCCGCCGATGCTCGCCGCGGGCTGGAAGTCGACCTCCTCGAACGCGTCCTGGCCGACCTCGCCGATCCAGAGGTCGCCGGTGGCGCGGTCGAAGCTGAAGCGCCACGGATTGCGGACGCCATACGCCCAGATTTCGCCGCGCGTGTTGGGGCGTTGCACGAACGGATTCGTCGCCGGGATGGCGTACGGCGTGCCGTGATCGACGTCGATGCGAAGGATCTTGCCGAGGAGTTGATTGAGGTTCTGGGCGTTGTTGTTCGGATCGCCGGCGGAGCCGCCGTCGCCGGTGCCGATGTAGAGATAGCCGTCGGGGCCGAACTGGAGTTGGCCGCCGTTGTGGTTGGCGAAAAACGGATGAGGAATCGTCAGCAGGATCGTGCCGGAGGACGCATCGGCGCGGTCGACATCAGTCGACGAGACCTTGTAGCGCGCCAGGCTGTTGTCGCCGTTGCGATTCGTGTAGTAAACGAAAAAGAGTCCGTTGTCGCGATACTGCGGATGGAAGGCGACGCTGAGCAGACCGCGTTCGCCGCCGCTGAGGACGAGCGAGCGGATGTCAAGGAAGGGCGTGGCACGCAGGCCGAGCGCGTCGTAAATGCGGATCGTGCCGGTCTGCTCGGTGATGAAGAGACGAGTATCGCCGGCGTGCGTGAGCGCGACCGGCTGATCGAGCCCGGTGGCGATCGGCTGCAGCACGGCGTCCTGCGCCAGTGCGGTGACGGCAAAAAGCAGGAGTACGAGAGAGATGGTGCGGGACATGCCGCTCAGCGGATGCAAGCACTTAGCCGAGTTCGCTGGCGAACGCTCACGCCGACGGACTGACTGCAGCCACACCATTTCCGCAACACCGCTCCACTTCCGCGTCCATTTTCCCGGCCATCATCAGGAAGAGCATCCGGTAGTCGGCGAACAGCGAATAGAACGGGTGTTCGAACGTGGCCGGCTTGTTGTGCTCGACGAAAAAGTGCGCGTACCAGGCGAAGGCGTAGCCGAGGAGCGGCACGCCGATCAGAAACCAGAGGCTGACGGCGAAGGCGAGGCCGAGCATGACCACGGCCAGTACGGAGCCGATGGCGTGCAACACACGCGTGCGTTCGCGGGAGTGGGCGCGCACGTAGTCCGGCCAGAAGTCGGCGAAGCTCTGCATGTGCATGGACCAGCGGAGATTCTCCCACGACTTTCCGTGGCACTTCAATTGCTCGGGCCCGGTACATGCCGAACGACTTCGAACAACTGCTGAAAGACCTCTTTGGCGAGCCGCTGAATCGCCTCACGCAATTCTCATCCGAACAGACGCAGCGCATGCAGACGCGATTGCAGGAATTCGCCCGCGAATCGGTCAAAGAGGAGCTGACGAAGATTCACACGGAGCTGAACGACCTGCGCGAACGAGTGGCCGAGTTGGAGCGCGAGCGGGCGGATAACGCGGCGAATTTGGTGTAGGACTTTTAGCCGTCGCGAGCATCAGCAGCACCGACAGGAGTGTCGGTGCGACACGAATCAGGCCCTTGACTCGTACCGGCCGCGCCGGTGTGGCACAGACCATAGGTGTCCGCGAAGCCTCCGATGACTTCCCCACACGTCTCCGATGACTTCCGCGAAGTCTCCGATGATGTCCCCACACATCACCGATGACTTCCCACACATCTCCGGTGATGTCCCCACACATCTCCGATGACTTCCGCGAAGTCTCCGATGATGTCCCGACACGTCTCCGATGACTTCCGCGAAGTGTCCGATGATGTCCCCACACGTCTCCGATGACTTCCGCGAAGTGTCCGATGATGTCCCCACACGTCTCCGATGACTTCCCTACACAGCAATTTTGGAATGCCAACTGCCCGCCGAGCCTCTCCGTACGGAAGGAGGCGATGACCGAGGCGCAGACCATCTGCCGGTCGTAAGCCATAAATCACAAGCCTTACCGTCGGCGCCGGTGGGCACAGAACAGACACTCTTGTCTGGGATTAGGCAAGTCGCGCTGCCTGAAACTGCTAACCCGCGCGCCGCGACTTCAGGTACTCCGCGACTTCCTCCGCCGGCTTCGTGTTGAAAATCTCCTTCGGAGTCAGGCCGGCTTTGCGCGCCACCCATGTGCCGCTGATGAGCGCCGCGTATTCATGGATCGAATGCGCGTCGGGTGTGATGGCGAAGCCGACGCCGAGGTCCATGGCGCGGCGGATGTGGCGCCAGTCGAGGTCGAGACGGTTCGGATTGCCGTTGATCTCGATCATCACGCCCCGCTGGCCGGCTTTCTCGAAAATGCGCTCGAAATCGACGCTGTAGCCGTCGCGTGAGAGCAGCTTGCGGCCGGTGAGATGGCCGAGGAACGTGACGTACGGATTGTCGAGCGCGCGCAGCATGCGTTCCGTCATCTCGTCCTTCGGCATCTGAAATCGGGAGTGGATCGATGCAATGACGAAGTCGAATTTCTTCAGCGTCTTCTCGTCGTAGTCGATGGTCCCGTCGGGAAGGATGTCCGCTTCCGTTCCGCGAAAAACGCGCATCGGGGCGACGTCGCGCTCGTGCGCGGCGATCTCTTTGTGCTGCAGCTTGAGCTGCTCGACACTCAGGCCGCCGGCGTAAAACGCGGCGGGCGAGTGGTCGGAGATGCCGACGTATTCGAAGCCACGGTCGCGCGCTGAGGACAGCATCTCCTGCACCGTGTTACGGCCGTCGGAGAAGGTGGTGTGGACGTGAAACGTGCCGCGCAGATCGGAGACTTCGATGAGCCGCCTATGCCGTTTGCGTTTGAGGTCGTCGCCGTTTTCGCGGCGCTCCGGATCGACGTAGGCGAGGCCCGCTTTGTCGAACAGCTCTTTCTCGGTGCGGGCGCGGCCGAGTTTTCCGCCGCGCGCGAGAAACGCCGCGACGAATTCCGGAGTCCCGGTGGTGACGAGCAGCGTCGCTCCGAAGCCATCGGGCTTCGCGAAGTGAAACCAGACGTCGATCTCGTTTCGCGCGAATGCCTTCACGGTGTCATCGTCGATCCGCTCGATCTTCTCGACGAACTTCGCCAGCGCGCGGACGACCTTCTCCTGATCGCGCGTAGCGATGACGATGTTCACATTCCGAATGATCTCCAGCCGCCGCCGCACGCTCCCGCTCACCTCGGCGTCCTCGATCTCTTCGATCGCGGCGAGGTGCTCGCGAATCTGTTCGCCGACTTCGACGCCGATCGGCAGCAGGAAGTGCGATTCGCGGCGGCGCGCTTTCTCGATGCCGCTGAGGATGTACTGCTGCGTCTTCGGACCGAAGCCTGGCAGCGGCGCAACGCGCCCTTCGCGCGCAGCGGCTTCGAGCTCGTCGAGATTTCCGATCCCGAGTTTCTCGTGCAGGATGCCGATCTTCTTCAGACCGAGTTTAGGAACGCGCAGCAGCTCGAAAATGCCCGCCGGATATTGCGCGCGCAATTCGCCGAGGTACTTCGATTCGCCGGTACGGACCAGCTCCTCGATGATGGCGGCAGTGGCCTTGCCGATACCCGGTGTTTTCACCAGTTCGCCGCTCGCGAGCAGATCGGCCGGCTCGGCGTCGAGTGCGCGGATGCTGTGCGCGGCGCGCTCGAAGGCCAGCGCGCGGAAGCGGTTGTTCTCGCTCAGATCGAGATAGCTGGAGATGTCGTCGAGCGCGCGGGCGATGTCGAATTTGTTCATGCGGTCGCTATCATGCCGAATATGCAAGCAACTGACCGATTGATTGTGGCCATCGATCGCTCTTCGCGCGACGAGATTCTCCGTCTCGCCGATGCGCTGCACGGCGCGGCCGGCGTGTTGAAGATCGGGTTGCAGGCTTTCGTCGCGAATGGTCCGTCGATCGTGCGCGAGGTGATCGACCGCGGCGCGAAAGTCTTCCTCGATCTGAAGATTCACGACATCCCGAACACCGCGAAGCATGCGGTGGCCGGAGCGGCGTCCCTCGGCGCGGCGATGGTGACCGTGCATACGGCCGGCGGCGAGGCGATGCTTCGCGCATGCGCCGTCGATGCGACTCTCGTCCTCGGCGTCACGATTCTCACCAGCCTCGATGATGCGGAGTTGCAGCGCATCGGATTTCGTGGGACATCCCTCGACAACGCCGTTCGTCTGGCGAAGCTGGCGCAGGAATCAGGACTCCGAGGAGTCGTCGCATCGCCGCACGAAGTCGCCGCCATTCGCGAAGAGTGCGGCAGTGCAATGCGCCTCGTCGTTCCGGGTATTCGCCCCGAGGGTAGCGAAGCGGGGGATCAGCGCAGAACGACGACGCCCGCCGCGGCCATTGCTGCGGGCGCGGATTACATCGTCGTCGGACGCCCGATTACTGATGCCAGCGATCCGCGTGCGGCGGCGCTGGCGATCGTCGATTCGTTTGCTGATTTGGCAACAACATCGGGGGCGAAGCTGCCGTAAGAACCGTAGCCCACGCTTTCAAGCGTGGGCAATCGGATCGCGTGATTTTGTGAGCGCGTCTTGACGCGCGAGAGAAAGCTTTCTTTCGCCCGTTAAAACGGGCTCCCAAATCCTGCGCATACGAAACCCCCAGCTGAAGCTGGGGGCTACGGTTCTTACGCCGGCTACGCCGACGGCGATACTCCCGGCGATTTACACCGCGCGGCGTCGCGCCACGCAGTTCGCGCCCGGGCCTGGGAAAAAGATGCGCTGGCTTGAGAACTGACGGCGATTTCCCGCCGCATCCGTTCCGATCGCGCGCAGCACGTGCTCTCCTCGGGTGATGGCGTCGAGATTCACGGAAACGCGCCACGTCGACACCGGCGTCGTCGACGGAATGTCGATGCGCGGCGGCCCGGCCAGCGATGCCGATCCGAGCGAGCCGCCGTCGAGCAGCAGCTCCACGTTGGTGATCTTCAGTGTGCCTGTGACCCACCCGTGGATCTCGGAGCCGCCGCAGACGGTGCCGAGGATCGAGTCGAACTCGATCTTGCCGGTCATCAACCCGCAGGCGCCATAGGTCTGCGTTCCCGTCATTTCGCCGACCACGTAGACGAGTGAGCCGACGGGCAGCGGATTCCACTTCACCTCGTCGCCCTGTGTGTACGAGACCTGCTCGTACTGGCGCGGGTCGCGGCCTTCCAGCATGGCCGTGGCGTAGTCGAAGACGTCGAATGCGATGGTCCGCGCGGGTTGGAGGGTCTGGTAATCGAGCTCGTCGATCATCGTGACCAGACGTCCGCTGGCTTCGTCGAAGGCGGCCTGCGGATGAAAAATGATCGGGTTCGCGCGCTCGACCTGCAGATTCGCGGTCGAGTGATAGGTGAGCGGGTGGAAGAACGTGGAGGGGTCGCCCGGCGTGAGCGTGTAGGTGATGATCGCCGTGTCGTTGCCGACGCCGAGGAGGTTCGTGCCGTTGCTGACCAGGAAAGTGCCCGGAACGGCGGAGCCGCTGACGAGCGTCGGAGAGGCCGGATTGGTGAGGTTCCAGGCGATGGTGCTGCCGTTCGCCGCGGCGATGAGGATGCCGAAGTTGAAGACGATGTCGTTGTAGCCGCCCAGCGGATTGAGGAACGTCGAAAGCGAGCTGACGCGGACCGGCGCCAGCGGGTTGGCGACGTTGTAGATGTCGATCTGGTTGAAGCAGATCGACGGGTTCGCCGGGTAGTTCGCGGAGCACGGCAGGTCGGTGGCCGGGTAGAGCGCCGCCAGGATGTTGCCGCTGACGGCCAGGCGGTGATAGCGGAGTCCCGGCGTGCGGGAGATGAGGATCGGGGCGGTGCCGCCGGCGCGGACGTTGCGGAGGTCGTAGATTTCGAGACCCGCTTCGCTGGAGACATAGAGGAAGCCGGCGTTGAAGGCCACGCCGCCCTTGGTTTCACGAGCGGCCAGCGCGCCGATGAAGTCTTCGCGGGCGATCTGCATGTCGCCGAGCTCGGTGACGGTGTAGGTCGTCAGCGTCTGTCCACGGAGCGCGAACACCTGCGATCCGAAGCGGAAGACGCCATGCGGCGACTGGTAGAACGCGGTTGGTCCGGCATTAGTCGCAACCAGCGTTAACGGGCACGAGGCCTGGTACTGATCGGCGACTGCCGTCGGAGCGGAAAGGACGGCGACTGCGAGGACAACAAGGGCGAGCCGTGACAATACGCGCATACATGCCTCCCAAAAACCACACCCGGAATGCGCTCCGCAGAGCTGGATTCAGAATCGACTCAGGCGGTAACTATCTATGAATCGTTATCTTTTAGTCAAGTTGGGGGTGGGGAGTGGGGTGTGGGGAGTGGTTGTCTGTTGTCTGTTATCTGTTGTCTGGGTATCGGGTATCGGGTATCGGGTATCGGGAGATCGTAGGTCTTAACCGACCACAGACAACCGACAACAGACAACCGACAACAGACAACAGACAACCGACAACCATCTCCCACTCCCCACCCCCCACCCCCGTGTATCATGTCCCGGCCCGCTGCGAACTGGCGGGATTGGAAACAACCTCGGCTTTGCGCGGCGTTACGAGTGGCGAATTATGCTCGACGGTCACGTGCTCGTCCTGAACAGGGTTTTCCAGGCGGTGCAGATCACTTCTGCACGTCGCGCGCTGACCCTCTTGTACAAAGGCCAGGTCAAGGCTGTCGACTCCGAGTACCGCACCTACGACTTCGAGAACTGGGCTGACATCCCCATTCAGGCTGATGAGGACCATTTCGTCCGCACGCCGAGTCGTAACATACTGATTCCGCATGTAGTTCAGCTCCTGGTCTTCGACCGCCTGCCGCGGCAGGAAGTAAAGTTTTCGCGCGGCAACATCTATCTGCGCGACGGCAATCGCTGCCAGTACTGCGGGAAGAAGTTTTCCTCCTCGGAGCTGTCGCTCGACCACGTCGTTCCGATCTCGCGCGGCGGAAAGTCGACGTGGGAGAACGTCGTCTGCGCCTGCCTGCCGTGCAACGTGAAGAAGGGCAACAAGCTGCTGACCGAGACGGGCCTTCAGATCAAGCGCCAGCCGGTGCGGCCGAAATGGCATCCGCTCCATCGGCTGCAGGGACGCAACTTCCCGGACATCTGGAAGAACTTTCTGGATGAGGCGTACTGGAACGTCGAACTGAAGGAGTGATCGCGGCTACTTCGCCGCGAGGTCCTTCAGCTCTTCCCCCTCGTTCACGAAACGGTTGATGGCGACGCCGTACTGCTTCTCGTAGAGGGCACGGTAGCGTCCGCCAAGGACCATCAGCTCGCGGTGTGTGCCGCGTTCAGTGATCTCGCCGCCTTCGAGGACGAGGATCTGGTCGGCGTTACGGATCGTCGAAAGGCGGTGGGCGATGACGAAGGTCGTCCGCCCTTTCATCAGCGCGTTGAGGCCGTCCTGGATCATTGCCTCCGATTCGCTGTCGAGTGATGACGTGGCTTCGTCGAGGATCAGAATCCGCGGATTGGCGACGATGGCGCGGGCGATGGCCACACGCTGCTTCTGACCGCCGGACAGCCGTACGCCGCGCTCGCCGACGATCGTGTCGTACTTGTCGGCGAAGGCCTCGGTGAACTCGTCGACGTGCGCGATCTGCGCGGCGCGGAGCACTTCCTCGCGCGACGCTTTCGGATTGCCGAGGGCGATGTTCTCGTAGATCGACTCGGCGAAGAGGAACGAGTCCTGCGGCACGATGCCGAGGTGGGAGCGATAGTCGCCGAGGCGGAAACTGCTCAGCGGTTTGCCATCGACGAAAAGCTCGCCCTGCGTCGGCCGGTGAAACGCCGCGATCAGCGAGATCATCGTGCTCTTGCCCGACCCTGAGGGACCGACCAGCGCGATCGACTTGCCCGCTGGCGCGATCAGGTTGATGTTCTTCAACACCGGCACGCCTTCGGTGTATTCGAACCAGACGTCGCGGAACTCGACGCTGCCTTCGATGTCGGGCGTCGCCGTTTTCGCCGCGTCCTGCTCGTCCTCGCGCGTCTCGCCGAAGACCTCGCGCACCCGCTCCAGCCCCGCGAACGCCTCGGAGAACTGCGTCCCGATCGAGACGATCTGGACGACGGGACCGATGACCAGCGCGAGATAGAGCGTGAAGGCGATCAGATCGCCAGGCGACATTTTGTGGGAAACGACCTGATGGCCGCCGACGAACATCACCACCGCGCTGACGGCGCCGACGAGAAAGGTGGTCATCGCGCCGGCGGTGGAAATCGTGCGCATCGTGCCGACGATGAGGCTGAGCAGCTTCCTCGCGCCGGTGTCGAACACTTTCTCCTCGTGCTCTTCCGCCGTGTAGGCCTTGACGATGCGAATGCCGGAAAAGCCTTCCGTCAGGCGGCCGGTGACGTCGCCGTACACCTCGCCGCGCTTCTTGAACATCGGACGCGCCGTCGAGAACGCCCAGAACATGATCCCGGCGAAGGCGAAGAACGCCAGGAAAACCATCGACGCCAGCCGCGCGCTGAAGTGGAAGAGAAAGAACGATGCGAATCCGGCGGTGACGATGCCGCCGAAGACCTGCGCGAGTCCGGTGCCAACGAGATTGCGGATTCCCTCGGCGTCGTTCATGACGCGCGAGACGAGCACGCCGGTCTTGGTCGAGTCGAAGTAGCGGATGGGAAGGCGCTGCACGTGCTGCTGCAGCTTCGTGCGCAAGTCG
>Ga0157375_10002643_pt1 | contig 15518 bp, 5 predicted proteins | sample M35metaG_FD_115311 | JGI IMG/M metagenome (GOLD analysis project Ga0157375, IMG submission 115311) | Miscanthus rhizosphere microbial communities from Kellogg Biological Station, Michigan, USA - M3-5 metaG | ecosystem: Host-associated > Plants > Roots > Rhizosphere > Soil | place: USA: Michigan...
ACGGTCACTGTGGAGGCGTCGCGTTTGAGCACAGGCAACTTCGTTCCCCGCGGAATCACCGCCTCGCCGTAGGGGATTTTTATTTTCACATCCTTCATGATCGTGGCGAACTGTCGCACTGACGCGCTCGGCGAAATTGCGGCCGGTGTTGGGGGAGACTTCGGCGACGGAGAACTCGTTGGTGAATTGGCCGGCGCGGCTGCGGCGGGTACGTCATCGAGAACCTCGATTTTCATGACCGGATGAATTTCCCACGCCGTCGATCGCCATGGTTGGTGATATTTGTTTGCAGCGATTCTTTCGATTGTTGTGCCAACGTCGGCCGAGCCATTGTGATCGTCGTCCCAAAGCAGGTATCCGGTCAGGCGAATTTTCCGCGCCGGATGTCCGGTTGACTCGTAGCTTAGATCCGGTGCGCGAATAAACGCGGCCAGTTCCTGCATTCGGATGTGATCGCGGTAGATGGCGTTTTGCGTCCGGGGAGTAATCTCGCAAATAATAGGGGTAGGATCGCCGACGTCTGGAGGGTGATCGCTTGGCTTGGCGAAAACCTCCAAGTGCCAATCGTGGATATCAATATTTCCGCAATTGGTGGATTCGGGTGGACCGGCGTAGGCGAGCACAAGGTATCCAGTCAGCGAGACGAGTTGCTGTTCCCGGCCGTCGAGTTCCGCTTTTTGGCCCGGGGACAACTCCTTCCGTCGTTTGCGTCTTGTTTCGGCGTCGAAGCTGGCGACCTCCGTCAGAAAACTCGCCGTGTCCATTGCCTTGACCGATGCTCCCGCAGGATTGATCCAGGACCGATTCTTCAAACGATTGCGCTCCACGCCATCAGGAGTTCTGGCTGACCCTTCGAGCTTATCGAGACAATTCCATCCGGTCAGATCGAACTCCTTTAGCTCGCGATCTTCGGAGATCTTGGGCGGCTGCCCGAAGGCTTGTGCGAAATTAAGAAGCGCCAGGGCGAAGAGAGAACGCTGAAAAGACTTGGCTGATTTCGTTCTCATTTCAGCGTCTGCTCTATCGTCCTTCAGTCGCCCGACGATACCGTTCCCAGGACTGCCAGGCCCGCTCCCAATTTTCTTTCGCGGCCCAGGCTTCCGCTTCCAGAAAATGGAAATAAGCAGGAGCGCCCGGTCGGTCCGTAAAGTGGCGGACCGTCGTTAGGGCATCATCCGTTCGGCCGGCGCCAAACTGCGCACGGTAGAGCGCATACCCGTCCGCTACGTCACCAGGTTTCGCATACACTTTCTGTTCCAAGTCCGGAATGGAAACACCCACTGCCTCGGCTGGGAGCACGGGTGGAGTGGCATAACGCCTAACGACCCGCCAGGCTTCCGCGAAGTCGTTTTGGTTGGCATGATAACGCGCCACTTCTCGCCAGCCGAATTTGAGCCACTCGGGATGTGCTGCGACGGCTTGGTTTATGTCGTTGAGCCGGTCACGGCGCGCCCAGAGTAAGAAAAACCGCTCCGTTTGAGCGGGTGTGAACTGCGAGAGATTCGGATCGTTGCGGAAGAGTTCGCCCAGCGCGGTTGTGAACTGGGCTTCGTTCGCATCTTCCAGATAATTAAGCGTCAGATCTGGCCGGCCAATCGCGCTATCACGGAGCGATTCGTACACGGTCGTGTCGCGCTCTTTCGCCTCGGCCAGCATCTTGACGTAAAGTCCTCCCTCCGTCGCGCCGCGTCGTTGCAAGGCCTCGCGCCACGCTGTGATGGCAAGGGTTGGTTGCCAGCCAAGCCAAATTTTGCCTTCCTCGAATGGCAGTTGTGGGGAATTCGGTTCCAGAAAGCGAGCCCGCCGGAAATCTTCTACCGCACGGATGGGGGCGTCTCGCCGGCCGATGCGCGCGGCCGCGCGAAGAAAATAAAGTTCCCAGTCGAGCGGTGCCCATTCCAAGGCACGGTCGGTGAGTGAGATGGCTTCATCGAAACGATGGCCGCGATTGGCCGGAACAGCTCCGGCTTTGGCATTTTCCACCCCCACATATCCCGGAAGAGGAACGGCATTCCGCAATCCGAAAAACCAGCACCCGCAAATGATCGCCAGAAGCAATCCCACGCATCGAAAGAGAACTGGTGGCCATCGCTTTTGGGATCCAGCGGGGCCGGGACAAAATTGAGCGAGACCAAGCAACAGAGTTCCAGCGAGGAAAGTTCCCAAGCGATGACCCGAGACGTCGACGCAACCATGAAGCGCGAAGAGAAACGCGCCAACAAGCGCAGCATAACGCACTCGTTGATTGGTCCCCTCGTGTAGTGGACGGACCCGCCAGAAAAAAATAGCCACCGCGATTACCAGGAGGGCAACCGCTGTCCACCCCATCTCCGCCCAGACCCAAAGCCAATCGCTCTCCGGGTGCAGTGAGCGCGAGACCCGCTGGGAAGCTTCGCGAAAGAGCGCGAAGACGCCTTCGAAATTTCCGAGCCCAACACCGCACCACGGCGACGACCGGATCATCGTCCAGGCGTCGCGGAAAATCAGCCAGCGATAATCTGAATCGACCGCGCCTTCCGTTCCGAGACGCAGATGAAAACGCTCGATCGTTTCGCCGCCGAAGACCAGCAGTGTCGCCAATAGAAGAAGAAGGAGCGAAACGGCAATGGCAACCCCCGCGCCGCTCCACTTTCGGAATGCTAGCCGCGCAAGCCAGGCCGCGCTGCCGATAATCAGAATCAGAATTCCCGCTCGTGAGAAATCGCAGATGAGCGCAGCGACCAGAATTCCGAAACCAACCAGCCACAGAACCCAGCGTTTGTGACCACGTCGGAAATCATCCTGCAGGCAGCCAAGGACAACCACTGTCGAGATACCAAACAGGTCGCCTGTCTGATTACGGTTTGGAAACGGACCAAAGCCGAGAGGAGCATGCCAGAAAGGAAGAGCGCGTTGCGTTAGAAAAAGGAAAACGGAAAGCCCGGCGAGCGCGATCACGCCGGCGGCGAACAGGCGAGCGGCCATGCGCACATCTCGAAGATGGAGGTCGAGCGTGGTGACGTAGTAAATCCAGGCCAAGCCGGCAACGAGCACGACCAGGGAGTCAAGCGACAACCAGGGCTGCAAACTGACGGTGCTCGGAAGGTTGAGGCCGAGATCATTCGTGAGAGCAGTGCGCCAACCCGGGATAAAAAACCAACGCGCCGGCAGGAAGGCGACGCAAGCCAGCGCTACGAAAAGGACCGCGATCGTGTTCAGAACCGGCCCCAGGGAAAAGCGTGGTGGTGCAACCATGAGGAGTAGGGCGAAACATCCGAGCGCGATCGCTTCACTCCAGCGCTGCGTGGCGCCCCCGAGAAAACAGGCTGCGACCGTCAGAACCGGCAAGGCGATTGCGACCCATCGAGCGGTGGTGGGCTGCGATATTCCGGACGAAGACGGATTTCGTGATTGCTTCAAAGTGTGGTTTGCGGTGAAATCAGATCCCCGAGCAGGTGGTGCACCCTGCATTTCGGCGGATGAGTGTCTATCTTGTCCGCCGACAAGTCGATGTTCGAGGCCATCTCAACGCAAGTTTGATTTTTCGTCAATCACCATGATGACCCAGCGCCGGCAAGGATTGTATCGCGTCTTTCTTCTTTGCCAGATTCTGATTACCGCCGCGCTCTTCTGGTTTGGTGTCTGGGTTTTGGTGACATTTTATTCGCCCGGGGCTGAGCTCACCTGGCGTCGCTATAGCATCTATTGCGCGATGCTCGTCATTGGTCTGCTCGGAGAATCGCTCAATCGGGAGGGTTCAAAACGCTATTTTCTTCAGGCCGAACTTCTGCGTCAGCATCGACTCGCGCTTCGGCAGACCTTCGCCAGCACCGGCGTCCTTGTCTTCTACCTCGTTGCGACCAAAGACGCCTTTATTTCGCGACTTTTCTTTTTCAACTTTCTCCCCTGGCTCTACATCGCGCTTCTCTTCTCCCACCATTTCCTGCCCGAATTCCTCGCGCGCGGAATGTTTCGCCGCGAAGAAAAAACTCTTCTCGTCGGATCAACCGCGAAGGCGGCCAGGTTGCGCCGTTGGCTGCGGCGCAAAGCTGAAATGGGTTTGCGGACAGTCGGTATCATTTGCGACGAGCCGATCGAGGAGACTCCGGATAAGATTCCAGTTCTCGGTGGCCTGGATCGGTTCCGCAGCGCGGTCCAGGAAAATGGCGTCACCCAGGTGATTCTGCTCGAGTTCCCGCAATTGACGGACGAGAGCCGCGAACTGATTGCGACCTGCGACCTGCTTGGTGTGCGCCTTTTGATTGTGAGCGATCTGGAGGAAAAATTACGGCATCCCGTCACACAGTTCGAGGACGATGGCTTCCGTTTCATCGGCCTGCGCGAAGAGCCGCTGGAGAATCCGTTCAATCGCGGAGTAAAACGGACGATCGATTTCGCCTTCGCCGTCCCCGTGATGCTCCTCTTTTTCCCCCCGCTCGCCGTGATCGTCTGGCTGGCGCAACGTTTGCAATCGCCCGGCCCGCTTTTCCATAAGCAAACTCGCGCTGGCGTGCAAAATCGGCGTTTCGCAATCTGGAAATTCCGCACCATGCACCCGGAGAATACCGATCTCGCCCGCCAGGCGACGACCGAAGACGAACGCGTTTATCCGTTAGGCAAATGGTTCCGCAAGCTGAGCATCGATGAGATCCCGCAATTCTGGAATGTCCTCCGCGGCGACATGAGCGTGGTCGGCCCGCGGCCGCATTTGCTTGAGCACAACGAGCAGTTCGCCCAGTTGATGGCCAACTATCAGGTTCGGACTCTGGTCAAGCCTGGCATCACCGGGCTCGCCCAGGTGCGCGGGTTCCGCGGCGAAGCGCAAACCCGGGAAGACATCAAAAATCGCGTCGCTTGCGACATCGAATACCTTGAGAACTGGAACCTGACCCTGGAATGCGGGATCATCGCTCGAACGGTCGCGCAACTCATTGTGCCGCCCTCGTCGGCGTATTAGGGCCGCGCCACCCCGGTAGGGCGTTCGAAATTAGCCGGTGACGCAAGCCACCGGTTACGAAATGCAAAAGAGATTCGCCCCGGCAAGGGCGAAGGCCACTTCGACGCTCCTTCTACGCATACGAAGCAACATGGAATTGCAGCCTCGAAGGGTTCGGGTTCATCTCGGCTGGCCGGGCTGAAAATTTATGCAAAAAGATCTCGCGCAATTACAAATGGTTGTTTTGAATCGGCTTATGCATCTCTCCCAGCTCGCTGGTTTTCACGCGTCGCAGCAGCCCAGCATTACCTCACCACCATGAAAATACTACGTCACACCCGCAGAGCGTGGATTGCTCTCACGACAGCATTTCTCGCACTGACCTCGCAGGCTTTCGCAGCCGAGGCGATTCACACCGACGACGCCTACACCGACGCCGCCAAAGCCAACAACAATTACGGCGATGCGACGGCTTTGTCCGTGTCTGGGAGCGGCTCAAACTTGAAGCGGGCTTGGATTAAGTTTGATCTGCCGAGTGTCCTCCCGGCCGGCACAACCGCGAGTCAGGTGAGCAAAGCGGTCTTAAGCTTGTGGGTTAATAAAGTCACAACCGGCGGCCCCATTAATGTATACGTAGTGACAGGCACCCCGGCTTGGGTTGAAGGCACAGGCGCCTCGGGAAGCGGCATCACGAATGGAACGGCACCGGCCCTCGCCCCAACCCCTTTGATCAGTGGCTGGCAAATTCTCAAGGAAGGGAATTTTGCCGCAGTTGATATTACATCGCAGGTGAAGTCGTGGATCACGACGCCCGCAAGTAATCTCGGCATCGCGCTCACTCCAAACTTGTCTACGGTCAATGTCTCGTTTGATTCGAAGGAATCGACGACCACCAGTCATGGACCGCAATTGGAAATCCAATTGGTCAATCAGGGACCAGTCGGGCCCCAGGGACCTCAGGGATCGACTGGCCCAACTGGGCCGATTGGGCCCACTGGACCGCAGGGATCAGTTGGTGCCACGGGTCCGACAGGTCCAACTGGACCCGAAGGCCCAATAGGCGCTACCGGCGTTGCCGGCCCACAAGGACCAACCGGTCCGATTGGGCCAAAGGGAATTAACTGGAAAGGGATATGGAGTAACACGACCGCTTATGCTGTGGATGACGCCGTTCTGAGCAACGGGTCTTCTTACATCGCGCTCGCCGCGAATACGAATGTGCAGCCACCTGCCGCTACTTGGGCGGTGCTATCTCAAAAGGGCGATATTGGCCTAACCGGAGCGGATGGTCCTCAAGGGCCAACCGGTGCCACCGGAGCGATAGGTCCTGTCGGTCCGGAAGGTCCGCGGGGGCTCACCGGTGCCGATGGATCCGCGGGGCCGCCAGGCCCCGAAGGGCCAGCAGGCGCGGTTGGCCCGGAAGGGCCTCAGGGAGATAGTTACTGGCAGGCCCAGGGCAGCACCATTTACTTCAATACTGGCTATCTTGGATTAGGCACCGCTACTCCCACTCATCTACTCGAAGTTGCTGGGGATGCGCAGATCAGCGGAAACCTTATAATTACCGGCGAGGGAAATAAGATTGTCATGCCAGTGCAAGGCGATCTTTCCATGGGGGAATTCACCGAACCGTGACCTCTTAGCCTATGCAGCGTCAATAACGCTCTTGCCACCCACCTCCTTCCCTAATGAACCTCGAGCCACGTCCCACCAGCTCGGCTGTCGGAAGTCACCGTCTCCTCCTTGCCTTGGCCTGCCTGGTACCGCTCTTAGCGCTGGCAGCGCCGCCAGGGTGGTGGGCCGATCGACAGGTACTCGACAGCAATGCGACAAAGAATGACTATGGTCCTGCTAATCAAGGCCAGCTCAAGAACATTGCCACCAGGGCGTATGAGGAGTTACAAACGAAACTCCCGGCCAGTACATGGAATTCACCCGAAGGTCAGGCCCTTACCGGGCTCGTCGCATCCTGGAACCCAACTCAGGGGAATAATTACACGCCGGTTAACCAGGGCCAGCTAAAGGCCGTAGCAAAGATCTTCTACGATGTCCTGATCCTTCAGGGTTACGCCACCGGATATCCTTGGACTGACACTACGGCTGACGATGCCAACTACGCCCCCGCTAACATCGGGCAGGTCAAAAACGTGTTTGCCTTCGACCTTGGCGGTAGTTCGATCGATTCCGACGGCAATGGCCTTGGAGACAGCTGGGAGATCACCTATTTCGGCCAGATCGGAGCCGATCCAAATGCTGACCCGGACGGTGACGGCCTAACAAATCTCCAGGAATACCAAAACAACACAAATCCGATCGATTACTTTAATGGTCAGGCTCCGAGTTTGACTAAAATTAGCGGCGATAACCAGGAAGGCGCTCCGGGTAGTTTCCTTCCGCTTCCATTTGTAGTTAAAGTGACGAACAGTACTGGGCAGGCGCTAAATAATGCCCCGGTCACGTTTGCGGTTGTTGACGGCGGCGGCTTGCTCGCCGCCAGCTCAGGCGGAGCCACTGCTACTTTCTTGCAAACCCGAACTGACAGCGCTGGCCTTGTCACCACCTTCTATCTTCAGGCATCCAATGTCGGAGTTACCAGTCATATTGCCGCCATCGCTGCGGCTACACAGGTCACTTTCGTTGCCAGCAACGGTCAACCTCAAGGCCTTACGATTGTGCCTGGCGACATCAACGCGACCGTGAACGCCGGCGCAAACTCGTTAGTTCCCCTTACTCTGACAAACAACACTTCCGACCCGATTTCGTATACAGTTCGGTTAGACGGCGACAAGGTTGATGCCCTCAGTTACGCAGATTCTGACCAACTGGGGGGTCCTGTTTTTGTCTGGAACGATATTAGTGCCACTGGGACGCGCTTGGATGCGATTTCGGACGCCGACGACGACAGCGAAGCGGTTGATCTTAGCTTCGCCTTTCCTTATTTCGGCAGCACTTATTCGAATGTCTTCGTTAATTCCAATGGATTCGTCACTCTTGGCTCAAGCGGAGGCGATTACATTTACTACCGGCTGCCTGACCCGAATGCACCTGCCAATGAAATAGCGGCCTTCCATACCGATTTGTATCTGGATGAGAACGGTGGCGGTTCAGGCGATGTCTACTTCCGCGATTTCGGTGATCGCGCCATCATTCAGTTCAATCTTGCGGCGCGCCTTGCTCAAGATGGTTTCTCGACGTTCCAAATCGTGTTGAACGCGGACGGAACGATCCTCTTCTATTACTTGGACATGAGCGGCACGCTCGACGACTGCGTAGTCGGTTTGCAAAATGAGACCAAAGACAAAGGCCTGACCGTCGCCTACCAGCAACATTACCTTAAGAATAATCTCGCCGTCAGGTTGGTTGATTCCACAAGGTGGCTAAGCGTTTCACCGACCAGCGGCACTTTGGCTGCCGGTGGAAACACGACGCTTGACGTGGTGCTTGATGCCCGATCACTCGTAAGCGGCAGTTACAATGGCGCAGTTACGATCAGCGCGGATTCATTGCCCGATGTGAGCGTGACAGTTCCGGTTGCGATGAATATTAATGCCGGACCGGAGGTAAGCATTACCTCACCGGGAGAAGGCTGGCTGTTTACCGAAGCAAGCGACATCACATTGCAGGCCAGCGCACTGGATCAGGATGGTGTGAGCAAGGTGGAGTTCTACGACGGCGCGGTAAAGCTCGGCGACGTAGCAAGCGCGCCTTATAGTTTTCAATGGCAAAACTTACCTCGTGGCACACGAGCCATCACGGCGCTTGCGGTGGATAATCTTGGGGCGGTGCGTCGATCGTCGCCAGTTCATCTAGAGGTACAGGCGGACACCGACCAAGACGGAATCGGTGATGAGTGGGAGATGTCTTACTTTGGGAGCCTGGAGGAGAGCGCTGAGGGAGATTTTGATCACGACGGACTAACCAATGCAGAAGAATGGGCCTCGCGCGTCAATCCGACGCTATCCGACACCGACGGGGATGGTGTATCCGATGGCGATGAGGTACATGTTTACCACACTGACCCGACTCAAACCGACAGCGATGGCGATGGCCTATCCGACGATTGGGAAATTAACTACGGCCTTGATCCGCTGCATGACGACAGTCAGGTCGACGCCGATAACGACGGCCTGACGAATGCCGAAGAACTGAGCCTTGGCACCGTCCCAAATAATCCTGACACTGATGGCGACGGCGTGTTGGATGGCACGGATGGCTGGCCCTTGCATCCACAGCTGGCGCCCGCTCGCCTCCCGGCGGTGAAATACGCCGTAATCGATCTTGGCGAAGGATTTGCTGCGGCTTTGAACAATCATGGCGATGTGATTGGGACAAATGGCCAGACACCCTCTGAGGCGATGTTATGGAAGATCGGACAGTCGCCCGTCGCGCTCGGATTCTTAACCGACGATGCGTCTGCGTATCGAGTGAGCGCGGCGAGCGCTATCAATGACGATGGCATCGTGGTTGGCCGCGCCAGTTATTCTTGGGATCCCGTCGTGGGAACGGACTACCCGGACCCCCCTATTTACAATCAGCTCCTGACGCGGTTCGACAACACTCCAGAGCATAACCTGTGGTGGGATACCCATGCTTTCCGATGGAGCGGTGGTGTGATGACCGACTTGAATGATCTGAGCTATGGCCATCACGGAGATGGAACGACGCCGGACACTAGCAATAAAGCTTCAAGCGCGGCCGCCAGTATTAACCAAGGAGGCCTCATCGTGGGCGGCTCCGATAGCTCCTTAGAGGTGAATAGTGGCTTCTATTGGGAAATCTCGTCCGATGTCGAGCACGCAGTGCGTTTCGATGGCGGCGTTCCGGTAGATCTCGGCCTCGCTCCGCCGGCCGAGGGCGACACTGCAACGGCGTATGCCATCAATGACTCGGGATCGATCATAGGGGTTCAATCCAGTACAGACTCGGATGGGGGGTATTTCTTTGCTGGCGGGCAGATTGCAACTCTCCCATTTGGCCCCACTGGACTAAATAACCTGGACCAAGTAGTCGGAACCATAAGGCAAGGCAGTCGTTTCTTGGCCAGCATGTGGGTGAACCAGCCCCTCCTGCCGGGGGCTGATCGGCTCCTCGATCTGGACGCCATCGCCAGAAATTCCGGTTTCACGGGATCATCATTTGCGTCTAAGATTGGCGATCGGGTGGAAATTCTGGGGGAAGCGACTCCGCCGGGCTCTTCCCAAAGTGCCGCAGCCATTTGGCGAAATGGCCAGATTTTCCGCCTGGACGATCTCGTCGACGATCCAGCTTGGACCATCACGACCGCAGCCATCAACGCCAACGGCATGATCGCCGCCAACGGCTTTAATAACGTCAGCCCCAATGGGGACCGGGCCCTACTCTTGCTCCCTGTAGAGCTCATGGTGGATGGAAACCGGGATGGCGAGATGTCGTTTGACGACGCCGCAGTGCATGACCGGGATGCCACGACTGAGGTGAAGCCGTATCGGTTCTGGTTGAATAACGATCACGACGAGGAGCGCAGCGTTGATAACGATGACCGCGAGCAAGATGATTACGACGAATCTCCAGATTTCAACAATCAAGGCCTATTGTGTGAACGTGATCTAGAAGACTGGTCGCGCCTTTGGATCAACTTCAAAGGGATCGTCGATTTGGTCAAAGAACCAGGGGTAACTCTGGAACTCGCTTGGAAACCGCTTGACGGCGGAATCTCTTGGCCAGCCGCCGACGGGAATCCCGGGATCAAGGTGATGTTACATGACATACTAGCCGGAGCGGGGAGTGCCGAGGCGGCTTACGTGACGGACAGAGACAAGGCGAGCGCTCAGGTCCAGGGCATTTGGGGAGGATTCATCCGACCGGTGAGTACCAATGGTGGCTACACCTTGACCAATGACTGGTTACAAATGGTTACAGAAGAACAACCATACTTGAATCTCCTGTTCGAGGGGTGGACTGCCGGTAGAGGACAACTTGTGCTTAACATCAAGAAAGATGGTCAAACAATTGGAGAGTACCCGCCGGTTTATATTGAGTTAAAAGACGTGAAGGATATGTACGAACGTTACACCGTAGGTGATGTAATTGAAGCGGGAGTTAACTATAGCGCTCCCTGGCCGACATCGCACGCGACAAAGGTAGCAGCGTCCGCCTTTGTTGCACCTACTGATGAAACGAAAGACTATATTTTGTATGTGCATGGATGGAATATGTCTCCTTTCGATAAGGACAACTACGGAGACACTTCCTTTAAGCGATTGTGGTGGCAGGGATATAAAGGTCGATTCGGATGTTTCAGATGGCCTACATTTTGGTTTGCGGACGGTGAAAAGGGATCTTGGTTGGGAGAAGGTTCAGTCCGAATACCCGGAACCGACATTTTCATACCCAATCCCAAGCATTTCGACGCTAGTGAACACCGGGCTTGGGCTTCCTCACTCGGGTTGCTCGATTTATGTAACCAACTGAACGGCCAAGGTTTTTCCGGAAAGCTTCGACTTATCGCCCATAGTATGGGGAACGTGGTTGTGGGTGAAGCACTTCGACGCGCACAGAGCGGCCAGGTAATCCACACATATATTGCGTCGCAGGCTGCGCTCTCTGCACATTGTTATGACTCAACTACGCAGGATATGGAATTTTACATTGGGTTTGGGCCAGATACGCCCGACGCTTACGCTCACTATTTCGACTCAAACGCAACGAGTTATATGCACGCTGACGTAATGGCTGGAAAAGCCGGGCGCTACTTCAATTATTTGAACGAAGATGACTATGCATTGAACGGAGTTCATTGGCAGTTAGATCAGCAGTTCAAACCTGACGATGGATATCACTACGATCAGAGTCCCAATGGAACCGGTAGCTTCGATTGGTTTTATCGTCTGCTCACACAGCTTCGTCTTGTAGATGATCGATATGAGATATTTTCGTGGGCAGCAGAATCTCGCTCGCTCGCTCTTGGCGCTCAAGTAACTCAAGGGGTGATGAGCCAGAGCCTCAGTCTGAAGTCAGCGCCCTTTGGTTTCGGCAATCAACACAAGTTCCATAGCGGACAGTTTCGTGGAATGAACATGGAGCGGCGTCACTACTGGGAAAGGCTGCTCATCGACTGTGGTTTAAAGGAGCCGCAATGAAGTACCGAAAGATGTGGATCGCCGGGCTGGCCCTCGTTGTGGTGATTGTTGTCGCGCGATGGTTGGTATTTCCCATGAAGCCATTTTCCATTGTGCCCGCCTTGCCAGCAACACCTCGTAACGACACCGTGGTCGCTGTGCCCGCGCCGCCTACGACATATTCGCCAGAGGGAACGCAGAAGATTGAGCAAGAAGAGAAAAAGCGCTCGATATTCCGTGCGATCGAAAGCGCGAATATGCCAATTAGCTTTTGGGGTCAGGTTGTCGATCAGGGGGGCGATCCGGTTCCGGGCGTTTCCATCAGATACAGCTACAGTGTTGAACGAGGAAATACGCTTGGGGTGCCATGGTCCGATACCAAAGTATTTAAAGGAGAAATAACCTCTACACCTAATGGAATTTTCGCGATTACAGGCCTAAGAGGAAGTTCGATGACTATCGAGTCATTGCAAAAGGAGGGCTTTCAGCACAATCCGAGAGGAGCGATGGTGTTTAACTACTTTGGGCATACAGCGAGCGGAAAGTTCGTCGCTGACCAGAACAACCCGGTTCACTTCGTCATGGTGAACAAAGCGACCGTTGAGCCGTTGGTCACTTACGGAGGGAGCTTCGGTAAGACCATGCGTTTGCCTGGGGACGGAACGTCGGTGAGGTGGAACGTCTGGAAAGGGCAGCCTGACTCTAATGGAGAGCTACAGCTAACGCTAAAGCGCGAGCCAGCGGTTATCACTCGCGTAGGGCAGCCGGTAACTTGGTCAGCAAAGGTCGAGGTTATTGGCGGTGGAATCGTTGAGGCCTCACCCGACGAATTGCTCTATCGGGCGCCTGCGGAAGGATATGTTCCGGTGGTCGATTACCCCAAGGCAGAGCAAAAGGGCGGTGTGCCAGCTCGGAGCTTTTATGTCAGAACCGCGAACGGAAAGTATGGTCGCATCGAGCTGGACCTTTATGTAGGGGACGAAGGCCCGACAGCGCGTTGTTTGATCAAGGCTTACATGAACCCGAGTGGCTCGAGGATTCTGGAGGGTGGAAACCCGATGCAAGCATTGTCGCGGTGAGCTGGAGTTCAAGCGTCGCACCGGCTTGAGAATTTGAAATGGCTGGGAAAGCGCGCGTGGGAAGGCCACAAGGAAGAAGCCTCGGCCCCTTGCCAGATCGACTGCGCAGCGGCCGGATCTAGGCAGAAACAATTAAGATCGAATCCTGAGGTTGATTGTAGTATCGATGGTCCGATTGCGCTGAGCGTCGGAGCCAGCCAGATCCCGCAAGCCGAATGGCGTTATCCACAGGCGCGGCTTGATCGGATCGTTTTGCAGCTTGGGATTGTGACAGGCAGTTCGGCGACCGCCACCGGCGGCGATCGCGAAAAGGCGATCAAGGTGCGTAACGCAGCGATGGAAAGGGCAAAGACAACCCTCGGGCGCGTGCGCTTCCATTATTGCTCGGCCAGCCGTGACGCAGATAAGACGCCAGAGTTAGCCAAGCTGGATTTTCAGCCCCGGCGGATGCCCGGCAAGACAGAAAAGAAGCCCGCGACAAATCAGGCGGCCACCCCGGCCACCGCCAAAGCGTAGTCAAATCGCCACCAAAAGGTATTAGAACAAAACCGTGGAGGAATTGCTGCCTCCACGGTTTTGTGTTCGATTCACGCAGCTCTCGACGAGGGCCGGTAGGGGATGCGTTAGAGCCTGACCCTCGAATCCAAAACCGATGTTCAGAAAAGCTTGACGACTCTCCGACAGGAATCGAACCTATATCTCCGCCTTAGTTACCGCTGGCACGGTGCGACGGCATTCTCTCCGTTAAACTACGAAGGTCGTTGCTACGTTATAAGGGTGCGCAATTTATCCGGCAACCGCAATTTTTAGATCCTCGATTTTAGGCGCACAAAACCGCAAAAGGCTGGTCTGTCTGCCGAGCTTCTGACCGCTTTTCGACCGATGGAGCCAGAAGGGGTCTGATCTTACTATCGACAGTCGCGGGCGCGTTGGCGGCGTTTGCAACTCGGAACTCCGCCGAAGCTGGGTGAACCTTCCACTAACCGTTGCGGTGCATGGCGTTTTGTCGCGCTGAAATCCGCGCCGGAGCGCGGTCGGATGCTGTGAAGCAACGAATTACAGATTGACACCGGAACAGGCGCGTGGTCAGGATTGCAATCGAATAGCCTGATCAGAGGTGGGCATAAATTAGCCGTCGGCAAAACTCGGATCAACGCGGGATCAGCTAACCCATCTTACCTAATTAACACAGAAGGATTACCCTTATGTTTCCACCTAAACGCAATCCCATTTCCAGCAGACTTATCAGTGCGTGCATCGCATTGTATACGGTCGCCGCTGGCGTCACTCTCACATCCAGTTCGTTCGCCGCTCCCGGCGATCTCTACGTGACGGACTTGGCCACCGGCTCGATCATCGTTTACACTCCGGACGGAACGCGCACCACCTTTGATAACGGATTGACGAGCCCGCAAGGTATTTGCTTCGATCAAGCCAGGAATCTTTATGTGGCGGACGCGGGCGATGGCACTTCCGGTGCCGGGACGATCTTTAAGTACGACGTCAATATAGGAGGCAGCAGTAAGACCGCTTTCAGAACCGGCTTGAGTAACCCGCAGGGGTTGGCCCGGGATGGTTCGGACATTCTCGTTTCAGAAAAAGGTGCTAGTCGCGTAATTCGAGTGCCCCTAGACGGACGGCCCCCGACAGTCTTTCAAATTATCAACGCTCCTTTGGGTTTGGACTCTCGCGGAATAAATGATGGAAGCGGACTTTATCGGTATATCGCGAACGGGTCGAGCGTCCTTAAGAAGGCGCCAGACGGAACACTCACCAACTTTGATTTTTCAGCTAACCCCAGTCGCGCAGTAACCTTGGACCTGACGGGCAACGCATACGTCTCCACTGATACCGGTTCGATTATCGAGATCATTGCCAGCAACGCAACAACCAAGAACTTTACCAGTGGCCTCACTCTTCCCACGGGGATGGATTTTCGGCCGGCCAAGTTCAACGGCGATTTTGATCGGCTGAGCTTCCTGTATGTCGCCGATACTATGGCGGGCACGATCTTTAAATTCTCGCAAAGTGGGACGAAAACAACTTTCGTGACCGGGGCAGGAATGCCTAATTACATGGCTTTCGAAGTCGCAGGCGCGCCGGTTGTTGTCACTGGGATGGCCTCGAATATTACCAACACGACTGCGACATTAACTGGCACAGTCAATCCGGAGGGTAATCCCACCACCTATCATTTCGAGTACGGCTTAACGACCGCCTACGGGAGCAACACCACGACGACTAGTGCGGGGAACGGATTTGTTGCAGTACCAGTCAGCGCGACGATAAACGGCCTAACGCCGGGAACGCTTTATCACTTCCGCCTCACTGCCACGAATGGTAACGGAACAGTTAATGGAGCAGACGTGACCTTTACGACTTCATCGACGTCGACGACCTATACAGTGACTGTCGGTTCCGGCGGTC
>Ga0157375_10002645_pt1 | contig 15517 bp, 18 predicted proteins | sample M35metaG_FD_115311 | JGI IMG/M metagenome (GOLD analysis project Ga0157375, IMG submission 115311) | Miscanthus rhizosphere microbial communities from Kellogg Biological Station, Michigan, USA - M3-5 metaG | ecosystem: Host-associated > Plants > Roots > Rhizosphere > Soil | place: USA: Michigan...
AAAACTCAATTTTCAGGAAACTTTTGATTTTAAATTCAAGAAGGACAAAGATAAGTTTTTTATTTATGATTTGGTTCGTAAAACTTACCTTTTGCTCACTCCCGAAGAATGGGTACGACAGCACTGGATCCACTATTATCTCACCGTAAAATCCTATTCTCCATCTGCTTTAATTACCGAAAAAAAGATTGTCCTGAACGGTTTAACAAAGAGAATTGACCTTTTAATCACAGAAAAAGCACAACCCGTAATTTTGGTTGAATGCAAGGCTCCGCATATTAAATTAACCGAAAAAACGTTTGAACAAACGGCAAGATATAATTCCATTATCGGAGCAAAAGAAATTGTTTTGACGAATGGTTTACAGCATATCAATGCTTTTTATGAAAACGAACAATATCAATTTTATAAATAAGTAAGATTGAGGTTGAGGCTAAGATTAAAAACTTTGCGCCAACCTTAACCTTAACCTTAACCTTAACCTTAACCTTAACCTTAACCTTAACCTTAACCTAAAAAGTATGAAAATTAAAAACATCGTATTCGATTTTGGAGGCGTTTTAATAGATTGGAATCCTAGATATTTCTTTAAAGAATACTTCAATGATGACGAAAAAATGGACTATTTTCTTACCGAAATCGCCCAATCTGAATGGAATGAAGAACAAGACAGAGGAAGATTATTATCAGAAGGTACTGATATTCAGGTTAAAAAATTTCCCGATTGGGAAAAAGAAATCAGAGCCTATTATGACAACTGGACAACCATGCTGAGAAGCGATATTCCTCATAATGTAGAAGTTTTAAGAAAACTTGGAAAAACTGATTATCAATTATTTGGATTAACAAACTGGTCAGAAGAAACATTTCCTTATGCGTTGGAAAATTATGATTTTTTCAAATTATTTGATGGGAAAATTGTTGTTTCAGGAACAGAAAAGCTGATTAAACCCGATCCGAAAATCTGGCATATTTTATTAGACCGATATAAAATTCACGCTAATGAATCGGTTTTTATTGATGATAATCTGAAGAATATTGAAATGGCAAAATCATTGGGTTTCGAAACAGTGCATGTAACTCCTGAGACAGATTTGGAGCAGGAATTAATTAATTTAGGCATAAAATTCTAAAAAACAGAAACTTTATAATATTCTATTAATCCTCATTGTAAGTTATTTTTATTAATTTAGATGAGGATTTTTTTATGTCATTGCGAGGAGCGAAGCGACGAAGCAATCTTTTAATATTAAATTATTTCTTAGTGTTTGAAATTTTTAACCATTAAGATGTATTAAGGTTTTAAGGAAAGTTAAGTTTAAACTTTGTTTTAAGTGAGATTGCTTCGTCGCTTCGCTCCTTGCAATGACAAACATCTGTAAATCCGACAAATACCCTAGCCCCGATTGGAGTGAAAATCCTTTTTTGAAAAAAAAGATTGCAACGAAAAGCGGGAAAAGCTCCTAAAAAAATAAATTACAAAATATGATACGTTCAATCTTACTAACAGCATTTCTTATGATTTCAGGAACAACTTTCAGTCAAAATCTTAAACCGGTTGCTTATCAGGACGGTTCACAAAAACTGAATGGATTGGTGACTTCCAACGCAGGAAAAAAGCTTCCGGGAGTCTTGGTTCTTCCAGCCTGGAAAGGAATCGATGATGAAGCAAAAAATGCAGCCGCAGAACTTGAAAAACAGGGCTATATAGCTTTTGTTGCCGATATTTATGGTGAAGGAAACATTCCGGCGGACGGTGATTCTGCTGCAAAAACTTCAGGGTATTACAAAAAGAATTTTGAGGCTTATCAGAAAAGAATTTCGTTGGCTTTAGAGCAATTGAAGAAAAACGGAGCGATTTCGGATAAAATTGCCGTGATCGGATACTGCTTCGGAGGAACCGGAGCTTTGGAATCTGCGAGAGGAAGTCTGCCTGTTGTAGGTGTAGTCTCGATTCATGGAAGTATCGGGAAAGATCAAGCCAGAAAAAACGGACCGATTTCGACTAAAATTTTAGTTGAAAATCCGGCAGACGACAAAGGAGTAACTCCGGAAGACTACAATAATCTGATCAAAGAAATGAATGAAGGAAATGCAGATTGGCAGATTATTACTTATGCCCATTCAAAACATACTTTCACCGATCCAAAATCACCGGATTACAATGCTGTAATGGCAAAAAGAGCCTGGAATCACACGTTGATGTTTTTGAAGGAGATTTTGAAGTAATTCAACTACAATAAATTAAAAACAACCTCAACCACTGAGGTTGTTTCTATTTATAAATCACTGATCTTATTACAATTAGAACACCACCAGTATTCTGTTTCTTTATCTTTCAACTTTATTTTTGTTCTCTTCTCACAATTTTCACATATACATTCATCAATCTCGTTTTCCTTCGCTTCATAATCGCAACTAAAACAACTCCAACTTGTTAAATGAGACTTTCCGCTGATAAACCAAGTGAAAGAATTTTCTTTACACTTTGGGCAAATTTGTAATGCCATATTTAAATTATTTCGTCCTCTCTGTTCACCAAATCCATTGAAAACGCAGGAAGACAGATCGCAATATATTCGCAAGGTTCTGAAAACGGATTGCTGTAACGCACTCGCGCTCCTTTTTCTACTAAAATGCTTTGTCCTTTTTCTAAAATAACAACTTCCCCATCAATTTCAAACTGCTTTTTACCCGAAACAATTATCGTAAATTCATCAAACTGCGGAGTCTGATGCGGCTCGCTCCAATCTGGTGGCGCAACCATGTGAGCGATTGAAATATTTGAATTTTGGGTAGAATTTCCCCAATGTTCTTCGATTAATTTTCCATCTGTCGTAGGAACTACAAATGGTGATTTTTGGATTTTAAATTTTTTCATATTGATTTGGTTTATTTTATTAAATATTCGCTTTTAGTAATAATTCTTTTTTTTAAAGCAAAAGCGCAAAGATTTTTTTATTATATAAAATTTCGGAGAACTATATTTTTTTGATTTCATAGACAAAATTTGTCCTCGTTGGTTCGCCAAAATAAGCAACTTCTTCTTCCGCAATTTTTTGTCCGCCAAGTCTTTCCATTGCAATTTGTGAACGGAAATTCTCTTTTCCGATATGAAAATGAACTCGATCCACAAACTGGAAAATATAATCCAGCATTAATTTCTTAATCTTCGGATTAATGCCTTTTCCCCAGGATTTTGTTCCGTAAAAAGTATATCCTATAAAAATGCTGTTTTTACTTTCGTCAAAATCATAAAAACGGGTACTTCCCAAAACATCTCCTGAAGCTTTTTCTACGATCTTAAAAGCACCTTTGCTTTCCATTGCGCCTTTGAAAAAGTTTTCAAAAACGTCTCTTTTGTAGCGGTCTTTGTTAGGATGCTGTTCCCAGACTTCCGGATCGGAAGCCACTTCGTATAAAGACTCAAAATCCCCTTGCTGTAAGGGGATTAATTGATATTCCTGATTTTCTAAAACAGGTTGAATAGAAAAGTTCATTGTTTAGCTTTTTGCTTTTGCAGCGTCAGATTCTATTTTTTTTATCTCTTTTAATTTATCTGCAATCTTACTTACAGCTTCAGGGCTTGAAGGTTTCAAAGCTACCTCAGCCTGAGCCATATCCCATTTCAATACAAGATTTGCAGAATTTTCACCTGTCGGGTTTAATGTAATTTCAAACCATTCCTGCTTGTCTGCCAATTTGTTAACAGGCACGATAACATCTACCACATCCTGTTTTGGATCATAAGTATAAGCACCCCACTGCTGGAAATCTTTATTTAAAATCACTTTCCATTCTTTTTCTGTCGGAACGATGAAAAGACCGTAAGTTCCTGCAGGAACAATTTTCCCGCCGAAATTAACTGCCTGACCAAACGTAACTTTTGTAGATGAATTCGCTCCCGCTCTCCAAACCTGTCCGTAAGGAACCAGTTCACCAAAGATTTTTCTTCCTTTTACGCCTGGTCTTCCGTAATCGATTGTGATTTTAGACATTGAAAATTGTTGCTCAACCTTCTGACGCGGGCTCGCTGCCGGTACAGAATAATCTTGTGCAAAACTTAAAGCTGAAGCAGATATGCAAAGTGCAAATAGTAACTTTTTCACGTGTAAATTTTTGTTTAAAAATACGAAAATCAAAATAAAATAGCCTTCTCCAATTCCAATAATTTTTGCTTTCTCCAGATTCCTCCTGCGTAGCCTACTAATTCGCCATTTGAACCGATAACACGATGACAGGGAATTAAAATTGCAATTTTATTAATTCCATTTGCCGTTCCTACCGCTCGAATTGCTTTGAGATTTCCTAATTTTTCCGACTGCTGTTTATACGTCCTGATCTCTCCCATCGGAATTTCCCTTAACAATTGCCAAACCTTTTCCTGAAATTCCGTTCCGGTGATAAATAAAGGAATTTCGAATTTTTCTCTTTTACCTTCAAAATATTCTTTTAATTCATTTTCAAGCTGAATAAAATGATGATGGTCTTTTTCAGCAATTTCAGCATTTAAACTTTTAGATAAAGACTTGAATTGCTTTTCCATATTTTTTCTGTCGGTGAATTCCAGCAGACAAATTCCTTCGTCAACGGCACACGCAAACATATCTCCTAGCGGAGTCTGTATGGTTTTAAGGTGTATGATTTCCATTACATTAAAATTACTCAATATCTTATAATCTGTGCAAAAAATAAAACGTAAATTTCTGCATTTAAATCTAAAACTTTTAGCCGATGTTCAAAAAAACAATATTAATATTCCTTTTATCGATTAGCTCTGTTATTGCAAAAGCGCAGGAAAAGATTCCGTTTAGAATCACAAAGCACAACAATATCATTGTAAAAACGTTGGTGAATGATAAAGATTCTCTGGATCTTATGTTTCAGATTGCTATGGAAAACGGTTCGTTATCTCCAGAACGAAAAAGAAAAACCGACCATATTATATTTAATCAAGATAAAATCAGTGAAAATAATACGGTGAAAATCGGAAAATCCGTAAAGAAAAACATCAGTTTTATTGACAATGAATTAACCGGTCATGAAGCCGACGGAAAGATCGGAATAGGAATTTTTGCCGGAAAAACCTTTAAAATTGATTACGATAACAGTCAATTTGTTATTTATGATAAAATGCCAGATCTGAAAGGCTATCAATCCATTCCATTATTTTTTGACGGACAATTTTATATTACCGGAACCAATATTATGGATGATCAGAAACAGGAGCTTTCTTTTCTTCTGCAATCAGGATATTCAGGCGGAATTCTTTACAGCAACGAATTTTCAGATGGAAAAGGTTTAGACAAAAAATTAAAAGTAACAGGTGAAAAAACATTGAAAAACTCAGCCGGACAAAGCATTATCACCAAACAGGGCGTTTTACCTTCTTTACAATTGGGTGATATTATTCTACAAAATGTTTCTGCCGGATTTTTTGAAGGCAATCTTAAAATACAGAAGGTCAATTATTTCGGAGCCGATTTACTGAGAAGATTCAACTGGATTTTTGATGCTGAAAGAAAAACAGTTTACATCAAACCCAGTAAATATTTTTTTGAAGCTTACTATAAGATCGTTTAATTTTTTTTTAAATATACGTGAAACAAAAGTTCAAGGTCTAGAAACTTCCCTAAAAGTTAATCTTTATACTACGCTTCAAACCCATCTCGTACTGCCGCTTCAAGTATTTCAATATTTATATCTTTCAGTTTTTTAAACTTGATGCAATATCCGGTCACGCTTGCCTTACCTATCTTTTCGCCATATGTTTCGGCTAAGTATTTCTTATCTTCAATGCCTAAAATATAAAGAGAAATTCCGGTTGTGTTTGCGCTGAGACCGATTTGATAAAAATCTCTGGTTTTTCCGTCTGCATATTTTATGGTGTAAAATCCATATCCTATATTGGGATTAGAAACAACTTTACCTTCGCTGTCTTTACCATCCAGAAACCATAATTGACTATTTGGATTTATTTCCAGAATGATTCGATGCAGCTCTTGCATATCGGTGCGCTTTGGTTCGGGTTGGCTCGTAATATACTCTTGGATTTGTCCTTGTATGTTCATTTAAATTTACAGATTTATCAATTTTCTAAAATATATAAATTTCTATCACTCAGCAAATAATTTAATTTTGACTGAATAAAAATTTGAGTTTCATTTTATAGCATAATCCTTAACAAATTTGCAGTTTATTTAAACTATCTTGTACCATCCTGTACTAACAATTTTTTATTCGGAAAATTTTTATAATTTTAAAAAATGATAAATACTTGGCTTAGAAATTAATGACAAGTTTAAAAAGTTATGCAATCGATTAACCTTTGTTTAATTTTTCCTTTAAGAATGAAAAATAGGTTAAAACCTATAAATTAATACGGGTACATCATATAATAAAATATTTCACAAAAATAATTAAGCCAATGAACAATACCCAATCCGGAAATGCATTTTCTTCTTCATCAAAAAAGAAAAATTACTATTTTCCTCTGATTCTTATCACGAGTTTGTTTTTCTTTTGGGGATTTATCCATAATCTTGATCCAATCTTGATTAAACACCTTCGAAGTGCTTTTCATCTGAACCATTTTCAGGCTTCTTTAGTAGATTCATCTGTTTTTGCAGCGTACTTTTTACTGGCCATTCCTGCCGGAATGATCATTCAGAAATATGGTTATAAAATAGGGATTTTGGTAGGCTTATTCTTTTTTGCGGCTGGATGCTTTTTGTTTGTTCCGGCAGCGAATACCATTAGTTATCCGTTTTTTCTCGCGGCACTTTTTGTACTCTCATGTGGTCTTGCCATTTTGGAAACAGCAGCAAATCCTTACATTACCATTTTGGGCGAACCAGAAAAAGCAACACAAAGATTAAACTTTGCACAGTCTTTTAATGGTTTGGCAGCTTCTATTGCTCCTATCGTCGGCGGAATTTTCATTCTGAGTGAAGAACCAAAATCACAGGAAGAACTTGCCCGACTTGATCAGGCCGCAAAACTGGCTTATATTCACGCTGAAACCTCACTTGTAAAAGGACCTTATATAATTTTAGGATTAATTATTTTATTGGTGATGTTCTTATTTTTATTCGTAAAACTACCAGAAGTAACGGAAAGCAAAGAAAAATCAACAAAGAATTTTCTACAGGTTTTAGGTGTAAAAAATGTCGGATGGGGCGTTCTTGCGCAGTTTTTTTATATCGGTGCGCAAATTTATGTTTTCAGTTTCCTTCTTGTTTTTGCAGAAGATGCAATCAATATGAAAGGTCAGGAAGCTAAATATTATGCGGGTGTAGCAGGATTATTATTTATGATCGGACGTTTTGCAGGAACTTTTTTCATGAAATACATTTCACCACAGAAATTATTGAGAATTTACAGTATAATTAGTATCATTCTCAGTCTCTGGGTTATTGCAGGATCAGGAATTTCAACATTATATGCACTGGTTGCGCTTACATTTTTTATGTCAATCATGTTTCCAACAATTTTTGCCTTAGGAATTGAAGGAGCGGGTGCAGAAACAAAACCTGCCTCCAGCTTATTAATCATGTCTATTGTCGGAGGTGCCATTATACCACCAATTGCAAGTAAAATTACAGATATTTCCGGGAATATTCATTTTTCTTATGTTGTTCCTCTAGTATGTTTTATCATCGTATTTTTATTTTCATTAAGATTCAGAAATAAAACGTCTTCAATATAATTATGATTAATGTACATCAAGAACATTTGTGATCTTCGCTGAGCAAAGCGCCTTTGCAAACCTTAAAAACAGTTAGTAGTAAAAAATCTTTGCGGACTTTGCGTTAAAACAAACAAAGCACATAAAAAGGATAATCTAAAAATGAGCAATTTAATTTTAAAAATAAATCAAAAAGACAATGTTTTGGTCGCTTTGCAGGATATTCCGGCAGAAACCGAAATTATTTTCGAAGGAATTACCTACACCACCTTAGAAGCAATCCCTGCTAAACATAAATTCTTTATGAATGACATGAAACAGGGCGACGAAATCTTTATGTATGGTGTTTTGGTAGGTAAAGTACAGTACGATCTCGCAGCGGGAACCCGAATGACGACAGACAATACAAAACATGCTGCCGAACCTTATTACTACCGCAATGTTGACTATCATTGGACCAAGCCCGACGTGTCAAAATTTTTACATAAAACTTTTAAAGGATATCACCGCTCAAACGGCGATGTGGGTACGGCAAATTACTGGCTATTTATTCCTACTGTTTTTTGCGAAAACCGTAATCTTGATATTATTAAAGAGTCACTTTATGACAACTTAGGATATGCAGTAGATGCAAAATACAAAAACTACACGCATCAATTAGTGGAAGCCATTTCTAAAGGGGAAAATTTGGATGATTTAAATTTTTCGCCCTCAAATATTCCTGCAAAAGACAGAGTTTTTAAAAATGTAGATGGTATCAAATTTCTCAATCACACCGGTGGTTGCGGCGGAACAAGACAAGATGCCGATACGCTAAGCAAGCTGTTGGCGTCTTATGCAGATCATCCTAATGTTGCAGGAGTTACTTTGTTAAGTTTGGGTTGTCAGCATCTCCAAATTGATAATTTTAAACGAGATTTATACAATCGAAATCCTGATTTTGATAAACCTTTACTCGTTTTTGAACAGCAAAAGGCGGTAAGTGAAGAAACCATGATCAAAAATGCCATTTTTGAAACTTTGAAAGGATTGTTAGAAATTAACAAAATCGAACGTGAAGATGCGCCGATAAGCAAACTTTGTGTCGGTGTAAAATGTGGTGGAAGCGACGGTTTCAGTGGTATTTCAGCCAATCCGGCTGTAGGACATCTTGCCGATATCCTTTCTGTTTTGGGCGCTAAAGTTTTACTGGCTGAGTTCCCGGAATTGTGTGGTGTCGAACAGGAATTAATAGATCGTGCTATTGATCAACCAACCGCCGAAAAATTCATCAAGTTGATGACAGAATATGATGAACTTGCCCATGCAGTCGGTTCAGGATTTCATATGAATCCGTCACCCGGAAATATTAAGGACGGATTGATTACCGACGCCATAAAATCCGCAGGCGCCGCAAAAAAAGGAGGTTCTGCCCCAGTTGTTGATGTTTTGGATTATACAGAACCTGCAACCAAACCAGGATTAAGCCTTGTCTGCACACCAGGAAATGATGTGGAAGCAACCACAGGGAAAGCCGCTTCGGGAGCAACATTAATTCTCTTTACAACAGGTCTAGGTACGCCTACAGGAAATCCGGTTTGCCCTGTCATTAAAGTGGCTACCAACACAGTTTTAGCAACAAAAATGTCAGATATTATCGATATTGATACAGGTGCGGTAGTGCGTGGTGAAAAAACCATTCAGCAAATGGGGGAAGATATTTTAGATTTTTGTATTGATGTTGCCAGCGGAAATATTATTCCTAAAGCTGTAGCACTGAATCAGGATGATTTTATCCCCTGGAAAAGAGGAGTGAGTCTTTAAGAAAGTTAATCTTTTAATCTTTTAATCTTTTAATCTTTTAATCTTTTAATCTTTTAATCTTTTAATCTTTTAATCTTTTAATCTTTTAATCTTTTAATTAAATATAAATGTTTTCTTTAAAAAATAAAAAAGCAGTCGTAACAGGCGGCGGAAGCGGGATCGGACAAGCAATAGCAGTTCAGCTTGCAGCGAATGGTGCAGAAGTCTATATTATCGAAATTACCGAGCAAAACGGACAGGAAACGCTGGAAAAAATAAAGTCTTCCGGAGGAAATGCTACAGTGTATGCCTGTGATGTTTCAAAACAGAAAGATGTTTTAGCAGTTTTTGAACAAATTGGAGCGATCAATATTCTTGTCAATAATGCAGGAATTGCCCACATCGGAAAAGCAGACACCACTTCAGAAGAAGATTTCGACAGAATTTATAATGTCAATATTAAAGGAGTTTATAATTGTCTATTTGCGGCGATTCCGCAGATTAGAAAATCAGAAGGGGGTGTGATCATTAATATGGCTTCCATTGCTGCATTGGTGGGACTTCCTGACCGTTTTGCATACAGTACAGCAAAAGGTGCTGTGAAAGCAATGACCATGAGTGTTGCTAAGGATTACATATCTGAAAATATCCGTTGTAATTCCATTTCTCCGGCACGTGTGCACACACCTTTCGTGGATGGATTTTTAAAGAATAATTATCCCGACAACATCGAAGAAATGTTTGAAAAGCTGTCGAAAACACAACCGATCGGAAGAATGGCTCAGCCTGAGGAAGTCGCTTCTTTAGCATTGTATTTATGCAGTGACGAAGCCTCGTTCATTACGGGTGTAGACTACCCTATTGACGGTGGTTTTACCACTTTGAATAATTAAAATAATCTGTTTGTCATTTTTTTTAACGCAATGTTCGCAAAGATTATAAAAATTAAACTTAAAAAATTTCCGATCGCAAAGGCACTTCGTTCAGCAAATGATAGCAATAAACCTTAGCTGAGTGAAACGCCTTTGCGAACGAAAATATACAGAACAATATTAAAAAAACCTTTGCGAACTTTGCGTTTAAATTAATTTAGCATTAAAACAGACAATCAAATTAATAAAATTAAAAATGAAATTAATAAAATTCGGAAAACCGGGACAAGAAAAACCGGGTGTCATTATTGACGATAAAAGATATGATGTTTCTCATTTGGTAAAAGATTATGATGAAAACTTTTTTTCCGGTGATGCCATTGAAAATTTGAAATCTGAAATAAATACTCAGAATCTACCCGAAATTTCTCTTGATGAAAGATTAGGTGCACCTTTGGCAAGACCGTCCAAAATCATCTGCGTCGGACTTAATTATAAAGATCACGCCGCTGAAACTAATGCTCCGATTCCGCAGGAACCGATATTGTTTTTTAAGGCTACCACCGCAATCGTAGGTCCGAACGATGATTTGATTATCCCTAAAACCAGTACGAAAACCGACTGGGAAGTTGAATTAGCCATCGTTATCGGAAAAAAAGCAAGTTATGTTTCTGAGAAAAATGCTCTTGAACACGTTGCAGGTTACGTTTTGCATAACGATTATAGTGAAAGAGCTTTTCAACTCGAAAGAAACGGACAATGGGTAAAGGGAAAAAGCTGCGATACTTTTGCGCCAATCGGGCCCTTCATTGCAACACCCGATGAAATTGAAGATGTTCATAATTTACGCTTGTGGCTGAAAGTCAATGGACAAATGCTGCAGGACGGAAATACTTCCAATCTGATTTTTAATGTGCCATTTATCATAAGCTATATTAGTCAGTTTATGACTTTGCTTCCGGGGGATGTGATCAGTACAGGAACGCCTGCCGGTGTCGGTTTAGGACAAAAACCTGAGCCTTGGTATCTGAAACCGGGTGATGTGGTAGAATTAGGAATTGACGGTTTAGGAAGCAGTACACAAAAAGTAAAAGCGTACGGCGAATGAAAAAATTTTGTCTAGCCCTCGACTTGATTGATGATCCTGAATTGATTGCAGAATACGAAAAGTATCATCAAAACGTATGGCCCGAAGTGAAACAAAGTATTTTGGATTCCGGAATTACAAATATGGAGATTTATCGTATTCAAAACAGATTATTTATGATGGTGGAAGCCGATGAAAATTTTTCTTTCGAAGCTAAAAATGAAGCCGATAAAAACAATTCAAAAGTTCAGGAATGGGAAGAATTGATGTGGAAATTCCAAAAACAGTTACCCAATTCTAAGCCAGGAGAAAAATGGCAGTTGATGGACAAAATATTTTCATTATAAATTTCATTTCAGAAAAAAATAATTAAAAATGATTATTGATTCTCACGTACATTTTTGGAAATTTGATCCGATCCGGGATGCCTGGATTACGAAAGATATGACTGCAATCCGGAAAGACTTTCTGCCGGAAGATTTTTCTTTATATTTAAATAAAAACAGCATTGATGGTTGTATTGCTGTGCAGGCTGATCAAAGCGATGAAGAGACTAAATTTTTGGTTAATTTAGCTAAAGGAAATCCTTTTATTAAAGGGGTTGTCGGTTGGATTGATTTGACTTCAGACAAACTTGAACAATCACTTCAAAACTATCAGTCTGAAAAGTTAATTAAAGGTTTCAGGCATATTGCTGAAGGAGAAGAAATCGGTTTTTTACTGCAAAAAAATGTACTTAACGGAATTAATGCGCTTCATCAATATGGTTATACTTTCGATATTTTGTTAAGACAGGATCAGCTTTCTGATGCAGTAAAACTTTCGGAAAAATTACCCGATCAACCTTTTATTCTGGATCATTGCGGAAAACCCGATTTCAAAACAAATAAATTAAAAGACTGGAAATCTAATGTTTCTGAACTTGCTCAAAATCCCAACATTTATTGCAAAATTTCGGGACTTTTAACACAAGGAAATTGGGATAATATTGAGGAAAAAACAATTTTTGAAATTTTAGATTTCGTTTTTTCACAATTTGGAATTAAGCGTGTAGTTTTCGGAAGTGATTGGCCCGTAATGTTATTAGGTGGAAATTATGTTTTGTGGCTGGAATTGATTTCAAAATATGTAAGCCAGTTTTCAAAAGAAGAACAGAAACTTTTTTTCTCCGGAAATGCAGTGAAATTCTATAATTTATAAACCACAAAAGGCACAAAAGATTAAGATATTAGTTATTTTAAGTTTATCAATAAAACGCTAATAAGAGTACATAAGTTTTAAAAACATTTCGTATTCTTTGCTGAGTGAAACGCCTTTGCGAACGAAAAATATGCAGAACAATATAAAAAAATCTTTGCGCTCTTTGCGTTAAAAAAACATAATCCAAAATTATGAACTTAAATCTCAACCATAAAATAATCATCGTAAGCGGCGGTGCAAAAGGTATCGGAAACGCCATTGCAAAAATCTTAGCTGAAGAAAATGCGTTACCAATAATTATCGGTAGAAACGAAGACGACAATAAAAAAGCCATTCAGGAAATCCAGGATCTTGGAGGAACAGCTGATTTCGTTACTGCTGAACTCTCTCAACACGATGAATGTAAAAAAGCCATCGATGAAGTCGTGAAAAAATACGGAAAAATTGATGGTATCGTCAATAATGCCGGTGTCAATGATGGTGTTGGCCTGGAAAATGGTTCGTATGAAGGATTTCTTGCATCATATCACAAAAATGTTGTGCATTATTATCTTTTGGTGCATCATGCACTTCCCTATCTTAAGGAAAGCAAAGGTTCGATTGTAAATATCGGCAGCAAGACCGCAGAAACCGGACAAGGCGGAACGTCAGGCTATGCCGCTGCAAATGGCGCCAGAAATGCACTGACAAGAGAATGGGCGGTCGAGCTTTTACCGTACAGTATTCGTGTGAATGCGATTATCGTTGCTGAAGCTTGGACACCGCTTTACCAATCTTGGATTTCTACCTTCGAAAACCCGGAAGAAAAATTGAAAAGTATTACTTCAAAAATACCATTCGAAAAACGTATGACGACTTCTGAAGAAATTGCTAATATGGCAACTTTTCTTTTATCGGAAAGATCTTCTCACACAACTGGTCAATTGATTCATGTAGATGGAGGGTATGTGCATTTGGATAGGAGTTTGGGGTAAAATTTTAAAGCGATTTTGTAATTAATTCCAGACATTCTTTTTGAAATGTAGATTTAAAATTGATTGAAAGATTTGAAGGTAATAAACTTTATCTCTTATTCAAAATTTATTAACTTTGATAAAAATAAAACCAATGAGTTCTAATACATTACATATCATTAACCAAAAACTGAAGAATGAACCTGAGGAAATCCTTAAACAAGTTTTGGGATATTTAGACGGAATTCTTGAAAATAAATCTGAAAAAGATTGGTATGAACATAATCTAAATTACCAATTGACAGACGAGCAAAAACGCGAATTGGATGCAATGGAAAATTTGACAGATAGAGATTTTATGCCTGCTGAAGAATTCCATAAAAGGATAAAGGAAAAATATGGCTTTTAAGGTTGAATATACTCATCTAGCTGAAAATGATATCGTGAAAGCTATTGATTATTATCTTGAAGTTGCTTCCAGCAAAATTGCCAAATCCTTCTATAAAAATCTTATTAGTGCTGAAAAAAGTTTAGTTAAAATTCAGCATTTTCAAAAAATCCATAATGATTTTCGCAGATTACCACTTAAAATTTTTCCGTATGTCTTAATCTATAAAATTGACAAAGAAAAAAAGATTATCAGGATTTATCGTGTTTTTCATACTTCACAAAATCCAGAAAAATATCCATAAAAAAAGCGGAAGAAAAAATCTCCCGCTTTTATTTATCTTACTTCGATTACATTGTCTCCATTTTGAAGCTCATGCTTTCGATTACTTTCAAGATCGCTTCAACCGTATCCATTGATGTCAGACAAGGTACACCGTTTTCAACACTCATTCTTCTGATCTGGAAACCATCTCTTTCAGACTGTTTTCCTTTCGTCATGGTGTTGACAACATACTGAACTTTTCCTTTTTGAATCAAATCGATTAAGTTGACACTTTCTTCTCCGATTTTGTATCCTATTTTGCAAGGAATTCCTTTTTCTTCGAAGAATTTTGCTGTTCCTTCTGTTGCCCAGATTCTGAAGCCAACCTCATGGAATCTTGCTGCTAAATCTGCCGCTTCCTGCTTGTGCTTATCAGCTACCGTAAACAAGATTGAACCGTGCATCGGCACTTTTCTTCCGGCTGCGATTAATCCTTTGTAAAGAGCTTTTTCCAGTGTTGTGTCTTTCCCCATAACCTCTCCTGTAGACTTCATTTCTGGTCCCAGAGAGATGTCAACTTTCGTTAGTTTTGAGAATGAGAACACAGGAACTTTTACAAAGACTCCTTCTTTCTTAGGAACCAATCCGTTTTTATAACCTAAATCTTTCAGTTTTTGGCCTAAAATAGCTTTTGTTGCTAGGTTTGCCATCGGAACTTCTGTGATTTTAGATAAGAAAGGAACTGTTCTTGATGAACGTGGATTTACCTCGATCACAAACACATTTCCTTCGAAAAGAACATACTGGATATTCATTAATCCGATCACATTCAATCCTTTAGCTAATCTTTCAGTATAATCTACCAAAGTGTCAATTTCTGCCTGAGAAACATTCTGTGGCGGATAAACTGCGATTGAATCTCCTGAGTGAACTCCGGCTCTCTCGATGTGTTCCATAATTCCAGGAATGATTACCGTTTCGCCATCGCAGATCGCATCTACTTCAACCTCTTTTCCGGTGATATATCGGTCGATCAAAACCGGCTGATCCGGGCTTGCTTCTACCGCAAATTCCATGTAATGAGCCAGTTCGCTTTCCGTGTAAACAATTTCCATTGCTCTACCTCCTAAAACATAGCTTGGACGAACCAGCACCGGATAGCCGATCTCGTTGGCAATTTTTATCGCTTCTTCTTTTGAAGTTGAAGTTTTTCCTAAAGGCTGAGGAATCCCAAGTTCCTGAAGAGCTTTTTCAAATTTATCTCTGTTTTCAGCTCTGTCAAGA
>Ga0157375_10002648_pt1 | contig 15501 bp, 14 predicted proteins | sample M35metaG_FD_115311 | JGI IMG/M metagenome (GOLD analysis project Ga0157375, IMG submission 115311) | Miscanthus rhizosphere microbial communities from Kellogg Biological Station, Michigan, USA - M3-5 metaG | ecosystem: Host-associated > Plants > Roots > Rhizosphere > Soil | place: USA: Michigan...
AACAGGGCTCGAAAAAATTACCGGCTATTCGGATGAGATGTCCGAGCAAATGGGGGAAATAGTATGGGCATTAACCGCAAAGAATGATACGCTTGCCGATCTTATTGCTTATACCCGATCTTGTGCCCTGGAGTATCTCGCGAATCATAACATAGAATGCGAAGCAAATACGCCTCTTCATTTGCCTGGAACATTTATCACCGGTGAAATGCGACGTGATATCTTTTTGTCAGTGAAAGAATGTCTTCATAATACTGTGAAGCATGCACAAGCAACAAAAGTTTGTTTCTCTGTGGAATTAAAAAAGACGATGAAGATCGTGATCCATGACAATGGAAAGGGGATTGATTGGAATGATCAGCGGGCTTTTAGTAACGGGATACAAAACATCAAAAAAAGAATGAACGAAATAAACGGGGAAGTAGTTTTTCTGAACGACCACGGAACGAAGGTATCGATGACGATCCCGATGGCTTTATGACATGCATTTTAATTCCTGGCGTCAGAATATAACGTTTGTCCTATTTGTAATCGAAGCAAGTGCCAGTAATTTTAATCTTTAATGCCCATCAGAGTTTCTATAGTGGAAGATCTTGCCGAGGTAAGAGAAGGCCTGGTTGACCTGGTACAATCAGACGAAGAACTTTTCATGGTGAGCAGTTTTAAAGATGCGGAGTCTGCGGCACAAAAACTTCCTGATCTCAAAGCCGATATTGTCCTCATGGATATTAACCTGCCAGGGATGAGCGGAATAGAATGTATCAAATTAATAAAAGAGAGATGTCCCGGCACGCAATTCCTCATGTTTACTGTTTACGAGAACGATGACAAAGTGCTGGAGGCATTGCAGGCGGGAGCCACCGGTTACCTGCTCAAAAGAACAAAGCCTGAACAGATACTTGAGAGTATAAAAGAACTAAACCAGGGAGGCTCGCCGATGAGCAGCAACATTGCGCGCAAGCTCCTGAATATTTTTCTCCACGAAAAAAAAGCAACAAAAAAAGAAGCCCTCTCTGATCGTGAAAATGAAGTGTTGCAGTTATTGGCGGATGGTTTATTATATAAGGAGATTGCCAATCGCCTGTATATAGGTCATGGAACTGTTCGGCAGCACCTCCACAATATTTACGAGAAACTTCATGTAAATAATCGAACGGAAGCGGTCAATAGATATTTCAACCGCGGGTGATCTCCGTTGCAATTTTTGGCAACCATCCAAGACATCCAAGTCATTAAAGTTTTTCTCTTGTATGCGGGACTGATTCTTCCTGTAATTTTTGAACCATACAAGGCATACATGCACTTAAGCTCTTCTTGTATGTCTTATATGTCTTGTATGGTTAGCCTTATAACATTCGTTATACCAAATACTGATTTTTTTCCTATTGACCTCCACTTAGCAGGCATCTAACTTCAACACTGCAAAAATCTTCGTCGTCCTTACTTACGTTTTTAAAACTCAGCATATGAAAAAGATTGTTCTGCTGCTTGGTTTGCTTACCGGTTTTTCTATGGTGCAAGCCCAGTTATTAAAAAAATTAAAAGATAAAGTTGATAAAACTGTCGATAAAAAAGTAGACGATGCTACAAACGGTAAGAAAGATGAGAAAGGAAGTGGAGGGACAAGTGAAGGTACAGGTGGTACAGGTGGAAGTAGTAGTGCCGGGCCAGCCACCATGAAAACATACAGCAAGTATGATTTTGTTCCTGGAGAAAAAATTATTGTTTTCGAAGATTTCATGCAGGACAAATTGGGTGATTTCCCTGACAAGTGGAACACTAATTCAGCTGGTGAAGTTGTGACGATCGAAGGGAAGGCCGGTCATTGGTTTAAAATTACTCAGAAAGGAATTTTTCTGCCGGAGTTCATTGACTCTTTACCAGAAAATTTTACGCTCGAATTTGATGTTGTTTGTGATCAGCTGGTTGGCTCATGGGGGCTACGTACGGCTTTTGCTGAAATGGCGGACCGAAACAAACTCGATTACTGGCAATCTGATGCTAAAAATTTCATCGAATTTCATATTCTGCCGGGTGGAGATGGTAATGGGACTTCGGAAGTAGCAAGAAAAACAGCGGGTGTACAACAAGCAACGAATTCAAATCCCACAAAACAATTTTTAGATGCAAGTAGGCCGGTTCACGTGGCCATCTGGCGGCAAAAAGAACGGATGCGTCTTTATCTGAATGAAGAAAAAGCATGGGATATCCCAAAGGCCGTTTCACCAGATGCAAAATTCAATACGCTTCTCTTTTGGGTACAACTGATAGATGGTGACCACCATTTCATGATGACCAATCTGAGACTCGCAACAGGTGCTCCCGATACCCGCAATAAAATTCTCAAAGAAAGCAAATGGGTCACTCACGGAATCCTGTTTGACGTCAACAGTGCCACCATTAAACCTGAGTCCTATGGCACGTTGAAGGAGATGGCAGACGTGATGAAAGAATATGCTGATCTCAAAGTAAAAATTGTCGGTCATACCGATGCTGATGGAAGCGATGCCGCCAATCTGGAACTTTCAAAGAAGAGGGCAGCGTCCGTAAAGGAATCACTCGCAAAAGTTTTTGGTATCGATGAATCGAGGATGGAAACAGATGGCAAAGGAGAGAGTGAACCCATTGATAAAAATGATACACCAGCCGGTAAGGCCAATAATAGGAGAGTGGAATTTATAAAAATGTAAAGAATACTCCTTTAACAGCCTTAAGCACCACAATAATTCTACACCATGCGCACTCTATTTTTTTTAGTGTTTGCCTGTTTCTTTGTCCAGTCGGCACTGCCGCAACCCTCGAAATCTTCTGCCAAATCGGTAAAACCTTCTCAAAAGCAAATACAGGAACAATTGCAGCAGGTGAGAGGGGATGCCACGGCAGAGATTACCAAGATAGAAAATGAAATCGCCGAAGCTAAAGCGAAAAATGAGGATCCAGAAACGATAAAAGCGATGGAAACTCAATTGGCAACGATGAAGAAGATGATCGGGGTTGTTGACAGGGCCAGCTCTATGCAGGAAAAGAGACTCAAAAATTTCTCCACGGAAAATAGAAATATTCCTAAAGACAAATCTCCTTTTGTACCGATCCCTCTAAAGAGTCCTGTCCGCACACCGAGTGACGCGGAGGCTAAGGACCAGCTATTTTGGTACATAGGTAAGAAAGTGGACGCTGCAACGCTTGTAACAACGAAAGGAATGCTAGTGCGATATGACAGGCAAAACAGCCAATTGATCATACAACCTGAAAAAAGAGACACCCTTTACTATGGACTAGTAAAGACGCTTGAGCAAACGAGCAGGATGAAAAGCGATTTCGTTGCCAATATGGACGGAATAAAAAATATCTTTTTTATGTTTCCCAATGTCTTTGCCGCCTATAGAGAATCTGACTACATGAAAGAGATGTATTATGACATGGCAAAGAATACCATCCCCCTGCCTCCTGTGCCCATTCAATATCTGGATCCCGATCTTGAAAAAATGCATAACCATTTAATTTCAATGAGGGATGAACTGATCCAGATGATGGCCTCTCTGCCCCCGATTACCGGACAAAGCCTGCTGCCCGCGCCGGAAAGACCACATGGCCTTTGCCTTTGCGATTCAGTTCCAAGGCTTGCTTACGAGAATAGGCTTCCTAACTGGGTTTGGGAATTTTATGGAGATGAGACCAAACTCTCCTCAAAAATCATTGACATGTCAAACCAAAGGGAGGAATTTCAGCGACGGGGCGGTGGCTCTATACCAAATTGGAACGCAACAATCTTTAAAGCAACGAGCTTGATGATTAAGAGAGAGAGCGAAAAATTATTGCTGATGGTCGAAAATTATGAAACAGAAAAAAACATATACAAGGAGGGCGCCCTTGCTGGGGCAGCAATTGGTTTAAAGTTGGACTTGTCAGTTTTTCAACCCATTTTAGACGACGACGAATCAATAAAGGCCCAGGCCGAGTTCCGGGTCCGCCGGGCAAAAGATCTGATATTCAAGAATCTTTTTAAGGACTATATAGAAGGTCAAAAGGGTAGGGAGAATTATGATGTGGTTTTAGACTATGCCCTTTACAGAAGTCACGAGCTCAACAAGAAATTGTTCCAACCCAGCCATGACGTTGAGAAAAAAGTGGCCGAGTGGGTTGCGCAAAGCGAGAAGTTCAACCGTTTTACGATTAATCTTTCCATTGATTTTGAACTGAACTATGTAAATGTTAACGATAATGACGACGTGTTGATGACCGCTGACGGATTTCTCAAGTCCGATCCGGTAATCGTAAGTCTCGGGCAACGCAAATGCAAATGGCAATTTGTCAAGACAAATGTTGACCACACCGACATGAATGCAACTGATGAAGAATTCCATATTCCCATGAAAGTAATGCAAGGGAAAAAAGATTATCTGAAAGATGACGCAGGACCCTATTACTACAGTAAGCCAGAATATATGCAGATGGTTTTCCCATCCTTCCGCATAAGTTTTTGCCGCGATGGGAGCGGCGGCGAAATCCCGGATTCTGTTTACTTGAAACCTCTCCGCTACGGGGATGCTGATCTGGAAGCTTATAAACGTATTAATAATGGCAGAGCTTATACGACGGATATGTATGACTATGTTAATAAAGCACTCATAGGGATTAAGAAGACTCAAATCAATGCTGAAAAGGTTGTTGACGTTGCCGGCAAAATGATAGATATGAGCGGCATCCCCGACATGCCTTCGTCTTCCTCGACAGGTGATCCACGGCTTGACAAGATGAAAATGGAGTACATTGGAAATGAGCAAAAAGAGGATTTGCAGGACGAGCTTATTGATCCAACTCATACAGCCAATACAGGCATTCTGTTTAATGCGGCCAATGGAACTCATGTTTTAACCGTGCTAACCCACGATACCACTGAGGCAGGCGACATGGACAAAGAAAATGGGATTAAATTCCTCAGGGGGAAGGTGATATTGAGAGTTAACCATACTCCGCAGTAGTGAGACAAGCATGAACAAGGAAACAAGATTCGTTTTAGGATGAAAAAAAAATAGTTAGCTCCGAAGGGTAAACTGTATGTTTCCGAAAAGGCTTTTTAAACGGAGTGCTCATTAAATGAAGACAGACCGATTGACAGGATATTCCAGCGGCAAACCAAACAAAAAAGGGTGATTAAAAAAAACTGCAATAGTCGGCAATGAAAAGTGTCTTTTTCATCATCAAAACATTTTCCCTTTTTAAAGCGTTTGCTTCCCTTCTGTCTTGTTCATCAGGTTATAGCAAACATCACGAAAATATTGCTAAACGCCCTCCGGAAGAGCGCCGCTGGACAGGCACGATCGCATTGAACAAACGTATTCAGGAGGATAATTTCCCGATTGCAAAATTGCAGGCCATGATCGACAAATAATCAATTATGAAAAAACAACTCATCATCCTACTGCTTTTTTCCATTCAACTGTCTGCGCAGAATAAAGACCCGAACCCTCATTTTCCCAAAGTAAAAATTTCAGGTCCTTGCAATCAGCAATTCTTAGATAACTACAAAGGTAAGTGGCTGACACACGATCCAAAATTATCGTCGATAAGTGTGAACGATTATCATGACGAAGCGATGAAACGTTTGAATGCAATCAATGTACTCGTCAGGCAAATTTATCCGGAACCTACCAGCGCAGATGCCGGATGGGTTGGAGAATTCGCCAAAACATCTTTTGCAGATGAAGTGAAATTTGTGCCGGTAGAAGATCGGGATCCGGAGGAGACAAAAACCAAGATCAATACTGTCTATAGGTACAACTACACTTGTGTTTTATTTCCCTGGGGTTGTACAGAAAATCCAAACGAGATATTTAATATGTATCCCGAAGGTGCCAGTGGCAGTATCGTTATCCGTGCGAACGATCTCGAGGTCTTGAATCAGAATTATGCAGATGGAAACGAATGGACGATCGATGGCAGGCCGATCAAAAGAAAAATGTTTGCAGCAGGTGAGTGGAAGGGTTATGATATGATGTCTTCTGTAGGAGGGGTTTATGCAGATCCAGCTTCTGAACATTTTGTGTTGATTTGCCGTGATGGGATGTTACCGTATATACCAGTCACAAGAAAACAATACCTCGACAGAGCCATCAGATATGTGACGACGTGGTATGATGAGCTTACAAAAAAAATTTTGAGGAATAATGAGGCTATGCCTGCTCAATTTCGTTCGCCGCAAGCAGAGATAGATAATCAAACAGCTCTGAACACAAAAGCCAAAAACGATGCGTTAAAAAGATTGCAGGATGCATTGGATAAAACAACCAGAGATGGCCTTTTGGACGTACCAGCAGTTGTGCGCATTGATCCGCTACTTATGAATGAAGGACCAGTCTTCCAATCTGAAGCGGAAGGGGGTTGCATGCTGGCAACAGAGAATCCAAATTATTTCCGTAAAGAGCTCTCCAAATTTATTCCCCAATTTTTTGTCGTTGAATTAATGGCGGGAGATCCAACGCATTCCAATTTGAATTTCAAAAGAATAATTGAAGAGAATTTTCCAGTTGAAAAATTAAAAGCAATGATAGATAAATGAAAAACATGGGAATTGATTGGTAAAAGAAAGACAATGAAACTGAATTTTAGAAATATTGTGTTGCTTTTGATCACTATCACCGTCTTGGAGGACGCATTTTCGCAGCCGATAGCTATCGGCTCAGAGAAATTCGGACACATGATCTACATGGTCCCCTCAGGATGGAAACTTACCAGGTACCAAAATGGAGCGAGAATAAGTCCGGCGGACCTGGCGCAGGGAGAATATCTTGCCATCCAGGTGATGCAGTCAATAAATTTTGACGGAACCATCGAACAAGCATTGGAAAAAAGTTACGATGAGACCTGTGCAGTCTTGCAGGTATCTAAAATGAATGAGGTGAGTGGAGGAAATTATACGGCAAGAGAGGCGAAAAAATCTTTCAGAGGTTGGGAATATATTCGTTGTTCTGGTGGGATTCATGTAAACAACGTTACACCCTATCCCGACGAGTATGGTCTTGACCTGTTTGTAATAAAAGTAAACAACCGTTTTGAAAGAATAGCGGTGGTCAAATCAAGGAACACGTGCGGGGGCCTTTCAAAATACTATCCTTCCGACCGGCTGAAGTACGCGGAGGCTATTGAAGATTTTCTGTTCTCAGTGAAGTTTGATGATTGGCAGGAACCAGCTGTAACGAATGGCACTCTTAAAGGCAATGTGTTTACGGGAGTTTGGCAAGGTCTTTCAATGTCAGTCGGTCTTTCAAAACCCGGAGCAGAGCTCGGAGCCGAATTGAAAGCAAAACAACTCATTCTGTTTTCCAATGGACAGGCATATTTCGGAAGATATTTTCCGCTTGAGGGACTAGATGGATTAAACACCTTAATAAAAGCAGAAAACAACCCGCGCGATTGGGGCTCTTATAGTCTTAATAGCGGCAGAGGTCTTTTGAAGTTGCCTTATGGAGAAATTCCGATGCGGGTGGAAAATGACAGACTGGTCATCACCACCAATAAAACGGATCATGGGTTCATTAGGCTCAATGATGTTGATTACGTGAAGTTCAATGGCACTTACGTCATGTCTGAATGGAACGGAACGATCCCCACTGTCACCTTTACGCACGATGGAAAATTCATTGACAAGGGCGCGATAAGGGTACTGTATCATGAATATGTCGATTGTCTCAATCCTGCATTGGCACCTGGGTCAGGGATATATGAGCTAAAAAATCATTCAATAATATTTCAGTACAGCGACGGTAGAAAAATAAAGATCGCGTTCACGGAAGCGGGGTTTGATAAAAATAATGCAGACGCCTCGTCAACAATTGTAGTTGGATTTAACAATGATGTCTTAAAGAGAATAAACTGAACTACGAAGTCTGACCGTAAACTATCAAAGGGAAACAAGGTATGATTGAAAATAAAAAACAATTATCATGAACTTCAGCAAATCAATTTTTCTGCTGCTTCTGGCAGCCCTTTTTATCTGCGGCACCGCAAAAAACGAAGGAACACTCCGGGCAACGGAAAATAAAGACAGCAGGGTAAAGAACTCTGTCAATAGCAGCAAGGCGTCCGCCGAAGTCAGCATCGGGGACACACGGGTTGTAAGGAGTGCTAAAGATGTAACACCTGTTAACGTCATGATTATTCTGTCACGCAAGGTAGAGAGCCCGGTTACCGTTTCGTATAGCACCAACGATGGAACTGCAAAAGCTGGTACAGATTACGATGCGACTAGCGGCTCAGTCACTTTTGCCCCCGGGGAACAAATGAAAAGAATTAGCGTCAGTATCATGGCAAAGAAAGCCGGGCAAACAAAAACAAGCAAGGGCAGTGGTGCCAGTATATTTCGGAGTTCGTATTTCCCTTTCTTCCAGGCGGACGAAGACTTCACGATCACTCTTAGCAGCTTGAAAGGCGCCGCGCAGATTCTTAAAAGCATTGGCATTGTAAAAATCATCACTAATTTTCTTCTTAATGTTGCTGGGAGCGGCACTAATCGCCTCACTTCACACCAGGTTGAGTTTACGGTCACTGGCTTTACTTCGCTCTTTGGAACCGATCCCAACGTTTGTGGTGCGCGCACAAATGGCCACGTTACACTTAGCGGCATACTTACCGGTGTTGAGACGGTAGATCCTGCAGACGATGTTAACTACAGGGGCGTTTTGCAGATGGACATGGACATTGACGTATGCAGCGTAATGCGACTTTCCAACGGTGAAGACAAAGAATGCGCCCTGAGTGTGTTTGGTTATGGGCCCATACCCGTTGAATTAGAGATTCGTGAAGGTGCACGAGGCGGATATATCAAATTCGATGATTACCAGGGAGCTTCTCTTCCGTTTATCAGTAACGTGAGCGGATCATGCGACCCAGAGCAAACCGACGAGGAACGCCCGATGGTTCCTTATAAAACTATTGCTTCCGTATTTAATGGCTTTGAGCTGCCAATGCTTACAGGTCGAACCCTATATCCGGGACAATGGCACGAAGGTGCCGCTGGTTTTCAAATAGCCGTTAATGTATTATGGTGATTAAGAGACACGCAAACTCAGCCTTTTATTGCACAACAAGTCTGAACCCATTCCCATGAATATTCACGATCTCGATCTTGTCATCATCTTTTAGATACTTGCGCAGTTTGGCGATGTAAACATCCATGCTACGGCCGTTAAAATAAGTATCACTTCCCCAGATCTTTTTTAATGCAGCTTCTCTGGGCAGCAGGTCATTCATGTGCTCAGCCAGCATTTTTAATAACTCGTTTTCTTTGGGAGAAAGTGTTTGAGTAATGCCGTCATGCGCCAGTTGGCGAAGCTTGGGATTGAAATGATAGCTGGCCAGGTCAAATTCCCTGTTCTCAGCTTCCTTATTTAATTCTTCATTACGTTTTAAGATGGCCTTTATCTTCAGCAACAGGACTTCACTGTCGAAGGGTTTGGTGATATAATCATCAGCACCAAGTTTATAACCCTGGATGATGTCATCCTTCATGGTTTTTGCACTCAGAAAGAATAAAGGAATATCGGGGTCCACGTCACGAATCTCTTCTGCCAGTGTGAAACCGTCCATATTGGGCATCATTACATCCAGCAGGCAGAGATCAAATTTTTCTCTTTGGAAGGCGGCAAGACCGAGTCGGCCATCTCGTTCCAAGGTCACTTCATAATCATTTAGCTCAAGATAATTCTTCAGTACACTGCCTAAATTCGTATCGTCCTCGCACAATAAAATTTTTGGTTTCTTTCCGTCCATGAGTTTGTGTTTAAAAGTTCAAGTTTTAGCTTTTGCTTCGATTTGCAAATAAAGTTAAGGAAATTACAAGCCACGAAATTTACCGTTCATTTTTTTGTTAAAACGTGTAAATTGTTACTTCGGACTCCCGCTAACTTTGTAAAATCAAACTTCAAACCAAGGTATGCATATTACTCACGATAACAGGCTAAAAAAATTGATTGTGATTGGGGACAGGGTGTTGATTAAGCTTACCAAGCCAGATGAGCGGACAGCCAGTGGGCTTTATTTGCCACCAGGCGTCCAGGAAAAGGAAAAAGTGCAACAAGGATATATCATCAAGACCGGCCCTGGGTACGCAATCCCCATGCCGCCAGAAGATGAATCCTGGAAACAGGAGGAAGATAAAATAAAATACGTTCCTCTCCAGGCAAAAGAAGGTGATCTTGCGATCTTCCTGTTAAGCGGAGCTACTGAGATCTTTTACCAGGACGAGAAATATTTTATTGTGCCCCAGAGTGCTATTCTCATGCTGGAAAGAGACGAAGACTTGTAAACTGTCGTTTGTATAACTATATTCTACTCCATTCTCTTAAATCTTTATTATGGCAACCAAAGACGAGTTTTTACAAAAAATAAAAGGAGGATATTCATTCAAAGCCGACTCTGTGCAAATCGGAACGGGTATGTTGAATGGTGAGGTTGTACCGGGTGCAAATGTTGTTCTTCCATTAAAAACAATGAACCGGCATGGATTAATAGCCGGCGCAACTGGTACCGGAAAGACAAAAACCCTGCAACTGATCAGTGAATATCTAAGCGATAACAGTGTGCCTGTGATGTTGATGGATATTAAAGGAGATCTGAGTGGAATTGCCGCTGCTGGTGTAGCCAATGAAAAGACCAATGAGCGCTGCCAGAAATTGAATATTCAATACAAACCGGTTGCGTTCCCTGTTGATCTGCTCACACTTAGCAATCAAAAAGGTGTTCGCCTGCGCGCTACAGTCAGCGAATTTGGTCCTGTATTGCTTTCAAAAATCCTTGACCTGAATGATACGCAAGAGAGTTTGGTAGCGCTTATTTTCAAATACTGCGATGATAACAAGCTTCCATTGCTTGACTTGAAAGATTTTACCAAGGTCCTTCAGTTCATCAGCAATGAAGGGAAAGCAGATATTGAAAAGACGTATGGAAAAATTGCAACCAGCTCTACTGGCACTATTTTGCGCAAAGTGATCGAATTGCAACAGCAGGGTGCCGATGTTTTTTTTGGTGAGAAAAGTTTTGAAGTGGACGACCTTATGAAGATCAGCGATGATGGGCGAGGCATGATCTCGATTCTCCGTGTTACTGACCTCCAGGATAAACCAAAATTGTTCTCCACATTTATGTTGCAGATGCTTGCGGAGCTTTACGCATCTTCACCGGAAGAAGGCGATATTGATAAGCCAAAGCTGGTGATATTCATTGATGAAGCACACCTTATATTTAACGAAGCCAGTTCCGCACTACTTCAGCAAATTGAAACCATTGTCAAACTGATCCGTTCCAAGGGCATCGGTATTTTTTTCTGCACGCAAAATCCCATGGACGTTCCGGCATCTGTCCTTGCCCAGTTGGGCTTAAAAGTTCAGCACGCCTTAAGAGCTTTTACGGCGGCAGACAGGAAAACAATAAAACAAACAGCAGAGAATTATCCTGAGACCGAATTTTATAAAACCGAAGATCTTATCACGCAACTGGGAATTGGTGAAGCATTGATCACTATGCTTAATGAAAAAGGAATACCCACCCCGTTAGTCCATACGATGTTGTTCCCTCCACGCAGTCGAATGGATATTTTGACTGAAAGCGAAATTGATAACATTGTGGCTCACTCAAAACTGGTGGCAAAATACAACCAGGTCATTGATAGTGAAAGTGCGTATGAACTTCTTACCGGCAAATTACAACAGGCTACACAGCAGGCCGAGCAACAAAAACAAGTCCAGCAAAAGCAAAAGACTGGAGCAAAGAAGGATGATAGCTTTTTTGATAGCCCTGTAGTTAAACAAATGGAGAGAACAGCAGCTTCGGTTCTTACAAGAAGCGTATTAGGTGTGTTAGGTCTTGGAGGCCGAAGAAAAAGCATATTCTGAAAAACGACCAATTAATTCTTAATAACGTACTTGCTTTATGATACGAACCCACATTGCCGGTATTGGCATGTATGTACCAAAAAATGTGGTCACCAATGCTGATCTCACCCAGGTGATGGAAACCAGCGATGAATGGATACAGGAACGAACAGGAATTAAAGAACGCCGGTTTGCTACGCGTTTTGAGGATACTACGACCACCATGGGAGTTGAAGCCGCAAAGATCGCTATGCAAAGGGCTGGCGTAACTGCTGCAGATATCGACTTCATCATCTTTGCGACACTTAGTCCCGATTATTATTTCCCCGGTTGTGGCGTACTGGCTCAACGTGCATTGGGTATCGCAGAAATTGGCGCACTGGATGTACGTGACCAATGCAGCGGTTTTATCTATGCATTAAGTGTAGCAGATCAGTTTATCAAAACGGGAATGTATAAAAACATTCTGCTGATCGCTTCGGAAACACATTCCTATGGACTTGATTTTTCAACACGGGGAAGAAATGTATCAGTAATCTTTGGCGATGGAGCAGGCGCTGTAGTGTTGCAACCAAATAACCCCAGCGAGGTATCCCGTGGTATACTGAGCACGCATTTACACAGTGATGGAACCGAAGCAGAATTACTTTCGATGATAAATCCCGGTTTTCACGTCGGTAGATTTGTTCCTGAGAAAAAACCATCAGAGCCGCCTCAGCCTTATGGCGGTTTATTTATTACAAAAGAGCTCGTCGAAAAAGATGACGTCTATCCTTACATGGATGGTCCCGCAGTTTTTAAAAAGGCGATTGTAAAATTTCCTGAAGTGATAATGGAAGCGCTAAACGCGAATGGTTATCAACCCTCCGACCTCAACCTGTTGGTTCCTCACCAGGCCAATCTTCGTATCAGCCAGATGGTTCAGCAAAAATTGAAATTACGCAATGACCAGGTTTATAATAACATTCAGAAATACGGAAATACCACGGCTGCTTCCATACCCATTGCTCTTTGCGAAGCATGGGAAAATGGAATACTAAAAGATAAAGACCTGGTCTGCCTTGCTGCATTTGGAAGCGGATTTACATGGGCAAGTGCGTTATTGAGATGGTAGGTTTCTTATAGAAGCTGGAATATCTGGATATTATTTCCGCATGTATCGCTAAAGACTGCAAGCTTCGTCGGTCCCATTTCAGTAGGCTTCATGCTGAATATCACACCCAGCCCTGAAAGTCGCTCATATTCCTTATCCACGTTGTCAACATTAAATGCTGTAAGAGGAATACCGGCTTTAAATAGCTCCTGCTGATAAACTTTTGCCGGTTCGAATGCAATCGGCTCAAGAACTAATTCCACACCATCCTGCTCTTCTTTAGCAACTACTGTGAGCCATTTGTGCTCCCCTAATGGAATCTCGGTTTTCTTTACGAAGCCTAAAACCTCGGTGTAAAATTTCAAGGCCTTCTCCTGATCGTCAACCAATAGACTTGTAAGGGTAATTCTCATTTTACAAGATTTTAATTTTTTAGAAGACAAAGGTTAGCACTCTACCAGAAGAAGACCTCTTCAAAATTGCTTTTTTGTTTTACTCCTTTGAAATTCTACCGGGGTTTTTCCAGCGATCTTTTTAAAAAGGCCGGAAAAAGAAGTTGGACTGTCAAATCCAAGATGATAGCAAACAGCAGAAACGGCAAGGTTTGTTTGTAAGAGTTCCTTAGCTTTTTTTATTCTTAAAAAAGTTAAATGCTGATAGGGCGTGACGCCATATAATTTTTTGAAAGAACGTATCAAATGAAATTTTGAGATACAAGCTTCTTTGCAAATTGTATCAAGATCAATGGCTTGATCAAAATTTTTATCTATAAAATATTTTGCCTGGATCACCCTTTTGACCAGGTAAATGTTTGCATACAACTCTGCTGAAAGCAATTCTACTTGCCTGCTATAATATGTCACTTTCTTTTCCTATTATTCTCTTTTATAAATTGACCCGTTTCGAATACAAATGATTGTAAATTCAATTTACAAAAGTTTTAGTGCTTCAGGAATTAATAGCCTTCGAAATAACAACAAGGACTTTTAATAATTGCGGCCATGCGGGGTATGAGTTTACGACAACAAAGGGTCGCAAAAAAATCCTGAATCAAATACATAGCTACTCTATACATCATACCTCCATCATCAGCATGGGAGGGATAATTATGGTCTTTACTTCACCATTTGGGATCGGTTGATGGAAACATGGAGGAAGGAAGAATGTTAAATACTCTCCGGCCAATAAATAACAACGCGGGTACTTCATCGCTAGCCTGCTAACGCTTATCATTCCCTTTTGTAAATTCCTTCTGTTTGTGAAACTAAAGAATGAAATAAATCTTCTGCTTTTTTGTGTTTCAAACCAGGTGCATTTTGCCCCGACCAAAAATTTGCCAAATCAGTTCTTCCCTGGTTGATAGCAGCGGTTCTCAGCACATTAAAGAAGGTCCTTTGAATGGGGTAGGGGGCAAAATCATATTCATGTATTCTCATCTCATCCGATAATTTATTTTTTATGCTGCGCGCCAAGCGACCTGTAAACATTTTTGTGAGCACTGTATATTTTGCATCCTCTGAAAATAATTTCGCTCTGTGTTCCGGAGGTGCATTGCTTTCTTCACAAGCTAAGAATGCCGTGCCGATCTGCACTGCGTCAGCGCCCAATGTAAGTGCAGCTGCAATGCCCCTTCCGTCAGCAATGCCACCGGCAGCGATGATCGGAATTTTGACATTGTCTGCAATTTGAGGAATAAGAACAAATGTCCCGGTAAGAGATTCTTCCGCGCTACGAATAAAAGAAGCCCGGTGACCGCCCGCTTCAAAACCTGTTGCAACAATGGCATCAACACCTGCAGCTTCCAGGGCGACTGCTTCATCAACAGTGGTAGCAGTGCCTATGAGTTTGATATTTTTCTGCCTGAGCTCATTTAAAATATCGTCGGATGGAATGCCGAATATAAAACTAAGAACGGGAGGCTTTTCATCGATAACTGCCTGGACCTGGTCTTCAAACCGTCTTCCATCTCCTGCCGGTTTTTCGGGTATTGGGATCGAAAGTTCATCAAACCATGGCTTAAAAAGCGAGCATAATTTTTTATATTCTTCTATTGAATATTCATCTGCATGCTCATCTTTATTGCTTACCCATAAATTTAAAGCATAAGGTTTTGAAGTTTTCGTTCGTATCTCTCTGTTCACTTCAATTATCTCTGGTGCAGTAAGATGGTTCATACCATAACTGCCCATTCCACCAAGATTTGAGACGGTTGAAGCCAATTTTGTAGAAGAGGCACCTCCGCCAAAAGGCCCCTGGATGATCGGGTATTCAATACCCAACAGGGTTGTTATTCTCGTTTGACTCCACATTTTTACGTAATTCCTTATTATAAATCCCATACCGACAGTGGATGCAAACTATATGCACATTGCCGGTGGCGGGACTCTGATTACGTGGACGATCTTGGTTTACTTTATGCTAATTGATGGCCTGCTACATGACCCCCATCCACATTCATGATCTCTCCGGTTATAAAATTACTTGTTGCCAGCGAATACACTGATTCAGCGATGTCAGAAGTTTCTCCGATCCGGTTTAAAA
>Ga0157375_10002654_pt1 | contig 15488 bp, 25 predicted proteins | sample M35metaG_FD_115311 | JGI IMG/M metagenome (GOLD analysis project Ga0157375, IMG submission 115311) | Miscanthus rhizosphere microbial communities from Kellogg Biological Station, Michigan, USA - M3-5 metaG | ecosystem: Host-associated > Plants > Roots > Rhizosphere > Soil | place: USA: Michigan...
CGTAACGTTCCTGCAGCGTTTATGCATCGCTTCGCGTCAGCAGCGGCTCGTCTCCAGGGCCGCACCCATCCCGCCGTCTGTCTAGGCGTTATTCGCAGCGCTCCGATTGGCGCTTCTGCTTCTCGATGCCGACCAGCTCCTCGACACGGTCCGCCTGCACACGCTTGATGTCGGCGTTGGTGCGCGTTGCCTCAGCGTGGCTGAGCTTTGACTTGGCAGCCACGGCGACCTTTGCTCGTTCGCCCGAGTTCTGGCTTGTTCATCGCGCTTGGCCGCTTTGCCAGAATTCGTGTGCTGGGCAGCCACGTCGTCGGCCTGCTTCTTCGCGGCAGCGGTGCGCGCGGCCGACTCTTCAGCCGCACGCTTGCGCTCCTCGGCTGCGGTCCGGGCTTGTACGACTTCGCTCCGCGTGCTTCTTGCTGGTCGTCGGTCGCCTTGTCGCTTTTGGCTTTCACGTCAGCATTGGACTGCTGCCGTGCTTGATCCGAAGTTGCGTCGAGCTGGGCCGCGCGACGGAGCGCATCGCTACGTTCGGCGAGCGCGTCGCCACGCTTTTGAAGCCGCAAGTCGCCCAGTGCGTTGCCCACGGCTGCGTCCAACAATCCCAATGAGCGCTCGTAAACAATCGCGCAGGCGCTTCCGAGCCCATGGTGCGACCACGCGCTCCTCGATCATTTGAAGGGGTAGCCGAACGATTCCGTACTGGAAACGCAGAACCGCGAGCGGGGTGTGGATGATTTTCATTGATAGCTCCTGTGTCTTGCCGGTGCTCAAGGCAGGCCAGCTTCGTTGGTTGGTTGGTCGGCCCGTCGTCTGATGCGATCGGCTTCCGCCTTGGCGCTCGATGCGCCTTGCACCGCGGTCAGATGATCGTCGACGACATCGACGACTTCTTCAGCTGCGGAATCGATTTCGTCGCGCTCCGGGGCTTTGGCCAGCTGCATCTCGGCCTGGGCATAGAGTTCGGCATCGTTTTCTCTCGGGCAGCTGTTTGTCCGACGTTCTCGGCCGCTGTGACGTCGCGGTTCGAGGCCTGTGAGGTGGTGAGTGTGAACACCGCTGGCAGGGCTTGGAGGGCCGCACGCCCAACCGGCGCCGGGGATTGACCCGCCAGGACCGGTTGGCACCGACGTTTCCCGACCTGCTGCACCGGGACTTCACCGCCGCGGCATCGAACGTGAGGTGATGCGCTGACATCACTGAGATCCAAGCCTTCTGCCGAAGGCAAGCCTTATTTCGCCTCGGTGCTGGACCTGCATTCGCGTCGGCTGGCCAGTGCGACCTCGGATCACCCCGACGCCGGCCTGGCCTGCGATGCGATCAAGATGGCCGCGGCCGGGCGCGGTGGACCCGCCGCCATTGACGGGCTGATCGTCCACACCGATCGCGGATCTACCTATACGGCAGGCGTTTTCAGCGCGCTGGGCCGAAAGCTCGGGGTGCCGCAATCGATGCGCAGGGTCGGCTCATGTTTCGATAGCGCTGCCGGGGAGGCGTTCTTCTCGACCCTCGAACACCAGGTCTTGTCCCGGCCCCACGTCACCACGAATGCCCACGCACGCCAGGTTGTGGTGGCCTCGTGCCACGACTTCTACAACAGCCGACGCCGACACGGCTCCGCCGCATTGATGTCGCCCATCCATACGAGAGATGTCGACGGCACCTGAATGCTGACCAGACCAACCGGCCGCAGCGTTAGGGAAGCCGTCACGACCCGAGGGAAGCCCATTTCTCTTTACGAATGCATCGTGGGCGCATAAGAGAGGGCGATGATCGCGCCCTCGATGGACTGCAGTCGAGCGACGGTTTGTCCCCACGGCTCGGTATGTGCGTCGTGCAGCAGCGTGAAGCCCTTCTCCTTCAACTCGTCCGCTGCGACCTGGACGGTGTCGGCGTCCGCGACCTCGAACTCGACGCTGGCCTGCGGCACCGGCCGCTCAACCGGCCAGTCAGGCGTGCCAAAGCACGCTTGCGCAGCCTGAGTCAGGGGCCAGACGCAAAAAGACTTGCAACCGTCGATGTCTTCACTGTGCAGGTAGCCGTCTTCTTCCGCGGTCAGTGGCAGGCCAAGCGCGTCCACGTACAACCGTCGGCTGACGGCCATCTCGGGGGTGATCACTGCAACGCTCGTGATGAATTGCACATCCATGGCGTCACCTTCCAACGCTAATTCGTCTGATCCACCGATCGTCGCATCCTGCCCGACACCGCGGTTAAGAACTCCGTAGCGGTCTCGCAAGCCGAACCGCCACCGCACCCGCTCACACGGGCCATGAAGCGCTGACATGGGTTCCGCAGTTCGCACCTGACCCGGATCCCCGTTAGACCCGCGAAATGCCCGATGAGGGGAAGGGCGTAGCGCTACAAGGATGTTCAGACCGGCAGCGGGTGCTGGTGTTGGCCGCCTCGTGAGTCGCCACGGCAGGTCAGTCCCACGGACTGCGATGTCAATTTTGGCGAACCTACGTTGTGGACCCCAGCCCGTCACACCAGGATGACGTCAGGCCAGCCGGCCAACGTAGAGGAAACTCTCCGCGGCTCCGGGGGATGCTCCGTCCTCGCAGGATGGCGCTCAGGAGGATGATGCGCTCTCAGTCACGTTGCAGTGCGTGGGCGTTGGACGGTATGTCGTGTTTATCGCTGGCTGCGGTGAGTGCGCGGTTGATCGGCGCACTGACGCGCAGGTGGAGCAGCAGCCAGACCACCAGCAATACCAGCACGGCTCCAAATTTTTGTCGTCGACCTCGCGGGGTGGACGACGCCGGCGGGAGCTCCGCAAGACGTGGTGTCGTCAAGTGTCGGTGCATACCCAGGAAGCCTCTGGGCAGCGATGATGATTGCAGAGCGTCCACCAAATCTCCAGATGTGTCGCCCGAGGTCTGATAGCCAACTAGCGGTCTGGTGTTGACGCAGCGCCCAGCCGGTCCGGGTTTGTCGCTGTGGCCGGTCCGTGCCCAGAGTCGTGGACGGTCAGGTCTGCTGTATGCCGGGTGGTGGCGACCAGTTCGGCGTTGCGCTGATCAACGCCGTCGACCCAGGCCGCGGCGGCGGCAGGAGATTTGCCGAATCGTATGTGGCGGTTGATCAATCGTTTCCGCCGGACTGCATCATCGAGGTCGTAGAACCACACGTTGTCCAGCTGCGACCGCGCCCGGGTCCACACGGGATCGTTGAGCAGCAGGTAGTTGCCTTCGGTGATCACTACCCGGGTGTGCTTGAGGACGGGGATGCTGCCGGCGATCGGCTGTTCGATGGTGCGGTCGAACGCGGGTGCCCACACGTCGTCGTCGGAGTGCGGGGTGGTGAGGAAAGCGTTCAGTATCGCTTCGACTCCGGAAGAGGGTCGTGTCTTGATCGGCACCTCGGTGCAGTCGGGCAGCTCGTTCAAGCAGCGTCTGGCTGCGCTCCGGCCCGGCGACAAGGTGGGCTTGCGCGGTCCGCTCAACCAGACGTTCAAACTTGACGGGGCGGCTCCGCAGGTTGTGCTGCTGGCACAGGGCGTGGGGATCACCCCGATGCGAGCGATGCTCGCCCATGCCGCGGTGGCAGGCCTGAACCTCGAGTCGTCGCTCATCCACGTGTCCCACGACGGCCACGCCTACCGCGACGAGGCGCAGCAGTGGGCCACCAGTGCCGAATACCCGCAGCACGCAGCCGACTTCCGAACTGCCGCGACGGTCGCAGCCACGACCACCCCAGACGCCACCTTCTTCATCGCCGGCGCCTCACAGTTCGTCTCGTCGACTGCGTCCCTGTTGCGCGAATCCGGTGTGACCGGCGCGGCTATCCGTACCGACAAGTACCTGGGATACAAGCCTCGTCCGCAGGCAACGCGGCCACTGGCAGATGACCTGACCGTTGACCAGGCGCCACCATCGTCGCGGAGCAGCTGTCGATAACTTGTCCACGACAGCGACCGGCGCTCCGAATTAGGAGTCGTCGGACACGTCGCGGATGTCGTCGCGGCACCTCGAGATATTGGGGCGGTTGAATCGTTGTCGTGACGGGTCACACGACGGTTCTGGTGACGGGGATGTCCGGTGTGGGAAAGTCGACGGCGTTGACTGAGCTTGCCCGGCGCGGCTACGTGACTGTCGATACGGACGAGGGTCCGTGGATCCAGGTCTTCGAGGGCGAGCCACTGTGGCGGGGCTTCTCGCGCTTATCGCCGGACACCATTGCACAGGTCGCGGTCGACGAACAGCGGGGGCGCGTCGCAGATCCGGCACGTCCGCGAGCAGCGCCCGAAGTCGAGCCGCATGGCCCGTCGAAACCCACGACGTGGACAGGGCTTTTCGCCTGACGCATCTGTAGCAGCCGAACCGTTCGCATAAGGAGCCACAGCCAAGGGGCGGCAGCAGCCAATAAATTGGCGCGCCAATTTAGAGTTGCCAGCGGTGTCAAGTTCCTATATACACGGTTCGGTCGCTGTCGGCCGCGGTCTAGATGGGTGCTACTTGTTCAAAGAAGTAGTATTGCGTTTGCGCAAAAGATAGTTCCAGTATAGTACCTTTTTGCCGGCGTCCTCGAAGCCCAACGTCTTTTCGGACGACTCAATGTTGAAGCCCGCCTTGAGGATAACAGGCACTATCTCTTTCCTGTAGTACGATTTAAGCTTGACGTCCGTATAACATTTGCTCTTGTAGGGCACTGTGAGGCCGAAAACGCCACCATCGACAAGTTTGTTGCGTACCTGGCGAAACAGCACCCTGGGATAGATAATGTATTCCATCACACCAATCATCACAACTGCGTCAAACGAGTGATCTTCGACGCGCCAGGGCGATTCCAAATCCTGCTGAATGACCTTTTTATACGGCAGCTTTCGCGCTCGACGAATCATTGCGCTGGTGCCGTCTATACCTGTTACGTCATAACCGTTTTCGAAAAACAACAGCGAACTGAGTCCCGTGCCACAGCCGAGATCGAGAATGTTGGCTTCTTTGTGCCCGAGTGCGTTGATTACTAGTTGTGGCACTTTTAAATACGCCGTGTATTCCATATCATCTCGCAACTCGCGGTCATACGTTTTCGCGAGACGCGAATATATTGCGTTCACTGTTGTCAGCCTCATCGATGCGGATAATATCCCGGTGTTGAGTCTGACCCTCGACACCACGCCATGGTCGACGAGAAGGCAGCACCTACTGATATCTCGTGAAACCGCAACAGAGACTGATTACGCTTTGCCGGCTTAGAGCATCTCGGGGGTTCAGCTGATTGATCGGCGTGGCTTCACCTCATGCAGTCGACCGCGATCTCAAGCGCTGCACAGATAGCACGCATTCGGGTGTCGGCAAGTCGACCAAGCCGGCTGACCAACACCGCGACCGAGACACTTTCGACAGAGTCCAGGTTCACAGCCGAACGGCGGGGGATGGGGTCTGAGCCGGGTTCGAGAACTACCTCGCTGGCGAGTCCGCGGATGTTCGTGGTGCAAGGAGCGACGAGTGCGCGTCCAAGCCGGGGGATCGCAGCGTCGCGCGACAGCACCACCACCGGGCGCCGCCCGATGTCGGCCATCTCGCACCACCACATCTCTCCGCGTCCCGGTAGCGCACTCACGAGGCGCCGGCCGCGCGCCGCCAAGACGCCAGGTCGCCCCATTCGTCGGGCTCATCAGCCGGGTGCTCGTCGTAGGCGGCGTAGCTCGCGTCTATCTCGGCTGATCGATGACGAGCGAGCAGTGTCATCAGCGCCTCATCGATCAGGGCCGCGTCGGTGATCCCCGAGCGCACACTACGTGCACTGCTCAGCAGCTCGGCGTCCACGGTCGTGCTCAAGCGTATGCGATTCATGCCATTATTATGCCACACAGGTGGCATGTTCTATTGCGGCCGTAATTGCAGTGCTCGCTATATCGACGTCAGAGATCGGGACGGTCGCAGTGATCCGTGCGCCAGCCAGTGAGCTCGATGGTGGTCGGTTTCGAAATCGCGTGCCCGCCGGTGGGGACTCATTTCGGACCGATTTTCGCCTGCACCAGGCGCACGATGTCAGGGGCGCCGGAAATCGCGATCGGGTCGTTGTGGCCGAGCGGCGTTACCGCGAGCGACGCCTCCACAATGCAGTCGGATCGCACACCGAGCGCCCGCGCGTAGCGAGATGTCGCTCGGCGCCGGGTGTCCTGCGTGGTGACAGCTGCCGTCAGAACCGGACCCGCCACCGCGACATTGCTGATCGTGGCCAACAGCTCGGCGTTGTCGGCGATACCGATTCGCTTGATAACTGTCGTACCCGAGCAATTCTGCCAGGCCCGCGTTATCGCAGCGAAGAGCCGGTTTGCCGTCTGGGCCGATGTCAACCGAACGATCCCGACGTCGGCGCCGGAGACAGCGACCCCCGCGTTCGGGTTGAAGTAGCTTTGCCGGGCCGCCTCCACTACCGGCGCCTGCTCATAGACAACACGGAGCAAGGTATCAGTGACACCAACGCATGCAATCGGAGTGGCTTCGGTATCGTCGTGGAATCCGTTCGGTAACACCTCCAATCCACCGACAAACGGCTGAAAACCGTAGTTCGATAGGCGGTTTTTCACGACCGCGCTCATCTCGTGCTCGGTCGGCAGTATCGACACAACAGAGTAGGCAAGCTGGGCGCGGCCACCAACCTGGTGCGCGCATGCGGACACAGCCACCGCGGCGACCGTAATGGCGATCAAGCGATTTGCCCTCCAGCGCATTCAAATCCTTCCACCGATGGAATTCGGTTACCGCGCCGATTTAAAAATGCTACCGCGACGAATGCTCCCTGCTGACCGACGACTTGATCGACCATCATCTCTTCGTCGTGCTCGGGGTTGTCGATAGTGGCCCTGCAAGTGATGTCTCCCGAGCTGATCGTTCAACATCGCATCTTCGGCGAGCGAATATGCTCTTGCGCAATAATTTTCGATTTGATCGCGGGTGTGCTCGTTCTTCGAACCGCCTCGAAAGTGATCAGATCCCTGCGCTTCTCGGCCACATCGGTCATACTCCGCAACGACGTCCTTAACCCAAGAGATTAGGACACAAAGTTCAGCGGCACCCAAGCACTGGGTCTTTGCTTTTCTTTGGCCGCGCTTGCCCGCTGCGTCAGCGTTGGGTCTCCACCGGGCGGGAGCTCAGCACTGCAAACCGTAACACTCAGGACTGACGGCTGCGTCGTGCGTATCCAGTTCATCGGGGCTCCCGAAACCTGTGGGGCGCTGCCCTAACGGCGAACTTGTCGGCCGTGGCCTGCTGTGTGCTGCTCGACGCAAGTCCCACGCGCGGGCCATGTCGAGATAGGTCGCCGCGTTCGGCCCCAGTCGCCGAGCTCCAACGGGGTCTACGCGTGAGCATTGGGTAAGTGGATATGCAGCCGGGAAACAACAGTCGATGTCGGTATTACGTCGGGCAGGGGCGGAACGACGCCGGCTGCTCGGCGATCTCGGCGCCGAGGTGATCAAGATCGAGCCGCCCAGCTTCCCCGATCCGCTGCGCACCTGGGGCGAGGCCGAACTCCACGGGCATCACTTCTTCTGGATGGTGCATGCCTGCAACAAGAAGGCCGTGACCCTGAACCCGCGTCTCGACGCAGGTCGCGAGGTGTTCCTCGACCTGGTGGAGTGCTCCGACGTCATCGTGGAGAACTTCGGCCGGGCACCCTGGAGAAGTGGAACCTTGGCTGTGACATTCTGCAGCAACGCAATCCGAGCATAATCCTGGTCCCGTTGTCCGGCTTCGGGCCGACCGGTCCGGAGCGCATAAGGCCGGCTACGCGTCGGTCGCCGAAGCCGCCAGCGGGCTGCGGCACATGAACGGCTTGCCCGGTGGGGCGACGTGCACGCGGGCCGATTGTGGGACAAGGCCAGATGCAATCACGGCCTTATTCAGAGCAATTCACCCTCGATGTAGCGTCAGCACGGTGATCTCGCTGGGTGCGAAGACGCGCAACGGGGGCCCCAGAAACCGCTACCACGACTCGTGTAGAGCTAAGTGAGCTCGCCGTGCCTGCTCAGTCCGTGCACCACCGGCTAATCGAGTCTGACAAAATAGTTGAACGGCCAGATCTGCCCGCCGTGGGTGTGCCCCGAGATTTGCAGGTCCACTCCTGCCGTCGCCGCCTGCACGACCTGCTTGGGCTGATGCGCGAGCAGCATCACCGGCAGCGAAGGGGCGGTATTCGTCAGCGCCGCTTCGAGATTCGCCCCGTGCCGGTTGTGCAGTGCGTCCCAGCCGATGCCGTAAATGTAGTCGAGCCACCCCTGTGCCTCGCTGAAGTATTCGCGATTACCGGTGACGTACAAGCGGGCCAGCCGTGCCCGCACCGCGGCGAGCGGTCTCGCCTGTGCCTCGCGGACCTCCACCATTCCGTCGGCGATGTCGACGTGCCTGACGCGCGGTACCCGCATCCTTCGGCATAACCCCACACGAGCAGCCTGACGACCACGGTCACTGCGGCACCGGCCACGATCCGTGAGCGCGCCAGATCGTCGACACCGAACAAGAGCAACGCCAGCCGCAGAAGTTGAGCCAAAAACCGACCAGGCGAACATCACCCACATCGCACCGAGCAATGCGTCTGGTTGCGGCCGCCCAGTCCAGGTGCCGGCGGCCGTGCCCCAGCCTCATCAGCGCGGGTAACCCGGCGAAGGCGACAGCGAAGAGGCCAGCGACGACGATCACGACCGTCGGCCAATGCGTGCCCGCCCGAGCAGTGTCCACCTCGGCGCCCCAAGCAGAAGCAATATGAGCGGGAGCACGAGAAGCGGCCGCCGCCAACAGCGCCGGGGGCGCGCGCGCAACCGCGTCCGCCCCGCTTCAGCGGCCGGGGAGTCCTGCATTACCGCGAGGGTACCTTCGTTCGGAGCCCCGAACACTGGGCGGCGATGCGACGTAACGGAATGGCGTTGGACTATGGACACCCGTGCGGGTGTTCGGCGGAAATAGGGACATCTGGTGCGTTGCAATACCATTCCGCCCAGGCTCACCGAGCCAGCCTTTGTAGTCCCAGCCCTTCGCCTGCTCGCGGGACCGGCCGGGCATCGATGGGCCCTGGGTGATCGGGCACGGCATGGCAACCTGCTCGATGGGCAGCTTCCGTTACCCAGGCGAGGCGCGGGTGACGCTGCGCGGCGACGGCTCGGTGGTCGTAGAGGCGAACGTGCACGACATCGGGACCGGCGTACAGACCGTGCTCAGCCAGATCGCCGCCGAGGAGCTCGGTGTGGAGCTCGACAGGGTAGAGATGCGTTGGGGCGACACCGATCTGCCCCGGACTGGCCCGACCTACGGATCGTCGACGACGATGGGAACGGGCAGTGCGGTGGCCGCAGCGGCCCGCGATGTGGCCAAGCAGCTCGCCGACCATGGGATCGAGGACACCGACTCCGACGCGTTGCGAGCGGCAGGGATCGACAAGCTGGTCGGCGCCGGGCACTTCACGCTCCCGCGCCCATCCGCGGTCGGCGACGACCCCCAAGTGACGAACCGTTTCGGCTTGATCTGATGGAGATGTCCCGTCAGATCGGGACTGCGAACGCGACCGCGGTTATGATCGACTGGAACCGATGATTAAGGCAGGCGAGTGGATGAAGACCGACTCCCTTGGCATCAACCAACTCTCGGAAGCCGCGTTTGGCTGGTATCTCGACTACCTGAGGGTCCTGGACGCGAATGACATCAACGCCTATGTCGAATTGCTCAGCGAAGATATCGAACGCGTGATCGGTAACGCTCACCCGGTGATCGGGCGCGAGGCGGTGCGCGACATGCTTGCGGGCTACTGGCAGAGCTTCGCCGCGATCGAACATGACCTGCGCACCGTGCTTGGCGATGACTTTCATTTCGTTCTCGAGGCCGACAACCACTACCTCACGCTGGATGGTCGCCGGGTGACCGTGCGCGCGGTCGCGTTCACCGACCGCGATCCCGACGGCCTCGTGCGGTCAATTCGCCTGCATGGCGATGCGACCGAAGTGTTCACCGCCCGCCCAAACGAGCAACCGTCCCGGTGACCCTTGAGTTGCTTTTGGCCAGCGCTGCCCGTTGCGCGCTGAATCGGTGGACGACCCGACCGGTTTGCGCCCCTGGGCACCACTTGCACGTGGGCGCGGGTTGATCGAGTAACCATGGTCTGATGGGAGAGCAGCGCACCGGGCGGCGACCCGGCCGGGCGGTTACCACCTACCACCACGGCAACCTGCGGCAGGAACTGCTGGAGCACGCCGTGGACCTCGCGCGGACCGCGGGACCGGATGCGGTGTCCATGCGCGACGTGCAGCGCAAAGCCGGCGTGAGTAACGCGGCGGCCTACCGCCACTACGCCGACCGCAACGCGCTCATGGCCGCTGTCGTCGACTACGCGCGGCACCGACTGGCCGACCGGATGAACGAGGCGCTCGATGCAGTGCCGCGCCGTGGCCCGAAGGCCCGTCGCGCGTTGGCGCGGCTGCGCGCAACCGGGCAGGCCTACATCGATTTCGCTCTCGATGAGCCTGGGCTGTTCCGTAGCGCGTTCTCTCCCGAGACGGCGAGCTTGGCTCCTCCGCTCGACGCCACCGGCGGCCAGTCCCACGAGCACCCTTTTGCCATCCTGGTCGGATGTATCGACGACATCGTCGCTGTTGGGGCATTGCCCGCGAAGCGCCGGGCCGGCCTTGACGAGGCCGCCTGGGCCGCGGTTCACGGACTGGCGATGCTCTTCGTCGACGGTGCATTACAACACCTTGATGCCCAACAGAAGCAGACCATCACCGATCGTCTGCTCGACGTGGTGCAAGAGGGCATCGGCTAGCCGCACGATCCCGCGCACATGTTGACGGCACTAACATCGTCGTGCCATGCCGCGGATGTTAGTGATGTCAACATCGCCTGATCGGAGGTCATCGTGGCGTCGATCCTTCCCCGTAGCGCCCGTGCCGCAGCCGGACCCGCCCACGCCGCGCAGCCCAGGGTGCGGCCTGCCGCGGCCTTCGCCGTCGTGCTGCTGGCGGCGTTGGCGATCAACGTCGAAACGACGATCGTCAATGTGGCTCTGCCGTCGTTGAATTCGGCGCTCGGGTCATCGACTCGGGGCCTGCAGTGGATCGTCGACGCCTACAATCTGGCGTTCGCGGCGTTGGTGTTGGTGGGGGGAGCCCTCGGCGACAAGGTGGGCCGCCGCGGGGTGCTGATCACCGGTCTGGTGTTGTTCGCCGTGACGAGTTGTACTGCGGCGCTGTGCACCTCGACCGTTTCATTGGTCGGTGCACGGCTGGCGATGGGGGTGTCGGCAGCGCTGATCTATCCGGCCACTCTGGCGATCATCACTGAACTGTTCACCGAGCCGCGGGCACGTGCAGGTGCGATCGGGGCGTGGGGCGCGGTGTCGGGGCTGGGGGTGGCGATCGGGCCGATCCTCGGTGGCGCGTTGTTGGAGTCTTTCTGGTGGGGCAGCGTGTTTTTAGCGTTGATTCCTGCGGCCGTGGCGGCCGCGGTGGGGGCGGCCACGGTGATCGGAGCGTCGGCGGCGAATCGGGCGGCGCGGCTGGACCGCGGCGGTGCGCTGCTTTCGGTGCTGATGTTGGCCGCCTTGGTGTACACGATCATCGAGGCACCCGACCGTGGCTGGCTGTCGGCGCCGACACTGGTGGGTTTCGGCGCGGCCGGTATGACCTTCGTCGCGTTCTGCTGGTGGGAGAAAGGCCGGCGCCACCCCCTCATCGATGTCGGGTTGTTCGTCAATCTGCGCTTCAGCGCCGCGAGCGGCGCGGTGACCGTGGCGTTCTTCGGCCTGTTCGGCTTCATCTTTCTGATCATCCAATTCATGCAGGAGCTCAGGGGATTCGGGCCCCTTGAAACAGGGGTACGCATCCTGCCGGTGGCGGTGTCGATCGCGGTGGGCTCGGTGGCGGGCACCCGCCTCGCGGTGACGCGGGTCGGCACCAAGGCAGTGGTGTGCGCCGGGCTGGTGCTGCTCGCCGCGGCGTTCGGCTGGGTCGCCACCATGGGCGTTGACGCGCCCTACCCGCAGATCGCCGCGCAGATGGTGTTGCTGGGCGGCGGGCTGGGCCTGACCACCGCCCCGGCCACCGACTCCATCATGGGGGTGGTTCGCGCCGAGCAGGCCGGCGCCGGTTCGGCGGTCAACGATGCGACGCGCCTGATCGGCGGCACACTGGGGGTCGCCGTCTTGGGCAGCATCTATTCCACCCTCTATGGGCGCCACCTCGACGCCAGCCGGCTCGTATCGGCCATGCCCGTCGAGGCGCAGTTGACGGCTCGCCAGGGGCTCGCCCAGGGTCTGGCGGTGGCCGAACATGCGACCGGTCCGATGTCCGAAACCCTCAGGCAGACAATAAGCGACGCGTTCATGGCCGGATTGCACGCCGGCTGCGTGACCGCTGCGGCCGTCTGCGCGGCCGGTGCGCTGCTCGTCGTCGCGTGGCTGCCCGCTCACCCGCTCACCGGGACACGGTCATGAGCAGCCCGTAGATCGCCGACACCAGATTCGCCCGCCGTTACGGGCCGTGGGCGCTGATCACCGGGGCCAGCGACGGTATCGTTAAGGCGTGCGCCGACGCGGTGGCGGCGCGCGGCATCAACGTGGTACTCGCCGCCCGCAGTTCGGATCGCTTGCACGCGGTCGCCGACGAGTTGCACGCCGCCCACGGCGTCGACACGGCCGTTGTCGCAACCGACTTCGGCGTGCCGTCGGCTCCGGCGATGCTCGCCGCACAGGTCAGCCACCTCGATATCGGTCTGGTCGTCCTTGCGGCCGGCTTCGGAACCAGCGGCGCGTTTTGTGACCTGCCTGTGGACCGCGAACGCGAGATGATCGATGTCAACGTCGGTGCGGTCACCGTGCTGGCGCATCTGTTCACCGGTGCGTTAATTCAGCGAGGCGCCGGCGGCATCATGTTGTTCGGGTCGATCGTCGGGCGCCAAGGCGTCCCGCAGATCAGCACCTACGCGGCGACCAAGGCCTATATCCAGACGTTCGCCGAGGGCCTGCACGCCGAACTGCGGCCCCTCGGCGTGGACGTCCTCTGCGTCCTACCCGGCCCAGTCAGTAGCGGGTTCGGCGGGCGGGCCGGTCTGACCATGAGTGGCGCCGCCGCACCCCGCGGCGTCGCGCGGGCCGCTATGGAAGCGCTGGGACGAGGTTGCGTCGTGCCCGGCATTCGCGCCAAGATGCTCTCCGCGGCCCTGGCCACCGTGCCGCGACGGATGCGCACGCGAGCGATGGCCCGAGTCATCGCCGGCATGCGCAGCCGACAACCCGCCCGGATACGTTGAGACCGAGGAACTTTCGTGACTGCTTAGGGGGCATGATGGATGCCGCAGCGGTCACCGTCGGCGGCGGGTCATGTTCGGCGGATCAGCGCTGCAGCGTGGCGCGCGGGCTGCGACCGTGCATCTGGCGGTACTGGACAGCTAAGCGTCCCGGGTGGGCGAAGCCCCAGCGGGCAGCGATCGCGGCGACGGTGTCGGTCGTGTTAGTTGCGGCGATGAGATCGTGGTGGGCATAGGCCAAGCGGCTGGGTCGCAGGTAGGCCATCGGGGTGGTGTCCAGGTGCCGGCGAAACAGGTCCAGCAGCTCCCGCGGCGTGATGGGCAGCGCGGCGGCGATGTCTGACGTCGAGATGTCGTAACTGACGTTGGACTCGATGAACTCGACGGCGCGGCGCAATTGCCGAGAGCTGATGGCCGGTCGATCGCTGGCGCGCTCCGAATGCCAATGGGCAACGGGGAACGCGCAGACAGTGACGGCGGCCAGCAGACGGCTCGCAGTCCCCAGCACCAGTGGTGTCGCCTTGTCATCGCGAAGGACGGTGTCGCGAATGAACCGCGCCGTGGATCTGAACTGCTGCACCGCCGTCGGGCTGACGGCCCGAAGGCTGCTGAATCGGGGCGTTATCGAGCGGCCTGTCGTTCCGCCTGCTCGGCGACAACGCCGGCCACCAACGACGGGTCAAGCACGATCGAGACGGCGTGCGGATTGTGCAGCCGCGACTGGTGCGGAAGGTCGGGCTGTCCCGCGACGATGAGGTCCGACGAGTCGGCGACAGCGGATTGATCGCCGCATCGGAGTCGCATGGCGCCGCGCTGCACCCACACGACGACGACCTTGTTCAACGGGCCGCGCGACACCGTTACATCGGAGTGGGTTGCGATGTCGTCGAGGACGACTGGGCCGATGTCGACCCAGGAGTGGGTCAGTTTCGGCGTCGTCGGTGAGGCGCGCGGCGAAGTGGCGAAGCGCAGCGTGGCCCCGTGAATCCGGTCGAGGTGATCGGCGATTGCGTCAGCGCCGGACAATAGGACCCGCGAACGACGTGGATGGGTCCACAACGGCGTTTCAGCCATCGCCACCGCCATTGGTGGTGGCAGTGGCGCCATGTCGACGTGCGCAGTGCGGTAGTCGCGGCTTGTCGAAGTCAGCGTTGTCGGCGGCGCGACAGCGTCCCCAGGCCGGTTTCATGGCTGTCTCGGACCGTTGGAGTGGCCGTTGGATGAGCCGTTGCGCTGCTGGTATTCACGTAAAGCGTTGAGCGCTTTACGTTCTGCGGTGTGCGCGGCCTCGGTGAGCAGCTGGTGCTCGGAGGCGGGGTCGGCGTAGAGGAGGCTGCCGGTGCCGGGCGCCCCGACAGAGCCGAGTTTGTTCATCCGCTTGGGCACCGCAGCGCCCTGATACGGCAGCGGGACCGGATGACCGTGCTCGTCGAGCGGGCCGAGCGGTTGATGCAGCTCGATGTAGGCACCGGTGGGCAGCCGCTTGATGATGCCGGTCTCGATGCCGTGCTCGAGCACCGCGCGGTCGCTGCGCTGCAGGCTCACACACCACCGGTAGGTGATGTAGTAGACGATCGCAGGAAGCACCACCATGCCGATACGCCCGATCCAGGTCGTGGCGTTCAGGGAGAGATGGAACTGGTAGGCGATGATGTCGTTCATCGCGCTGAACGTCAGCACGACGTAGAACGAGATGGCCATCGCGCCGATCGCGGTGCGCACCGGCACATCTCGCGGCCGCTGCAACAGATTGTGGTGGGCGCGGTCGCCGGTCACCTTCTGCTCGATGAACGGATAGGCGATCAGCAGCGCGAAGACCAGACCCATGATCACCGCGACGGCCACGGCCGCCGGAACGGTGTATCTGCCGATGTAAAGCTCCCAGGCCGGCCAGATCCTGATCAAGCCGTCGGTCCACATCAGGTAGAAGTCGGGCTGGCTGCCCGCTGAGACCTGCGACGGTTTGTAGGGGCCCAGCTGCCAGATCGGGTTGATCTGCAGCAGACCGCCCATCAGGCCCAGGACGCCGGTGGTCATCGCGAAGAATGCCCCGGACTTGACGGCGAACACGGGCATGACGCGCACACCGACCACGTTGTTTTCGGTTCGGCCCGGACCGGGGAACTGGGTGTGCTTCTGAAACCACACCATCGCCAGGTGAATTCCGATGAGCGCCAACATGATGCCCGGGAAGATCAGGATGTGGATGGAGTACAGGCGCGGGATGAGGATGCCGCCTGGAAAGTCGCC
>Ga0157375_10002655_pt1 | contig 15487 bp, 14 predicted proteins | sample M35metaG_FD_115311 | JGI IMG/M metagenome (GOLD analysis project Ga0157375, IMG submission 115311) | Miscanthus rhizosphere microbial communities from Kellogg Biological Station, Michigan, USA - M3-5 metaG | ecosystem: Host-associated > Plants > Roots > Rhizosphere > Soil | place: USA: Michigan...
ACGGCAACCACCACGGCAACCACGCCGACCGCTCGCACGCGCACAGCGCCAACGCAACCTGCCCAGGAACCCGATAAGCGGACCGGATCGGCCAGCACGACCGAGCGTCGTGAGCCGAAGCCCGAGCGCGCGCAGGCGCCGGTGGCGCAACACGAACCAAAGGCGGCAGCGCCATCGGATGCAGCACCGCAGCTCAAGCCGCCTGCCGAGCCGCCGAAGGCCGCGCCGGCGCAGCGCACGGCAATGCAGCCGAAGCCAAAGGCCGAACAGACGCCGCGCGCCAACGAGCCCAAACCCAAGGACGAACTGAAAGCGCCGAAGAAGAATGAAGGCGACAAGAAGAAGGACGACGACAACGGCGGTGGCGGCGGCTGACAACAGCGCGCCACACGCTCGCAGTGTGTCGGCAACAAACGGGGCGCGGCGGACCTCGGTTCGCCGCGCTCCGTTGACAGGGTCTCAGCGGGACTGTTTGCCGATTGTCCTGCGTAACGTTGCCGGGGCCACGTCGCGCGTGATCATTGCTCGTCGAGTTCCGTCGCGGGCTGCCATTTTTGCGGCGGATTCCACGGCTTGTCCGGAATATCGGCGCAAGCAACGAGGATCAGGATCCACGCACAACCATAGTGCCCGCCCCAGGGTGCGACGAATTCCTTCGTCGCGGTGACGTAGCGCCACATCGACTCGTGCAGTGGCATCCCATCGGTGCCGTTCCAGAATTGCGCGAAATGATTCGGACGAACCTTCAGCGGCCTGCGTGGATTCAGTATTGGTGACGGCGCGACCTTCAACGGCATGAAGTCGGCGCGGGGCTGGGCGTTATCGAGCTGCACGGCCAGATCGTCGGGGATGTCGAGGCTGCCGTCGGGATTGTAGGCGTGAAATTCCGGCTCGATCGCCGCCGGGGGCGGTGCGGATGGACTGGCAGTACGCGGAGGCCGCGGCGCCAGCGATGACCGCGGCCGCGGCGATGCGTTTGGCATCGGCGCAACGACAGGGTGCGCTGGCAGCGCGGGTTCCGGCATCGGCGGCGGCGCGGGCGCGTCAATGAGTTCGACGCTGATCACGCTCGTTTCGGGTGCGCGCTGCTGGTCGCGCAACGTCGAGCGAAATCCGATCAGGATCAGCAAATGCAGCGCCAGTGCCAGCAACCAGCCCCAGCGTCGCCAGTGCCGCGGCAACATCGCGGCATGCCCGGGCCGGCCGAGGGCATGCTCGCGCACGCCGTCGCGCCAGGCGGCAGCCGATTGCAGATCATCTTCGTCGTAACCGGCGTCCTCCGGAGCGACATGTGCCAACAGCGCCGGCATCCAGTCCCCTGAGCCAAGTCGAAATCTCCGCCAATTTACAGGCGTTCGGCTAAATCGGCGTTAAGCGGCGAGGTGAATGAGCTGTCCACGCAAAAAATCGGCGCCCGCGTGCGGCGCCGATTGCAGGGTTGATTTTTGAAGATCCGGAATGTTGTTGTGATGCCGGGTCTTTATTCGGCAAGGTCCACGTAGCCGTGATCCACGTGCACGCGCACGGTGCGACCAGGATCGTGGTCCAGACGGTCGTGGAAGTATTCGCCGCGATAGTTGTAGACGACATCGTAGCCGACTACCTGCCTGGCCTGCGCCTGTTGCGTATAGGTGCGGCACACGCGCTGGTAATCGGTCGTCGCGTAGCCGTCATGTTCGACTACGTCGGTGCGGACGACTGCCTGGCGGCCATCGATGACCGCGGTTTCCGGCACCACCGTCTCGCGACGAATTTCGGCGCCCGGACGGTATTCGGTCCGCGGTTCGTTCCAGCACTGCTCGCGCGTCGTTGGCGGCTGGTCGACAGTGGCGACTATCCGGTCGACACGCTGCACGCGGGCGAAATCGAAATACGAATCGCCGCGCGAATACGCGAATGCCGAGCCGGCCAAGCCGATTCCCAGAATCGCAACGATGGCGTTGGTAACACGTTTCATGACAAACCTCCGTGGGGCGGCAAATTGCCCTTGTTGAACGGAGATTCGAACCTAGACCCCCGGCAATGAATTCGTTCTGAACTTGCGGCGTTAGGCGCTTGTTCACGTTCAGTGCATCGAGAAATGGAACAAGTATATTTTGCCGCATCCAGCGCGCCGATGCGCGCTGCATGGAAACATTTACCTAACAAACGGTTCAGTCCGCGTTTTTGATGAAAGGCGTAGGTTCGCGTTGCACCGGAAAGATTCGCTCGCCCGGTGCAGGTTGGTGGTGCAGTTGTCGCGCACCAATGCGTGCCGAGGAAAACGATTCCCGCTTTCCCGGTGACCGACCGAAATGCGCCCGACGTCAGCCACGCGAGGCGCAACTTCGAAGCGCTTGGCGCCTCGAAGCGCAGCCGAAGGCCGCTGGCCTTCGCTCTCAACCCGAGTCAAGGAGCAATTCATGAGAACCCATCTCAAACTTTCATTGGCAGTCGCAGCCCTGGCGCTGTCCGCTGCCGCATTCGCACAGGAAGATCCCATGGCGAAAGGCCAGGCGCAGCAACAGGGACAGCAACCGCAATCGATGACCCAGGCTGCCCCGGCGTCGTCGACCGACGGCAAATCCGTGGCGCAGACGAAATTCGATGCGCTCGACACGAACCATGACGGCTACATCGACAAGCAGGAGGCCGCGGTCAGCAAACCGCTGGCGAACGAATTCGCCAAGATCGACAGCAACAAGGACAGCAAGCTGTCGCTGATCGAATTCCAGAACGTCAAGGATCTGGCTTCGATCAAGACCAGCAAGGACGGCTATCAGTAACGTCGCGCTGGCGAATAGTCAGCTGGCGGAAGGGCGGGCTCGAGGGTCCGCCCTTCTTCTGAAACAGAACACAGTGGGCGCAGCGAGAAACGAGGCGCTTCGCGCCTTAACCTCGACAAAACTGCCGCGCGAAATTGAACAACGATTCAGTAGGGATTGGTCTTCGCATTGCTAAGGTTTCAGATCGAAGTGGCGACACGGTTTTTTGTAGCGCGAGATAACCGTCTCGCGGTTCCACATGAGGAGTTCGCAAATGAACAATCCACAGATTTCACGTCAGCGTTTGCTCTTGTCAGCTCTCGTCGCGCTCGCGCTCTCGGGCGGTGCGGCCTTCGCGCAGGATGATCAGCAGCAAGGCGCACAGCCGCAAACGACGACCAATCCGGACCCTGCGCCAGCCAGCACGCCGGCGCCGCCTGCGCCGGAGCAAGCACCCGCACCGCAGCAGGAGCAGCCCAAGCCGCAGGAACAGCAGGCCGCGCCAGTGCAATCAGCCCCAGAACAGGTGCAGCCGGTGACCCAACCGGTGCAACCAGTGACGCAGCAGGACCAGTCTGCGCCCATTCCTCCGTCGGAAACCAAATCCGCGCAGAATCCGGTCGAAACCGAACCAGTGAGTGCGCCTCCGGCGGCAGTTCCGGAACCAGTCTCGCCGGCGAAAAAGGAAACGGCGAGCGCGGCAGCGGAAGTGTCCGAAAAGGCGAAGCCGGAAAGCATCGCGCCAAAGGCCAAGCGTGAAAGCAAGGCCAAGACGGCGGCAGCCGAACCGGCGGCAACGAAGAAGGACGTGGACGCCGCGAAGTCCGACAAGACAGCGAAGGCCGACAAGTCCGCGGACAAGCCGGCGGATGCGCTATCGAAGACCGAAGCGGCTGCAGCCAGCGCGCCACCTGCCGCTCCGGACGACGGCAGCGCAGCCCTGGAGGCAGAACTGAAGGGACGAACCGCACTCGCGCAGGACAAGTTCAGCCTGCTCGACGCCAACGGCGACACCTTCGTCGATCGGCAGGAAGCCAGCAACAGCGTCGCCCTGAAGACGATGTTTGCCAAGTTCGATGTCGACAAGGACGGCAAGCTTTCGCTGGCGGAGTTCGCCGCGATCAACGATCTGGCCGCGATCAAGATGGACAAGAGCCTGGTGAGGAAGATGCACTGACGAACAGGCGTCGCGACAGGCTTCAATCTCCGGACAAAGGCGGGCCAGTGGCCCGCCTTTTTCATGCCCGCGCGGGTTACCGACGAATCTCGAAGAAGGCTGCCGCCGACACGCTTGTCAGCAAGCCGGGATACTCGCCTGCCGCACTGCCACTTGACCGGACACGCGGAAAGGAGAAGGCTTGGCCCCGGGCAGTTCTGAACAAGTCTGGCTTGTTCAGAGCTTCCCCAGCGGTCCAAGAATGCTGCCGCGCTGTTGATCGCGCGCGGATGGTGTGCCGAATCCAGCAGGCGAGCGCGCGAGCGCCGCCTCCGCCACTCCGTCGTCGCGCGAACCGTGAGCGTCCATGCAATTGTGACCGCACCCAGCCACGCAACTACGGGAGACAGCGGTCATGGCCTACACTACCGAAGGCATCCGAAACATCGCGCTCGTCGGCCATTCGGCCGCGGGCAAGACCACGCTGTTCGAGGCTCTGCTGCATGCAGGCGGCGTGATCGGTGCTCCCGGCTCCGTCGAGCGCGGCACCACGGTTTCCGATTACGATCCAATGGAAAAAGAGCGCAAGCAATCGCTCAACACGGTGATTGCCTCGATCGACCGCGGCGACTGCCACATCAATCTGATCGACACCCCGGGCGCCGCCGATTTTCGCGGCCCGACATTGACCGCGCTGGCCGCGGTCGAGACCTGCGCGATCGTCGTCAACGCGCACAACGGCATCGAATTCAGCACGCACCGCCTGATGAACCGCGCCAAGGCGCGCGGCCTGGCGCGCGTGCTCATCGTCAACAAGATCGATGGCGGCAACTGCCGCGCGCTGGTCGAACAGCTGCGCGAGACGTTCGGCCCGGAATGCCTGCCGATCAATCTGCCGGCGCAGGATGGCAAAAACGTCGTCGACTGCTTTTTCAAGCCGAGCGGCGTCGCGGATTTTTCCACGGTCGCCGAGGCCCACCAGCGCATCATCGACCAGGTCGTCGAGATCAACGAAACCGTGATGGACCATTTTCTCGAACAGGGTGAGGAAGGGCTGTCCGGGCAGGAACTGCACGATGCGTTCGAGCAGTGCCTGCGCGAAGGCCACCTCGTGCCGGTGTGTTTCGTTTCCGCGCGCACCGGCGCGGGCGTGAAGGAATTGCTGGATTTCTTCGAGAAACTGTTGCCGAATCCAAAGGAAGGCAATCCGCCACCATTCGTCAAGGGAACCGGCGCCGCGGCAACGCCGATCCAGGCCGTGCCGGATCCGAAGAAGCACGTCATCGCCGACGTATTCAAGATCGTCAATGACCCGTTCGTCGGCAAGCTGTCCGTCTTTCGCGTCTATCAGGGCACGGTCAAGAAGGACACGCAGCTGCTGATAGACGATGGCAAGAAGCCGTTCAAGGTCGGGCATCTGTTCAAGCTCAAGGGCAAGGATCACATCGAGATAGACCAGGCGATTCCCGGCGATATCGCCGCGGTCGCGAAGGTCGAGGAGATCCATTTCGACGCCGTGCTGCACGATTCGCACGACGAGGACCAGATCCACCTGCAGCCGCTCGATTTTCCGCAGCCGATGTTCGGCCTGGCGGTCGAACCGGCGCACAAGGGCCAGGAACAGAAGCTCGCCGTGTCGCTGCACAAGCTCTCCGAGGAAGACCCCTGCTTCCGCTTCGAGCACAACAAGGAATTGAACGAATCGGTCGTGCGCGGTTTGTCAGACCTGCACCTGAAGCTGATGCTGGAACGCATGAAGGAGCGTTACGGCGTCGAGGTGAAGTCGCGGCCGCCGAAAATTGCCTATCGTGAAACTGTCGGCGGCAGGGCCGAGGGCCATCATCGCCACAAGAAGCAGACCGGCGGCGCGGGCCAGTTCGGCGAGGTGTTCCTGCGCATCGAGCCGTTGCCGCGTGGCGGCGGCTTCGAATTCGTCGACGAGGTCAAGGGCGGCACGATTCCGAACCAGTTCCTGCCGGCCGTCGAAAAGGGCGTGCGCCAGGTGCTCGAGCACGGCGCGGTCGCCGGTTATCAGATGCAGGACGTTCGTGTAATTGTATACGATGGAAAATACCACCCGGTCGACTCGAAGGAAGTCGCGTTCGTCGCCGCCGGCAAGAAGGCGTTCATGGACGCAATCACGAAGGCCAAGCCACAAATCCTCGAACCCATCGTCAACCTCGATGTGTTCGTTCCGGACGCGCACATGGGCGACGTCACCGGCGGCCTGGCCAGCAAGCGCGCCCGCATCAGCGGCACCGACTCGATGCGCGGCGGTGAACTCGTCGTCAAGGCGCAGGTGCCGCTCGCCGAGATCACCGACTACCAGACCGAACTGAAAGCCATGACCGCCGGCAAGGGCCGCTACGCGATCGAATTCAGCCACTACGACCCGGTGCCGGCGCAGGTGCAGAAGCAGCTGGTCGATGCGTACAAGCCGAAGGTGGAAGAGGATTAACCACGCGAACGACAGCCGTTGCGCGGCTGTCGTTCCCCTCCGTCGTCATTCCGGAGCGCATTCCGCCAGCCCGTAGGATGGGTTGAGCGAAGCGATACCCATCATTCCCGCTCGCCAAAACTTCGGGCTGAATCCGAACCCAAATCTGGCGCGTCGCCCCAGTCGCCCGGAAGCAGACCCGCGCGCACATAGCGATGGAACGACGACCACGGCCAGTCGCGAACGCGACTGACGTGATCGTGCTTTAGCGGGTTGATATGGATGTAGTCGACGTGCGCGCTCATGTCGCGTTCATCGCGGATGCGATGTTCCCAGTAGCGTCGCTGCCAGATACCGCGTTCATGCCTGGCCTTACGGCTCTCAGAACGTCGCTCAAACGCCGGCTGTGCGCGAGAGAAAGTGGTCTTGATCAGGCGCCAACGTAATGCGAAGTCCGCGTCTCCTTCGGGCAGCGTCCAAATCGCGTGGATGTGATCAGGCAGTATGACAATCGCATTGACGTCGAACGGATGCCTTGTGCGGACGGAGCCGAATGCCGCACGCAACGTGTCAATCTCGTCGACCAGTAGGGCCGATCGGCGTTCGGCCAGATTCACGGTAAAGAACCAGGTGCCGCCCGCGGTCGAGTCGCGCCGATATTGTGTCATTGGGGGATGTTAGCGATGGGTATCGCTGCGCTCAACCCATCCTACAAGGGCTGATTTTGCCGTCGGATCGATCAAGTCGCCGCTGACACATGCACGATGGCGGCCAAACATGAATTTCACGCGGGCATATCGTGAACGTATCAGCCTACAGCCTACGCTCAGGAATCATCTCCCAAAATGGGAGCACGATTGTGAAACTACGCGGAGGGAGATACCAAATGAAAAAAGTCAGCGATGTAATGACGCGCGATGTGCATCTGGCCAGTCCGGACCAGACGATTCGCGAAGCGGCCATCGAGATGGCCAAGGCCGATATCGGCAGCCTGCCGGTCGGCGAGAACGATCGTCTGATCGGCATGATTACGGATCGCGATATCGTGCTGCGCGCGGTCGCCAAGGGACGCGATGCGAAAACCCACGTTCGCGACGTGATGAGCGACCGCATTCAATACTGCTTCGAGGACGAAGATGTCGGCAGCGCCGCGCAAAACATGGCAACGCTCGGTGTGCGCCGCTTGCCCGTGCTCAATCGCGATAAGCGCCTGGTCGGTATTGTCGCGCTGAGCAACATCGCGAACTGCGGTGAAAACAAGGCGGCAAACACGATGCTCAAGGGCGTGGCCGAACCGCATCACTGATGATGTGCGCCTGGATGCGCGCTTGATCGATGCGTGCGTAGGGTGGGCGCGTAGCCCGCGTTTCCTTGCAGCGCCCGAGAGAGGCCGGCTCGCACGAGCGCCCTCTCGACCCGCGCAAGGAATGGTGGGCGAGGCCCACCCTACGCGCGGCGGTATACTTGCGTGAATTCAGTTTGCAGCGTGCATGCGCTGGATCAGCACCGAAGTGCCGCCTTCGAATCGCAGCGCGAAGCTCGATCCGTCATGCGTTGACGAAACGACCTTGACCGGGCCGCGTTCCTGCGCAGCCTTCACGTCGAGCGCCTGAAATTGCTCAGCGGTTCCGGTCGGATTGAGAACGAGCGGCGGACTCAGGGGTTCGTACCCGTTAAAAGCGGGAAGACCGCCTGGCATCGGAAAACGCTGCATCCACATGAAGAACTTGCCTTCGTGCGGAATTCGCACGCGGTCCGGTTGCGTTACCGTGAATCCGAGCGCGCCGTAGGCGTTCCAGACGCGCAGGATGTGCGCCTGAGTGCAGTCGACCGAGATGCACTCCTGCAACACGAAGTATTCGTCGTCCTTCAGCTGCGTCAGGCGCACGCTGAGGATGTCGTCGGTCTGGAACGGTTCGGCCGGATAAATCACCGCCGACATGTGCGTATCGACTTCGAAGTTGCTGGATATGACGTAACCACCGTGCCGCTCTTCCCACTTCGGCGCGGTCACGCTGACGTCGGGCAGCGTCGTCTGGGCGGCGATCGTGATGGGCAGCAGGCCAAGTATTGCGATCCACGCGCAGCGCATCAGGTTTCCTTCCCTTGTTGAATTCCTCGCGCGAACCGGCTTGGGGAACGTGGTTGCGCGGCCAACCGTGAAACTACGCCTGGGTACCCGCGTCGAGCAAGCGTGCATTTGTAAATACTCGCAAAACTGCGCCTCTCCCAAGTTTGCGCCCGCCGCGATAGACTCGGGCGCGCGACAACATCGAGGAACCGCTCGTGGCGACAACGGTAGCCTGGGTTCGGCAGGCGAGCGGCCTACTGGCAGGATCGCTATTGCTGCTGATCCTGGCAGCTGCACCGGCCATCGCTTCGCCGGACCGCGTCTACTGGAACGATTTCGAACCAGCCATCAGCGCTGCCGCCGAGACATGGACGTGGATTCCGTTCGACGATGCCAAGTGCGGTGACGGCTCGAGTGTCGGTCTCGGCGTGAACCTCAGTTCGACGAGCGACCGCGTGCTGATTTATCTCGAAGGCGGTGGTGCGTGCTGGTCCGCACTGACTTGCTACTTCTTCCAGACCGCGACGAACTTCAGCGGTTACAGCGCGGATGACTTCGCTGTTGATGCCACCGATCCAACTTATCTGGCGAAGCCCGGCGGATTCTTCGATCGCGCGGCGGCGGCAAATCCGTTCAAGGACTACAGCTACGTCTACGTCCCGTACTGTACGGGCGACGTCCACGCCGGCGACAACGTCGTCACGTACGGCACACGCGCGGCCTGGCACGTCGGCTTCAGAAACATGACCACGTTCCTGAAGCGGCTTGCCGACACGTTTCCGCAGGCCGGTCGCATCGTCCTCGCCGGGAGCAGCGCCGGTGGCATCGGCGCCACGATGAACTGGTGGCAGACGCAGCAGGCGTTCCCCAACGTGCGCGTCGACATGATCAACGATTCCGGAGCGGTGCTGCCCGAAGACGTGATGCCCAGCCCGAATACGGAAGAGCAGCAGTGGCGCACGCAGTGGAATCTGGCAGCAACGCTGCCGCCGGGGTGCAACGCCTGCGCGACGAGTTTCGATGTCATTTTTGCGTTCTATGCGAATGAGTTTCCCGCGAACCGCGGCGCCCTGCTGTCGTACACGCAGGACAGCGTGCTGCCGCTTTTCTACGGCATCAGCACGAGCGCGTTCACGCAGGGCCTCGGCGAACTCGAGGAGCAGCAGTTCGACCCGACGACGACACTGAAGTATTTCAACGAGACCGGCAGCGGCCACGAGTTGTGGTTCACGCCGACGCTGACGACCAACAACGTGACCGTGCAACAGTTTGTCACGCAGATGGTCACCGACGATTTGGACTGGGCAAGCCCTTAGCGTCGCACACCGGCTGCACGGTATGATCGCGGCGCGGCCTGCGCATCGATGCCGCCGATCCTGTCGCGTCGTCGAATCAAATCGGGGGGAATCAATCCATGCAGCATGTGCGAAACGCGGTTTGCCTGTTGTCGCTTGCGTGCGCCAGCGCAGCGGCGCAATCACCAGGACCCGAGGTCAGGAAATTCATCGCCTACGACGATGCCGTGATCGCGCTGACTCACGTGCGCGTCATCGACGGCACCGGCGCACCGGCGCAGGACAACCGCACCGTCGTGCTGCGCAACGGCAAGATCGAATCGATCGGCGATGCCGCGCCGCCTGACGGCGCGCGCGTGATCGATCTGTCCGGCCACAGCGTGATGCCGGGCCTGGTCGGCATGCACAACCACCTGATGTACACGGCTTCCATCAATCTCGACGAGGACGGCAAGATTCCGCCTCCGGGATTCCTCGTCACCGAGCTCGCGTTCTCCGCGCCGCGGCTGTACCTGGCATCCGGCGTCACGACAATGCGAACGACCGGCAGCATCGAACCGTACGCCGACTTGAACATCCGCCGCCTGATCGACGAGATGAAAATGCCCGGGCCGCACATCGACGTGACCGGTCCGTACCTCGAAGGCAAGGACAGCTCTTTTCCACAGCTCGCGGCAATCGCTTCGCCGGATCAGGCGACCAAGACGGTCGCGTTCTGGGCCAGCCAGGGCGCCACGTCGTTCAAGGCCTACATGAACATCGGCGAGGCCGTGCTCGGCGCGGCGATCAAGGAGGCGCACAAGCACGACATCAAGGTCACCGGGCATTTGTGCTCGGTCGACTATCGACAGGCTGCTGCGCTCGGCATCGACGATCTCGAACACGGTCCGGTTTATACCGATTCGGAATTCGTGCCTGACCGCAAGCACGATGTCTGTCCGAACATCCCTGCGATCGTCGCGTCGTGGGAAAAGCTCGAGATCGACAGCGCGCAAGTTCAAGGGTTGATCCAGGATCTGGTCAAGCACCACGTCGCCGTGACATCGACGCTGCCGGTGTTCGAGGCGTCGATCACGACGCGTCCGGTGCTGTCGCAGCGGCAGATGCAGATGATGTCGGCCGAATCGCTGCGCAGTTACCTCGCCGCGCGCGCATCGGCGGCGACGACTGCCGGTCGCGCGGAGAAGGCAGAAGCGGCGCTGAAGAAAGAGATGGCGTTCGAAGTGGCGTTCGTGCGTGCCGGCGGATTACTGCTGGCCGGCCCCGATCCAACCGGGATCGGCGGCACGCTGCCTGGCTTCGCCGACCAGCGCGAACTGGAGTTGCTCGTCGAGGCCGGCTTCACGCCGCTCGAGGCAATCCACATCGCCACCGCCAACGGCGCGCAGTACGAGAAACAACTCGATCGCATCGGAACGATCGCGGCGGGCAAACACGCCGACCTCGTCGTGCTCAAGGGCGATCCGAGCCAGCGCATCGCCGACATAGAGAACGTCGAACTGGTGTTCAAGGACGGCGTCGCCTATGACCCGAAGAAGCTGATCAACTCGGTGCGCGGGATGGTCGGGATTCGCTGAAATACCGCCACGCAGACGCGTTTGTTGCCGATCCCGCCGTTTGCTGCCTGGTCCCGTGTCACGCAGGAGTGCCGTGGAGTAGACTCCGCACGCTTCATCAGAACCTAACCCTTGGGAGGAAGGCTATGGTTACGCTTGCTCAACTCTGGTTGCCGATCCTGCTGTCGAGCGTGTTCGTGTTCTTTGCCAGCAGCATCCTGCACATGGTCCTGAAATTCTGGCACATGCCCGATTACAGCGGCTTCTCGAACGAGGACGAAGTCGGCGCGGCGATGCGCAAGGGAAGCACCGGCGCCGGGATGTACATGATCCCTTATTGCAAGCCGGAGGCGATGAAAGAGCAAGCTACGCAGGACAAATTCAAGCAAGGCCCTGTCGGCACCATATACCTGCGTCAGCCCGGTGCGATGAACATGGGTGTGTTCCTCGGCCAGTGGTTCGCGTTCTGTCTGCTCGTATCGGTGTTCTGTGCTTACTTGGGCGGACACGTCATGGTCGGCGGGACGCCCTATATGCACGTCTTTCGCGTCGTCGGCACGGCAGCCTTCATGGCTTATGCGCTCGGTTCGGTGCCGAACGCGATCTGGTGGGGCCACCAGTGGAAGAGCCAGATCAAACACGTGATCGATGGCTTGATCTATGCGCTGCTGACGGCGGGCACGTTCGGCTGGCTGTGGCCGGCGTAAGGTAACCCGCTGCGTAGGGTGGGCCTTGGCCCACGCTACGTACCAAGCGGAATCGTCTCTCAGCCGAGAATCACCGCGAGCGCCGGCCCCAACTCGCCGAGTTTGAACTTGAATCCTTCGGTGATCGCGCGCTTCGGGACGACGCGTTGTCCGGTCAGCAGCACGTCGGCCATTTCGCCGAGCAGCAGCTTCAGCGCGAACCCCGGCGCAGGCAGAAACGCGGGCCGACCGAGGGCGGCGCCGAGCGAGCGGGCGAATTCGGCGTTCGTCACCGGAAAAGGCGCAGTGCCGTTGAAGGCGCCGCGCAAACTGTCGTTTTCGGCGAGCCAGCGGATCAGGGCGACGATGTCCTCGCGCGCGATCCAGCTCATCCACTGCCGGCCGCTGCCCATCGGCCCGCCGATTCCGAGCCGGAACGGCAGCAGCATCTTTTTCAGCGCGCCACCGTCGGCGCCCAGCACGATGCCGGTGCGCACGCGGCAAACGCGAACTCCGAACGCTTCGGCCTTCTCCGCTTCGGCTTCCCAGTCGCGGCACAGGTGCGCGGAAAAATCGTTGCCGATGTCGGCGCCCTCGTCGAGTATCTCGTCGCCGGTGGGGCCGTACCAGCCGACCGCCGAACCGGACACGAGCACGCGGGGCGGAGAGTCCTGCCGTTCGATCCAGTTGAGCACATGCTTCGTCGTGCCGATGCGCGAGCCGACAAACTCGTGCTTGCGCGCGGTCGTCCAGCGGCCGGCTGCCAAGTTCTCGCCGGCGAGATTGACCACGGCGTCGACGTTTTCGGCGAAGTCGAGCCGGTCGATCAGGAACACGGCTTCCGGGACGCGCGCTCGCGCCCGCTCGATATCGCGGGTGAGCACGGTTACGCGATGGCCATCCGCGACGAGGCTACGGCACAACGCGCTGCCGATGAATCCGCTGCCACCGGTGATCAGATAATGCATACGGCCTCCGGGCGGGCCAGCCAGCCAAAGTCTACTCCGATCCGGGCCAGCCGGAGTCCATCAAGTTACCCATCCGGCCAGGCGTGAGCGACCGGCAGGGCGAGAACGCGCGCGACCAGCCGCCAATGCCGCCGCGTCAACTGCCATGACGCGTTGGCTTGCAAAAAATTGCGCACTTGCCGGCCGCTGCGACTTTCGGCACGCGAACGCGTTATCGTGCGCAGCGTAGGCTGCAACCCAGGGCCTTGAAACCGGGGATATCTCCATGAGCACGAGCGCACGACGCGGCAATTCTTTCGTTGCACTGCTTCTTGGCATTTGCGTAACGGTCCCGGGCTTTGCCGCCGACATCTATGATGCCGCGGTGGCGCACGCCGGCCGCAGCGCCGACGACCACAAACGCGACCCGACCGACCGTCCCGCGGACGTGCTGCGTCTGTCAGGAATCAAACCGGGCATGCAGGTCGCCGATTTCTTGGCCGCCGACGGCTACTACAGCGAATTGCTCAGCTACGTCGTCGGCGACACCGGTCATGTGCTGCTGCTCAACAATGTTCCGTACGACAAGTTCGTCAAGGACGCCTGGAAGCAGCGCATCGAGAAGCAGCATTTGACCAACGTCGAGCATCGCACAGTCGACCTGGCGCACATGGGACTGAAGGACGCATCGCTCGATGCCGTCGTCATGGTCAAGGTCTACCACGATCTGTATTGGGTGGATCCGGGCAACTGGGAGAAGATCGACGTTCCGCCCGTGCTCGACCAGATCGCACGTGCGCTGAAACCCGGGGGCATCCTCGTGGTCGTCGACCATTCCGCCAAACCCGGCAGCGAGAGTTCGGCAGCGACTCCGTTGCACCGGATCGACGAGGCGTTCATGCGCAAGGACTTCGAATCGCGCGGTTTCAAAGTCGTCGCCAAGAGCAACATCCTGCGCAAACCGGGCGACAAACTCGACAAGATTTCGTACCAGGAGCCAATGCTCGGCAAGACCGACCGGTTCGTCTACGTATTCCACAAGGAAGATGGCGCGCATTGATCGGCGCGAATCAATCCGGCTTGACGTCCTGCAAACCAGACAGTTCCCTGACGCGCGCCGCAGCGTCGAGGCGGGCGATCTTCGCGACCGCCGCATAGAACGCGGTCCACTGCCCGCCTTGATGTGCGAACACGGCGGAAAACGCCGGCACCCAGCGGCGATATAGTCCGAATGGCAGCAACTTGGCGTTGTTTATGTCGGAGTTGATCCATTCCTCGTAGCCGCCCTTGCCTTGCCATAGCGTCTCGCGCAGGCGCGAATACTCCGCCCGCAGCCGTTCGATCTCCTCGCGCTTGCGCGCGCGCATCTCTTCCGGTGGCAATGCCGTGGCGTACAACAGGCGCAGGCGCTCGCGCGTGTCGAGCACGAGGCGCTCGAACTCGTCCTGGCGCTTGCGCCCGGCGTCGTCCTCGAGCGGCAGGCCGCGCGCGGCACGCCATTCGCGCAGGCCCTCGTACTGCACGAACGTTGCAAACGATTCATTGAACTCGGTATCGCCCTTCACGAACAATCGCTGGTGCGCGAGTTCATGGAAGATCGTCGCCGCAAGTTCGTCGTCGTCCCAGCGCAGCATCGTGTTCAGGACCGGGTCGGCGAACCAGCCGAGGGTCGAATACGCCGCGGAACCGCCAACCCAGGTATCGAGGCCCGTTGCGTGCAGGCGCGCGGCTTCGGCATCGGCGCGCTCGCGATCGAAATAACCGCGGTAGGCGAGGCAGCCGACCAGAAGGTAGCAGTGTTCGACGCCCTGCACCGAAAACTCGGGCGCGGCAAATACGTTCCAGGTCGCGTACGGCCGCTTCAGGTCGGCGTAGTTCGTGTAGCTGGCATTGCGCGGCAGGCCGAGCCTGTCCGAGGCAAACGCTCGGGCCTGTTGTGCCAGTTCGAGCCGGGCCTTGAGCGTCGCGTCAGTTGCCGGGTCGGCGATGACGCGCGCAATCGGCTCACGCGCGGCCAGCATCGAATACTCGCCGCGCGCCAGATGACCGTAATAGCCGATCGTCGAACACGCCGACAGCGACAGAGCGGCCAGAATGCCGACAACGGGCATCGGGATCGTTCGTGTCGAATGCGATGCCGGCATGCCGGCATTCTAGCGGAGCGTGTCCGCGACACCGGCACAGGCGGCAATCGGCTCGCGCAGCCGTCGCGCATCGCGGACATCCGCGCTACCATAAGACCATGAAGAGTTCACGAATCCTGTTGCTCGCCGCCTGCTGCGCCCTGGCGCCCTCGGCGTGGGCCGGAGCCGGCCTTACTTCCGCCGGCGTCGATCCAAACGCGGGCAACAACAATGCGCAGGATGAGCCCACGCTCGCCCAGGTAGCGCCGACGGCAAACCAGACCGGCGTCGTCAGCGCCGGCGCGAACGCCTCTGCAGCGAACCCTGCAGCTGCCGGCGCTGCCGGCGCGAACGCGCCTAACAGCGCCAATGGCGCGGCGGACGGGTCAAAAACGCCTGCGCCGCCTGTCGCTGTCGCGCCGGCGCGGCCACCGCCGCCGCCGGATCCATCGACCTTGCCGGTTTCGGTCAT
>Ga0157375_10002657_pt1 | contig 15486 bp, 13 predicted proteins | sample M35metaG_FD_115311 | JGI IMG/M metagenome (GOLD analysis project Ga0157375, IMG submission 115311) | Miscanthus rhizosphere microbial communities from Kellogg Biological Station, Michigan, USA - M3-5 metaG | ecosystem: Host-associated > Plants > Roots > Rhizosphere > Soil | place: USA: Michigan...
CGCGAAATTCATGGAGATCCCCGGCCCGCATCGCAATGCGCTCGTGCAGCGCCTCAAGATCATGGCCAAGCTCGACATCTCCGAGCGCCGCAAGCCGCAGGACGGCAAGATCCGCTTCAAATCATCGAAGGGCGTGATCGAGTTGCGCGTCGCCACGATCCCGACCACGAACGGCAACGAGGACGTCGTCATGCGCATCCTGGCCGCCTCGAAACCGCTGCCCATCGAGAAGATGGGATTCAGCGAACGCAATCTCAAAAACTTCAAGGAAATCCTCGCCAAGCCGTACGGCATCTGCCTCGTGGTCGGCCCGACCGGTTCGGGCAAGACCACCACGCTGCACTCGGCCCTCGGCTCCATCAATACCGAGGACATGAAGATCTGGACCGCGGAAGACCCGGTCGAAATCACGCAGAAGGGACTGCGCCAGGTGCAGGTGCAGCCGAAGATCGACTTCACCTTCGCCGCGGCCATGCGCTCGTTCCTGCGCGCCGATCCCGACGTGATCATGGTCGGCGAAATGCGCGATCACGAGACGGCGGCCATCGGCATCGAGGCGTCGCTTACCGGACATCTGGTCTTCTCCACGCTGCACACGAACTCCGCTCCGGAGACGATCTCGCGTCTGCTGGACATGAACATCGATCCGTTCAATTTCGCCGACGCGCTCCTCGGCATCATGGCCCAGCGCCTGATCCGTACGCTCTGTCCGAAGTGCAAGGCGCCGCATCATCCGTCCGAGGAGGAGTTCGACGAGCTGATGGAAATCTACGGCCGCGATTTCTTCCCAGACCTCGGCATCAAGTACTCCCCCGACTACATGCTCTACGAGCCGAAAGGCTGCTCGAACTGCAACAACACCGGATACAAAGGCCGCATGGGCGTCCACGAGTTGATGACCGGCACCGATGAAGTGAAGCGCGCCGTCCAGCGCCGTGCCCCGATCGATGAGCTCCGCACGATCGCCATGGAGCAGGGGATGCGCACGCTGCTTCAGGACGCGCTCGAAAAAGCGATGCGCGGGATCACGGACGTGAAGCAGGCAAGGTCGATCGCGGTGAAGTGACCGCACGTACCGCTGGCTGGCGCTACGTTCTTCATCTGAAACGACAGATTTATCTGCTCAATTGTCATCTTTAGATGGCAAAAGGGCAGATTCATGTGTCCATGGCACAGATTCATCTCTCCGCAGGACAGATTCATGTGTCCATGGTGTAGATTCATGTGTCCATGGTGTAGATTCAGATGCCCATCTGGAAGATTCATGTGTCCATGGTGCAGATTCATGTGCCCATCGGGCAGATTCATGTGTCCATGGTATAGATTCATGCGCTCATCGGCTGGATTCATGTGTCCATGGTATAGATTCGTGGGCCATCGGAAAGATTCATCTGCTTAAAGGACAGATTCATCTGTCCAAATCGTTTCCCGCCCGCCGGTCCTTCGCGACTACGTCGCTCCAGCGGCTCAGGACGACAGGGTCACTGCTATCATCGCCATCGTCCCGCGCGGGCGAGAGCGTGATGCGCGGAGCGGGACGGATCACACGCGAAAAGCATGACCACCACCTACGACAGTTCTGCCATCGAAGTCCTCACCGGTCTCGAGCCCGTCCGCAAGCGGCCGGGCATGTACACCACCACCGAACGGCCCAACCATCTCGCGCAGGAGGTCATCGACAACTCCGCCGATGAGGCCATCGCCGGACATTGCAAGGAGATCGTCGTCACGCTGCATGACGACGGATCGCTCTCCGTTTCCGACGACGGACGCGGCATGCCGGTCGACAAGCATGCGCGCGAAGGCGTCAGCGGCGTCGAGGTCATCCTCACGCGGTTGCACGCGGGCGCGAAGTTTTCGGACAAGAGTTATCGCTTCTCCGGCGGCCTGCACGGCGTCGGCGTATCCGTCGTCAACGCGTTGTCGAAGCGGCTGGAAGTGAAAGTGCGCCGCGACGGCAACGAGTACTTCATGGACTTCGCCGACGGCAAGAAGAAGCACGAGCTGAAAGTCATCGGCCAGGTTGGCAAGCGCAACACGGGAACGACCATCCGCTTCTGGCCCGACGAGAAGTTTTTCGACACGCCGAAGATCAACGTGCCGCGCCTCAAGCACGTCATGCGCGCGAAAGCCGTTCTCGCGCCGGGACTTCGGCTGCGATTCATCAGCGAATCCGATCCGGCTGAGAGCGAGGAGTGGTTCTACGAGAACGGACTTCCCGCGTATCTGATGTCGGAGCTGGCCGGACTGACGACCATTCCGGAGATGCCGTACGTCGGTACGTTCAAGGGATCGAACGAGGAAGTCGACTGGGCCGTGGTCTGGCTGCCCGAGGCCGATCCGAGCGATCTCGTCACCGAGTCGTACGTGAATTTGATCCCGACGGCGCAGGGCGGCACGCACGTCAACGGATTCCGCACCGGACTGACCGAGGCCATTCGCGAATTCTGCGAGCTGCGCAATCTGCTGCCGCGCGGCGTGAAGCTCGCCCCCGAGGATGTCTGGTCGCGCTGCAGCTACATTCTTTCGCTGCGCATGACCGAGCCGCAGTTCACCGGTCAGACCAAGGACCGGCTCTCCTCGCGCGAAGCCTCGGCATTCGTCTCCGGCGTGGCGCAGGACGCGTTCTCGATCTGGCTGAACAACAACATCGCCGACGCCGAGCGCATCGCGCAGGTGGCCATCGCGTCCGCGATGACGCGGCTGCGGCAGGGAAAGAAAGTCGAGCGCAAGAAGATGACGAGCGGTCCGGCGCTGCCGGGCAAGCTCGCCGACTGCACCTCGACCGATCTCAATCTCACGGAGCTGTTCCTCGTCGAAGGCGATTCCGCCGGTGGCTCCGCCAAGCAGGCCCGCGACCGCGAGTACCAGGCCATCATGCCGCTGCGCGGCAAGATCCTGAACACGTGGGAAGTCGATCCGAACGAGGTGCTGTCGTCGCAGGAAGTCCACGACATCGCCGTGGCCCTCGGCGTCGATCCCGGCAGCGATGATGTGAAGGGACTGCGCTACGGCAAGGTCTGCATCCTCGCCGACGCCGACTCCGACGGCGCGCATATCGCCACTCTGCTCACGGCGCTGTTCGTCCGCCACTTTCGCAAGCTGGTCACCGACGGACGCATTCACGTGGCCATGCCGCCGCTGTATCGCATCGACGTCGGCAAGAACGTTTTCTACGCGCTCGACGACCACGAGCGAGACGGCATCCTCCAGCGCATCGAGGCCGAGGGCATCCGCGGCAAGGTGAACATCCAGCGCTTCAAAGGCCTCGGCGAAATGAATCCGTTGCAGCTCCGCGAAACGACGATGAACCGCGACACGCGGAGGCTCGTGCAACTCGTCCTGAAAGCCGAGGACGGCGCGGACGCGACGATTGACATGCTGCTGGCCAAGAGCCGCGCCGCCGATCGCAAGGTGTGGCTGACCGAAGAAGGCGACAAGGCCGAGATTCTGGAGTGAGGTATGCCGCGTAGCGGCAAAAGAGGGTAGCCAGGGGTGAGAGCGAAGCGAACACCCCTGGAAAAAAGAGCCAAGTGATTCGTGCCGCGTCAGCGGCACTGGAACGTCCCGCGCGATCCTTTCTGGTGCCGCTGACGCGGCACAATTACGTTTTCATCAATCGCAAACGAGGGGTGTTCGCTTCGCTCTCACCCCTCGCTACCTTCTGAAGCCGCTCCGCGGCGAGGTTGGATGGGCGATCACTCCACCGCGAAATCGCGTTTTACGAACCCCATCGACTTCGTCCCGGCGATTCGCAGCAGCACCTTCGCGGTGTACTTACCGGCCGGCAATTCGAATGGTTCGCGCAAGGTCAGGTAACCGCTGTTCACGCGTGCGGCGCCGGTGAGGCTGATCCGTTTGGACTTGAAATCGACGGCTCCGCCGCGCGCGTCGAAGATGTACATGAGCACTTCGACGGCCGGCGAGGCGTCGAGGAGTTGCGGGACGACCTCGGCGCGCGCGAAGCTCACCGCTACTTCGGCGCCGCTGTCGCCGAGGGTCACGGCGGTCTGGAGCGATACGCCGGCTTGAGGCACGTCGTTGAGGATGATGTCGGCGAGTTGGAGCGAGTCGAGCGTTCCCGATTCGGCGGCGTATCCGAATCCTTCGCGATACGACACCTCGGATCCGCGCGGCGCGCCGGTGACTCGGACGGTGATCCGTCCTTTCCTGCGATTGCCCTGGCGGAATCCGAGGACGTAGGCCACGCGCTGCGCCTTCATCAGCGTGTCGACGGCTTCGACGAGATCGTTGCGGTTCGCGATCACACGGCCGCCGGTGTCGCGGGCGAGCATGTAGAGGCCGTCGTTTTCGAGGTCGTTGAACGTGTGGCGCAGACCTTTGATGTCGACCGCGTCGAGCGTGACGCCGGCGGAGAGGAAAATCTGATGCATCGATTTCACGAGGTTGAGGAACTCCGGATCGATGTTCGGTGGGCCGCTCTTCGCTTTGATGCCGGTGATCCGCGTCGAATCAAATCCCTCGGTGAAAATCACGAGATGCTTTTGGCCTTCCAGCGCGGAGAGGCGCGCCGCGACGTCGCCGAGACCGTGGAGTTGCGATTCGATGAGTCGATTTTTCGGGACCGCGAGCATCTCCATGTTCGCCTGACCGCCGCGCAGCGCGTCGGCCATTTCGCCGCTCACCATGTCCGCAAGGCCTTCCTGCGAATCGGAAACGGTCTGCCCCTGCTCCATCGTCGACATCCATTGCGCGCGTTCCTGGCTGCCGAGCGCGAGGCCGAGCGGATCCTGCGCGTTGCCGCCGTGCAGCGTGTAGATGGCGCGCGTGACCGCCACGCGATCGCTGAGGAACGGCGAAAGAAAATGGACGCCGCGGGTGGTGGAGTACGTGGCGACGGCGAAGAAATCGGTGGCGGGATTCGAATGCGACACCGCCTCTTCCGCCGCTTTCTGCGCGCGAACGAGCTTCGCCGGCGTTGCGAACGTGATGTCGAAGAGGAAGAGGTAGAGCCGCCGCTCGCGCCGCGGACGTTCGACCGCGGCCTGCTGCGCACCCGGCACCGCGGCGAAGTCGATGACGTCGAAGTAGTCGATCGTCTGCGGATGGCCGTCGACGAGCAACGTGAACGAATCTTTCGTAAGTCCGCGAACCGGCTGGCCGTCGCTGGTGGTGACGTAGACCGGCACCTGCACGACTTCCACGGTGACGTTGTCGCGGACTTGCGCGTCCGAGGTCAACGCCAGCGCGGCGGCGAGCAGAAGAGCAGTCGTTCGCAGTGGTTAATCTCCGATCGTGAAGTCCTTGCGGGCGAAGGCCATCGTGTCGCTGTCGAGGCGCACGAGGACTTTCATCGCGTACGTTCCGGGCGGCAGATCGAACGACTGCGCCAGATCGACGTTCGAGCCGTCATGGACGTTGATCTCCTGCTTCGCGAAGGCGACAGCCTTCTGTCCGGCGAAGACATATATCAGCGCTTCGCCTTCGATCTTCGCGTCGACGCCGGCGAGCGCGGCCAGCTCGCGGCCGGGAAGCGCGACATTGACGACGGCGTGCTTCGACGCGGTGGCCACCGAGGTCGTCATCGTGATGCCGTTCTGCGGAACGTCGTTGATGATGATGTCGGCCAGGCGCAGGCCGTCACTTGACGACGGCTTGTCGGGATTGGATGGGTACGACTCGCGATAGGCGACGTTCGCATGACGCGGCGTGCCGGTTACATGCACCGAAATCGCGTTTTGCTTGCGGCCGGTCTGCGGCGCGCGGAAGGAGAGGAGGTAGACCACCTGCTGCGAGTCAGTGAGGTGCCTCATCGCTCCCACGAGATCGTTGCGATGCTCGATCACCTGGCCGCCAGTGTCGGCGACCAGGAAGTGCAGCGAGTTGTCGTACGGAGCGTCGTACGGACGAAGGCCGGCGACATCAATCGCGTCGAGGAAAACGCCGGCCGCGGCAAACTTTTTCTGCATCTGCTGCTGCGAGAAAGGGACATGCGAGTCGAAGCTGACCGTGCGCGGCGAGATGCGGTTGGCGGTGAACTGCGGCTCCGCACTGCCGCGAGATGTGGCAGGGCGCATGTTGGTCAGAAACATCCCCTCGCTGAATCCGCCTGAGAGAACGACGACGTGTTTGTAGCCCTCCAGCGGCGCCATGCGCTGCGCGAGATTGCCTAGGGAGTCCAGTTCGTCGGCGAGCCGGTTGCGGTTGGCTTCGATCATCTGTTCCGCCGCCACGCTGGCGCCCATGTGCCGGAGTTGCTCGATCTCGGCGCGGTTGTCGAACGTGAACACGGCTCGTTCGGTGGGCGTGACGGTGAGCCGCAGCGGATCCTTCGGCGCCGCGGCGCTGAACGTTGCCACGGCGCGGCGCAACGCGTCGCGGTCGCGCGTGAACGGGACGATGAATTCGACGTCGCCGTAGCGGTTGATCAGCGCCACCGCGAAGTAATCGCTTGGCTGCGCACTCGCCAGGTACTCCTCGGCGGCGCGCCTGGCGCGCAGCATGGAGAACATGTCGGTGTTGGGAAGATCGAACGCGAGGACGTACAGGCGACGCTGCCGCGGATCGCGCAGCTGTTCGTTGGACACCGCCGCGAAGTCGATGACGTCGAAGTAGTCGATCGTCTGCGCCTTTCCGTTGACGCGCAGTGTGAAGTTGTCGCGCGTAAGTCCGCGCACCGAGGAGCCGTCGGTGGTGACGGAGACCGGCACCTGGACGACTTCGACGGTGGTCCGCTCGCGGCTTTGCGGCGCGGCGGAAGCGATGATCGGAAGAAGCGCGAGAACGGAGGGAAGGAGCACGCGGGAGAAACGCATCAGGAATCCTCCTCGAATCTGCTGTAAGTCCGCGTTCGCGAAGTGTGCCACGATCCTGCGCGCGGTTGCTATCGCGCGGGTGCTTGTTGACGTTCCAGTCCTGTCCCGCATCCGTGACAATGCGTCACGCGCAGGCGACGCCTGGTGCGGCGGGTGCTGGGCGCCGAGACCTTCGACCAAGCGGCGTAGAAGAAGACGTTGCACCACAAAGACACAAAGGACACGAAGGACACCTTTGTGATCTTTGTGTCTTTGTGGTTCAACGTCTTCCTCTAACTCCAGGCACGAAACGGACGACCTAGCCGCGTTCCCACGTGCCGCTCTTGCCGCCCGACTTGCGCACGAGTTGGAGCGACTCGATGCTGATGCCTTTCTCGGCGCTCTTGCACATGTCGTAAATCGTGAGCGCGGCGACGGCGCACGCGGTCATCGCTTCCATCTCGACTCCGGTTTTCCCTTCGCAGCGGACGATGGAACGGACTTCGATCGTGCCGGCGTTCGGATCGAGATCGAAGGTGATGTCGACGGAACTGATGGCGAGCGGGTGGGCGAGGGGGATGAGGTTCGGCGTCTGCTTCGCGGCGAGCACCCCCGCAACTTTCGCGGTCGTGAGCACGTCGCCCTTCGGCAGCGCCTGGTCGATCAATTTGCGAAGCGTCTCGGAGGACATCCGCACGGTCGCCAGCGCGACGGCCTCGCGCAAGGTGCTGCGCTTCGCGCCGACGTCGACCATGGAGATGCCGCCGGTGTCGTCGAGGTGGGAGAAGTCGGTAGGCATGTCGGTTAGTAGATTAGTCGATTCGTGGATTAGTAGATTTGTAGAGGAGTTGTCGGTTGTCTGTTGTCCGTTGTCAAAGGTCAGCCATCAGGTGGTTGTTTTTTCTGACAACGGACCACCGACAACCGACAACGCCTCTTGGACAACCGACAACCATTCTTCTGTCGTATTCACATTCATCAGCGGCTCGCCGTCGAACTGCTTCCTCAATTCATCCTCGCTCAGAATTTCCGCTTCGGATTCGGATGCAAGTCCGCGCAGATCGTATCGTTTTGCGGCGAGGCGCTGGTCGATGCGCGGCAGGAGCTGGGGATCGTATCCGCCGCAGAGCATCTGCGTTTTACCGCTCCAGATGGGGGCGAGGAGAAGTGCGGAGGACGACTCGAAACGCTGCCGCAAGTAGCGCAGGATCGCGGCGGTGATCAGCGGATAGTCGACGGCGACGATGAAGCATCGCTCCCGCGCGTGATCGAGCGCGCGGGCGACGCCGAAGACCGGCGCCTGATCGTCGTGCGGACTTTCGTAGATCGTTTCGATCGACGACGCGGCGCCTCCGTTTCGTTGCACTGCGATTACGCGCTCGAAAACCTCGGCGGCGGCGCTGGCGACGCGATCGAGGAACAGCTCCTCTTTCGGACGTCCCATCCGCCGCGAACGGCCGCCGATGAGGATGTAGCAGTTCATCGGCGATAGCTCCGTGCGAGATCGTCGATGTCCGCGCCGAGGCGATAGCGGATCACCGTTTGCCAGTTGTGCGCGGCGGTGCGGACGAGACCTTTGCGCAGGAAGCGGCGCCCCGAGGTGGTCACGGTCAGGGGAAGGATCGTTGTGCGCCCGCGGCGTTTCATGCGGATCGCCAGCTCGTAATCTTCCATCAGCGGAATCTCTTTGAAGCCGCCGACTTCGAGGAACGTATCGCGGCGAATGAACTGGGCCTGATCGCCCCACGGACAGCGCGTGATCCGCGTGCGGACGTTGATCGCTGCCGCTGCGAATGCGAGTTTTCGCGACGGTTCGAGGAAGCGGATTCGGAATCCGCCAAAGTCCGCGTGGTGCAGCGCGTCATCGACAGCGTCTGCGGCACCGGCCGGCAGTTGCGTATCGGCGTGAAGAAAAATGAGCACCTCGTGCGATGCCGCATGTGCGCCGAGGTTCGATTGTTTCGCGCGCATGCGTTCGGTGAGAAGAACGCGCGCGCCGGCGGCAGTCGCTTTGCGCGTCGTGCGATCGTCGCTGCCGCCGTCGGCGACGATCACCTCCGCCGCGCCGGCGGCGAACGCCGATTCAACGGCGTTCGTGATCCACTCCTCTTCGTTCAGCGTGGGGATGATCACCGACACGGAGCTCATGCGAGGGCTCGGACTTCGGCCCCAGGCACAGACAAGAGTGTCTGTGCCACATTGTTTCGCGCGAGTGCCGATGCTTTGGAGACTGGCGCAAGCCAGTGTGGCACAGACACTCTTGTCTGTGCTTTCCGGGAAGAGAGCCGATTGTCATCCGGAGCCGCCGGAGCCGTGAAGCGCGAAGCGCGGAAGCGGCGGAGGACGGCGAAGGATCTCAAGCTTCCCATCACCGGCTGGAACCCGTGTAATGGTTTGAACGCGTTGTGAACTGCCGCGGGTTTCATCGCAGCCCGCGCATCTTGAGTTCCTTCACCGTCCTGCGGCGTTCCGCGCTTCGCGCTCCAACGCCTCCGGCGGCTCAGGATGACAATCCTCACTTCTTCTTCGGCTCCTTCGCCGGCACAGACAAGAGTGTCTGTGCCACATTGTTCCGCGCGAGTGCCGATGCTTTGGAGACTGGCGCAAGCCAGTGTGGCACAGACACTCTTGTCTGTGCTTTCTGGGAAGAGAGCCGATTGTCATCCTGAGCCGCCGGAGCCGTGGAGCGCGAAGCGCGGAAGCGGCGGAGGACGGCGAAGGATCTCAAGCTTCCCATCACCGGCTGGAACCCGTGTAACGGTTCGAACGCGTTGTGAACTGCCGCGGGTTTCATCGCAGCCCGCGCATCTTGAGTTCCTTCACCGTCCTGCGACGTTCCGCGCTTCGCGCTCCAACGCCTCCGGCGGCTCAGGATGACAATCCTCACTTCTTCTTCGGCTCCTTCGCCGACACCTTCTTCGCGTGCCGCGCCTGACCGAGGGTGATGTTGATCGGGTTGGCGCGGTCGAGGAAGGGGACCGGCGGCTTCGCGCGCACGCCGAGCTCCTTTCGCACTTCCAGCAGCGTTTCATCCTCGGCATGCGCTTTCAATCCCTGCTCGACCGTCTCGATGGCCTTCTTGCGATTTCCGGCGGCGACGTAGACGCGAGCGAGGTTCGCGTAGTGGTCGACGTTGTAGAACTGCAGCTCGATGGCCCGCTTGCAGAGATCGATGGCCGGCTTGAACTTTCTCTGCACCAGCGCCAGGCAAAGTCCGAAGTGCGAAAGTCCGGTGGCCGTCTTCGACGACAGCATCGGCGAGGGCGGATCCTCGCCGCCGTAGACGTCGAGGAACAGCGTCAGCGCGCGCAGGTACTCCTCATTTTTCGTGAGTGCGACCGCGTCGTCGATGCCTTGCAGGATGTCGGTCATCAGATCAGCTCGCGCGAGCGAAGCCGCTGCACGAAACGCTCGATACGCTCGCGCTCCGCGTCGTCGGCGGCGGTGAAGCGGACCCCGTACTTTGCCGTGCCGCCGGTGAACTCGGCGCGCAGCACGTCGCTCTCCAGTTGCAGCGGCCGCGGATCGCCCGGCAGGTAGAAGTGCAGCCGCAGCCGACCTTCGCCGGGCAGCACGCGATCGACTTCGATGAACATGCCGCTGGCGGAGATGTTGATGCTGCGGCCGATGATGAAGCGGCCGTTTTTTTCGACCGACACTTCGATGCGCGTCAGCGTGCGCAGCTCGCGGCGCGAGGGGATCGACGTCAGCCTGGCCACTTTCGCGTCGAGCTCGTGGCGCTGCAGCGGACGGTAGATGACGTCGTTGCAGCCGGCGGAGAGACAGAGATCCGCCTGCTCCGTCGCGTCGCGCTCACCGACCAGCAGCAGCGACATCGCGCGCGTCGAGGCATCGGCTCGAATCTCGCGGCAGAATTCGGGGGCGGTCATGTCGAAGAGGTCGAACGCGAACATGATGAGCTGCGGGCGGTCGCTGCGCGCGATCTCCAGCCCCGCGGAGCCGGTGAGCGCCGTGGCGATCGTGGCCTGGCGTCGGCGCAGAATCGATTCCTGAAACAGCAGCGAGCCGCGCGAATGATCGACCAGGAGGATGCAGCCGGAGTCAGGTTTGCTCACGCCGCGGAGATCTCCCGGAGCCGTCCGATGTTGCGTTTCAGATCGTCGACGAGCAGCGCGATGTGCTCTTTCGTGTTCGACTTGCCGAGGCCGAAACGGATCGAGCCGTAGGCGAGTGATTCGGGGACGCCGATCGCCGTCAGCACCGGCGACGCGCTCCGTTCGCCGGAACTGCACGCCGATCCCGACGAGAGCGAAAAGTGGCGCATGGCCATCATCACGGAGTCGGATTCGACGCGATCGAAGCTGACGTTGAGATTGCCCGGCAGCCTTTTGTCGCGCGGTCCGTTGACGAATGCCTCCGGCACCTCGGCAACGACGCGATCCCACAGCTCGTTGCGCAGTTGCATCAGCCATTCGCTCTCGGCGGCCATCTCCTCGCCGCGCACGCGAAACGCCGTAGCCATGCCGACCGCGCCGGGGACATTGACCGTCCCGCTGCGCGCTCCTTTTTCCTGTCCGCCGCCGAGCATGACCGGCTCGATGCGGATACCGCGCCGAACGATCATTCCGCCGATCCCTTTCGGCCCGTACAGCTTGTGCGCGGAGAAGGCGGCCAGGTCGACGTTGGTCATGTCGATCGGAACTTTGCCGGCGGCCTGGGTCACGTCGCTGTGGAACAGAACGCCGCGCTCGCGGCAGATCGCGCCGATCTCCCCGATCGGCTGCAGCGTCCCGATCTCACCGTTCGCCGCTTCGACGGCGACGAGTTTTGTATTCGGCCGCAGCGCGCGCTTCAATTCATCGGGATCGAGGAACCCTTCGTGATCGGGCGTCAGCAGCGTCACCTCGACGCCATGTTTTTCCAGCCGCCTGGCGGGGACGACGATCGACTTGTGTTCCATCGCCGAGGTGATCAGGTGATCGCCAGGGGCGAGGAGGTTGAGGGCGATGTTGTTCGACTCCGTCGCGCCGGCAGTGAAGTAGACCTCGTTCAACTGCACGCCGAAAAAGCGGGCGATGCTGAAGCGCGACTCCTCCACCGCGTTCGACGCCCGCCGCCCATGCTCGTGCGTCAGCGAGGCCGGATTGCCGAAGTTCTCGCTGAAGAAAGGGAGCATGGCCTCGACCACGCGCGGATCGGCCGGCGTGGTGGCGTGATGGTCCATGTAAATCGGAAGCTCGGGCATTTGCAGGAAATGATACTGCGCGCTGCTGCGCGCGTTATCGGTTGTCTGTTGTCGGTTGTCTGTTGTCTGTTGTCTGTTGTCGGTGGATTGCGCTGCGCGCGTTGTCAACCCCGAGGACAACGCGGCGAAGCCGCAATCTACAGACAACGGACAACCGACAACGCGCGCACAGCGCTACCGCCTTCTTCGACGTCGCTTTGCCGGCGCTTTCGGTGCCTCGGCATCCGCCGCCCGCCGAACCCGCTGCGCGAACTGCTGCCATTGCCGGAACACATCCACGTACTTCCCTGACGACAGCGCGTACAACTCCAGCAGCGCCAGCGCGTCGTTGAACGGCTCGCGGTAGACGAAACGGAATTGCGCGCGGCGGTCGGTGGGCGGTTCCAGCAGGCGCCACAGCGTATCGAGCGCCGTTTCGATCTGGTGGCGCGTTCCGGCGGCGAGCGACATCCGCGTGCAGATCGGCTGGATCAGATCGCGGATGAAGAGGATCACCTCGCCGATTTTCATGCGCGACTCGCGGCCCGCTTCCTCGCGCTCCAGCTCTTCCAGGATCCACGGCAGGAACATCACCGACAGCATCACAGGGTCGGAGATTCTCCTTCCCGCCTGCACGGTGCGGTCGAGGACTTCCAGCATTTTCCAGAAGTACGGCGCGCGATCGCCGGCGATCGCTTTGCAGACTTCGGGGAGGAGCGGTTCGAGCAGGCCGCTGTCGACCAGCAGCCGGACCGCGCCGCGCGACCAGCCGCGGCGGAGAAGGTCGAGGATCTCCTCGGACACCCGCGGCGGCGAGGCCTTGAGGATGTCGTTCTTGTGGCGAAGGATGGCCGCGTAGGTGGCCGGCTCGATTTCGAAGCCGAGGCGTGAGGCGAATTCGACGGCGCGCATCATCCGGACCGGGTCCTCGCGGAAGCGCACATCGGGATCGCCGATCACGCGCACGCGCTTCGCTTCGAGGTCCTCGAGGCCGCCGACGTAATCGATCACGGAGAAGTCGGCGATGTTGTAGAAGAGCGCGTTGATCGTGAAATCGCGGCGGCGGGCATCCTGCAGCGGCGACCCGAACGTGTTGTCGTCCGTGATCAGCAATTCCTCGACGTCTTCATTGCGCTCCGGCTCGCGGCGGAACGTGGCCACTTCCACAAGCATGTCCTGAAAGATGATGTGCACCAGCCGGAAGCGGCGCCCGATGATGCGGCTGTTGCGGAACAGGCGCCGGATTTCGGTCGGGTGCGCGTCGGTGGCGATGTCGAAATCCTTCGGCGTCCCGTCCATCAGCAGATCGCGCACGCTGCCACCGCACAAGTACGCGCGGTAGCCGCTGCGATGCAGCCGGTAGAGAACCTTGAGGACGTTCTCCGGAATGCGCCGCCGCGAGATGGGATGGTCGCTGCGGTCGACGATGACGCCGGGTTCGTCAGGTTCGGGGGCGGGGAGTGACTCATGGGGCGCCGGAGTCAGGATTGGGGAGTCGGAGACTGCTGGCTCGGCCTGCGAGCCGTTCTCCCACTCCCCAACCCCCACTCCCCACTCCCCGTTTCTCTCGCTCATGGACTTTCGCCGGCCTCGCCCTCGGGTGTGAGACCCGGTGTGAAATGGTATTTGCTGTCGACGATGAAGAACGTCCGTTCCCAGCGCGATTTCGTGAAGAAGTGGACGGCCACGCCGAGCAATTCTTTGATGCGCGCCGACGGCGGCGCCTCGGGCGATGCCGGCGTTCCCTCGAACGACCAATAGACCATGAAGGCGCGCCCTTTGATCATCGAGCGCGGCACCGTGCCCCAGTAGCGCGAGTCGCTCGACCGGTCGCGGTTGTCGCCCATGGCAAAGTACTGGTCCTTGGGGACGGTGTACGGGCCGAACTGGTCGCGCGACCGGTACGGCTCCGGAAGCTGCGGCTTCGGCGGGTAGATCATCGGATCGACGTGGATGACGTACTGCTCAGGCATCGGCCGGCCGTTGATCGAGACCACCTTGTCGTGCACTTCCACGGTATCGCCGGGCAGGCCGATGACGCGCTTCACGAAGTCGGTCTCGGGCTGGAGCGGATAGCGGAAGACGATGATGTCGCCGCGGCGGATCTCGCGCAGGGGCAGCAGGCCGCCGAGCGTCGTGCCGGGGCCGTAGATGAACTTATTGACGATGATGTGATCGCCGACTTTCAGGTTGTCTTCCATCGATCCGGTCGGGATCTTGAAGGCCTGAAAGGCGAAGATGCGGGCAAAGTTGACGAAGATGACGGCGATCAGGAGCGCTTCGTAGTACTCACGGATCGTCGATTTCTTTTGAGTTTCATCGACGGCCATTCGGCGGGGGTGTTCCCTTCAGGTCGTCCGCGATGTACGCGGCGGCAAATGATTGTACGACAGCGGGTGAAACGAACAGCGTGTTTCCGCGGCGGAGATAACGGTAGGCAGGGATGTTCGGGGCGGCGGTAATGACCGTTCCGGCGTTGCTCTCCTGGCTTGGGTTTACGGCGTACGTGTGCGCCGTGTCGATCCACGGCACGTTCCTGATCGCGGTCCAGAAGCCGTCGCTGACTTTCGGCGCGATGGCGATCGCGACGCGCGCATTGCGCATGAGCGTCGCGCGGGCGTCGTTCCAGGCGAACGGTTTGTCGTCGAACCAGACCACCAGCGGCAGCTTCTCGTTGTAACGCATGGAGTTCGGACGCATCACCAGGACGCCTCCGACCGGTTCGAGGGAGACGTCGAGGCGATCGGACGGCGCCTTGATCTCCTCCCGTTTGTCGCCGGCGTAGGTCATGGCGACGGCGTGCTGCGAAACGTCCGGCGACTCGATCACCAGCGCGAACCGCTCCGCTTGCGGTTCCCAGCTCAGCGCGTCGATCTGCGTATTCGGGAAGTCGACCGAGAGGGGAGTGGCCGTGGGGATGTGGACCGTGCGCACGATACTGCCGGTCGCGGTGTGCAGGATGTAGCTCACCTTGTTCCCGCGAGGCGCCCATTGCACATCGACCTCGTCGGCCGGGTCCTCAGGGATCCAATGGATGTCACTGCCATCCATCGAGACCAAGCCGATGTCGAAACTGTCCCTCCGTTTCGCGGAGAAGACGACCTCTTTCCGCTCGAAGGAGACATCGAACGAATCGATCGCCGCGAACTTGGGGGTCAGAGCTTTGCTGCCGTTGAAGAGCTGGTTTTCCCACTCGCGGATGTTCGCCATGCGGATGTTTCCCGCACATTCGAAATGCGCACAATAGTCGCTCGCAAGCCGCGCTTTCGGAACGCTCTCCCATGCGGGCGGGATAGGCATCGACGGTGTGGCACAGCCCGCCAGAACGAAGGCGATGATGAGCAACCAGCCGCGGCGTTCATGAGGCATGGCCGCGCATTCTACCATGTGCCGCTAACCCACTGATTCCAAAGCACAAACGTACTGTGAACAGTTGGCTGCGATATTGCTCAATAACTATCTGAAACGAATGAGGAGAAACTACTCAATGGACCTTCAAAACGAACTGTTGGAGTCCGGAAAACGACATCAAAAAGGCGGCTGGAA
>Ga0157375_10002659_pt1 | contig 15481 bp, 6 predicted proteins | sample M35metaG_FD_115311 | JGI IMG/M metagenome (GOLD analysis project Ga0157375, IMG submission 115311) | Miscanthus rhizosphere microbial communities from Kellogg Biological Station, Michigan, USA - M3-5 metaG | ecosystem: Host-associated > Plants > Roots > Rhizosphere > Soil | place: USA: Michigan...
ATGCGAATCCGATGGGTACGATCCATGGCGGGGTGCTTTGTGATATCGCCGATGCGGCCATTGGTATTGCTCACTGGAGCACATTGAATCCTGGAGAATCGTTCACAAGCATCGATCTTAAAATAAATTTTTTTCGCCCTCTTTGGAAAAGTAAGATTAAAGCTACCGCGCGCCTAATAAATCGGGGGAACACGATCAGTTACTACACTTGCAACATCACACGTAAGGAAGATGAGCGACTGGTAGCCACAGTGACGAGCACCGTTATGACTCTAAGAGGAGACCACGCTCGGGGAAGATGACTCTAAGGCAAAACCTCGAACAGGCTTTGATGAGGTTTAAGTGCAGGTAATCTTTTTCAGATCGGTAGCATCTCCGCGCGGAGGTTTACTTGTTGGTTATTGAGTCCCTCCAGTGCGAGATTAATTGCTATCCGCATCGCAACTCGTTGGTTGCAAGAAAAGCGAGTTCTCGATACTAAGCAACATCAGTACTGTCCTAAACAGAAGCCAGGTCCCAAGTTACGTGGCCCACCCAAAATCGATGAAGCCCTTCGAACTGCAACGACCCCCGATACTTGGCCATTAAGCGGACCGTCTTAGGAGTGTTAGTCGCAACAAATGGACCAAAAGCCCCTACAGGCAAAGAATTAAGGCGAGAATCTATTGACTTCCGCAATAAAGAAGAATATCGTCCGCAGGTCTTTCGGCTGAGATACCCCGAGCCTCTGCGTCCTCGCACACTCGTTAATTTCAGCCCGCTCAGAATTCTATACTCAGTTAACTACTTAACAAACGTGATGGCGGAACTGGATCCGATAAATGGCGTATCGAGATCTTACGTCACGATGGAAACGTTAGGCTCAACATTCAAAGACTAATGGCGTTGTCGACATTTTAAGGACAGTAGTAAGAAACGCTCTGTACATTGCGCGCAATATTCCTGGAGGAGCTTTGTAGCGCACAGATGTGCGGTGCGGAAGAGGGTCACATCAGGAGACTGCTATGCCAGAAACTAATACCGGTACTGTTGTCTGCGACTTTCGTAATGCGTATGGTGAGCCTATACAAGGCGAGGTCGATCTACGCTTTCGGAACCTGAGGGTACAGAGCATGAACTTTCGTCACGAGACGGAGTTAGGCGGCGAACCGTTGCGCTTAACTGGTGTGCCTGCTTTTCCGTTGGGGTTATGGCAAGTCGACATCAACATCAAACGTTTTCGATTCAAGAGTGTCTTCGTCGATCTTCCTTCCAACGGCGAGAGGGTGCTTCATCAAACGTTTTTTGTGCGTCCGAGTGAAGCAATGCCGGTGTTTCCTTCGCCGGATTTGATTCGAAGCTCAACCAGGTGGACTGAATTAAGCCGTGTGTTGGATGCGTCGCCTATCGTATATGCAAGCCTAGAGCCTCAGCAGAAGGCCGGATTGCTCAATATGTTTGCCAAGATGTCCCATGAATCGGCGCACAATGTTTTCCGAGAAGTCGTTAACGTATTCGTCGTGAAGCCGGCACGAATCTACGCCCGCGTGCAACCAGAATTGTGGGACCGCATACGCGCGTTAACACAACAGTTCCATGAGCAAGGCGACAACGGTAGTCTGCACAAGTTCCTCGAGGGGTGGACCCGCCTGAACGAACACGCGAGCTTCAAGACTCCAGACAAGATGGGAAACCTACAACTGACCTTCGCCAAGAATGAACAGGACCACTTTGCCGTCGATGCTGATCTGGATGATCATCAAGGCCTGCAACACGCATTCGATGTCATAAAGCATAAATTCTCAGGTGACACCAATCCTTACGATATCCACGACGTGCTAGTGAAGTTTCACGGGATCGATCCAGGGTATCGGCTCTACTAGTCTGCCGACCGCTGGACTTCGCTGATCTTGAAAGAGAATTCCAAGGTGGCTGAAATTTTGATTTCTGCGGAAGTAATCGTTCCCGAAAGTGTCGCAGCAGAAATTGAGGTTCGAAGTAAGCGTTATCCTGCGGACAGGCCTTTGTCAATACCTCTTGGCTTGTGGTTACGCGAAGTCTCCAGTACCAGCTCAAATCCAAGCCTGGGATTAGACCCGCCGAATATTCGATCTCGTGTATGCGCATTTCCATCCCGGTTCACGTTCTGTCTTGCGCCAGATTCTGTTCCTCTTCCTATTTTCGAGCTAGCTGAATTAACAGCTGCGCCAAGCGAAACTTGTCTCAGTTGCTGAGCTGCTCTATCTCCCTAGATTGTTCGCTATACAGGTCAAACCCGAAACCTCCATAGATTCATCGCCATAATCGCGGAGAGTTACACTCAATCCCCAACAATATTTCCATAACCAAATTGAAGCCGCACGGCCAAGAAACCTCCAGTCTTCAATGACACTGTTTTAATGGCGACTCACAGGTTTCAGTAACAAGTTGCCCTTACGAAGTCCAAGCCGAAGCTTCACTGACTCGAAACTCGATGAACTGAACAAAACGGTTTTCCGAACACACTGAGATATAGGTCTCCGCTGAAGCGTAGGACCTGAACAAGAATTATCGAACCGGCATTTACCGGACTCAAAGATCGGCTCAGAGGTGCCAGAAGCGAGGAAAGGATCGGATTTGCAGGTAAACTTGGGGAAAAACCATGATTGGCAGGCCCGAAAATGGCGAAAATAGTCCGAATTCGCTAAAATTACGGCTCGACCATCCGGTTAGGGGTCATCCGATCAGCGGCGCAAGCTTCCACAAGTTGTGTTGACCTGGCCCCATTCCCAAGAAGTTAAAACATCCTTATCGAGACGAGATGAGCCTTTGGCTTGAAATTCTTCAACAGACCGCCGCTGGCAATACGTCAGAAGCCAGGAGAATGCTTGATTTCGAGTTGCCTCTGATTTTGAGGACACCCGAAATCAATCCCGAAGGCTCATGGCAGTATCGTGGCCCGCTCCCGAGACGCGTTTGGAATTTTATTGAAAGTCTCCCGGATGCCGAACGCGGCATGGCCGTATCTCGGGTGGAAGACTTCGTTGACTATATTGCAGACTTGATTATGGCCCAGGTCCGTCGCACCGTCAGCTTGTTAGAGCATTGCGTGAAATACCCCGGACATTCAATCGCAGACATTGCCGAAGGGTTTACTGGTTGGGACGGCATGAAACGAAACGTCAGCGATCGGCAGTCGTGGATTCGCAAACATTTGCTTTCGATGTCAGCGGCGGACATTAGTCTGCCATCTCAAATTGCTGATGAGCTCAAAGGAGTTGCTTCCGATGATAATACGCTTTATGGATATCACGAGATAGCCCTTCTGAATAAATGGCAGTTAGATCTCAGTTGGAGTGATTTCAAGTCCCGCGAAGAGATCGGTCGTAGCTATCTTTGCGTTGAAGACTCGGGTTCAGACGAAGAGGGGGGCGTTGGAGACGAAGGCTTTGATTATGGTGCGCTGACCGCTGCTCAGGTCGTCCTCAATCTGAGCACACCAGCAACGAGTGAGTTTGCAATCGATGCGATCCGCTTGGGAAGAGAGCTTACCTGCGATCTTCTTCAAGTTTTGGAATCGTTTACCGTGAACAAGCCTACGGACGGATATTTGCCAATAGCCAGGCACAATGTGTGGTGGAAAATCGTATTGAAATATGCCGCCTTGCCGTTCAAGCTTGGCGAACGTGATCCATTTTGTACGGCTGATATTGAGTTGGCCCGTCATATTAGCGAGAGCTATCCAGACGTTATCAAGCCTAGTCGTCTAAATATTTTCAGGCGACGAAGTCGGTTCGAGGAAAAATGCCTTACTCACAGTCAGACCATTTTAATGAACTGGGCCAAGACCAATTTTTCTGATTCGCAGAAGAAGGAATAAATAAGGGAATGCGAATCGATATATCAAGAGAGTATCTCTACCGAGCCGCTGACGTGGGTCGCGAATCATCGCGGGCGGCTCACGAGCGCGCGCTTGTTTCGCATTCAGTCGCACTAGCGATACGTAATTACATCGAAGAGACAGCGCCATTAACAACCGAACCCGGTCGTTCCTTTGAAACGAAGTACATAGAGTTATTGGACATATGCGACTTCAAAGTTAACAACTTTCACGTCGAAGTGCGGGCTGTCACAAATGTGGACGAGCCAGCGCTTTATGTACCGACCACGCCGTTGATGGTAGGCGTGCTGTCCGATTTTTATATTGCCGCCAAAGTTGATCCAACGTTGAACCATGCTGACATTATTGGGTACGCACTTCGTGAGGATTTGGCGAATGCGGATCTGAGCGGCAATGGTCTTTTCGCTGTATTGGATTTCGATGAGTTGAAACCGTTTACTTCGCTCATTGAATCCCTCTCGCAGAATCGAGTGTCAGATCCAACTACACTGGCGGTCTTCACAGAGTGGCAGACTCGTGCTGATCGGATCGTAAGTGCTCTTGAAGTCGCGTTGGCAACGGAACAAGCATTTGATCAGTCACAAGTTCAATATCTTGCCGCCAGACTTCACGATGATGTGCTTAGAGTTTATGGGACAAAGCTTCCACCTTCGGGACTTGAACCTCTATTTGCTCAGCTCTTCCGTCGGTTTGGCATCGAGCCTCCGATCCCGTCACATCCAGACGCGCCGCTGGTTTTCGAAAATCCTACTCATGATAGAGAAGTTGCAGGTTCAGAAGAGACCGACGACGACTTTTTCCAAGATAAGTTGGCTATACGCCAAAGGGTGAGTTTGTACAGACATCTGCTCGAGCAGGACGAGGCATTCGCACGTCATCGGAAGAAAAAGCAAGTATTGGATGTAGTGACGCGCGGCCAAAGCCAAGTACCCGCTCGCCGACGGGCTCACGTTCGTGCAGTGACCGAGCAGCATGCCGAAGCATCTTCACGTACTGAAATACCTACACGCGAACAGGTGAAATCATTCATCGGTAAACCGGAAAGACAAGGAGCGAAAATGAGTCGTCTTGAGGACCTAAAGGCTGGTGCATCTGTCAAAGGGATTATTCCAGACGGCCTCGTCACAGTCATTGATGCTAAATGGTACGGCTCTGGCAGCTCCGCGGTCGTCGAGCTTACATACAAAGATGCTCAAGGTCGCGCTCAACAAGAAATGTTGTATCGCGATCGGGAACCTACGCTCGAGATTGTCACGGCTGGACGGCCTTGGAGTTTTGATGGGGATGGCGAAATGTTTCGCCTTGCTTCCGAGGCCCACCGAATTCAGCTGGCTTACCTATTTGATCCGCTTTTAGCGGTTCATACTTCTTTGGTTGCTCCGTTGCCTCACCAAATTACAGCCGTTTATGAACAAATGCTTACGCGCCAGCCTCTCCGTTATTTGTTGGCCGACGATCCCGGCGCCGGTAAGACCATCATGTCAGGGCTGCTACTCAAGGAACTGCTTGCTCGCGGCGACCTGAAGCGTTGCCTAATCTGTTGCCCAGGTATTCTCGTTGAGCAGTGGCAAGACGAGTTGTATGAAAAGTTCCATCTCGACTTCAAGATCATGACCCGCGAGATGATGGAGACTGCCCGCAGCGGCAACGCTTTTGCCGAGCAGGATTGGATTATTTGTCGATTAGATCAACTGAGTCGAAATGAAGACGTGCAGGCGAAGCTTGCTCAAACGGATTGGGATATTGTGATTTGCGATGAAGCCCACAAGATGTCAGCGCACTTCTTCGGCGGCGAGGTCAAACCCACTCAACGTTACAAACTTGGACAATTGTTAGGGACCATCACTCGAAGTCTTTTATTGTTAACAGCAACACCTCACAACGGTAAAGAGGAAGACTTTCAACTGTTCATGGCGCTGCTGGATTCGGATCGATTTGAAGGAAAATTTCGTGATGGCGTGCACTTAGTTGATACATCCGACTTGATGCGGCGAATGGTCAAGGAACAACTACTGAAATTTGATGGTACTCCGTTATTTCCTGAACGGCTGGCCTACACCGTTAACTATCCGCTTTCCGATTTAGAGGGCAACCTCTATAGAGAGGTCACGGAATATGTACGAGAAGAGATGAATCGCGCCGACCGCCTTGCAGCCGAAGGGGAGGGCCGGCGTGGTAACACTGTAGGTTTTGCGCTGACGATCTTGCAGCGGCGTCTGGCGTCCTCTCCGGAGGCTATTTATCAGTCGCTGCGGCGACGTCGCGAGCGGCTTGAAAAGCGATTGCGCGAAGAACGGATACTGAAACAGTCTGATGATAGTTTTCTTGATCAGACGTTTACACCCTTTCTGTCCATAGATGACGCCAATATTGATGAGCTCTACGATGAATCCCCCTCAGCAGAACTCGAAGATATTGAAGAAGAGATTGTTGATCGAGCTTCAGCTGCACGCACGATCGCCGAACTCGAAATCGAAATTTCATCGCTTACACGACTCGAAGAACTCGCTGCGGCCGTTCGTCGAAGTGGGACTGATAGAAAATGGGACGAACTGTCAAGATTATTGCAAGGAGATGAGAGCGCAGAAGCGGCCCGCGAGCTTTTGGATGAAAATGGTTCTCTGCGAAAGTTGATTATCTTCAGTGAGCATCGCGACACGCTCAACTACCTGAACGAAAAGATTTGCGGACTTATTGGCCGCGAAGAAGCGGTAGTCACAATTCACGGCGGTATACGACGAGAAGAACGACGAAAAATTCAACAAGCATTCACGCAGGATAAGGAAGTACAGATTCTAATTGCGACCGACGCCGCTGGCGAAGGTATCAACCTTCAGCGCGCACATTTGATGATCAATTATGACCTCCCTTGGAATCCAAATCGGATCGAACAACGCTTTGGGCGTATTCACCGCATCGGTCAAACTGAGGTATGTCACCTTTGGAATCTAGTGTCGAACGAAACTCGCGAGGGTGACGTTTTCAATCGCCTCCTATCCAAACTCGAGCAACAGCGCGCATCGCTAGGTGGTAGCGTTTTCGACGTACTTGGGAATTGTTTCAATGAAACGCCCTTGCGCACTTTGCTAATCCAAGCCATTCGGTATGGTGATCGTCCAGAAGTAAAAGCACGATTGAATCAAGTGCTTGACGCGGCGCTTGATTACGGGCATATAAGCAGCCTAATTGAAGAACGAGCTCTCACTCACGAGACCTTAAGCGCCGGCAAAATCCAACAGATTCGCGAGGACATGGAGCGGGCCGAAGCGCGGCGGTTACAACCATTCTTTGTTTCGTCTTTTTTCCGACAGGCGTTTGCGATACTTGGTGGCACAATTAGAGAGCGTGAGCCGAAACGCTATGAGATCACACATGTGCCAGCTGCCATTCGGAATCGTGATCGGGTTATTGGCTCACGAGACGCGGTGTTAGCTCGTTATGAGCGTGTAACGTTCGAAAAAAACCTCATTAATGTACCCGGTAAACCGGTCGCTGCCTTCCTGTGCCCGGGCCATCCATTGCTAGATGCCACAATTGATTTGATCCTCGAACGACATCGAGATCTTCTGAAACGCGGAGCAATACTTGTCGATCCACTAAATCGAAATGAAAACGTCCGCGCCCTCTTCTACCTTGAGCACTCTATTCAAGATGCCCGTAAGGATCGCGGCGGAAATCGGCGCATTGTCTCGCGGCAAATGCAATTCGTTGAGATTGATACTGATGAGACAGTAGCAACTCCTGGTTATGCTCCTTACTTAGATTATCGTCCGGCAACGGATGATGAAAAGGATCTTGTCTCAGATCAATTGGAGGCAGATTGGTTACGCGGTGATTTGGAATCACTGGTGAGTGGATATGCTGCGGCGAATCTAATTCCACAACACTTTAAGGAGGTAAAGACACGCAAAGAAGAGTTGATTAACAAAACAATTGTGGCGGTGAAGGATCGCTTAACGAAGGAGATAAATCACTGGGACCACCGTGCTGAACAGCTTAAGGAGCAGGAGCTCGCCGGCAGACCAGCCGCGCGGATGAATTCAGGTTTGGCTCGCCAGCGCGCCGATGAACTCCAGCTTAGACTACAGCGCCGCATGGATGAGCTTGAACAAGAGCGACTCTTATCGCCATTACCACCCATAATTATCGGCGGCGCGATAGTTGTTCCGCAAAGTCTAATAGATCAACTGGCCGGGAAAGTTGGGTCGGTCGATGAAGTAAGTCAAGCAGCACGTGAGCGGATCAACAGACTCGCAGTTGATACTGTTATGCAAATAGAACGCGAGCGTGGACGCGAGCCTCGAGAGATGCCACACGAGAATCCAGGCTACGATATTGAATCAAAAGATCCCGAATCGGGCCGTCTTTTCTTCATCGAGGTCAAGGGAAAAGCGGCCGGCGCACAGACCGTAACAATTTCCAAAACGCAGATCCTCACTGCTCTTAACAAGCCAGACGACTTCATCCTGGCTCTTGTCGAAGTTGAAGGCGACGCTACGCGTTCTCGCTATCTGAAACAGCCGTTTCAACGCGAACCAGATTTCTCGGTGACCAGCGTTAATTACGATTTTCCCGAATTGTTCGCGAGAGGGGAGGCTCTGTAGGTTGGACAAGCCCTCCTACTTTGAGCGAGTTCGCGGTCGGGCTTCCGAACGTTGGGATCAGCTTGAACACGATCCCGAACTCGCCGGGCCGTGGCATCAATTGTTTAAGCAAGTGCAGAGTCCACGGCATGTGGTTTCAGAGCTCCTGCAAAATGCCGACGACGCAGGAGCTACGCAGGCATTCGTGGCGATTGAGGATGATGAGTTTGTCTTCTCCCACAATGGGGAAGACTTCACCGAAGAACATTTTGCTTCGCTTTGTAGGTTTGGTTATTCGAACAAACGAGCTCTGCATACAATCGGATTTCGGGGCGTTGGCTTTAAGAGCACGTTCAGTCTGGGCGACGAGGTTCGACTTTTCACTCCTACTCTTTTAGTCGCCTTTCAACGCAAACGATTTACAGAACCAATTTGGATCGAAGGTAGCAGGCGTGAATCGAGTCTCACTCAGGTGCGGGTCGCGATCAAAGATGCCTCGCGTAAGCGCGAACTCCAGAAGAATCTCGAAGAGTGGTTTAAGAGCCCGGCTTCGCTGTTGTTCTTTAAGACTATTCGTTCGCTTACCATAGATGAGCGCAACGTGGAGTGGACGCCACAAGGCGAAGGTCCGGTCCACGATTCCGAATGGATGGTGCTGTCAAGTGAGCCACAAACAAAATATCTGCTGATTCGTTCTCCTGAGGAAGCATTCCCGCAAGATGCGCTCGACGAGATTAGACAAGAGCGCTTGTTATCACTTGAGGAGGATGCAATTCTACCTCCTTGTCGAGTCGAACTCGTTTTGGGTCTGGAAGGCCGCTTCTTCGTAGTCCTTCCTACAGGAGTGAAAACGCAGCTTCCGTTCGCCTGTAATGCTCCATTCGTGCAGGACCCTGCCCGCGTAAAGATAAAGGACCCTGAGACATCACCCACTAATCAATGGTTGTTAAAGCGAGTCGGCGAACTTGCCGCAACAGCAATGACTGACTGGTTAGGGAACGCCGATCTATCAATCAAACATCGATGTGAGAGCTATGGTCTATTTCCTGACGTTAACCGGGAAGACAACTCGCTCGAAGGTGTCTGTGCCACAAGTGTCGAAGAGTCGTTTGAAGGGATCATAAGTGGTAAATCGTTCTTGATGTCTACAGACCAGACGCTTGTCAAGTGGAGTGAATGTTCGTCCGTGCCCCCGGACATTCTTGAAATATGGACGGCTGACCAAGCTAGAGCCTTTTTTCTGGGCGAAGGACAGTCAATCCTTAACACACTGGTTTCCGAGCGCGATCGAAAGAAGCTAATACACTGGAACTGCGTCAAAGAGGTTGAGAAGTCCGATATCCTTGACGTGATCGAGTCCAATCACCTGCCTAAACCTGTGCGTTGGAGGCAGTTGCTCGAGTTATGGGATTACGTCTCGACAGAAGTCACGCGTTACTATCCGAATCGGAAAGCGGTGCGAATATTTCCGGTTCGCGGAAAGGAAGTCCTCTACGCTGCAAGTGAAGTAGTCCGAGTCGGCGAAGAAAAATTACTGAAATCAGATGACGACTGGGAATTTCTGGCAAAGTATCTTCTCGTAATTGATCACAACTGGCCACGCTTTCTCACAAAACAACGAAGACTCGCTGAGCAGGCAAAGGATAGAGATCTCGCAGCGCGCGTAAACGCTGCTTATCAAGTTCTCGCCGCGCTTGGGCATAAAGACGCGAGCGACGTAAGCGTGATCATGCAGCGCGTATCGAGTGAATTCTTCTCAACTGACGAGCATGAAACTAAAGACTGCATCAGGCTTGCCCAAATCGCCGCCAATCTCAATGCAGGAGTGCCCGACGAATTCCTTTTCATAACACATGATGATTACTTGACAGCGGTTAACGAGGAGATTGTGGCGGATTTGGGGCATGACCTCGATACCTTTGTTGACGAGGACTGGTATACCGGCCACACACTTTCCGACTTATACAGCTGCAATTACGTTTCCTGCAGTTCGACCGAATGGGAGGCATGGATTCGTTCAGGCAAAAGCAAGTTGTTGACGTTTGTGCCGCTGCGTCAGAAACAAGACCGCCTTTGGAGTCGGGAAAAGCTAAAACGGCTGCTAGCTGAACGTGGAGCGAAACAGCCGCCGTACTGTCCCTACGTTACTGATCATTTCATTGTCGAGGACTGGGATTTCGATAAATCTCACTGGGAACTCTGGGAAACTCTCGCGAAAGAAGATGAAGGATTTTGGCGTCGTCTCCTCGAACGAATAATGAAGCAGCCGCGGGAATATTGGTCCAGATCGCTGGCGATGAAGATTTCACAAGTTGCTACAACTGGCACAAAGCAACAGATCACAAAAGAACCCCTGGTCCCCTCGTGGATCATGAAACTCCGCGCGTTGCCTTGTCTCCAAGACACCTGGGGAAACACGCATCAACCTGCCGAGCTTTTGAGGCGAACGCCAGAAACCGAATCACTTCTTGACGTAGAGCCATTTGTCAAAGCTGAGTACGACATTGAGTTGAACCGTCCTTTGCTGATCTCACTTGGTGTTCGGGATACTCCGACTGGACCAGACCGACTGCTTGAACGTTTGACAGTACTCTCATCAATCAAAGACCCACCAGTTCTCGAGGTAGAGAAGTGGTACAAGCGCCTCGATCAGATGATCGCGAAATGTTCCACGGACGAGTTGGAAACAATTAAGGTTGCTTTTCACATTAAGAGAATCATCCTCACGGACAATAAGGAATGGGTGCGTGCCGCTGAGGTTTTCATAAATGCCGACGAAGAAGATGTGCCCGATGCCGCAGTCGTTCTTTCGTCCGTTCGTCACTTATCGCTCTGGCACAAGATCAACGTAGCGGATCGGCCTACTGCGGATTTGGCTATTAAATGGTTGAAGTCTCTTCCCTCAGCCCAACGTTTATCGCAGGATGAAGCCCGTCGAGTGAAATCACTTCTTCCAAAATATCCCGAGCGAATCTGGCAAGAGTGCGCGCATTGGCTGAACTTGGAGGGCGAATGGACGCCTGTTTCGGATCTCAATTACGCCCTCACGATGCAGTCGTTGGTTCCGTGGGGTCATTTATTTAAGGAGACAAAACAGAGGACTGCTGACTTTCAAAAACTACCGACCGAAATCTGCCAGCAGCATCCGTTCGTGGAATTGCCAACACTGGCGCGCAGCATCGAAGAACGCTTTCAAGAGCACCTCTTTGAATTGCCTGAACCGGAATGCAAGCCTTGGCTCACTGTATTTGGGACCACGTTGCGGCGGATCGTTCTCGACAGTGATGCGGAAACTGATCGCGTGAGGGCGCTTGCCCGAAATCTCGCTCAAACAGTTTGGCAAACTGCGACGGGCTTGGAAGCGCTTCCGTATATCGCTGGAGTGCCGGCGGGCGCCGCACGGCGGATCGATGTGCTTTGGAAGGATGCCGTCTTGTACGTTGAAAATCGCTCATCAGCAAAGGTGGCAAGAGCAATTGCTCAGGAACTAGGGCGCGCGTTCGGTCGGATCGAGATAATAGACGCGATTAAATTGTGCTACGAGCGATCGTCCGAGTTCATTTCGGAATATCTTGATGAGAACTTCAAACTGGTTCCGTCAGGGATGCCCGAGCTTGCTGAAGAAATCGTGACTAAATCAGTGGGACCTGATGCCGAATCGAGTTCGGATGATGCGCGAATACCCGATCAAAGCGAAGATTCAAGGGTCGATACATCTCAAACGTCATCTAGCGAATCCAGTGAACTTAGCGAGGAAGAAGTTCCAGGGGACAGTGTAGAAGACGCTCTCGAGGACGATACAACAACTCCACGCCGAAAGCATGTAAGATCGCCAAAACCGAGTCTGATCGAGCGTTTCGCGACTGTAAAAGGTTACATGAAGGATGGAGATGAGCGGTTCTTTCGCGCGGACGGAAGTTTTATCGTAAAAGCGAATGGAATGCGATTCCCCTGGGAACTATTTTCATCTTCAGGAGAGTTACTGCAATGCTATTGGCTCAAGGATCATTGTCTTCAAACGGATCCTCTCGATCTGGCAGCCGAAATTTGGAACCTATGTGATAAATCGCCGCAGAAGTACTGTCTAATCCTAACAGACGAATCTGGCGATCCTGTTGAAATCTCAGGCAATGAACTTCAGGAGATGCGCGATCGTGGTGAAATAACCTTTCATGCTGCGACATTTCGTTTGATGTACGAACGTCAATGAGTATTCGAGGAACTCAAGACACGCTGTTCGATATCGCGGAAGGGTTACGGGGGATACTCCCCCCGAAACCCGAACGCGCATTAGACGAGCTCTTCGATCTTGCTCGTAAGTACACGACTACCGAATCCTATAACGAACTTCTGAAGTTCATCAGGCGCTTTCGTTTCTATTCCCCATATAACGCGATGCTTATACACATGCAGATGCCGGGCGCAAAGTTTGTGGCGACGCCGCGTAGATGGCTTGACAAGTACAAGCGGCGCATAAGAACCGGCGCACGACCATTGGTTATCTTGCAACCTCGCGGGCCAGTCATGTTTGTATTTGATGTCTCGGACACCGAGCCGCTTAATGGTGCACCGCCCCTGCCAGCTGAAGTTGATCGTCCGTTTGAAGTTCGTGGCGGAACAGTCGGACGCGAGTTGGAGCTAACTTGTGAGAACGTCAAGCGCGACGGCGTCAGCATCACTGATCAGGATGCAGGATCACAACGCGCCGGTTCATTACAAACCGCTGCTTCTGGTAAGCATCTGAAAGTTCTTAAAAAAAGCTTTCCCGTGGCCGAGTATGAGCAGGTGCCGCTGCGATACGAGATGCTGTTGAATACAAAACTTTCAAGGGAGGGAAGGTATGCCACTTTGGCTCACGAGTTGGGTCACCTCTACTGTGGGCATCTTGGTTCGCCAAACGTGAATTGGTGGCCTGACCGCCAGATCCTGCACACGAATGTTTGTGAGTTCGAAGCTGAGTCAGTTTGCTATTTGGTGTGTGGATATATTGGCGTGGATAACCCGTCGGAACAATATTTGTCGGGTTACATGGATAAGAATAAAGAGATGCCGGCGATCAGCCTTGAAGCGGTCATGAAAGCCGCCGGCTTACTCCAAAGGATGGGAGAAAGGCGACTGAAACTGCGCTAGTACTGCTAATACTCGTGACTCGCTCCACCAGATGCAGATATTCCCTTCAACTTCCGAAGTAACGATTTCGATGCCCGTGGGCGCTAGTTCGCTACCTTTGGTGGAACTGGAAAAAAGCCAAGTGTCGACAAAGTGGAAACAAATCCGTATCCGTAAGAACTCGCTCCGAAGAAAGAGTTCAGATTGTTCATTCGGAAAATTCAAGGAACACCTCGGCTTTAAAGCGATAGAGTTCTTCCATGCGGCGAAAAAAACTGAGTTGACAAGTTCCTTTACGAATCGTCGACTTAACCGGCTCGCCACCGTCTTCGCCGTTGAGTATGAGGACGCTTTCGTTTGGGATACAAACAATTTTCGCAAAACGGATCGCGACGTCTTTTCGGTTGCCGACTTCGATTCGAGTCGTCTTGCCGGTCGTGTCGGTGAGGCACTCGCCTATTTGACGATGGTGAAATGGGATTACATCTACTGGGATCGTTGCTTGACCGTATGGCAGAGAGCTGCGCGAGCGGCCAAAGTCTCACACTCCGATCAGCTAAAAGTAGCCAAGTATGTGAAACGAAAAGTCTCATCGGGGAAAGTTGCGAATGCGCCAGACTTTGTTTTTGAAAAAGCGACCGGTCACATCGCTTTGATGGAAGCAAAAGGAGGCTTTGTACATCCGCAATATGATGATCCGCCGATCAAAGATGATTTAGCTAAGGCGCTTAAACAACTGAAGGCTTGGTCAGATGTGATAGCACCGTCACCCAGCAAGAGTTTCGCAATCGGAAGTTATCTTCGCGAGGAAAGTGATAGTAACGGCGATCCATCATTAATAGCTTTCGTAGATCCGGAAGGCGATGAGGTGCTAAATCCTCGCGCTGTAGAGTTCCCTGAGGATTTGATAAGACGCTGCAATTATGGTGCATGGTTGAGAGGTATGGGCTTAGTTACCTCTGGGATGTCTCTGATGGATCTCAGACGCAAAACACCGGAAGCGGTTTCTCTCCCCGTCGTCCGAATCATGAATAGGAACTTCGCAATTACTTCGTTGGGATGGAAGCTCGCACTTGGGTATGAGCTATATTCCTATTTGTGGCACGAGCCATATTCGTTGGTTGATTGGAGCGCAGGCATTCTCGCGATGGGGCTTGAAGTGAACACGTTGCGTGTCGTGGAACAGGCTATTCATAATCCAGACGTTCCCGTTCTGCTCAGGTTAGACAATCAAGACATTAATGCTGTTCGCGGCGAAACCGACAATGTGAATTGGAGCATCATGCCCGATGGTTCTTGTTTGCTCTTGCTCGATCGAGACAACTTGTATCAAGCACTCCAGGGCCGACAAGTATTTAAGTTATGACTGTCAGGAAAAAACTTATTGAAGTCGCACTACCGCTTGAGGCGATCAACCAAGCCTCGGGGCGAGAGAAGTCTATTCGAAATGGACATCCTTCAACACTTCACGTCTGGTGGGCGAGACGTCCATTGGCCGCTTGCAGAGCCGTCCTGTTCGCATCAATCGTGGAAGATCCCTCTGGGAATCCAGAAGAGTTCCCAACGGAAGAAGCTCAACAGGCAGAGCGCCAGCGATTGTTTCGAATCATCGAGGATCTAGTGAAATGGGAAAACCTGAATAACCAAGACGTTCTGAATGCAGCACATGCCGAGATTATTAGAGCTACAAATGGTAATCCTCCGCCCGTGCTTGATCCGTTTTGCGGCGGCGGGTCAATTCCTCTAGAAGCTCAAAGACTCGGACTGCAAGCTCATGCCAGTGATTTAAATCCAGTCGCCGTATTAATAACAAAAGCATTAATAGAAATACCAGCAACATTCTCCCAGTGTCCTCCTGTTAATCCTGACTCGAAGAACAAGTTCGACCATTCTGGTGCATGGCTTGGCGCGAAGGGCCTGGCTGAAGATG
>Ga0157375_10002661_pt1 | contig 15479 bp, 9 predicted proteins | sample M35metaG_FD_115311 | JGI IMG/M metagenome (GOLD analysis project Ga0157375, IMG submission 115311) | Miscanthus rhizosphere microbial communities from Kellogg Biological Station, Michigan, USA - M3-5 metaG | ecosystem: Host-associated > Plants > Roots > Rhizosphere > Soil | place: USA: Michigan...
ATCGAAGCACGCACAAAAGCCTTAACTTCAGGCTCTCCAAAAGCGGTAAGCATGCCCCGGCCAAACCCGCCGACAAATCCCTTGGTGCCGGCAAATCCGACGCCATCTTTTTCGTAGCCCGATCCATCCAGAACTTTGATACCCTCCGCCGACAGCATCTGGGCGATTCGCACCTCTTCGCCACTTTCGTAATCATGATTGCCAAGCACAACCACAATCGGCACCTGGAGCCGAATCAGCGCACTAATCAGTGGCTCGATTTCTGACGCCTTGCCGAAATTGGTGAGGTCGCCCGCCAGGATCAATAGATCAGCTTCATCGCGAACCTTAGCAAACTGTTCCTGTAGCACGCGGTAGCTTTGTGGCGTGAAGTGAAGATCTGCAGTCGCAGCGATTCTCATATACAGTGTTCCGTATTAAGGTTGCAGAGTTTCCGGAAGTCGTTGAATACGATCGGAACGCCGTTGCTTTAACATGTCTGCCATTCCCCAATCATTCATGTCGATGGCAAACATGTTTTCATCCACCAGGCTGCCCCGAAATGGGGCCGTTTCGTCGCGACTCGCCAGCCGTCTGCTGAACCTTTGCGACAAATCCTGCCAGAGTGAATCTGGCACATAGTGCGTGAACGCCGGATAGACGTAAGCGAACAGAACCAAGTGCCACAATAGAAGTTCCCAATGTTCGCCCACGATCTCCAGAATTCGTGCCCATTCCAACTTTCCGCGTGTGCCCAGAATGATGTGTGCAATATCGGCACCGTCAAAGCGTTCGCGCCGGGTCACGAAAACTTTAGAGGCCAGCAACTCTTCCGGGGCCAACACGCGCGTCTTGACTCCCGCAATGACTGCGGGTTGAGAGCGATCAATCCACGTATGCTCCACCGTGATTACCGCATTGCTCATCCCAGTAATCAAATCTATGTAAAAGCCATCGCGATGTGCCTTGGCCAGCCAGACCGGATCAGGCACTTCACAGTTAAAGCCGTGGGCTTCGAGACAGCGCAGCGCGGTGGGGACATTTTCAGCCATCAAGAAAACATCCAGGTCTTTTGTACACCGCCAAATTCCTGTATGACGCTGCAATGCAAAAGCCCCCGACACTGCGTAGGGAACCGCACACTCATTGAGTACGGTAAGAGCTTCGCGAAACATACCTTCCTGCTTCTCTGGAAACAGGGGTTTCGCCGAAGAAGTCTCGACCGCTGCAGGATTGGACTGGTCTGGCATCCGGGTTTAGATGGCAGAAGGGGGACAGTGGTTGGCGGATCGATCAGTTCTTAAATGCAACATTTACCAGTAGCTTGTCGCCGCTGATGTGTACTACGTTGCAAAAAGTCCGTTCTCCACGGCGGGTAAAGTCGAGATCAACCCGGCTATTGCCGATGCGAAGATTGCGAATCTGAAACTGGTCCAGCCACTGCGGAAGTTGGGGATTGAAAATATTCAATTCCTTGCGCGGGGCGCTTGGGCGAAGGCCAAGAATCGAAGTAAGCATCAGAAACCAGCTTCCCGATGCCCAGGCCTGCGGTGAGCAGGAAACAGGATATTGCACCGGATCATCCTGTTCACGCCTTTGCACACCGCAGAAAAGCTCAGGCAAGCGATAATCGCGGAAATTCAAAGCTGCTTCAAAAAGTGAAGTCAGGACTTCGAGAGCCGGATCACGGAAACCGTTTAGCGTCATTCCATGGGCAATGAGCGAGTTGTCATGAGGCCACACGGATCCGCGATGATAGCTAAGCGGATTGAACGCAGATTCCTTCTCCGACAAAGTCCGCCATCCCCAGCCGGAAAACATATCCGGCTGCATCATGCGTTTCACGACGGCGCGAGCGCGGTCTTTTGTGACAGCACGCGAGAAAAGAAGATGGCCGGGATTGGAACTTACAATCTCCACTGGATTCTTTTTCCCATCCAGCGCAATGGCATAAAACGAGGCATGCGCCATCCAATAAGCTTCCAGCTGCTTGGCGATGGCCAAGGCCTCATGTTTCAATTTGTCTGCGCGTGCACTCTCTCCGAAACTTCTCAACAATGAAGCCATACGAAATTTCGCGTCATAGACATAGCCCTGAACCTCGATGGGAGCAATCGGGGCAACCGGTAATGTGCCATCGGAGCGCATGTTCGCATCCCAGGAATCCTTCCAGCTTTGGTTGGCCAAGCCTTTAGGAGAACGCCGAACATATTCAATCAGGCCGTCTTTATCGAGATCGCCATAAGAATCGATCCAGTCCAGAGCCTTGTATGCAGCGGGTAGAAGTTCTCGTACCAGTTTCTGGTCTGCGGTCCAGTTGTAGACCTCGGTCAACAGAATGAGAAACAAAGGAGTGGAATCAATGGAGCCATAATACGGACTGAAAGGCATCTCTCCGGCGCAGGTCATTTCACCCTGCCGGTATTCATGAAGAATCTTTCCCGGCTCTTCGTCTCGCCAGTCGTTATATTCTTTGCCTTGATAGCGCGCGAGCACCCGCAAAGTGTCACACGCCAGTTGCGGATCCAAAAGCAATGCCTGGTAGGAAGCGATCAGAGAATCACGCCCGAAGATCGTCGCAAACCATGGAATACCGGCAGCAATAATCCCTTCACGATTATCGGCGATCTGCAGCGCATGGAAGTCGCTTACCGCGGTGTTCAATACCGCATCAAAAATTCCGTGGCTGCTGGAGAAATGGGTAACATTCGCCTCCCACCTGGAATACCTTTCGCGCCGTGTTCGTAAGCAATTCGAGAAGTGAATGTGTGCCCGGCTCTTTGTGCTTCCCTCTCCGATCACAGGATGAACCGTCACATCAATCTGCGTCTGCTTTCCTGGCTCAAGTTCTAATTCCCACTGCCCACTCTTACCCTCCACACGCGTGGGGCCGGGCGACATCTCAATCACGGTCTGGCGCAAAGTATTGTCCAGTCCGCAATAAACAAAAATCAGACAGTTTCCATGCTGCACTGGACGATAAAACTGTCCTTTCATATTCCGTTTAATGCCACGCACTTCGAATACGTCCGCAAAATCAACATCAAACCAGAGTTCAACGGAAAGGCTTACTGGGTTGCGATTGAAATTAAGAAAAGTAAAACGATCAAAGAAAACCTCGCCGCTGATTAGTTGCTGACGGCGTATATGAACGGTGTTTTCCGGTAAATCAAACGATTCACGCAGCGTCGCCCGGGCGGCTGTCAGTTCAATTTGCGATGCAAATGTCTTTTCCGTGCTGGAGGAAAGAACGATCGCGCGGCGCCTGTTGACCCGCAACTCAAGATGACTTAAGAAACGTGTATCGTGGCAAAAAAAGCCAACGTCCGCTGCACCCGGAGGCATGATATCGCCGGCTACATTGGTGGAAAGAAAAGTTTTCCCATCAATTAACGTGAGGTCATCAACTTTACGACTGGTTTCCTGAGGATCAGCAAGCCGTGGCTGTTCCGACGAAAAAGGCGCAGGAGTTTCCTCCAGCTTATTGACAGGAATTGGCAATTGGAAGTTCATGCCATCGGATGTTCTGTTCCCACTAGTTTATTTATCTGGCCAAGTGCTTTCTCGTCCGCAATTTCTGAATACAATGCCGCGTAAGCACTTGCCATTTTTTCTACGGAAAACCGTTCTTGTGCATAGTGGCGGATGGCAGAGGGTTTCAATTTGCTCAAATCTGCCACTCGATCTCCCATCTGACCGACAGATGAACAGATATAACCACTCACACCATCTTGCACCACTTCCGGAACCGAACCTGGCGGTAGAGCCAGCACAGGCGTTCCACAGGCCATGGCTTCAATCATGATCAAACCAAATGGCTCGTCCCACTCTATAGGAAAGAGCAAAGCCAGCGAGTTGGACAGCAATTCATTTTTGGTCTTGAAGTCGGCTTCGCCAATATATTCGATAAAGCGTCCGTCAATTTGCGGCAATATTTCTCGTTCAAAATAATCGCGGAACATCGGTTGTACTTCACCTGCAATTTTTAACGGTATCCCAGTCTTCTTCGCTATTGCAATAGCTGAATGCGCACCTTTCACGGGTACGATCCTCCCGAGAAAACTCAGATATGGCTGTTTTTTCTCAGAAAACTGATATTGAGAAATATTGATACCGTGGTGGATGGTGCGGACATATGCCATCGGCTCCCGACGCCTGCAATGCTCGCTAATGGTGATGTATCGAACCTCGGGATATTGGCAGTAGAACTCACTGAAGGTCTGTTCGTGTGAGTGATGCATGGTGCACACGAAGGGCACATCAACAAAACGTGAATATGGCAAGCCGAACGTATTGTTGAGATGAATGATGTCACATGTCTCCGACGCATCGCGTATCGCCCACGCTGTGTGGGTCACTTCTTTAAGGGTTTCAGAAAAATCTCCGGTGGGAGGCCACATTGTCTTACGGTAATACCAACGAAGTTCCGCAGTGACTGTGGATTCGCCATTGGCATAGACCACGACATCGTGTCCCATGCGCCCCAAGCCCTCTGCGAGATGTGCGACGAACAGTTCTGTACCGCCGTAACATATCGGTGGAACCGGGATGAATGGCGGCGCAACTAAGGCGATTCTCATAGCACCTCGAAAGCGGAGATTCAAAACGATGCATGGAAATCCGCCCTGGTTAAATCACGGTGATCATCTGACACCATTAGGGTAGCAGTATGCTCAACACTGAACCAATCGAGCATTCGCTGTAGATCGCTAGGGAAGGACAATCATCGGACGTCGCAGGAATTGTTCAGCATTCGCTAGGCGGATTTCGGGAACCTATTTTTTGACTTCGGCTGGAGTTCGAACGGCGGTTTTATCTTTTCATCGATCACCGGTCCGATTGAGTGTTTTCTCTTCGATCGCAACAATTCACAGTTCATCTCCGCGCCGAGCAATAGCGCCAGTGCGGTTACGTAAAACCACAGCATCAATCCCACCACCGCGCCCAAAGCTCCAAAAGTCTTGCTGTAATTGGCAAAATGCGCCAAATACCAACCTAAAGCCCACGAAGCCCCAATCCAACTCAACACCGCTATGACCGCGCCCGGGATCTGGTCTTTAAAACGCAACTTCACATTCGGGGCAAGAAAGTAAATGGTTTCCACGGAAAAAATCGTGAAAGCGCCAATTAACACCCAGCGAGCATAAGGCCACAGGAGCGCGAACAACCAACTCACGTGGATCTTGGTTGCCAGCCATTTTCCAAATTCTGGCCCCACTGCAATCGCTATCAGGAGAACAGCCACCATCAACCCTGTGAGCAACGTAAGCCCGAAGGCAATGACCCGTTTTTTCCAATACGGGCGAGTTTCCGGCGCATCATGGGCGACGTTAAGAATTGCAATCAACGAAGCGAAGCCTCCGGATGCAGCGAACAATGCGCTGACCACGCTCAATGAAAGTAACCCTGGGCTTGTGCGCAAAACATCACCGAGTACCCACCGCATCACTCCCATCGCATCCGGAGGCACAATTTTTGCCATAATCTCCAGACACTGCTCAAAAAGATTGGGGATGGAAATAAAAGCCAGCAGACTCGCGAGGAAAATTAATAAAGGAAAAACCGACAGAAGAAAGAAATACGAAAGGGCAGCCGCATAGTTTGAGTAGTTGTGACGATCAAAGTCGTTATAGGTTTTGAGCATCGCCGACCAGACTATGACTACGTACTTCCGTATCCAGTCGGCTCCAAGCGATACCCAGCCCATGAAACACCTTCAGATCGGCGCGAAGTTAGGATGCCTTGTTTTTAGAGGGGTTTTCCGGGAGCTGTACGCTACCACTCCTTACGAAAACTGGTTTCAAAAGAGAATCCACCGTTCTGCTCGCGCACCGCATTCACCGATGTCCTACGGTTAATCTGGTATTCCAGCTTGACGGTCTGCTGTTGTGTGGCCGTCACATCGGTGGCAAAGGTTACAAACAATTTACTGGTAACGTGTTGCTGGACCGCAATACGCGCGCCGGGGCTTTGCTGTCCACTGCCGAGAACAGGATCGACCGACAACTGTGAAATACCGGCCAGTTTTTCGATACGATTGGTGACTTGGCTACTCACCTGAGAAGCCACGAGCGATTGCGCCCCTAAACTTCCCGGAGGAGTAGGATTCGCAGCCGAGGCTTCGGAAGTTTTTCCAAACGCGATGAGGTTGATCACATCTGATGGGGGCAGCGATGGATCGGATGAGTAGTTAGTATGCAGATGGTCAACCGGCCCCCAAAAATGCATTTGAATATCGTATTGCTGAATCGTGGTATTCACCGACAAATCAACAACAGGTTGAGTGCGAGCAGGATTTCTAAAGTCGATCGTCCCCCCCTGCACCAGATAACGGTTACCCGAGAAGATCAGTTCCCCATCACTGAGATTGATTCTCCCAATCATCACGGGCTGGGTCGCTGTTCCACGAACATGTAAATCCGCCGAACCGGCTACGCTAAGCGTGCGGCTGCTCAGGTTAATCCCGCCGGGAGTTTCCACTCCCACTTCCAGCCGAAGATTTTCGCCGAATCCCCCAGTCGGAGGCAGTGTAGTTTCGCCTCCACCAAATTGGCTGGCCAAGTCCATCAAGTCAAAATTAGAAGTAAACGAGAGTTCCTGCACGTTCACCTGACCTTGCAGCAAGGCATTGTCATATTGCCCAGTTAATGCAAGGTCGGAATCTACGGTCGTACGAATGCTCTGCGCGTAAAGGACACGGACGCCTTGAGATTTTAATGCCAGATCAAAGCGCAGGGCAGGCCGATATAGCACGCCTCCTCGGGCTGTAACTGTGCCGCCACCTACTTGTCCCTTAAATTCGGTCACATTCAAACGGTCGCGTGTGAGGGTCAGCACTCCATTACCATCACGCAATCCGAGTGGAGTTCCCGCTTGTGCGAAACTTGCATTGATGATTCGCACCTGCCCTTGAATTTCAGGATTGCCGCGCTGGCCGGTGGAATCAATATCGAAGCGGACCTGACCTCCGCTGGTTATATCGGGATTAAACAACTGGGCCAACTGTAGATCGACTGTTCCTTGCAGCAGCATCTTCACTTGAGCATCGTTGGTCGCAGGAACATTCGCCTGAAAAGTCAGTTCCGTTCCTGTGCCGCGAATGACCGCACGCTGGACGTTCAGTGTGCTTTGCGTATAGTCGGCGCGAATTGGCCCGGCAGCGCTCAACTGAATGGTATTTTTGTAGCTCAATGACAGCTGTGGCACCACTAGATGAGCTTCGAGCTGAGATTTGTTCTTCAGAGGGCCGCGCAAAGTGGCATGCAATTCGGTTTGGCCGTTAAGATTTTCGGCTTGTTCCGGAGCATACATAGCAAAAATGGATTGCAACGGAATGACTTGTGTGTCGAAAGCAATGTCAGCCGGGTAATCGCCACTTAACTGAATGGTTCCATGACCACCGGCATGCGTGTTAAGAACATCGGAACCCAAGTCGACCTTGGCGACGTGATTCGCCACATCGGTCGTGAGTTTCAGGTTATGAATCACCTGATTCCGTACATTCAATTGCGGCACTTCGATTGTGGCTTGCAGACCTGGGTCCTGCACGGTGCCTCGTCCCGTCGCATTAATTCTCAACACGCCCGCCATTTCGAGATTTCTGGCTTTCACGATTTCAAGTTGTTCGAGTTTGATTCCGTCCGTGCTCACATTTGCCACGTAACTTCGCTGCTTTGGCACATACTCGACATCAGCATGTAATGAACCCGCAGCAATATTTATCTGGCTCTGCGCTTTCACCGTCGTTCCGTTGGCTTGAAAGGCGACATTGACCGCATCGATCGGCTCATTGGCCACGCTGGCATGGCCTAGCTGGATTTTTCCCTGCCCTACAGGAGTGATTTCGGTACCGTGAGCTTCAACATCTGCTGACAAGGTTCCTGAAACCTGAGTCGTTACACCAGCCGCTTTCGCCAGGTCTTCAGCTCTAAGATCCGAAGCGTTAAGCTGTGTCTGGAATTGACTGGAATCTGTTAATGCCCACTGTTTTAGATCAACTCTCATCTGAAAAGTAATTCGGCCTTTGCCCGCAGGAAGCAACTCGCCTTGATCCACGCGGACAGACGAGGGGCTGGCAGCAATTTGCGCGCGAAGCAACTTCCACGATGTATCACGTACGCGGAGATCGTTAGAGGTGAGTTGCCCGCGGATTTGCGGATTGCTGAGTGAGCCACCAACGGTAGTTGTTAAATTCGCACGGCCATACAATCCAAACCGCGCCGACCCGGGTGCGCGGAATGCATTGGCCAACTCCTCCAGCTCATTCAGCTCATTACTATCCAAGCGAACTTGCAATGCGGAATGATTGCTGACTGCTCCGTCGAACGAAAGAGTCGTCTGCGGAGTTTTGATCGAGCTTTGCTGAAAAGAAACTATTTGCCGTGCGCCTTCGTAGCGGGCGTGGATCGTTCCCTTGATCGGAGTGGCGTTTCCACCGCGAGCCGACTGCATGCTCGCTCCAATATTTACATCTGCCTTGGCAACTAGATTAGCCAGCGTTTTACCCCAGGCTGCCTCTGCATTGGCATTGAGTGAGCCATTCATCAAAGCCTTTTGTTTCGCCGAAGGGCCAAGCAAATCTTGAATGTCGGAAACGGAGATGTTTGTTAAAGAAGCATTTAAATTGGATTTGGTATTTCCACCCAGATCACGAATGGCAGCCGTGCCGCTGAACTCGCCGCCAAGAACTTGAGCACGCATTCCTGTTACGCGTGCATCCCCATTGTTCAGTGAATACTCCGCTCCAATCTCGCGGACCTTGAGAGCCCTGCCATTCTGCGTGACCATCAACTCTGCACTGTACAAGTTTCCACGCAGATTCGTGGTCATCAGAAATGGCCGATTAGGGTCACTCGCATAATCGAGAGTGCCGGATAATTGAATAAGGCCGGTGGGGACCGAATTATTTTTCAATACATTGCGAAATTCGGAGCCGTTCACAATAGCCTGATAAGTGGCGCGGACTTTGGGTTGAGAATAGTTCTGCGCTGTTGCCTGGAGAGCAAGCCTTGAACTCTGTGTCTTCAGCACAGCACTTTCAAGCCTGAATTGCGTCGGAGTTACCGAAAACTGTGCATCCAGGCTATGTGCCAGGGGATTGGCGCCTTGCCATTGAACGTGTCCGTCGCGATAGGAGAGCGTGCCAGAATATTTCTTTTCAAGCAATCCATAACGTGACTGAAAGGCAAGCTCGTGCACATCCGCGGCAAGATCACTCTTTTGATCGTTGTAATAAATTTCCCCGCGCTCCAACACCAGACGCCTGATACCAAGCTCGAATAGATCAATATTGCCCTTTGAATTTGGCTCCTTGGGAGCCGGTTTCGGCAAGTTTGTCCTACCCTGGTTGTCGGCAAAAACATGGACGATTGGCCGTTCCATCTGCACATCATTCACATACCAACTGTGGTGCCATAAAGAACTGATCGTCACCTGGACGCGGAATGAATCTGCTTGCAACAAAGGTGGATCAGTGTAGGGAGCAGCACCGTGAACGACGATGTCGTAAAGTTCAACACTCGGACCAAACCCCGACCAGTGAAATGCGTAATCACGAAATCGCACTTGATTGCCCAATGCTTGTGTGGCTTTGATTTGCGCTGTTCGCACTAAATATGCATGGAACCGGGAGCTATCGAGCAGAATGAAAACTACGGCCACCAGCAACAAAATCAGGACGATCAATCCTCCCCCAACCCAAAGCAGAATCCGCTTCCAACGCCTTGACCGTGGTGGACGGTCCGGCGCACGCACCGGTTTTGACAGTTCATAATCAGGAAACGGTGGCCGAGGTAATGCGCTCAAAATGCTTGACCCAACGTAATAAAAAATTGTGTTGCTTTAATTCCCGGCAATGCATTCAGGTTGTGACCGACATCAATACGCACCGGCCCCACTGGAGTGTTGTAGCGCAATCCAATCCCAACAGTATTTGAGTAAGAACTGAAATCGCGAAAGCCGACATTGGGAAAAACGTTTCCCCCATCATAAAAAGTGGCTAGCCCCAAGTTTTTCTTAATAGGAAGCGGGATACGCAATTCGGAATTGAGAATCAGCAGTTCGCGGCCACCTTGCGGAACTTGAATCTGAACACAAGTAGACGGGTCAGCCGGATCGCTGCATGCGGGCACGGAATGCTGCGGGCCCGCACCATTCAACGGGAACCCGCGCAGTGAGCTTCCGCCACCTGTATAAAATAGTTCACTCACCGGCACATGACTGCCGGCAAATTGCTGTGCCAAGCCAATGCGGATGCTGTTGGCCCACACAATTCCTGCTCCAATTTCCTTGTAGCGCGCATATTGCAAACGCAGGCGGGCAAAATTCACACTGGAACCGAGGCCCTTTAGATTGATATCGAAATCCGCCGTTTGGTAGATCCCCTTCTTGGCATCAAGCGGATTATCCCGAGTGTCATATGAATACGAAGCTGCAGGCGCGGATAGGTGTAAATTGCGATCTTCAGGTGGAACCAAATCTGGGATGAGAAGGTTTCCGAGCAATGTGTGTCTAAACTCGTATCGTAGCGAGAAGGTCTTGGTTCCGGCTGCGTTCAACGAACGTTGCAGCTGAAATCCAAAATCCTCGTAGCTTGAGGTGTAACTAGGATTCTCCTGGTTACGTTCTGCGGTGATGCTTACATTCGAACCCCAGTTCTTACCAATAAAATATGGATCTGCGTAGGAAAGCCCAACTCTCTGTATCAGTCGCGCTCCCAGCAACGCAATGGTAATACTCTCGCCTAACCCGCGGAAATTTTTACGCTTATATTGAAATGTACCGCGCGGTCCCCAAAACGTCTGTTCACTGGTGGTAAAAGTATCAGGTAGCCCCACCGGAGGAAGACCGGGCACTGCGACGGTCCCTCCGGGAATATTGCCTCCGCGATTGACTACTTCAAACCCGATGCCATATCGAATTTCGTTTTCTTTCGACTCATGGACTTTTACCAGGACATCTTCTTGATTTTGTGTGGTGATCTGGCGGCGTGAATCAATCTCTGCCCAATCGAAAATTTGCAGGGAATAGAGCCGGCTTTCGGCGGAAAACAATTCATCTTCGCGCAGTGGGACTTCCGGCTTCAGGCGAACCGTCTGATCAATCAAGGATTGACGGGTGGCGCGAGCGCCCAATGTCGCGACTGAATCAATTATGACTCTAGGGCCCTCGGCAATGATGTAGGTGACAGCGAGCCGATGGGGATCATTTCCTACCTTGTGTGCGGTCGAGCGAAAGTTCACATTCAGGTAGCCCATGCGCAGATACTGGGCCATGATCTGGTTGCGGTCTTCATCTACTTTCTTGGCTGAATAGGCCTGTCCCTCAACCACCTTCAGTCCTTGTGGCGCAAGCCGCTCTTTCGACACCGTCTGGTTGCCATTCAACTGTAATGACTCAACAACATCACGAGGACCTTCTTCGATGTGAAAGGTAGCAACAATATTTTCTCCGGTTTTTGTGAGCCCTGGTGTCACCTTGACGCTGCTGAAGCCTTCCGCTTGATAGACCTTCTCAAGATTGTCCACGCTCTGTTTGACCAGTTGATTGCTGAACTTCCCGTGGGAGAAAAATGAAATCACGCCCTTTTTTTGGACTTTGATATGTCCGCGCAGGTCTGCATCCTGGAGGGTATGGTTGCCGACAATCGCAACCTTGGCAACGCTGTGCCGCGGTCCTTTATTCACTAGATAGACAATGTTCTGGCCGTCTTTGGCAGGTTGGGTCTGCGTGTCGACCTTTACGTCGAAATAGCCCTTCGATTGAAAATACGAGACTAGGTTCTGCCGACCTTCTTGAAGTATTTCCGGATCAAGCCCGGATTGTTCGTAAAGCGGAAGCAACTTTTTTCGTGTCCGACTCCATAGGTGCGCACCCTCCACTTTCACATGAGCAATCTGCCCGGGAGACACTTTGAACTGCACGTCCGCCAGATTTGTCGATGGGTCATATTCAGCGCCTGCCAACTCAACCCTGCTGCCGAGATAATCCCGGTCAATCAGCTTGGATTCCAGGTATTGAGTTGCCCGCTGCACGGTGCGAAACGAATAATTTTTGCCGCGGCGAATCGCAACTCCTCGTAAGCGTGCTCGCAGGGACTTCATGTCCTCTTGCAGTTTTGGTTCCAGTACAGATGGCGCTCCCTGGAAAATTACTTTCCCGAATTTTGCGCGGCGTTTTAGCGTTACGCGAAACTCGACATTGACCAGCCCATGAGCATCCTCATTTTTCAACTCGGGATGTACTTCAGCCTGAAAATAGCCGTTTTGCTGAAAAAAATGGACCAACAAATTCGTGGTGTTGGCTACATCAATTGGCGAATAAGCACCCCGTGGCGGATAATCCGCAACCTGAAGCAAACGGGAGTAAGCGAACCGCTGCGCCCCGGGGAAAGTGTAGATTCCGAAATATATCGCCGGTTGCAGAACAAACATGAGGCGAATACCATCAGCTTGCGGCCGAATTTCCAACTCAACTTCTTTGGCTTTTCCACTGCCCTTAAGTGCATTGATGGATTGCTCCACCTTGGCCTGGGAAAATGGCTCGTCCTGCTTTTGTGCCAGGAACGGTCGTAATTCCTTCTCATCCAACCCGGGCCTTCCGGCAAGCTCAATCGCAATTACACGCTGGCCTTCGTATGACGAAAGTACTTCCTTCACTTGCGGAGCTGTCTGCGGAGATTGCTGGGCGGACTTGCTTTGTGCTGCGACAGAAGTCGCAAGCAGAACGATTACACCGCACCAACACACACACGAATTTCCAAGCCAGGTGCGAAGTCCACCCCCCCTGGCTCCGTAATGCTCATTCCTCAATAGCAATTCCGCACTCCGCCAAAAAACTATTCTTCTTCGATGCCGGACCGGTGCTGGAGTTTGCTGGTGATTTGAGAATGAGGCGTGCCTGATTTGGAAAAAGCTACGCCTCCAGGCGAGCCTCAGGCGGCTTTGGATTCATCGCACAACTGCTGATAGTACTCGCGACCACGCTGATAGCCACGCGTGAAAGGTTCTTCTACCTTTGCGTTTGGATATTGGCGCTGGACATCTTCGAGAGTAGCGGACATCTCGGCTGAAACCTGGTCGAATTCCTTACAACGAGTTCGCGCATGGAGTGCGGCCTCGAAACCCAGCCGATAAAATTTCTCATCGTCAGTAAATTTCCTGCCGGAAGCGGCGTAGTGATTCTGCTCCGCACTGCGCAACCCGATCCACCATTGATCACGGGCCGCATCAATCGTTTCTGCCCCTTTTGCCTGCAGAAGTTGGCGTAGAAATGCAGTCGTGCCTGCGCTATCGGACAATGCAATCACAACACTGCGCCCTTTGCGCAGCGCATCTTCATAGACAAAAATTTCATCTTCCGGGAGCCCGCGGCTCATAGAGGTTTCCAGTTGTCCTCCGGCACTGGCGCCAATACTCGCTCCCGCCGCACCCAGAATTGCGGCTCCCAACAACCCGATCGCTGTAATCGGACCGACTCCGGGAACAAGTGCTATCAGCAAAGAACCTCCGGTCAGACCGGCAGCCCCACCGAGAACCGCGCCAAAAGTCTTCCCCATACCAACTTGTTCCGATGCATCCACCGGAACCGACTGCAACTCCTGATCAATCTGGTCTGTTGTGCCCGGCGTCAAAAGCGTGACTTTGTCCGCGGCAATACCAGCCGTATGCACTTCCTTGACGGCGCGCTCTGCGTCCTCTCGCGTCTTAAATACTCCACTGATTGCTTCCATTTCGGCACCTTTCTTTCTTTGCGGATGTCATTCTGATGCGAAATGGTTGGGCTACGGTTAGCTTACGAAACAAATGGCCAATACAAAAAAGGCTGTAAGGCAGGCAGATGCTGGTTGCGGCTACCAGGAATTTTGTATCCGAATTGGTTGAAAGCTAAAAATCCAAATGGTTGGAAAGATTAAGTCAGTTTGGCGGCGGCGGATGCAACCATCCGAATTTGTAAGTCCTGCCGTTCTGAATGGAACTTGATCCGGCTCGCGGCGTAGCCAGCCCGAAAGGTTAGGTTGTCGGGCGCAGCCGATCCGGCATTACTGCACTAACCCGACACGGCGTTCCAGATCAACAAATCGGCGGTCATTGCGCAGTGGATCATAGAAGGGATTGACCTTGAGACTAGTGAGAATCGTTGAACGTTCTGAATATGCCTTCTCCAACCACATAAAAGCTTGCTGTTTATTTCCTGAAGCGACATATGCGCTCACCAGAGGAGCTGGATCCAAATGACGCTCGCGTGTCACCTTCTCCAGCATATTCAGTGCGTGTTTCGCGCGCTTGGCCCAGCCTAGTGTACACGGTAGGTCTTCAGCATCAGCTTCCAGGGATCATCGTCAGGCTTTGGCCATCTTTGAATTTCGGCTAATCCTTTTGCAGCTTCTCCCGCCTCAACGTAAGGGAAAATAATCAGACGCGCGCGCTGAAAAGTCGGGTCCATATAGAGCACAGAGCGAAATTCAGCAATTGCACGGTCATATTGACGCGAATAATAATAAATGGCACCTTCATCGCTGGCAATAATCAGAGAAAGTGGATCAAGCAATCTTGCACGTTCGATTTCCTCGAATGATTCCTCGAAACGGCCCTGATAAGAAAGAAATTCAACGAACAAGTGATGGGCAGTGGCATAGTTCGGATCGAGCTGAATGGCCTGTCGATATTCTTGTTCCGCAGTCTTCCAGTCCCAATCATAGTTCTGCGCAATCAGTGCCAGTGACACATGTGCTTCTGCAAGATTATCGTCAAGTTGCAACGCTTTGAGAGCCGCCGCACCTGCCTTCGGTGTGAATTGCTTTTGTGGATATGTGCTATAGCCGCCTAGCAAAGCATATGAGTCCGCTAAACCTGCATACGCCCGCGCGTATGTTGGGTCTTCCTGGACGGCCTGTTCAAAACATTTGATCGCTTGCTGAAAATCCTCCACCGTTCTTTTGTTTCAGAAGTACCGACCCTTGAGATAAAGATCGTAAGCCTTGTACGTATTGGGCGGCGGATTGAATTTCTGGAAAGCGGCAGTCTTACCTTCAGGTTTTTCCAGAGTGAGCTGGATTTCGTCCGAGATTTCTTGAGCAATCTCTCCCTGAAGAGTTAAGAGACTGCCAGGCTCACGATCATACTCGTTCGCCCACAGCTGGGTCTGATCTGAGGCGACAATTAACTGAGCGGTGACCCGCACATCATGAGCGTCACGGCGGACACGTCCCTCCAATACGTATTGCACTCCCAACTCATTTGCGATCTGGCTTAAGGGCTCCGTTGTGTCCTTGTAGTGGGTCACAGAGGTGCGCGCGATCACTCCCATCTGTTGAGGATTAAGGCGCCCGAGTTGGGCGATCATTTCTTCGGTGAGACCTTCGCTGAAATAATCCTGACTGGCATCGCCGGTGAGATTCTTAAAGGGCAGAACTGCCAACATGACGCGTGAGCTGGGTGGAGGAACACGTCGTGTCGACCGGTTCGGCAAAAAGTAAATAATGCCAACCGCTGCAATCAGGC
>Ga0157375_10002662_pt1 | contig 15479 bp, 12 predicted proteins | sample M35metaG_FD_115311 | JGI IMG/M metagenome (GOLD analysis project Ga0157375, IMG submission 115311) | Miscanthus rhizosphere microbial communities from Kellogg Biological Station, Michigan, USA - M3-5 metaG | ecosystem: Host-associated > Plants > Roots > Rhizosphere > Soil | place: USA: Michigan...
CGCGCAGGCGATCGACGTGCTGGAGCAAGTCATGTCGATACCGGCGGGATTGAGCCTGTCGTCGGCAATGCTCAAGCTCGATCCGGTCTGGGATCCACTGCGCACCGACGCGCGATTCAAGAAACTTCTCGAGCAGGACGCAGCCACGCCGGCCACGGCGCCGCATGGATGAGTTCCTGCAACGCCTGCGCGAGCGCAAGCTCGTGCAGTGGTCGCTGGCCTACCTCGCCGGCGCTTTTGCGCTGATCCAGATACTCGACATCGTCGCGCAGCGTTTCGGCTGGCCGGAGCAGGTCGTGCGCCTCGTCATCGTTGCGCTGACCATCGGCTTGTTCGTAACGCTCGTGCTGGCCTGGTATCACGGCGAACGTGGCGCGCAGCGCGTGACCGGCACCGAACTTGTGATCCTTGCGCTGCTGCTCGCGATCGGCGGCGGACTGCTGTGGAAGTTCGCCGGTGCTGCACGCGACGATGCCACGGCTCGTCCGATCCCGGCAAAGTCGATCGCCGTGCTGCCGTTCGAGAACTTCAGCGACGACAAGGCGAATGCGTATTTCGCCGGTGGTATGCGTGACGAAATACTCACGCGCCTGGCCGGCATCCACGACCTCAGAGTCATCTCGCGCACCTCGACCGAGCAGTACGCGAGCCATCCACCCGACCTGAAGACCGTCGGCAAACAGCTCGGTGTCGCGACCGTTCTCGAAGGCAGCGTGCAACGCGCCGGCGACAAGGTGCACATCAACCTGCAGTTGATCGATACGCAGAGCGATGGTCATCTGTGGGCGGAAAGCTACGAGAGAGACGTGAAGGACATCTTCGCGGTCGAGCGCGATATCGCGCAGACCGTCGCCGGTGTCCTGAAGGCGAAACTGTTGCCGGAGGAGATCGAACGCGTCGCGGAAGTCGCGACGCAAAATACTGAAGCGCACGACCTTTATTTGCGCGGCCGTGTCTACTTCAATCGCGCCAGCGACCAGTTCGCCCTGACCGCGACGGAGATGCCGCAGGCGATCGCGTTGTTCGAGCAGGCTCTCGCAAAGGATCCCGGTTTCGCGCTCGCCGAAGCCGACCTGGCCACCGCGCACCTGAACATGTACTGGTTCGCGCCGGACCGCACGCCTGCGCGGCTTGCTACGGCCAAGGCCGCCGTGGATAAGGCACTTGTCCACCAGCCCGGGCTCGTCGCGGCACATCTTCCACTGGCGCTCTACTACTACTGGGGGTTCCGCGATTACGAGCAGGCGCTGCAGCATCTGGAAATTGCGCGCCGGGCGAAGCCGAACGACGCAGAGGTCGTCCAATTCATCGCGTCGATCGCCCGGCGGCGGGCACAATGGGAGCCTGCGCTCGAAGGCTATCGTGAGGCCGCCGCGTTGAATCCTCGCGCCAGCATTGCGCATTTCCTGATCGGCGAGATCTACCTGCAGTTGCGCCACTATGCGGAATCCGAGCAGGCTCAGTTGCGCGCGATCGATCTCGCCGCCGATCCCGGTGCGGCCCACGTCCGCCGTGCGGAAACGCTGCTGTACTGGAAGGGTGATCTGGTTGCGCTGCGGGCCGCGCTCGATGCGCTGACGCCCGGCAGTGATGCCTATTCTGGAAACGTCAGCTGGTTCTATCGACTTGCCTGGTGGTCACGCGACTATGCCGGGGCAATCCGCATCGCCGAGTCGAACGTGGCCGACACCTGGACCGAAGCGGGCAATCTCGTGCTGCCGAGGAAACTGTGCCTGGCACAGGCATATGCGGCCGCCGGCGATATGGCGAAGGCGAAGCCGTTGTTCGCGGAAGTGCGCGAGCAGTTGCAAGCCGCGCTGCAATCCTCGCCGCAGAGCCCCGATCTGCACATCGCACTCGGTTTCGCCGCCGCCGGCCTCGCCATGAAGGAAGAGGCGATTGCCGAAGGCCGTAAAGGGGTTGCGCTGATGCCGACGAGTCTCGATGCGTTCACCGGTCCCGTCTACCTCGGCAAGCTCGCGCAGATCTACGTGCGCGTCGGCGCGAACGACGAGGCGATCGACATTCTCCAGAAACTATTCGCAATGCCGGCCGGAAACGTCGTGACGCCGGCGCTGCTGAAACTCGACTCGGTCTGGGATCCGCTGCGCGAGGACTTGCGGTTCAAGCAGTTGTTGACGAGCGAGCAGGCTCCTCTGCCGCTCTCCGCAAAGCTCTGAGCAATCTGCTCCGCGAAGGATCGGTACCTGCGGCGCGCCGCACTGCGGAACCGCGGACCGAAACGGCGCCAGGCGCACTCACATGTCGTGCTTGGCGACCTCGAATCCGGCTGCCTTGTAGGTCGTCCAGCGCTTGCGCGAACCAAGCCGCTGGTCCTCGTCCGCGGGAACGACTTCGAGCACGCGCTCGAACAATCCAGGGGCACACTCGTCGCGCAGGTTGATCACGAGCGCACGATCGGCCGTCGGCGACTCCGGTGTGGCGATCAGTACCGGCGTGATCGCATCGTCGTCATCGCCGGCAATCTGGTGCGGTATGAATGCGTCCTCGTCGAACTCCCACAATTTTTCGTCGAGCTGCTCGGCCTGGTCGAACGAGCGCGCAAGAATCAACGTCGGCTGACCTGCCTCGAACGCCTTCTTCGCCAGCTCGCAAACGAGCAGCAGCGGATCGTCGCGGAAGCGCGGCTTGGCGATGAGGTAGAAGTCGGCGCGGGGCACTGTGTGGAGCAGGGGCTAGTGAGAGCAGGGGCTAGGGACTAGGGACTAGGGACTAGGGAAGCAGGCGCGCGGCATGACTGGACCTTCACTGTTTCGAACGAACGTAGTGACGAGGCTTGGAAAAGTATTCCTCCGCTCTTCCCTGGCCCCTAGCCCCTAGTCCCTGGCCCCTCAAACCTGACGATCCAACAGATATTGCACCAGCAACGGCACAGGCCTACCAGTAGCCGAACCCTTTCTACCGTCTTCCCACGCCGTGCCGGCGATATCGAGGTGCGCCCAGCGGTAGCCTTCGGTGAAGCGTGACAGGAAGCAGGCGGCCGTGATCGCGCCGGCGTACTTGCCGCCGATGTTGGCAATGTCGGCGTATCCGGTGTCGAGCTGGTTCTGGTAGTCGTCCCACAACGGCAGGCGCCAGGCGCGGTCGAGCGTGGCTTCGCCGGCGGAGAGCAGATCGGATGCGAGCGCGTCGTCCTTGGTCATCAGGCCCGAGGCGTGTTTGCCGAGCGCTATGACGCAGGCTCCGGTCAGGGTCGCGACATCGATGATGATCTGCGGCTTGAACTTCTGCACATAGGTCAGCGCATCGCACAGGATCAGGCGGCCCTCGGCGTCGGTGTTGAGCACTTCGATGGTCTGGCCCGACATCGACGTGACGACGTCGCTCGGCCGCTGTGCCTTGCCGCCGGGCATGTTCTCGACCGCGGGCACGATGCACACCAGGTTGACCCTGATCTTGAGTTCGACCGCGGACAGGAACGCGCCGAGCACGCTGCCCGCGCCGCACATGTCGAATTTCATCTCTTCCATGCCGGCGCTCGGCTTGATCGAGATGCCGCCGGTGTCGAACGTGACGCCCTTGCCGACCAGCGCATAGGGCTTTTCGTTCTCAGCGCCGCCGCGCCACTGCAGCACGATCAGCTTCGGCCCGTTGACCGAGCCTTGCGCGACGCCGAGCAGCGCGCCCATGCCGAGCCTGGCCATGTCTTCTTCTTCGAGAACCTCGCAGCTTACGCCCGGATGTTCCTGCGCCAGCTTTTGCGCCTGTTCTGCGATGTAGGCCGGGGTGCAGATGTTCGGCGGCAGGTTGCCGAGTTCGCGCGTGAAGCGCACGCCCTTGGCGATCGCCTCGGCCGCGCCCAGTGCTGCCGCCGAACCTGTCGGCGCGGCGAATGCGAGCGCGCTGAACTCCGGGTTCCTGGATTTCTCACGCGGCTTGAACGTGGCGCTGTACTTGTACGCTTGCGCGTCGGTGGCCAGCGCCGCCGCGCGCGCGACCCAGGCTGCATCCTTTGCCGGGACTTCGATTTCGGTCAGGTACGAAACGGCGCCGTCGATCGGCAGCCCCTTGAGCACGCGTGCGGCCTCGGCGCAGGCGCGCTGGAAGCGCGCCGCGTCGAATTTCTTCTGTTCGCCGAGTCCGACGACCAGCACTCGTGGCGCGGCAACATTGGCCACGCCGAACAGCAACTGGCTCGTGCCGGGCTTGCCGTTGACGTCGCCGGCTTCGATCAGGCGCTTGATCGCGCCGCCGGACTTCTCGTCGATACGCGCCGCTGCAGCGCTGAGCACGCGTTCCTCGAACACGCCGACGACGACACACGGGGAGGCAGAGCTTTCCGCCGGATCGCTGCTGAGACTGAACTTGATGGTCATGAAGTTTCCACAAAAAAAGAAGGTCGTGACGGCGCGGGGCCGTTACACTTAAGGAGCCTTGAACGCAGCGCCCGGTTCAATAGGCGCCGCTTCATCGATCGCGCGAAGCGCCAAATTCCATAGTTTACTGCAAGCCATCCGTCCATGCTGCGTATCGTCGACCGCTATCTCGTGCGCGAACTGCTGGTGAGCTTTCTTGCCGCGGTCGCAATCCTGCTGCTGGTCACGGTCGGCGCGACGGTCGCCGATCTGCTGGCCAAGATCGCGCGCGGCCGCGTCGCCGCCGACCTGTTGCTCGCCCTGATCGGACTGCGCACGGTGGATTCGCTGACGCTGCTGGTGCCGCTGGCGCTGTTTCTGGGCGTGCAGCTTGCCTACGGGCGGCTGTATCGAGAGAGCGAAATGGCCGTGTTTGCCGCCTCCGGACTGCCGGTGACCGGACTGGTGCGGCCGCTGCTGCTGCTGGCGGTGCCGATGACGTTGGCGATGGCGCTGATCTCGTTCTGGCTCGCGCCGGCCGCGGTGCGCCAGGCGCAGGCCTTGCAGGAAGAGGCGAGTCGTTCGCTGATCGTCGCGGGACTCGAGCCGGGGCGCTTCGTCGAACTGCCGAACAACGACGGCGTCATGTACGTCGATTCGATGAACGCCGATGGCACGAAGTTCCAGAAGATGTTCGTCGCCAGCGAGCGCACGGACGCCGAAGCCGGCCGCACCAGTCTGAATGTCATCACCGCGGCCGACGGCGAGCTCTATCACGATGCCAACGGCGCCGAACGCTATCTTGGACTCAACGACGGTTTTCGCGTCGAAGGCGTGCTCGGCCAGGACAACTACCGGCTGATGCGCTACGCGCGCAACGACGTCAAGCTGACCGATACCGAAGCCGACGCCAACGCCGATTCGGTCAAGCGCAGTGCGCCGACGAGGGACCTGCTGGCGAGCAACGACCTCGTGCAACGCACCGAATTCCAGTGGCGCCTGGCCGCACCGCTGTCGATTCTCGTGCTCGTGCTGCTGGCCCTGCCGCTGGCAAAGTCCTCGCCGCGCGAGCCGCGCTACGCGCGCCTGCTGATCGCATTGCTGTCCTGGGTCATCTATTACAACTGCCTGGCGATTGGCCGTTCGAAGCTCAGCCAGGGCGTGTTCGATCCGCTGGTCGGCTTCTGGTGGGTGCAGATTCCGACGGCGCTGTTCGCGTTGTTTCTGCTATGGCGCAGCCAGCGCCTGCCGCGTCCGCGGCAGCCGGCGGCGCGCGCGCGGGCCGGGGCGGCGTGATGCGCCAGGTGATCTTCAAGAAAGTCGACAAGCTCGTCGCGATCTCGGTACTCGGCGCCGTATTGCTGGCCTGGGGTTTCCTGGTCGGACTCGACGCATTCAAGATATTTCTCGGCGAGATCAACGACGTCGGGACGGGAGACTACACGCTGACCAAGGCGCTCGTGTTCACTTTGCTGACCGTGCCGCGCCGCGCTTACCAGTGGTTCGGATATGCCGCATTGATCGGCGGTCTGCTGGGCATGGGCATGCTCGCCACGAGCGGTGAGCTCACCGCGCTGCGCGCCGCCGGATTGTCCAAATTCCGCATCTGCATTTCCGTGATCCTGTCTCTGACCGTGCTGACCGGCCTGACCATGCTGATGGGCGAGACGATCGCGCCGCGCGGCGAGCAGAAGGCGGAAGCGCTCGCCCTGACGGCCAAGGCGAAGGACGTGACGATCGGCAAGGGTGGCAGCCTGTGGGCGCGCGACGGCGATACCGTGATCAATGCCAAGCACGGCCGCACGCGCGGCACGCTGGCCGGCGCCTCGGTCGAACTCAGTGACGTGCGCGTGTTCGAGTTCACGCCGGAAGGGCAACTCACCGCGCTGTCGACGGCCAAGACGGCGAGCCACGTCGAAGGCCAATGGACGCTCAACGACGTGCGCCGCACCGAGTTTGCCGGTACGTCGGCGACGACGACAATGCAGGCGCAGACGAAGTGGCACTCGGAACTCGATCCGGACGTGCTGTCGAAGTCGATGATCCACCCGGAATACCTGGCCGCGAGCGACCTGTCGCGCAACATCGACTACATGCGCCGCAATCATCAGGATGCGTCAAGCTACGAGCGCGCCTACTGGGGCCGCATCTTCTATCCGTTCAACGTGCTCGTGCTGGCGTTCTGCGCCGTGCCGTTCGCGTTCGGCGCGTTGCGCACCGGTGGATTCGGCAAGCGCCTTTTCGTCGGCATGGCGCTGGCAATCAGCTACTACTTCTTCCAGAGCGCCGTGGTCAGCATGGGCGCGGTCTACAACATGAACCTGGCCTGGGCCAATGCGCTGCCGTCGCTGCTGCTGGCACTGGCGGCGGTGGTTTACTTCAGGCGTCATGCGTGAGGAGGCAGGGCTGAGGGCCGAGGGCTGAAGATCAAAAGCGCTACGCTGCCGCACCTTGCTACACAGCCCTCAGCCCTCAGCCCTAAGCCCTTTTTCCAACCGCACCATCAGCGTTCCCGCCGCAATATCGTGCCACGTGCGATTCTGCGCATCGAACAGCGCCCAGAAGAAGCCGAGGCCAACAGCGGCAAGCGAGATCAGCGACACGCCGAAGCGCACGAGCGCCTGACGCGCATCCAGCGGTTTTCCGTCGGCACTCACGACTCGCAGGCGCCAGGCGCGCATGCCGATGGTCTGCCCGCCGCGGCGCCAGGAGATGATGAAGTACGCGCCCGTCACCGCGAGCAGCAACGCCTGCACTAGGAGCTTGTCTGGCAAACGCTGTACGTCGAGTGCGCCGCCGGTCAGCGCCAGGGCCAGCATCGTTGCGACGAACCACAACGCAAGCATCGGCAGGGCGTCGTAGAGCGCGGCCAGCAGACGCAGTGCAAGACTTGCCGGCACACCGGTCCGGGTCGAAGCAGTCGAATTCATTGCGGGAATGCTCATGGACGGCGGCAAGCGTCGCGGTTTGTGCCATCGTATGCAAGGCGGTGAGAGAAGTTTGCATAGTCAGTGGAAGCTGCCATCCTTGGGCCTGAATTACACGCCAGCGTGACGCCGCAAAATCAAGACCCGCGCTAAAAACCCTCACTGTGCCCACGAGCCCTCAGCCCTCAGCCCTCAGCCCTGCCGATCGCAGCGCCATCGACGCGTTCAGCGAACTCGCCTGGTCCGAGCATGGCCTGGCCGACAATACGCTGGCCAGCTATCGCCGCGACCTCGAAGGACTGGCGCGCTGGTGCGCGCACGCCGGGACGACATTGACCGGTTGCTCGCGCCAGCAGTTGTTCGGCTACCTGGCCGAACGAGTCGATGGCGGCTACAGCGCACGCAGCAACGCGCGGCTGCTTTCCACTTTGCGCCATTTCTACCGGATTCAGCTGCGCATCGGCGCGATTGCGCAGGATCCGACACTGCTGCTCGATTCGCCGAAGCTGCCTCGCCCGTTGCCGAAAGCCTTGTCGGAGCGCGAAGTCGAAGCGTTGATCCGCGCTCCCGACGTCGACACGCCGCTGGGCCTGCGCGATCGCGCGATGTTCGAGCTGATCTATGCGACCGGCCTGCGCGTCAGCGAACTGATCGGCGTGCGCGTGGACCAGATCAACCTGCGCCAGGGCGTTTTGCGCGTGACCGGCAAGGGCGGCAAGGACCGCCTCGTGCCGATCGGCGAGGAGGCCGAGCACTGGCTGCAGCGCTACTACGCTGAATCGCGTCCGGGACTGGCGCATGGTCGCGAGATCGCCGAGGCGTTCATCACCAATCGCCGCGCCGCGATGACGCGGCAGATGTTCTGGTCGATGGTCAAGACGCACGCGCGCAAGGCGGGCGTGGAAGCCTCGCGCATCTCTCCGCATGTGCTGCGCCACTGTTTTGCGACCCACCTGCTCAATCACGGCGCCGACCTGCGCGCGCTGCAGATGCTGCTCGGCCACAGCTCGCTGTCGACGACGCAGATCTACACGCTGGTCGCGCGCGAGGGCCTCAAGCGCCTGCATGCCAAGCACCACCCGCGCGCCTAGAACCCGTCTCAAAACTATGTTTTGAGACGGGTTCTTCAGGGGTTGTTATTGACCGGCGCGGACATATTACCGATGGCAGGTACCCGTGCTTTGCCGCCCTGTGCGAGAATATCGGGCATTGCCAAGCGCGCCGGTCAGAGATTGCAGATCCGCGGGCGCCTGCGTCCCACTCGAGGAAAAGTCATGCTGAAGCGTTGGTTTTGTGCGGCCCTGCTGGCGGTCGTCGGGGTTCACGCGGTCGCCGCAGAAGAGACGGATCAGGCCGTGCGCGACGCCGTGAAGAAGGTTCTGCCAAACGCGAAGATCAACCTGATCGAGCGCTCCGAACTGGCGGGTTTCTACCAGGTCGTGGCCGATGGCCAGGTGCTGTATTTCAGCAACGACGGCAAGTACCTGATCCATGGCAGCGTGTTCGACATCAACTCGCGCCAGGATCTCGGCGAAAAGTCGCTGGCCGTGCTGCGCAAGGCCACGATGGCCAAGATTCCGCTCGACAAGCAGATCGTATTCTCGCCGCCGAATCCGAAATACCGTATCACCGTCTTCACCGACGTCGACTGCCCGTACTGCCGCGAGTTCCACAAGCAGATTGCCGAGTACAACAAGCGCGGCATCGCGGTGAACTACGTGCTGTTCCCGCTGGCGATGCACAAGGGCGCCGACAAGAAAGCCGAGGCGGTGTGGTGTTCGACCGACCGCAACGTTGCCTACACCGATGCGATGAACGGCAAGGACCCGGGCGACAAGACCTGCACCAATCCGGTCTCCGAACTGACCGAGATCGGCAAGTCGATGGGCGTGGATGGCACGCCGGCGCTGTACACCGCCGATGGCGAACACGTTGGCGGCTACATGGCACCGGACCAGTTGGTCGAGCGCCTCGACCAGATCGCCCAGAAAAGCCGGGCCGTGACCGCCAAGTAATCTTGCGGCGAAGTCCGTTCGCGGAACTTCGCCCGGTTCGCGATACTCTGAACTGCCAGCCCTGCCATTGACCCGACGAGACGAATCATGCTGAATAAACTCCTGCTTGCCGCCGCAGCCATGGCGGTCGCGGTCATGGGTCATGCCGCGGACGGAGAGAAGACCGTGCGCGACGCGTTCGCCTCATTGCTGCCGAACGCGAAGATCGACCGGGTGACGAAATCCGACCTGCCGAATTTCTATGAGGTCATCGTCGGCGGCCAGGTCGTCTATGTCAGCGCAGACGGCAAGTATCTTCTGCAGGGCAACCTCTACGACGTCGCCGCGAAGAAGAGCCTGACCGAAGCACGCCTGGCGAGCATTCGCTCCGACGCGCTGCGCGGGCTGTCGAAGGACAAGATGCTGACGTTCGCGCCGGCCAATCCGAAGCACAGCATCACCGTGTTCACCGACGTCGACTGCCCTTATTGCAAGCAGTTCCACAAGCAGATCGCCGCGTACAACGCCGCCGGCATCAGCGTGAACTACGTGCTGTTTCCGCTCGACATTCACCCGGGCGCCGAGAAGAAAGCCCAGGCGGTCTGGTGCGCCGCGGATCGCAACGCCGCCTACACGGCCGCGATGAGCGGCCAGGATCCGGGCGACAAGACCTGTACGAACAATCCAATCGCCGAAACCAAGGCGCTGTCGATTTCGATCGGCATCGATGCAACGCCGACCGTCCTCGCCTCTGATGGCACACACGTCAATGGCAGTGTCGTCATGAATCCCAACCAGCTTTCCGCCGAGCTCGACCGCCTCGCGGCAAAGGCGGCCGGGAAGAGCGTCGCGACGGCGAAGTAACGGAACCATTCAGCCACCAAAACCGTTCGCCCCCGGCTTTCGCCGGGGCAGGCTCTGAGCGTAGGCCGAAGTCGAAGGGTCGCTCCGCAGTCGCTTCGACTTCGTTCGCTGCGCGAACTACGCTCAGCGCGAACGGTTGTTCTGCTTCAGATCGAACGACCTTCTGCATCAGAACGAACCGGGTTCTGCTATAGACGGCAGGGAACTGGGCCATCCTCGCGGCTGCGCGCCGCTTCCGGTATCATTCGCGCCCCTCCTCGACCGCGAACTTGCTGCGGCCATGATCGTTTTCGACGGGCAACCCGCCCTGTCACCGTTTCGCCTCGAACGGCTCAACCGTGAACTCGAACGCGTGCATTCCGGCGGTCGGATCAGCGCTGCCTGGCACGTTTACTTCGTCGCCGCCGACGGTGCCGAACAAGCGCTCGATCTGACGCGGCTGCGCGCCGTCTTGCGTGCCGCGCCGGGCGTGGCCAGGCCCGCGCGTCTCTGGGTCGTGCCGCGTCTCGGGACAATCTCGCCGTGGTCGTCGAAGGCGACCGATATCCTGCGCGGCTGCGGCTTTGCCGTGCAACGCGTCGAACGTGGAATGGCCTACGCGGTCGATCATCCGCCGGTGCGCGACAGCGATGCCGGGCGGCAATTCGCCCGCGCGCTGCACGATCCGATGACACAATCCGTGCTCGCCTCGCTCGACGAAGCCAAGGCGCTGTTCCGCGCCGGCGAGCCGCGGCCGCTGGCGCGCGTCGCCCTCGGCGCGGAAGCAGCCGGTGCGCTGCGTGTCGCCAACGCCCAGCTCGGCTTGGCGCTCGCGCCCGACGAGATCGAATACCTCGCCGATCGCTATGCCGAACTCGGTCGCGATCCGAGCGATGCCGAGCTCATGATGTTCGCTCAGGCGAACTCCGAGCATTGCCGGCACAAGGTGTTCAACGCGAGCTGGACGATCGACGGCCAGCCGCAGGAACGCTCGCTGTTCGCGATGATCCGCAATACCCACGCGCTCGCGCCGCAGCTCACGCTGTCGGCGTACTCGGACAACGCAGCGGTGATCGAAGGCAGCGCAGCCGCGCGCTTTTTTGCCCAGCCCGATGGCCGCTTCGCCGCGGTCGAGGAGCCGGTCGAATTCGCGATCAAGGTCGAAACGCACAATCATCCGACCGCAATCGCGCCGTTTCCAGGCGCGTCGACCGGCGCCGGCGGCGAAATCCGCGATGAGGGCGCGACCGGACGCGGCGGCAAGCCGAAGGCCGGCCTGACCGGCTTCACGACATCGTACCTGCGCATTCCCGGCCTGCCGCGGCCGTGGGAGGAAGAGCGGCCGCTGCCGCCGCGCATGGCCAGCGCGTTCGAAATCATGCGCGACGGCCCGATCGGCGCGGCGGCGTTCAACAATGAGTTCGGACGGCCCTGCCTCGGCGGCTATTTCCGCACGTTCGAGGCCGAAACCGCCGACCCGCAGGTGCGGCGCGGTTACGACAAGCCGATCATGATCGCCGGCGGCCTGGCCAACCTGCGCCATCCACATGTGGAAAAGTGTACTTTGAAGCCGGGCGACGCGGTCGTCGTGCTCGGTGGCCCGGCGATGCTGATCGGGCTCGGCGGTGGCGCCGCGTCGTCGCTGGCCAGCGGCGACAGCAGCGAGGAACTCGACTTCGCCTCCGTTCAGCGCGACAACGCCGAAATGGAGCGGCGTTGCCAGGAAGTCATCGATCGCTGCTGGTCGCTCGGCGACGCCAATCCGATCGTCAGCATCCATGACGTCGGCGCCGGCGGCCTGTCGAATGCGATTCCCGAAATCCTGCACGACTCGCACGTGGGCGGCCGCATCGACCTCCGCAAGATTCCATCGGCGGATCCACAGTTGTCCCCGATGCAGATCTGGTGCAACGAGGCGCAGGAACGCTATGTGATCGGCTTGCGCGCCGCAGACGTCGCGGCGTTCAGTGCACTATGCGAACGCGAGCGTTGTCCGTTTGCCGTCGTCGGTGAAGTGACGGAAGAACAGAGACTCGTGGTTTCCGATGCGTCGATGACGCGTGACGCTCTGCCCCTCATCCCAACCCTCTCCCCGAACGATGAAACCGTTCGGGGAGAGGGGGTCCCTTCGACTGGCGCTCCTCCGGCCCTCAGCCCTCAGCCCTCAGCCCTCGCTCCTATAGACCTGCCCATGGACGTCCTCTTCGGCAAGGCGCCGAAGATGCAGCGTGACGTCAAGCGCAAGCCGCAGCGACTGGATATCGTGCCGGATCTCGACGGGATCGGCCTGGAAGAGGCGATCAAGCGCGTGCTGCGCCTGCCCGCCGTAGGCAGCAAATCGTTTCTGATCACGATCGGCGACCGCACCGTCGGTGGCCTGTGCGCGCGTGACCCGATGGTCGGCCCGTGGCAGGTTCCGGTTGCCGATTGCGCGGTGACGTTGTGCGACTTCGACGGTTACGCCGGCGAGGCGATGGCGATGGGCGAACGCACGCCGGTGGCGCTGTTGTCGGCGCCGGCCTCGGCGCGCCTGGCGGTCGGCGAAGCGATCACGAACCTGGCCAGCGCGCCGATCGCCGGCCTCGGCGAGATCAAGCTCTCGGCCAACTGGATGGCGGCGTCCGGCCATCCGGGCGATGACGCGGCGTTGTACGACGCGGTGCGCGCCGTGGCGATGGAACTTTGTCCACAATTAAATATTTCCATTCCGGTCGGCAAGGATTCGCTGTCGATGCAGGCGGTATGGCAGCAGGATGGGCGCAAGCAGAAAACCGTGTCGCCGGTGTCGCTGATCGTGTCTGGATTTGCCCGGGTCGGCGACGTGCGCCGCGCGCTGACGCCGCAGCTGCGCATGGACGTCGACAAGACCGAACTGTGGCTGCTCGATCTGGGCGCCGGCAAGAACCGGCTCGGTGGTTCGGTGCTGGCCCAGGTCTACAACCGCGCCAGCGGCCTGCCTGCCGACGTCGACGATGCCGACCTGCTCAAGCGCTTTTTCGCCGCGATCCAGGCCGCCAACGCGCGCGGCCTGCTGCTCGCCTACCATGACCGGTCCGACGGCGGCGCGATCGTGACGTTGATCGAGATGGCGTTCGCGGCGCGCTGTGGCCTCGACATCGAACTCAATGGCTGGGGCGAGAACACGCTTTCGGCGTTGTTCGCGGAGGAACTCGGTGCAGTCGTGCAGATTCGCGCGGAGGATCGCGCCGCGTTCACGGCGCTGCTGACCGAACATGGCCTGGACAATGTCGCGCACTTTGCCGGCAATCCGCGCAATCGCAAGCGCGTCAAGCTCTGGCTCGGCGGCGAAGCGGTTGCGCGCTGGCCGTGGGAAGACCTGATGGCGGCATGGTCGGAAACCAGCAACGCGATGCAGTCGCGGCGCGACAATCCGGAAAGCGCGCGCGCCGAACACGAATGGCGCTGCACCGATGACGATCCCGGCATTTCGCCGAAGCTCTCGTTCGATCCGGTCAAGGATGTCGCCGCGCCGTACATCGCCAGAGGGCTGCGGCCGAAGGTCGCGATCCTGCGCGACCAGGGCGTCAACGGCCAGGTCGAGATGGCCGCGGCGTTCACGCGCGCCGGCTTCGACGCGTTCGACGTGCACATGACCGACCTGCAGACGGGCAGGATCACGCTCGACGACTTCGCCGGGCTCGCCGCGTGCGGCGGATTCTCCTATGGCGACGTGCTCGGCGCCGGCCGCGGCTGGGCCACGTCGATCCTGTACAACCCGAAGCTGCGGTTGCAATTTGCCGAATTTTTCGCAAATTCCACAAAGTTCGCGCTCGGCGCCTGCAATGGCTGCCAGATGCTCGCGGCGCTCAAGGAAATCATCCCGGGCGCCGAGTTCTGGCCGACTTTCGAGCGCAATACGTCCGAGCAGTACGAGGCGCGGCTGGCGACGCTCGAAGTACTCGAGTCGCCGTCGATCTTCCTCAAGGGCATGGCCGGCTCGCGCATCCCGGTCGCTGTTGCGCACGGCGAAGGCCGCGCCCAGTTCGCGCAATCTTCGGACATCAAGCGCGCCGGCGCGTGCCTGCGATTCGTCGACAATGACGGGAAAGCGACCGAAACCTATCCGCTGAATCCGAATGGTTCGCCGAAGGGCATTACCGGCCTGACCGCCGCCGGCGGCCGCGTCACCGCGCTGATGCCGCATCCGGAGCGCGTGTTCCGCAGCGTGCAGCTGTCGTGGGCACCGCGCGAGTGGGGCGAGGATTCGCCCTGGATGCGCATGTTTCGCAATGCGCGTGCGTGGGTCGCATGACCGCTGCGTACAACGCCGCAGCGTGCGGCATGTCCTCTTGGGCGCCGCGCGAGTGGGGCGAGGATTCGCCCTGGATGCGCATGTTCAGGAATGCCCGCATCTGGGCCGGTTGATGGCGTTCAGTCCGCTGAGACGCTTTCTGCTCGCCGCATTGCTGTGGCTGCCGTTCGCGTTTTTCGTCTGGTTCTTCTTCGCGGGGCCGCTGGTCTGGCCGGTAATCGCCCTGGTCAGGTTCGTTCTGCTGACGGCCTGGCCGCAGCTGTTCACGGCTGTGAGCCAGGGCGCGGACCTGCTCGATGTTCAGGGCCGCGTGCTCGAACATCTGCCGTATCTGATGCAGTTGTCCACCACGGTCATGGTCGACGTCGCCGAGCCTGGTGCCGCGCCGCGCTTCGGAATGATCGAACCAACGGTCAATCCGATGGTCTATGGCTACGCTCTGCCGTTGTTCGCCGGGCTCGTGCTCGCCACGCCGGTTTCCGCGCGGCGGCGCCTGGCGCAACTCGCGCTTGGCATTCCGATCATCTGGATCGCGCAGGCGTTCGGCGTGGTCAGCGAAAGCCTCAAGACCGTCGTCATCGATGCCGGGCCGCTCGGCGCGGAGGCTGCGACGCAGGCCGGCCTGTCGATCAATCTGATTGCGCTATGCTACCAATTCGGTTACCTGATCCTGCCGTCGCTGGTGCCGGCGGTACTGTGGATCGTCTGCAATCGCACTTTCATCGAATTGTTGATAAGGCGCGACAACGCGGAACCTGTGGCAGCACGCCGGGTCGAAGCGCCACCTGATGGGGACGGATGAAGATGTCTGCGGTTGAACCATTGCCCACACCCGCGCAGGATGAATCGCTCGACGAGCGAATCTGCGAGTATCTCGTCGCGCGCGGCCGGCTGAAGGAAGCCGACCTGGCGCGCGCGCGGCGCCTGCACGAAGAGGACGGCGAGGGCAACCTCGTGCCGCTGCTCACGCGGCTGGGCCTGGTGTCCGAGCGCGAGATGGCCGATGCGCTGGCCGAAGTGCTCGGACTGCCGCTGCTGAGCGCGAAGGAATTTCCCGAAGCGCCGCCGGCCAACGTGCAGATGTCGGTGCGCTTCCTGAAGCAATATCACATCGTCCCGATCGCCG
>Ga0157375_10002667_pt1 | contig 15466 bp, 16 predicted proteins | sample M35metaG_FD_115311 | JGI IMG/M metagenome (GOLD analysis project Ga0157375, IMG submission 115311) | Miscanthus rhizosphere microbial communities from Kellogg Biological Station, Michigan, USA - M3-5 metaG | ecosystem: Host-associated > Plants > Roots > Rhizosphere > Soil | place: USA: Michigan...
CGTCGGCGTCAATAGTAGTGATGGGGCGGCGGCGCATGGTGATACTGCGGCGGATGGCGGCGCTCCCACTCGCTGCGTGCCCAGTAGCGGTGGCCGTCCCAGTAGCGGTCGCCATGCCAGCCGCGTGCGACGGTGTGCACGTATCCCGGGCGGTGGTCATCGGCGGACGCAATGTTCATCATGCCCATGCCGAGCGCGGCGGCAAGCGATGCGAGCAGCAAACCTTTCTTCGTCTTGTTCATGGTGTTTTCTCCAGTCGGTTGTTTGAAGCGTGCTCAATAGCGGTAGTAGTCGCGATGATGGTGATACCCATCACCAGCGGGCACGACGATACAGCCGGACAGCGCGCTGCCGAGCAACACGCTGAGCGCTGCGAGGATCGCTAGTTTTTTCATTGGTTTCTCCGTGTGAATCCGTGAAGCCAATTTAGCGATTCGCAAAATGACAAGCCGTGTGCGTTTGTAAGTAATCGTGTGGTTTGAAATGATTGCCGGCGGGTGCAATGCGTGTCGTCGAGACGCACGATTGCGCGCGTGATGCGGCGCGCGCGAGCATGCGAATTGCGCGGAAACCATTGATTCGCTTGCGTTTGGCCGCGTGGCCGCGCGCGGCGTGCCGCCGCGCGCGGCGTCTCGCTGCGTGCGCAAGTCGTAGCGCGCGATGCACGCGGTCGCGCCTCGCGCGATACGACTTGCGCGGCGCGGATACAAATCGGTAATGAGCGCGCCGTTCATCAACGCATTCACAAGCGGCGCTTGTCAGTCTCGCAAGCTGTGGGGATCTAATCGCGGGGCGCGCAAGCGGCTAGCATCGCGGCATCTGACAGCTTTAGCGAACTCATGCCGTGCAACTGAAGAAATTCATTCCGCCGATTACCGTCGTCCTCATCTGGACCGGCAACAACATCGTCACCAAATTGTCCGCAGGCGCCGTCGATCCCGGCAGCATGTCGTTCCTGCGCTGGCTGCTCGCATGGATCGTGATCGCGCCTTTCGTGCTGCCGTCCGCGTGGCGGCAGCGCCGCGAGATCGCGCCGCATCTGCCGAAGCTCGCCATCCTCGGTCTCCTCGGTCTTGCCATGTATCAGGGGCTTGGCTACTACGCGGCGAAGACGATGTCGGCGACGAACATCGGCCTGTTCATTTCGTTCATTCCGCTCTTCACGCTCGGGCTGAGCGTCGTCGCGCTGCGCGCGCGGCCGACTGTGACGTCGATGATCGGCGCCCTGGTCTCGCTGTGCGGCGTGATCTGGCTGCTGAGCCGGGGTGATCCGGTGTCGCTGCGCAGCCACGGGATCGGCATCGGAGAAGGGATGATGCTCGTCGCGAGCCTTGCCTACGCGCTCTACAACGTGCTCCTGCGCAAATGGCCGGTGCCGCTCACGAACTGGACATCGCTCTTCATGCAGGTGACTTTCGCCGTGCTCCTGCTGCTTCCGCTCAAGCTGCTGTCGCAGCCTGTCGCGCTGACGCCGGGCGGGCTGATGATGATTGCCTACGCGGGCATCGGGGCGTCGGTGATCGTGCCGTTCATGTGGCTCGCGGGCACAGCGGCGATCGGCCCGGCGGGCATGACGAGCTTCACGAACCTCGTGCCGGTGACGACGGCGCTCGCTTCGGTGGTGTTTCTCGGCGAGGAGCTTCATGGCTACCATTTCGTCGGCGGGGGGCTTGCGCTGATGGGCGTCATCCTCACGCAACTGCGGCCGGGACGCGTCGAGCCGCAGCGTCCTCGAAGGGTGGAAAGCCGGGCCGTCGACGTTGTGCTGCAAACACCGACGCAGCGGCGCGGAGAAAGCCGCGTTCCCGACAGGAACGCGAGCGAGCCGGCAGAAAAGAACTCAAACGAACAGGCAGAAAAAGTCGGTTGAGGCGAATGATGGGCTGCCCTATCGTCGATGCGTGAACCGTGATCCAGCCATCAACCATGTTCGACCGGTCGAATTGCCGGGTCGAAGCCCAATCCGATGAACCCCGCAGGCCTGGGGCGCATGTTTCCCGAACTGCTGCCAAGGCTGTGGGAGCATGCATTGCGCCTTTCCCGCGACCCGCGCGACGCCGAGGAACTCGTGCAGCAGGCCTGTGCGCGCGCGCTGGAAACTGCACACGAGCTCATGGCCGACACGTCGCCGCTCAACTGGATGCTTTCGCTCGTGCACTCGATGTGGATCAGCGACCCGCGCGCTCGGGACACACGCGGCGCAATCGCCATGAAGCCGTGTGAGCGTGCGGCCGCAGCGGACCCGGCCGCCATGCTGGAGCGGGTCGTGACGGCCGTCGACGAGTTGCCTGACGGCGAGCGCGCCGTCGTGCTGCTGGTCGATGCCGAAAAGCGCGATCATCACGAGGCGGCGAAGATTCTCGACGTGCCGGTGGCGACGGTCAGGAGCCGCCTGTGGCATGCCCGGCAAACCGTGGAAAGACGATGCTCCGGCCGCGAGCACGAAGACGCGCCAGCCGGCTGATCGCGCCGACCACGCGAGTCAGCCGGCGTTGCAGACGCCGGGCCCTTGCGCTAAACTACGATTAAACGAGTCGGAGTGAACATGTCGCATATCAGCACGGGCGTCGAGTATGCGCTGCATTGCATGCTGTATCTGGCGGAGCGCCATCAGGGCGTGCGCGAGGCGAGCGTGCGGGATCTGGCAGATCTGCAGGGCGTGCCGGTGGAGTACGTCGCCAAGCTCTTTACCAAGCTGCACAAGGCTGGCCTCGTCGTTGCCACGGAGGGCGCGCGCGGCGGCTTCGCGCTCGCGCGTCCGGCGGAGCAGATCAGCGCGCTCGATGTCGTCGATGCGATCGACGGCGCGAAACCCCTCTTCGAATGCCGCGAAATTCGCGCGCGCTGCGCCGTCTTCGACGACGAGCCGCCTCCCTGGGCCACGAGCGGCGTCTGTGCGATTCACGCGGTCATGAAGAACGCGGAAAAGCGCATGCGCGAAGCGCTCGCGGGCGACAACCTGGCCGACCTTGCGGAACGGGTCACATCGAAGGCGCCGCGCACGTTCGGGCCGCAGGTGGTGAAATGGCTCGAAGACCGGTCGGCGGGACGCCGCGCGCCGCGGCAATGATGTCCGCCCGCTGGCGCCGTGTACGGAAACACGCGGGCAAGCGTCAGCGAACGATCTTCGGCTTCACGTCGGGCGTGAGCGCGACGCCCACCACGCGGCCGTCGCGCACGCCGCACCTGCTGTCCACGCGGGTCCATTGCGGCTTGCCGCGCGCCTTCGCGAAGGCGCGCATGATGACGATCGTATCGACCGGAATCGGATTGCCGACGCTGAAAACCGGCGAGTCGCTCTCGATCTTCGCGCTCAGCACGCGGCGATCCGGCACGATGAACGTGTCGTACTTCGGCGTGAACTCGACCCAGTGGTCGAATGCGGCCACGCATCGCACGACGGCGCTCGGCACGTGCATGCGGGTGAGATAGTCGTAGTCCTTCGACAGTTCGGGCGTTTCCTGTGCGTGTACCGCCTGGTACACGCAGAAGGGCAGCAACAACGCGAGGAGCGGAAAGAGGGCTTTCATGCGATTGAGCGAAGCGAGGGGATTCGAAACAGCGTGATCCGACGAGGGCCGAGTATACCGTGTGATGAATTCACGCGACAGCGACGTGCGCCGAAAAGTGCCTGTTTTCAGGCCCTTTTGTCTGGATTGAGCCATGATCGCCTGCGCGATGTATGCTTTCATTCTCATGACAGCATGGAGAGCGGCGATGAGATCGGTGCGATGGGCGTCGGAGGACGGCAGCGGGCTCGAGCATCTCGAGTTCGATGCGCAGCCTGAGGGCTTCGTGGTGGAGAGCGTGCTTGCGGGCGACCGCTTCGAGGGCGAGTACGGCCTGATCTACCGCGTCGAGTGCGATGCGCAATGGCGGGTCACGCGCGTCGTGATGAAGCTCGCGGGCGGCGGCACGCTCGAACTGCTCGGCGACACGAACGGCAACTGGACGGATGGAAGCGGCGCGCCGCGCGACGACCTGAAGGGCTGCATCGATATCGACATCTCCGCGACACCGTTCACCAACACGCTGCCCATTCGCCGCCTCGGGCTGAACAAGGACGAGCGCCGCGTGATCCGCGTCGTGTACATCGCGGTGCCCGCGATGACGGTCGAGGCCGTCGAGCAGGCCTACACGTGCCTCGAGCCAGACCGGCTGTACCGCTACGAAGGCATCTTCAGGCAGTTCACGGCCGAGCTTCCCGTCGACGAAGACGGCCTCGTCATCGACTATCCCACGCTCTTTCGCCGCGTGACGAACTAGCGCCGCCCGGCCGCCGCGTCACGGCGCGTCCTTACCCTTGAGCGACAGCCGCGGCGACAGCGACCATAATACGGCTCATCACAACCCGAACCGCATCACTCCAATGACCGACCTCACGCAAATCCAGTCCGCGCCCCGCCTGACGAGCCTTTCGCACGGCGGCGGCTGTGGCTGCAAGATCGCGCCGGGCGTCCTCGCGGACCTGCTCAGGCGCACGGTGCCGATGCCCGCGTTTCCCGACCTGCTGGTCGGCAACGACACCGCCGACGACGCCGCCGTCTACCGGATCAACGACGAGCAGGCGATCGTCGCCACGACGGACTTCTTCATGCCGATCGTCGACGACCCGTTCGATTTCGGCCGCATCGCCGCGACCAACGCGCTCTCCGATGTGTACGCGATGGGCGGCAAGCCGATCCTCGCGCTTGCGCTCGTCGGCATGCCGATCAACGTGTTGCCGCACGAGGTGATCGCGGCCATCCTGAAGGGCGGCGAGTCGGTCTGCGCGGACGCGGGCATCCCCGTCGCGGGTGGCCATTCGATCGATTCGGTCGAGCCGATCTACGGCCTCGCGGCGCTGGGACTCGTGCACCCCGGCCGCGTGAAGCGCAACGCCTCGGCGCGTGCGGGTGACGTGCTCGTGCTCGGCAAGCCGCTCGGTGTCGGCGTGCTCTCGGCGGCGCTGAAGAAGGAACAGCTCGACGCCGAAGGCTACGCCGCGATGATCGCCGCGACGACCAAGCTCAACCGCCCGGGCACCGCGCTCGCGCAACTCGACGGCGTGCATGCACTGACCGACGTGACCGGCTTCGGCCTGCTCGGCCATACGCTCGAACTGAGCCGCGGCGCGAAGCTCACCGCGCGCATCCGCCATGCGGACCTGCCGTGGCTGCCGAACGTCGAGGCGTTTGCGAAGGCGGGCGTGTTCACCGGTGCGTCGGGCCGCAACTGGAGTGCGTACGGCGCCGACGTCACTCTCGGCTCCTCGCTCGATGATGTGGCACGCGTTCTGCTGACCGATCCGCAGACCTCGGGCGGCCTTCTCGTGTCGTGCGCGCCGGAGTCGGTAGACGAGGTGCTCGCGATTTTCCGTGCCGACGGCTTCAATGAAGCGGCCGTGATCGGCGAAATGGTGGATGGAGCGAGCCGTGTCGAAGTGATCTGAGCGGCTCGAACACCCGGGAGCACCATGAACGAAGAATCGCCGAAGGCCGTCTTTTACGCGCTCGCCGCCAACTTCGGCATCGCCGTGTGCAAGTACGGCGCCGCCGCGTTCACGGGTTCGGGCTCGATGTTCGCCGAGGCGATTCATTCCACCGCCGACTGCGGGAACCAGCTGCTCCTGCTCTTCGGACTGAAGCGCGCGCAAAGGCCCGCCAACGCGCTCCATCCGCTCGGCTCGGGCCGCGAGATCTACTTCTATTCACTGGTCGTCGCGTTGCTGCTGTTCTTCGTCGGCGGCGCGTTTTCCGTCTATGAGGGCCTGCACCGCATGGTGCATCACGAGCCGCTCACCAGTCCGCTCGTCGCGCTCGTGATCCTGGGGGTGTCGGTGGTGCTCGAGGCATTTTCGCTCGCGGGTGCGCTGCGCGAGATCCGCAAGAGCGCGCCGAACAAGACGCTGTGGCGCTGGTTCCGCGAGACACGCGAATCGGAGCTGCTCGTTGTCGCCGGCGAAGACGTCGCGGCGCTCGCCGGTCTTGCAATCGCGTTCTGCGCCGTCCTCATGACGATGATCACGGGCAATCCGGTCTACGATGCCGCGGGGTCGATCGGCGTCGGCGTGCTGCTGATGGTGGTGGCGTATGTCGTCGCGCGCGAGGTGAAGTCGATGATCGTCGGCGAATCCGCGAGCCCGGAAGTGCGCAAGGCGATCGACGCGCATCTGCGCGCGCGCCCCGAAATTCTCGGCATCATCAGCCTGATCACGTTGCAATGGGGCAGGCACGTCGTGGTCGCCGTGCAGGCGGAAATGATCGACTACGCGAGCGGGCGCGCGATGATCGATGCGATCAACGTGATCGAGGAAGACCTGCAAACCGTCTTCCCGGAAGTGCGCTGGGTGTTCTTCGAGCCTGACATCGCACGCGACCGCGCTCAGCCGGCGAACATGCTATAGAGGCGGGCTGGCGCGCGAAGTGCTACGCACACGGCGCAATGGACGCACTTGAAGCACGTGAAGCACCTGAAGCGCAAGGTCGCGAAACGCTCCGGACGTGGGCCATCGCCTGATCCGGCATGCATGATCCGCACGTTTCATCATCGCGGATAGGGCGTTGTTATTCTGTGCGAACCTGGCGGTCGGCAGCATTCGTTCCGGCTTCGCCAGGCGGTTGCGCGGTACCTTTGGTCGCAACCTGCGCCGCACGAAACGCGCCGCTTCGCATCATGTTCCTGAATCCCTGAAGAGACACTCCGGCTTATGCGCAAATTCCTCATCGTCGGCTTTCTTCTCGTTATGTGCGGCGTGTTGTGCGCACGCGCGAACGCCGCTCCCGACAACGCGAACACGCCCAATCCCGCGCCGGTCTCGCTCACGCCGCAGCAGGCCCACGATGCGCTCACGGTCTTGAGCGACCCCGTGCGCCGCTCGCAGGTGGAGAACACGCTGCGCGCCGTGGCCGCTGCGGGCGCGCTCGCAGCGCCGCCTCAGGCCGCGTCGGCGAGTGCCGCATCCGGCAGTGCGTCGGCGGTGCCGGCGAACGCCGCCTCGAGCGTGCTCGCGAAGTCGCTGACGAACAACGGACTCGCCTCGCTGCTAACGCGTCAGGCCGGGCACTGGTTCGTGCAGATCGGCACGGGGCTGCGCCATTCGGTGTCCGCGCTGCTCGACTTCGGCTCGGTCGCGCGCTGGTGGCGCGAGCGCACTGCAACCGACGACGGCCGCGATCTCGTCATGCATGTTGCATGGACGGTGCTGCTTTCGCTCGTTCCGTCACTGCTTTTCGAATTCACGGTCGCGCGCATGATGCGGCGCCCGCGCGCGAAGATCGCGGCGCGCGGTGTCGTCAATGTCGACGATACGAAGCCCGAGCTCGCGCAGGAAGAACGCGCCGCCATGCGCGCGCAGGCGACGGCGGAGCGCATCGGCGATGAGACGGCGCTGCACGTCGCGGAGAAAAAGACCGATACGGTGCGCGGGCGGCGCCATGCCGCGCGTCACTGGACGCTGCTCCAGCGCCTGCCGAGCGCGCTCCTCTACGCGTTCTTCTCGATCGTGCCGCTCCTTGCGTTCATGGCCGCGGCGGCGCTCCTGATATCGATATTCATCGACGAGGGCACGGCCGACGCGCGCGTCGCGGGCGCGCTGATCGACGTCTATCTCGTGTGCCGCGTGATCCAGATCCTGAGCGGCTTTTTCGTCGCGCCCGATGCACCGGGGCTGCGCCTGATCCAGATGCGCGACGAATCCGCGTCGTTCACGCACGACTGGGTCGTGCGCATCGTCTGCGTGGCGGGCGCGGGCGTGGCGCTCGCGAACGCCATGGAGCCGCTCGGCCTCTCCGACGACGCGCACATCGCGATCCTGAAGGCCGTATCGCTCGTCGTGCACGTGATGATCGCCTTCGTGATCTTCCAGTGCCGCAAGCCCGTTGCCGCCCGCATCCGCGAACGCGCGCAGTTCCATCGTTCGTTCGCGCTCGTCGGCAACTGGCTCGCCGATATCTGGGCCGGTATCGCGATCTTCTTCGTGCTCGCACTCTGGTTCGTCTGGGCGCTCGACGTGCAGCACGGCTACCAGACACTGTTCCATCTCGGCGGCGTGTCGGTCATCGTGCTGGTGGCGGCGCGCGTCGTGGCGATCGTCGCGTTCGGCGCGCTCGGGCGCATCTTCCACAGCGAAGCCGGCGCAGACGATTCGGAGCAGTCGATCGCCTATCGCCATGCGTACGGCTACTACCCGTTCATGCGGGGCGTCGTGCAGACGGTGATCGCGGCCGCGACCGTCATCGCGCTCTTTCAGGTGTGGGGCCTGCCCGTGCTGCAGTTCTTCACTTCGGGCGGCGTCGGCAACCGGCTCGCATCGGCGCTCGTCACGATTGTCGTGGCTGCGCTGTTCGCAGTGCTCGTCTGGGAAGCGGCGAACGTGATGGTCGAGCGGCGGCTCGCGCAGTGGACGGAAAGCGGCGACCGCCTGCGCGCCGCCCGCCTGCGCACGCTGCTGCCGATGATGCGCTCCGCGCTCTTCATCGTGATCGCGATGGTCGTCGTGCTCACGGGCTTAAGCGAGATCGGCGTGAACACGGGGCCGCTGCTCGCGAGCGCGAGCATCTTCGGCGTCGCGCTCGGCTTCGGTTCGCAGAAGCTCGTGCAGGACCTGATCACCGGGATCTTCCTGCTGATGGAAAACGCGATGCAGGTCGGCGACTGGGTCACGCTCGCGGGCGTGTCGGGCACGGTCGAGTACCTGTCGATCCGCACGGTGCGCCTGCGCGGCGGCGACGGGTCGCTCTACACGGTGCCGTTCAGCTCGGTGTCCACGGTGAACAACACGAACCGGGGCATCGGCAACGCGGCGGTGCGCGTCTCCATCGCGATGGGCGAGGACGTCGACCTGGCGATCTCGACGCTCAAGGAGATCGGCACGGCGTTGCGGGAAGACGACGCGTTCAAGGATGGAATCCTGTCGGATTTCAGCTTCTGGGGCGTCGATGCGGTGGACGGTTCGACGGTCACGCTCGCAGGCCAGATTCAGTGCCGCGACAGCGCGCGCTGGCCGGTGCAGCGCGAGTTCAACCGGCGCATCCTCAACGAGTTCACCGCGCGCGGCATCGAGATCGCGAACCCGCAGCGCAACTTCGTGATCGTGAACGGCGGCGAGCCGCCTTTGGCCGCCGGTATCGACGAAGCCACGGCCGACCAGCGTGCCGAGCCCTCGAAGGCAGCGCAGCATCCGACGCCCGAAGCCGCCGCCGATCAGCGCGGCGAGCGCACGAGTACCGGCGAGCCTTCGAATGCGCCGCCGCTGCGCTCGAATCCGAGCCGCTCGTAGAACGCTTCGAGCGCGCCGGGGCCGGGTGCGTCGCGGTCGCGCGCGGGCGCATGCGTGCCATCGCTTTTGGGTCCGAGCGGGCGCGGCACGAGCGTGAGCATCACGCGATGCCGGTCCGCAAGCGCCACGAGCCTTTCCATCGCGGCGCGCGCATGGCCGCGATGATGCTCGCCCTCGGACCAGAGCGCTTCGAGCGCGACCGCGCGATCGCCCGTTTCCTCGAGCCACATCTCCACCTGCTGCTCCTCCTCGACGTGCGTGCGGCGAAACGCTTCGATCATCGCGGCGGCAGCGGTGGCGGCGGGCTCGGGGCGCATGGACATGAATGCTCCAATGGAAAGCATTCACTATACGCGCGGTGCGTGCGGCTGCCGTCGTGTCGCTTCTATAATCAGGCACCGCGCGCCGCGTGCGCGCGCCGGTCAACTGCACAACTACAACGGTAGCGTCGAGATGAAGAGAGTCGTGAAGTCGTTCAGGCGAGCGCTTTCGTGCGTGGGCGCAACGGGGCTCGCAGCGGCCGCCTTGTGCATGGCAGTACCCGCACCCGCGCGTGCGCAGGGCGAGGCGGCGAGGCCCGTCAAGGTGATGATCGTGTCGATGTTCGCGCCCGAGGCGAAGGTCTGGCTCGACAGGCTGGGACCGTGGCAGTCCGTTCCGGTGCCTGGCCTCTCGCCGGACTATCCCGACGTGAAGTGCAACAGCCACGACGTCTGCGTGATGACGACCGGCATGGGGCACTCGAACGCGGCCGCATCGCTGATGGCGCTGACCTTCTCCGACAGGCTGGACCTGCGCCGCAGCTACTTCCTCGTCGCGGGCATCGCGGGCATCGACCCGCTGCGCGGCACGGTCGGCTCGGCGGCGTGGGCGAAGTATCTCGTCGATTTCGGCATCCAGTGGGAACTCGATGCGCGCGAGAAGCCCGCGTCGTGGCCGAGCGGCTTTCTCGGCATCAACACGAAGCATCCCGGGCAAAAGCCGCCGCTCGACTACAAGACCGAAGTCGCGCAACTGAATTCCGATCTCGCGGATGCCGCGTACGGGCTCTCGCGCAACGTCGAGCTTGCCGACAGCAAGGAGGCGCAGGCCGCGCGCGCGAAGTTCTCGTATGCGCCGGCCAACAAGCCGCCGAAGGTGATCCAGTGCGACACGCTCGCGGGCGACACGTGGTGGTCCGGCAAGTACATCGGCGAACGGGCGCGGGTCTGGACGCAGCAGATGACCGACGGCCACGGCGTGTACTGCACGACGCAGCAGGAAGACAACGCGACCTACGAAGCGCTCAAGCGCGCGGCGAGCACGCATCGCGTGGATCTCGCCCGCGTCGCGGTGCTGCGCACCGGCTCGGACTTCGATCGCCCCTACGAGGGGCAAACGGCCGAGGACAACCTCGTGAACTACGCGTCGCAGGGCGGCTTCGCGCCCGCGCTCGAGAACCTGTATCGCGCGGGCAATCCGCTCGTGCAGGAGATCGTCACGCACTGGAGCGACTGGCAGAACGGCGTGCCGCGCCGCTAGGCGGCACCGCAATGCGCTGCTTGCGCGTCCGTATATCCGCATTGGCGATTTCGAAAGGAAAATCGCTTCGTAGACCGCCGCGAACCCGCCTTCTATGATGTGCTTCACTTGAATCAGGAGAGGGCGATGACCTGTCTGCACACGCACTGTCGGCGCTCGGCCGATGCCTAGTACCGAGGCTCGCTAGCCTCCGCTTTCCTTCATCCCCGGTTGTCTTGCGCATCCCGCGTATGTCACGCATCCCGCTTGCGCTGCGTGCGGGATGCGCTCGCCCTTCAATCAGCCAATACGAGCCGATCATGACCATTGCCACCACCGCCTTGCGCGGCCTGTCCCGGCGCCTGCGCATCGCCGCCGTTTTCCTTGCCGCGGCCGCCACGCTGCCGTTTGCTTCGCCGTCGTTCGCCGACAGCGCGCCGCTGAAGATCGGCACCGCGACGAGCCCGCAGATCGATGCACTGAAGATCGCCGTGCGCGAAGCGAAGGAGCAGGGCCTCGACGTGAAGCTGATTGAATTCACCGACTGGAACACGCCCAACGCCGCGCTCGCGAACAAGGATATCGACGTCAACTATTTCCAGCACGTGCCGTTTCTCGAGAACGCGAAGAAGCAGGGCGGCTACGATTTCGTCGCCATTGCGCCGGGCACGATCATGAAGATCGGCCTCTATTCGAAGAAGGTGAAGCGCTTCGACGAGTTGAAGGACGGCGCGACCGTCGCGATCGCGAACGACCCGGTGAACGGCGGGCGCGGCCTGCTGTTGCTGCAGCGCGCGGGTCTCATCAACCTCAAGCCCGGCGCCGACTATCGCGCGACCACGCTCGACATCGTCGAGAACCCGAAGCATCTGAAGATCGTGCAGCTCGAAGCGTCGCAACTCGCGCGCTCGCTCGACGACGTCGATCTCGCGCAGGGCTATCCGAGCTTCATCAAGCTCGCGGGCACGGCGGACCCGAACAGCGCGCTGCTCTTCGACGGCGTCGAGAACAAGCTGTTCGCGATCCAGTGGGTCGTGAGGCCGGAGAGCGCCAACGATCCGCGCATCCGCAAGTTCATCACGATCTATCAGCACTCGCCAGCGGTGCGCGCGGCGCTCGACAAGGCATTCGGCACGCTCTACGCGGTCGCCTGGTAACTTCTTCGACGGAGGGATCACGTCATGTCGGATCTGATCATCGACGAAGCGCGCGTGGACGCGGCAAGCGCCGCGCCCGCGTACGGCGAAGCGAAGAGCGTGGTGTTCGAGCGCGTCGGCAAGGTGTTCGGCGGCGGGACCGCGGCGCTCGCGGACGTCGATCTCGCGGTGGCGCGCGGCGAAGTGTTCGGCATCATCGGGCGCAGCGGCGCGGGCAAGTCGACGCTCCTGCGGCTCGTGAACGGCCTTGAGAAGCCGTCGAGCGGCGCCGTGTGCGTGAACGGCGTATCGGTCGGCACGCTCGACGAACGCGCGCTCGTCGCGCTGCGGCGGCGCATCGGCATGGTGTTCCAGCATTTCAACCTGCTCTCCGCGAAGACGGTGCGCGAGAACATCGCGCTGCCGCTGAAGATTGCCGGGGCGCCGAAGCGCGCCATCGACGAGAAGGTCGATGCGCTGCTCGAACTCGTCGGCCTGACGGCGAAGCGCGACGCGTATCCACGGAGCCTCTCGGGCGGGCAGAAGCAGCGCGTGGGCATCGCGCGGGCGCTGGTTCACGACCCCGATCTCCTGCTCTGCGACGAAGCGACGTCCGCGCTCGATCCCGAGACCACGAAGCAGATTCTCGCGCTCCTCTCCGACATCAACCGGCGGCTCGGGCTGACCATCGTCCTCATCACGCACGAAATGGCCGTGATTCGCGAAGTCTGCGACTCGGTCGCGGTGATCGAGGCGGGACAGGTGGTCGAGACGGGGCCGGTGTGGCGCGTGTTCGGCGATCCGCAGCACGATGCGACGCAGGCGCTCCTGCGCACGCTCGTGCACGGCCTGCCCGCCGATCTGGCGGCCCGGCTCGACCGCGCGCCGCGTCACGGCGCCGACGTCCTGCTCGACGTGCGCTATACCGGTGAGTCGCGCCACGAGCCCGATCTCGGCTCGCTTGCTGTCGCGCTCGGCGCGCTCGGCGGCCGTGTGAACTTCGTGCATGGCGGCATCGACCGCATCCAGGGGCACGCGCAGGGGCGGCTCGTTGTGTCGGCGCAACTGCGCGCGAGCGGCGCCGATGCCGCCGGGCTGCGCGCGCACGTCGATGCGCTCGTGGCCGGCGCGCGCCGTCACGCGGACAAAGTGGAGGTGCTTGGCTATGTTTGAGATCTGGCTGCCTGAATTCGTCGCGGCGATTCGCGACACCGTCGTGATGGTCGGCGTGTCGGCGCTGATCGCGCTCGTCGCGGGCATTCCGCTCGCGCTCGTGCTGGTCACAACCACGCGCGGCGGCATTTTCGAGCGGCCCGCCGTGAATTCGGCGCTCGGCTCGCTCGTGAACGCCTTTCGCTCGACGCCGTTCATCATCCTGCTCGTCGCGCTCCTGCCGCTCACGCGGCTTCTCGTCGGCACGACGATCGGCGTGTGGGCCGCGATCGTGCCGCTTTCCATCGCCGCGATTCCGTTTTTCGCGCGCATTGCGGAAGTGAGCCTGCGCGAAGTGGACCGCGGGCTCATCGAGGCCGCGCAGGCGATGGGCGCCGAGCGCCGTCATATCATCTGGCATGTGCTGCTGCCGGAGGCGCTGCCGGGCATTCTCGGCGGCTTCACGATCACGGTGGTCGCGATGATCGGCTCGTCGGCGATGGCGGGCGCGGTCGGCGCGGGCGGGCTCGGCGACCTCGCGATCCGCTACGGTTACCAGCGCTTCGACACGACCGTGATGGTGACGGTCATCGTGTTGCTGATCGCGATCGTGAGCATCGTGCAGTGGGGCGGCGATCGCCTCGTGCGCAGAATCGTGCGGCGCACGGGATAATGGCGATGTATCGCACAGACTCTGGAGAGCGCATGAATGCCCCTCGCCGCAGTGACGGCCCCGGTTTGACCGACGTGATCGACGCATTGCGCGAAACCGCCGAACGGCGCGATCGCGAGGGCGGCCACGCGGCACGCGAAAAGCAGCTGATCGCCGACGCGGGGCTGCTCACCATTGCGGTGCCGCGCGCATACGGCGGCGAGGGCGCGCGCTGGGTCGACGTGTACGAGACGATCCGCGCGATCGCGCGCGTCGACAGCGCGCTCGCGCACCTGCTCGGCTTCACGTGCCTGCAGGTGGTCAGCGTGACCGTGTGGGGCAACGAGGCGCAGCGCGAGCGCTATCTGCGCGGCACGGTCGAGAACCGCTGGTGGTGGGGCAATGCGGTCAATCCGCTCGATACGCGGCTCATCGCGCACGCAACGCAGGGCGGCGGCTACCGGATCAGCGGACAGAAGGGCTTCTGTTCCGGCACCCGCGGCTCACAGATGATGACGCTTTCCGCGCACGACCCGGCAACGGGCAAACCGGTTTTCGCCGTCGTGCCGACGACCCGCGCCGGCATCACCGTCCACGACGACTGGAACCCGGTCGGCCAGCGGCAGACCGACAGCGGCAGCGTTTCATTCGACGACGTCGAGCTTCATCCCGACGAAGTGCTGCATCGCTCGGAAGCGCCGCCGTCGCCGCGGGCGACGCTGCGCACGCTCGTGTCGCAGCTCGTGCTGACCAACCTGTTCGTCGGCATCGCGGAAGGGGCGCTTCGCGAAGCGAGCGACTATGTCGCGAAACACGGCCGGCCGTGGATCCACTCGAACGTCGAGCGCGCCGCCGATGATCCCTACCAGCTTCATCGTTTCGCCGAGATGCGGTTGAAGACGCTCGCCGCAGAAGCGCTCGCCACGCGCGCCGCGCAGGCGCTCGACACCGCCTGGGAGCGCGGCGACGCGCTCACCGCCGACGAACGCGCGCGCGTGGCACTGGCGGTCGCCGAGGCGAAGGTGCTGGCTCACCGCGCGGCGCTCGACGTGAGCGAGGCGCTGTTCGACGCGTGCGGCGCGCGGGCGACGCATGCGGGTCTCGCGCTCGACCGCTTCTGGCGCAATGCGCGGGTGCATACGTTGCACGATCCGCTCGACTACAAACTGAGGGATATTGGCCGCTTCGCGATTGCCGGCACGTTGCCCGAGGCGAATCTCTACAGCTGAGGCGGCTGAATTCGCACATTCGGCTCTCCGGCCAGCCTCCTGAACGTTTCAAATCCTCAAGTCACGCCGGGTACTCAACCCGGCGATTCAATCCTGCGCGCATTTAATTCCGCGCTGTCAACCGAGTGGCGAATCACCCGTTTTTGTCGCTGTGATTCGCTTCTTTTTTGTCTTCCATACGGCCCGATTTAATCGTTTTCAGCCATAAAACATTAAGAGGGCCCGGTTATTTTTTCCTGTTACAAAGACCCGAAAAAGTTACCGATACGGGGTGTTGTTTTCCGTAAAAATATTATTGAGATGCCCTTGCTTTCCCGTCTGACGGTACTTACAATCCGTTTCACAATGTTGTTACAGGTTGTAACAGCTGTATCAGAAGTAAATGCATCGGGCGCTCAGATCGCCCGGTGAGGCGAAAAAAATATACCGGCAAAAAATGCCGGGCCAGGTTCGGGGAATTACTGGAAGCAGCAGCCATGAACGGTCGTGAAACGCTGGAATCGATTCGCGAAATCAACCTGTCGTACATCATGCTCGC
>Ga0157375_10002670_pt1 | contig 15447 bp, 10 predicted proteins | sample M35metaG_FD_115311 | JGI IMG/M metagenome (GOLD analysis project Ga0157375, IMG submission 115311) | Miscanthus rhizosphere microbial communities from Kellogg Biological Station, Michigan, USA - M3-5 metaG | ecosystem: Host-associated > Plants > Roots > Rhizosphere > Soil | place: USA: Michigan...
GCACCGTCCCCCAGCAGAGCGCGCAGAGCAGCGCCAGCCCGACCGCCGGAGCCAGCCACGACCAGCGGCGCCCACCGCAGAGCCCGATCGCCGCCTGCCCGATCGCCAGCGACGCTCCACACACCGCAAGCACGGCTGCATAGGTCCCGATCACAAGGCCCGCGAGCCTAGACTGCGGCGATGGCCTTTGTGCCCCCCGCCCGCCACCTGCTGCGCGCCAAGGACCTCGCCGACGCGCGTTACGCGGAGCCGCTCGGCGTCGACGAGCTGGCGGCGGCGGCGGGGCTCTCGCGGGCGCACTTCAGCCGCGAGTTCCGCCGCGCCTTCGGCGAGTCACCGCACGCCTACCTGCTGACCAGGCGGCTGGAGCGGGCGGCGGCGCTGCTGCGCGACACCGACAACCCGGTGGTCGAGATCTGCCTCGCCGTCGGCCTGCAGGGGGTCGGCTCGTTCACGACCAGCTTCAAGCGCGCCTACGGCCGAACGCCGACCGAGTACCGGGCGGAATTTCCGCCCGCCTCCAGCCAGGTCGTCGTGCCGGCCTGCATCGTGCGCGCCTACGGGCGCCCCCAACACCGCACGTTTCGAGAAGACAAGCCGCCGGCCCGTACCTAGCATCGCCCCGGAGACGATCCAACGACAGGAGGAACGATGAAGATCGCAAACGCGCAGCTGTGGGTGCACGATCAGGACGAGGCCCTCGCCTTCTACACCGAGAAGCTCGGGATGGAGGTCCGCAACGACGTCACCCTCGCCGAGATGGGCGACTTCCGCTGGCTCACCGTGAGCCCGCCCGGACAGGAGGACGTGGCGATCGTGCTGATGGCGATTCCCGGCCCGCCGGTGATGGAGCCCGAGACCGCCGAGCAGCTGCAGACGGTCCTCGCCAAGGGGTTCGCCGGCACGGTGTTTCTCACCACCGACGACTGCCAGGCGTCCTACGAAGAGCTGCGCGCCCGCGGCGTCGAGTTCAGCGAGACGCCGGAAGAGCGCCCCTACGGCATCGACTCCGGCTTCCGCGACCCCTCGGGCAACAGCATCCGCCTGACCGAGGTGAAGCTGCCGGCGACCGCCTAGCGGCCGCGGCCTGGGTGAAGATGGGCGTTACTGGGCTCGAACCAGTGACCTCCAGCTTGTCGAGCTGGCGCTCTCCCAACTGAGCTAAACGCCCGGGAGGCGTGAATCTAGCAGCGGCAAACCGGAGCCGGTCGGCGGGCGCGCGTGGGCTAAAGGTCCGCGCGGTGCCCGCCGATGCAAGCGGTGCAACTTTTCGATCCTTTCGGTGTTTATAAGTGCGTCGCCCAAGCAGCGGCGGCTAGAACTTCCAAGCTCGAGGACCGACGAGCCAGCGAAATCGGATTTCTCTGGTGGTACGTCCTTCGGAAACAAAGGGCCCCTTTATGGGGCCCTTTTCCGTTCCCCGCCTTTTCAGACGTGGTCGTTGGGCAGATGCCAGTGCCGCGGCGAGATCAGCTCGTCGATCTCGCCCGGGCCCCAGGAGCCGGGCTCGTAGACGACGACCGGGTCGGGGCTCTCGAGGACCGGCTCCGAGATCTCCCAGAGCCGCTCGATCGCGTCGGAGCTGGTGAAGAGAGTGCGGTCGCCGACCATCACGTCGTGGATCAACCGCTCGTAGGCGTCGAGGGCGCCGGCGGCGCCCTCGAAGGAGTCGGAGTAGTTGAAGCGCATGTGCGCCTCCCCCAGCTCCATCGTCGGGCCCGGGACCTTGGCGAAGAAGGAGGCCGTGATGCTGCCGGGGTCGCCGAGCTCGAAGGTGAGGTGGTCGTAGTCGAAGGACTCGGAGATCTGCTCGCAGTCGCGCGGGAACATCCGCCGCGGCGGCTGCGCGAAGGCGATCGTCAGCAGGTGCCTGCTCTCGGCCAGGCGCTTGCCGGAGCGCAGGTAGAACGGCACCCCCTCCCAGCGCCAGTTGTCGACGAAGGCCCTGACCGCGACCAGGGTCTCGGTGTCGGAGTCGGCGGCGACGCCCTCCTCCTCGCGGTAGCCGTCGTACTGGCCGCGGATCACGTCCTCGGGGCGCAGCGGCAGCATCGAGTCGAAGACCTTCTCGCGCTCGAGCCCGAGCGGCTTCGGCTGCAGCGAGGTCGGCGGCTCCATCGCGACGAAGCCGAGCACCTGGAAGAGGTGGGTGACGACCATGTCGCGGAAGGCGCCGGTCTGCTCGTAGAAGCTGCCCCGCATCTCGATCGAGAGCGTCTCCGGGATGTCGATCTGCACGTGGTCGATGTGGTTGCGGTTCCAGACCGGCTCGAACATGCCGTTGGCGAAGCGCAGGGCGAGCAGGTTCTGCACCGCTTCGCGCCCGAGGTAGTGGTCGATTCGGTAGATGCAGCGCTCGTCGAAGACCGAGTGCAGGAGCGCGTTCAGCGCCCGGGCGGAATCGAGGTCGGTGCCGAACGGCTTCTCGGTGATCACCTTGGCGCCATGCCCCAGGCCCGCCTCGCCCAGCGCTTCGACGGTGCCCGTGGCGGCCCGCGGCGGCAGCGAGAGGTAGTAGAGGACGCCGGCCTCTCCCCCGAGCTCCTCGCGGGCGCTGGCGACCGCCTGGGCGAGATCGCCGAAGTCGTCGCCGACGCCGACGAACCGCAGCGCCTCGGAGAACGGGTCCCAGGTTCCGGGCGACATATCCTCGCGCCCGGACGCCTCGATCGCCGCCCGCGCGAGCTGGCGGAACTCCTCGACCTCGACCGGGTGGCGGGAGACCCCGATGATGCGGAAGCGCTTCGGCATCAGGCCGACCTGGGCGAGGTGGAACATCCCCGGCAGCAGCTTGCGCTTGGCCAGGTCGCCGGTCGCGCCGAAGAGGACGATCACCTGGTTCTCGGGGATCTGGCCGCCGCCGCTGCTGCTCGCGGGCGGTGCGGGTGCGGTGGCGACGCTCACGCCTCCAGGCTGACAGATGCGGCTGCTGGTCAGGGACGAGATGGCCGCCTATCGTTGTCTCCGCGATGGCCGGCGCGGAGACCAGAAGCGGTGTGAGCTACGACGCGGAAGCGCTCGACCGCGTCGAGCGCCTGTTCTGGCGCGGGATCTGGGAGTCGGCCGGCCCCGAGCTGGGTGCCGAGCGCGGCCTCGAGGCGCGCGACTTCGGGCCCCTGCAAGCGACCTTGGCGGCGGCGCTGCCGGCGGTCCCGATGATGAACCTGGTGCTCGGCGCAACCGAACCCGGAGCGGTCGAGGGCGGGCACCTGGCGGCCGCCGTCGAGTGGGCGGCGGCGCACGGGGTCGAGCCGTGCGTCCCGGTCACCCCCGGCCTGGCGGCGAGCGACGCGGCCACCGCCTGGCTGGAGGAGAACGGCTTCGAACACGGCCGCGGCTGGATGAAGTTCGTCCGCGACGCGCACCCGCCGCGCTCCGCCGCGCCGGCGGTCGAGGTCGTCCGCCTCGACGGCGACGGCGACGAGCCCTTCGGCGCGATCGCCGCCGCCGGCTTCGGCCTGCCCGCCTGGGCGGGCGCCCTCTTCGCCGGCCTGCCCGGCCGCGAGGGCTGGCACTGCTATGTGGCCCGACTCGACGGCGATGCCCAGGCCTGCGCCGCCATGCGTGTCCACGGCGGGATCGCCGAGTTCGGGATCGGCGCCACGCTCGAGCCGGCCCGCGGCCGTGGCTGCCAGTCCGCGCTCCTGCACCGCCGCATCCTCGACGCGGCCGCGGCCGGCTGCCACACCCTCTTCGTCGAGACCGGGGAGCGGGTTCCCGGGCGTCCCTCCGCCAGCTACCGCAACATCCTCCGGGCCGGCTTCGAGGAGGCCTACCTGCGGCCGAACTGGCGGCGCTCCGGGGCGACTGCCTCCCCTTGAGCCCGGCGGCCTCGGTCTGCCGGCCAGCGGCGCGCGCCTAGAACGGCGCCAGCAGCGCGCCCTTGAATTCGGTCAGGCGGGTGAAGTTGCCCGACCCTTCGAAGCCGCTGTAGCCGCCGGCGAAGGTGGAGTCGGCGCCGGAGAGCAGCTGGGCGTATTCGCCCCCGCTGGCGACCCAGGCCGAGATCGTGCCGGCCTTCTCCACCAGGGCGAAGGAGCTGTTGACGGCGAACGAGTAGCCGACTTTCGACGCCAGCGTCGTCGCGGTTCCGGCAGACCATCGCGCCAGGGTCACTTCGTAGACGCCGGTCGCCGTTTCGAGGAATTTCAGCTGGTATCCGCTTTTCGCGGTGCCGGGATTCGGCATGTCGAGCCAGAGCGAGAAGTAGCGGCTCGTCAGCGCCGGGTTGGCGGCGAGTTTCGCCGACACCGCGTTGCCGGAGCCGGTGTCGGCGAAGAGGCCTTTCTGCCAGTAGGCGCCGTTGACCGTCGGGTAGGCGTCGTAGGGCCCCCAGCCCGTCGCCACCTGGCCCGTGTTGTGGGCAGTCGCGCTGTTGTCCCAGCTGAGGGCGAGGAAGGCGCCGCTCCGCGAGAGCGGGTTTTCGGTGCCAGCGAAGGAGTCGATCAGGGCGAGGCCCCCGAGGGCGGCGTTCATGTTGGCGACCGGCGTCACCAGCCGCGCCGTCTTGAATTTGGTCAGCCGGGTGATGTTGCCCGACCCCTCGACGCCGGAGCTGCCGCCCGAGTAGGTCGAGTCGCTGGCGCTGAGCAGGAGGTTGAAGCCGGCGCCGGTGTTGGTCCAGGCGGACACGGTCCCGCCCTGGTCCACGACCGCGAGCGAGTTGCCGTCGACGAAGCCGTAGCCGGTCTGCGACGCCAGCACCGTCTGCACGCCCCCGACCCATTTCGAAAGCGTGACTTTGTACGTGTTGGTCGCCGTGTCGGTGAACCTCAGCTCGTAGCCGGCGCGGCTGCCGGCGGGGGCGGGCATGTCGAGCCAGAGCGAGAAGTAGCGTTCGGCGTTGAACGGGTTGGTCGCCATCGTCGCGACCGCGGCGAGGCCGGACCCGGTGTCGGTCAGCGCCGGGCCGTAGGAAGCGCCGTCCACGGTCGGGAAGGCGTCGACTGAGCTCGGCCCCCAGCCGGTCGTCCTGTTTTCGCCCTTCGGAACGGCCCCTCCGGCCCAGCCCAGAGCCGACCAATTGGTCGCGAAGTTGGAGACCGCGCTGGCGGTCGAGTTGAAGGGGTCGGTTACGGCCATCCCGGCGAGCTGCGCCGGCACCGCCGTCGGCGCTTCGGTTTTGAACGTTTTGTCTTCGCCGGTGACCGTCGCTTCGGCGGCCGTGGCGACGATCCGGAAGTGGTAGGTCGAGCCGGGCGTGAGGCCGGAGACGGCTTTGCTCATTTTGACCGCGCTGGTGCCGGACCCGGCGCTCGTCGTGGTCGTTTTGGTCCCGTAGGAAGTGGTGGGCCCGTACTCGAAGTAATAGGAGGCTTCGCTGCCTTCGGGGTTGACGGAGCCGTTCAGGGTGGCGCCGGTCTGGGTCAGCCCCGTCGCCGCTTCGGTCGCCGCGACCGGGGGTTTGGCTTTGGTCGTGAGGACCTGGTCTTCGCCTTTGACCGTGCCGGCGCTGTTGGTCGCCACCACCCGGTAGTGGTACTGGGTTTTGCCTTCGAGGCCGGTGACCGGGGTGTTCACTTTCACGTCGTAGCTCTCGTCGCCGGCACTGCCCACGGGGGTGGTGCTTCCGTAGGAAGTGGTGGTCCCGTATTCGAAATAGAATTCGGTCAGCCTGCTGCTGGCGTTGACCGTCGCGTTCAGCGTGGCGCCGGTGGCGGTGACCGAGGTCGCCGGGTCGGTGGTCACGACCGGGGTGACGTTGCCCCCGTAGTTGTCGATCAGCGTGTCGGTGCTGAACCGGGTCGTGTTCCCGACCGCCACACAGGTGATCGTCGACGAGCAGGAGACGGAGTCGAGCTCGGCCCGTGGATTTCCGTCCGGGACGGGCACCTTCTGCGCTTCCCAGCCGGACCCCCGCCAGGCCTCCGCCACCGTGCGGTAGATGGATTCGCCTTTTTCTTCGCCGGCGTAGTCGTTGCCCACCGCGATGCAGCTGGTGGTGCTCGCGCAGGAGATGCCGTAGAGGGTGCTGGTTTTGGCCCCGACCGGGTTCGGCGTGCTCTGCACTTCCCATTTGCTGCCGTTCCAGCGCTCGCCCATCGCCAGCTGGACGCCGGCCGCGTCCATGTAGAAGCCGGCCGCCATGCACATCGTGGCCGAGGGGCAGGAGACGTCGTGGAGAATCGTTCGCGTCTGCCCGGCCGGCCCGGGGGTCGTCTGGAGTTCCCAGCTGGTGCCGTTCCAGCGCGCGGCCGTCGAGGTGATCGGGCCGGAGGCGGGCGCGTACCAGCCGACGGCCGTGCAGGCCGAAGCTTCAAAGCAGGAGACGCCGCTGAACCTGGTTTCTTTCGCCCCGGCGACGCTGGGCGTCGACTGGACTTCCCATTTGGTGCCGGTCCACTTCTCGGCCAGCGTCAGGCGCGTGCCAGCCGCGGAGTAGCTGCCCACCGCCCAGCAGATCGAGCCGGTGCAGGAGACCGATTCGAGCACGGCGCCTTCCAGGGTCGGCGTCGACTGGATTTCCCATTCCGCGCCGTTCCAGCGCTCGGCCAGCGGCTGCGTGGTTCCGGAGCCGTTTTCGTAGGTGCCGACCGCGGTGCAGGCCGACAGCGAGGTGCAGGAGACGTCTTCGAACTGGCTGTTTTTGGTGCCGGCCGGCAGCGGGACGTACTGCAGCGCCCAGCTCCGTCCGGTCCAGATCTCCGCCATCGCCGTGTTCGCGCTGCTGCGCAGGTAGCGGCCGACCGCGATGCACGAGGTCGGGTCGACGCAGGAGACGCCGTGCAGTTCGTTGCGCTGCGCCGCTTCAGTCGTCGGTGGGTATTCGGCCGTCCATTTCGAGCCCCAGCGCTCGGCCAGCGGTTCGGCCCCCCAGTAGCCGACCGCGGTGCAGGCGCTGAAGCCGCTGCAGGAGACGCCGGCGAGCGCCGAGGCCCCGCCGGCCGCCGGGCCGCTCAGGTAGGTGACTTCCCATTTGGTCCCGTTCCAGACCTCGGAGACCACTTTGGCCGGGTTAAATTCGCTGGAGTAGCCGACGGCGAAGCAGCTGTTGGTCGCGTTGCAGGAGACGCCGGCGAGCTTGCCGGAGAGGCTCGGGCTGCTCGACACTTCCCACTGCGTGCCGTTCCATTTCTCCAGCAGCGCCACGATCGAGCCGCTGCTTTTTTCGTACCAGCCGGCCGCCACGCAGAAGGTCGACCCCGAGCAGGAGACGGATTCGAGCCGGCTCCCTTTGGACCCTTCGGGATTGGGGCTGGCGGCAACCGCCCATTCGGTCCCGTTCCAGTGCTCGACCAGGGTTTCGGTCACGCCCGAGCCGTTTCTGTAACTGCCGACCGCCTTGCAGGCGCTGACGCCGACGCAGGCGACGCCGGCGAGGCTGCTTTCGGTCGCCCCCGCGGGGACGGGCATCGTTCCGAGCGTCCATTCGGTCCCGTTCCACCTCTCGACCAGCGGCACGGTCTGGCCGGAGCCGTTGACGTAGCTGCCGACCGCGAAGCAGGTGGTCGAGTTGGCGCAGGCGACCGCTTCCAGCCGGCTCCCTTTGGCCCCTTCCGGGTTGGGCGACGGTTTGATCGACCAGGCGCTGCCGTTCCAGCTCTCGGCCAGCGTCTGCCTGACGCCGGCGGCGTTTTCGTAGGAGCCGACCGCCAGGCAGGCGGTGGTCGACGAGCAGGCGATCCCGCTCAACCAGGTGTTGGCGCCGCCGGGGCGCGGAACCGCCTGACTGGCCCAGCTGGTGCCGTTCCAGCTGCGGGCGATCGGCACGTAGGCGCCGCCGTTGCTCTTTTCGTAGCCGACCGCCTGGCAGACCGTCCCGGACGGGCAGGCGACGCTTTCGAGCGGGCTCTCCACGGGCGGGTCGACGTCCGCCGACTGATGCAGGCCCCAGCCGACGGTGAAGGACTGGTCTTCGCCGGCGATCGTCCCGAGGCTGTTGGTGGCGACGATCCGGTAGTGGAAGGTCAGCCCCGGTTCGAGATTGGTGAGGGTCTTCTTGGCCTGCACGTTGGCCGTGCCGGAGCCGATGTTGACTTCGGGCGTGCTCGTCCCGTAGGCGGTCGTCGGGCCGTATTCGAAGCGGTATTTCGTTTCGGTCCCGTCGGCGTTGACGACCCCGTTCATCGTCGCCTCGGTCTCCTTGACCTTCGTCGCCGGCTTGGTGATCGCTTCGGCCTCGGCCGGCTGCCAGCGCTCGATCCGGTTGTTGGCGGTGTCGGCGACGAACACGGCCCGGCCGTTGCCGGCGGCGACGCCGCGCGGTTCGCTCATCTGGCCGCTGCCGCCGCCTTTGGTGCCGAACTGCTTGACGTAGGTGCCGCTCGCTTCCAGATACTGGACGCGGTTGTTGCCCTGTTCGGCCGCGAGCAGGATCCCGGACGGCTTGACCGCCAGCCCGACCGGGGCCGAGAGCTGGCCGTTGCCGGCGCCGGCACTGCCGACCACGGCGATGAACTGACCGTTGGAGCCGAGCTCCTGCAACCTGTTGTTGCCGGTGTCGGCGACGAAGACGTTGCCTTTGGAATCGGCGGCGATTCCGGTCGGGCCGGAGAATTCCCCGTTGCCGGTGCCGCCGTAGCCAGCCCCGTGCTGTTCGCGGATGAAGGCCCCGGCGGGCGTGAACTCCTCGACCCGTTTGTTGGCCCTGTCCGTCACCCAGAGGTTGGCGTCCGGCGCGACGGCGATCCCGAACGGTTCGTTGAACTGGCCGCTGGCGGCTCCGGCGGAGCCGAATTTGACTTCCGCCTGCCCGTTGCTCGCAAACCCCTGGACCCGGTTGTTGCCGGTATCGGCGACCCAGATGAGGCCTTCGGGCCCGATCGCCACCCCCTTCGGGGCGGTCATCTGGTTGGCGCCGCCACCGGCCACGCCCGCCTGGCAGACGTCTTTGACTTCGGCCCTGCACTGGTTCTCCAGGAGTTCCCCGTAGACGCCCGCTTCGGTGATCGTTTTGTTCACCTGTTTTCCGAACATCGTGATGAACTGGCCGTTCTCGTCGAACTCGACGACGCGGTTGTTGCCGGTGTCGGCGACCCAGACGTTGCCCTGGGAGTCGACGGCGATGCCGGTCGGGCTTTTGAGCTGCCCGGCGGCGGAGCCTTCGCTGCCGAAGGAGATCGCGTGGATCGGCGTTTTGAAGCCGCCGACGAAGGTGTTGTCGGCGCCCTGTCCGGTCCCGAACGAGTTGGTCCCGCCGATCCGGAAGTGGTAGACGCCTTCCGGTTTCAGCCCGGTCAGCACCGCTTCCTTCAACACCTCTTCGGTGCCGGCGCCGGCGCTGCCGTCGGGCACGGGGACTTTGGTCCCGTAGGAGCTGGTCGGGCCCCATTCGAAGCGATAGGTCGATTCGGTTCCGTTCGGATCGATCCAGCCCGTGATCTTGCTTTCGCCGATCGTGCCCTGGGCGAAGCCGGGGCCGGTGCGCGGGCTGGGGCGCCAGACCGGGGTCGTGAAGCTGCCTTTGCTTTCGCCCGTTCCGTAGCCGTTGGTGGCGGCCAGGCGGTAGTAGTAGGTCGTCTCGGTTTTGAGGCCGGAGATCGGCTGTTCGACGGCGACCGGGCTGGTGCCGTTGCCGATCGCGGCGTCGGGGATCGGGACCGTGTTCCCGTAGGCGGTCGTGGTCCCCCATTCGAAGTGGTATTTCGTGCTGTCGCCGTCGGGGTCGATCGCGCCTTTGAGTGCGCCTTTACCGGGGCTGCCCGCCACCCCTTCGGCGGTCATAGTCGGCGCCGCCGGCCGCGTCGTGAACGCGTAGATGCCGCCGTAGGCGTTGCCGGCGCTGTTGCTCGCGACCAGCTGGAAGAAGTAGAGGGTCGCCGGGTGCAGGTTGAAGATCGTGCCGGTGGCCCCGACCGCCGTCAGGCCCGAGCCCGCGCTGACGCTTTCGGTCGAGCTGCCCATCCCGACCGTCGGGCCGTATTCGAAGCGGTAGGTCGTCGGGAGGCCGTTCGGGTCCACGCGGCCGCCGACGCCGGCCTGGCGGGCCAGGACCGCGGCCGCTTCCGTTTCGTTGGTCTGCGCCGACGGCGGCGCCCCCACCGGCGTGCCGATGTGCGTTCCCATCGCCAGGTCGGCTTCGGTCACCTCGACGAAGTTGGTCACCGAGCCGCCGGAGACGCCGCCGGAGACGATCCCGAGGGCCGTGGTCCCGTTCCAGACCGGGCCGCCGCTGTCGCCGTGGTCGGCGTTCAGGTTGGTCCTGGTCAGGTGATAGATCGGGCCGTCGCCGTAGTTGTCGGTGACGTCGAACCCCGTGACCGACCCGCAGCCGGCGCCGGTCCCGGCCCCCGAGTAGCAGACGGCCTCGCCGACGAAGCTCGAGGCTTCGTGTTCGATCGGGAGGTTCTGGCTGCCGCCCCAGTAGACCACCGGCGAGGTCCACGGGACTTCGTCCCAATAGCCTTCTTTGGTCGTCCCGTTGACTTTGATTTTCATCCAGTCGCCGCCGGGATAGGACGATTCTTCGACCGAGCCGAGATCGCTGTATTCCATGCTCGCGTTCGGCGCCTGGTAGTTGATGGTGTGGTTGCAGTGCCCGGCCGAGAGCGCGAAGCGGTTCGAGAAGACGTTCCCGAGCACCTTGAAGCCGACGGAGCAGCCGACGCCGCCGACCCCTTTCCCCTGCATGTAGGTGCCGACGCGGAGCGGTTTGTCGCAGGTGCGTTCGGTCAGGTTGCAGGCGAACGCTTCCGATTCGAGCTGGGGGACGGCGAGCCGGCGCACTTCCACCTTGACGCTCTCGCCCTCCGCCACGCTCGCGACCAGCGCTTCGTCCGCCTTGCTCACGCCCTCGGTCTCGGAGATCACGACGGCGTTGGTGCGGGGGTCGAGCGAGGTCTGCGCGAGCTGACCGCGGATCAGCTTGATCAGCGCCTTGTCGACCCGGACGTGGGCGGCTTCCAGTTCTTCAAGGGTGGATTCGACCGGCACGGTGCGGTACTCGGCGGCGTCGAGGCTGGCGGCGTCGAGGCTGTCTTCGACGGACGCCTCGGGGGCGCCAGGCGCGAGCGGGACGACGAATTCGCCGGCCTCGTTGTCGAACCAGACGCCGGCGTACTGCCTGCCCTGGACGGCTTCCAGCTGGGGCACCAGCGCGGCGCCCCGCTGCTGGGTGGCCAGGTTGTCTTCGGCGGCCTGCTGGGAGAGCCCGAACTCACCGCGGTAGGAGGCGATCTCGAAGGCGCGATGGTCGCCCGAGCCGATCGCGGCGGTCGGCGTGGTGTACGGCGCCGAGACCTGCGCGGCGACGGCGGCCGCGGCCGCGATCAGGAGACCGGCCAGGGCCAGGACGAGGGGCAGGCCGAGAAGCCGGCCGAGGCGCCGCCTTCGAGCCGGCTCGGCGTCGTGGACAGCATCGGCTGCTCCCAAGATTCGGCTCGACTGGCCCATGCCGCTCCCCCCGCTCGCTTTGACTGGTGCGCCCTGTCGGCGACCCCCGCCGCGACCAGAGCGTGGGTGAACATAAACGTCGAGGTTTCCAAACGCTATAGTCGATTTTCGGTATTACAAACGAATTATCGAGCGCCCAGAGCGCGAACGGACGGCCGCTAGCCGAGCGGCACCGCGCGGCGCGCGGCGCGCTTGCCGTCGACGAAAAGGACCAGCTCGGCTCGCCGCCGGCCCAGCTCGTTCAGCGCCCGCCGCGGCAGGCGCAGGGCCGGGACCGGCCCGCCGCCACGCAGCGGATATGGCGCCAGCCTGCGGGCCCGGCGCACCTCGCGCCCTCCCCCCCGCCCGACCAGCTCGGCGCGGCAGCCGAGGCCGCAGCGCACGGAGGCGATCCCGGCCGCCGAGATCGAGGCGCGGACGAGCGGCGGCGGCCCGCAGCCGATTGCGCGTGGAGCGGCCGCTCGCGCGATCCGCCCCACCACCGCGGCCGAGGTGATCGGGCCGACCGGCCAGGCTTCCTCGCCGTAAGGCGAGAGCGCGGCTTCGAAGCCGGTAGTCGCGTCGGCGGCGACGCGGCGATCGGCGACGCGCAGGTACCGGCCGGCGAACACCGGATCGAGCACCGTGGCCCCCTGCGGGCAGCCGCGGACGTACGCCGCGGAGGTGAGCGTGGTGCAATCGCCCCCCGCCGGCGTCGCGCAGGCGGCCAGCTGCATCGCGTCGCGGTCGTCCGCCCAGCCGCCCCGCCACTGCCCGGGCACCGGGGTGACGAGCTCGTTCGCCCGCACCGCGCCTTCGACGGCCGGCGGGCCCGTCGCGGCGACGGTGCCGCGCCATAGCGGGCTCAGCCATTCCCCTCCGGCCCAGAAGACGGTTTCCGGCGTGGCCCCCGCGGTCGAGACGTCGCCGCCGGCCGCGAACGGCCTGCAGCTGGTGCGGTCGGGGTTGCAGGCCGCCCATGACGGCTCGGTGCCGTCGTTGACGAAGAGGTGGCCGCTGCCATCCGAGTTGAGCAGGGCCTGGAACGGAGCCCCTCCCGCCGCGGCCGCCGTCCCTGCCGACGCGATCGCCGCCAGGGCGAACGCGAGCAGCGCCAGTGCCGCGGCCTTCACCTCAGAAACTCGCTTCGAGCTCGACCTTGAACGGCTGGCCGGTGAACGAGAAGCCCGGGGCGCCGGGAAAATTCAGCGACAGCGCGCCCTGCCAGGTGGTGCTGCCGTCGGGCGCGGCGCGGTAGGTGCCGCTCCCCTCGAACGGCGCCCCCGGCCTGACCCGAGCGAAGGTCAGGGGACCGTCGATCGCGAACGCGGCCTTGGTCTGGGCGACGGCGTAGGCGAGGTGCAGCTTGGCGATCGCCCCTTCGCTCTGCTCGGCGCTGGCGAGGAAGAGCGTCCTGTCCGCGAACCCGATCGCGCTGAAGGAGGCCGCGCTCACCCCCCGGCGCCAGCTGGCGACCAGGTAGTCGGGTTCGGCCGAGAGAAAGTCGGCCGCCTGCGGGCGAGCGGCGCTTCCGGCGCGGCGCCGCCCCCGCGACCCCGGCGTCCGGCAGGACGGCGTGCGTTCCACGACCATGCCCTTGCCGCGGTGGGCGTGCAGCGAGAGGTAGTCGTCCTCGCCGCGGAAGCGCAGGTCGCCGACGAAGACCCCGGGATGAGTGACGAGGAGCCGGCAGCGTCCGCCCCGCGCCTGCGGCCGGGACCGGGCCGGAGCCGGGTCGAAGCGCATGTCGATGCTGCCGTAACGGCCGAAGGACGCCTGCAGGCGGCGCGACGTGACGACGCCGCGGGCGAGGTACACGGTGATCGGCGAGCGGCGGCCGCCGCGCCGCACCTGGATGCCGACCGCGTCGCCGACGCCGGCGACCAGCACCCGGTAGCCGTCGTGGCCCTGCAATTCGAAGATCGGCTGCGCGGCGCGCTTGGCGGCCACGGGCGCGATTCGGATCTTGGCCCGTATCGGCGGCGGCACGTGCGCCAGCAGCGGCGCCGGCAGGCCCAGCGCCGGCGCCGAGGTCGCGGCGCCGGCGGCCGGCGGGGCCAGCAGCGCCAGCGCCGCGAGCGCCGCCGCGCAGACGCTCCAACGAGCCGTCACCGGACCGCTCCCGCCCGCTTGTACAGGCGCCCGACGTCCTTGCCGAAGTAGGCGCCGAAATCGGTTGCCGGGTCTTCGGGATAGCCGTAGTTGGTGACGCTGTTGAGCAGGTTGCCGGCGATCGTCCAGCCGCCGCCCGAGGCTCCGCCGGTGACGTCGCAGTCGACGGCCAGATTGAGCGGCCCGGGAGCGAGGAACGATTCCGGGTCGTGGCCGAGGAAGGGCCGCTGCGAGCAGAGCCGCTGGGTTTCGCCGTCGAACGGCGGCGCCACCGGGTAGCCGTGGACGTCGAAGTCCTGGTTGGCTTTGAGCCCCCAGGCGATGCCGGCGCCGCCGACCGCGTCGCCGAGCCGTTCGCCGCCTTCGTTGACGGTGACCACCGCCGCCGCGACGTCGCCGTTCTCGCTGCCGCTGGCCAGCCAGGCCGGCGTCGCGTCCAGCCACTTGGCGGCGAAGACGCCGAAGGGTCGCTGCCCGTACCTGTAGCCGGGGACGAAGACCCAGCTGTGGCGGTACCACTGCCCGTGCGCGCCGCCGCTGTTGACGCAGTGCCCGGCGGTGAAGACGACGCTGCGGTTGGGGGCGTCGACGGAGGTGCCGGAGCAGCGCGCCAGCGAGCCTTCGACCTGGAAGAAGATGACGCCGTTCTGGCGCCAGGTCTCGGCGGTCGGATCCGGCACTTCGCCGAAGACCGAGGGCGGCCTCGCCGACGCCACGGCCCCCGGGGCGTCCGCCGGCGGCGCGGCGGGCACCCGGTGCGGTGCTTCGGAGGTGGTTTCACGCGGCACGGGGGCGGCGGCCCGCGGGCCCGGCGCCGACGGCCGCACCTCCAGCGGTCGCGCCTGCCGCATCCGCGCCGGCGTCCAGAAGTCGAGCGCCTTTCGCGCCGCTGCGGGGTTCGTCGCGACTCCCTGGGCGGGGGCCGCCTGGGCGGCGGCGGGAAGCAGCGCGGGAACGAGGAATGCGGCCAGCGCCACTGCGCCGCAGCCCGATCGCCTCAACGTCCTCCAACCCCCGGATCCCATTGCTGACAGCCTACTTGTGCACTCCGCCCGCTTTGAGCCCTGGCTGGGACCGCGATCGGCGTCGACGTAGGCGCCTAGACTCAAACCGTGCCGACGCCCTCGCCGGAAACCGTCGATGCGACCCGCCGCACGCGCCTCGCGAGCGAGCGCACCGAGCTCGCTTGGTGGCGGACGGGCCTCACCGCCCTGGCGGTCGCCCTCGGGGTTGGACGCGTCGTCCCCGGCCTCGACGACGGCTCGACCCGTTGGCCCTACGAGCTGGTGGGGGTCTTCTTCGCGCTGTACGGAGTCGCGGTGATCGCCTACGGCACCACTCGTCGCGGCGTGGTCGAGCGCGCCCTCGCGGAGGGGCGCTACCCCGACCCACCGCGCTTCGCCCACGCGGCGCTGGCGGTCGCGGGCGTGGGGCTGGGCCTGCTCACGATCCTCCTCATCCTCTTCAGCTGAGCGCGGGCCCAGCTTCGGCCTGATCGAGCGCCGAAGCTCGGCAGAGCGAAGGCGCCTACCGGAATCGAACCGGTGTAAACGGCTTTGCAGGCCGCTGCGTAGCCACTCCGCCAAGGCGCCGGAACCGGTTGAAGCCTAGCGGCGGCGCGGCGATGCGGGGTGCCGGTCCGAGCTATCGTCAGCGCCCGTCGCGTCCATGCAAGCACCACCGGAGGGAGTCGCCGTGTCCGCCTACAACGAGCTTCAGCTCAGTTCCTTCGTCGACCAGATCTTCGAGCGGCTGCGCGCCCTGGAGGCGCAGATGGTGCGCGTGTCCGAGGCCGCCGGCGTCTCCTACGACGCGCCCGGCGCCGGGGTTCCGCAGGAGGTCGTCGACCTCGTCCAGGCGGGCGACCGGATGGGCGCGATCAAGAAGTACCGCGAGGCGACCGGCGTCGGCATGGCCGAGGCGCAGGAGGCGGTGGCGAAGCTCTAGGCGGGTGCGTCGGGCTCGGTGGCGTCGTAGTCGCCGACGCTGCCGTAGCCCTCGACGGTGCCCGAGTCGCGCTCGCTA
>Ga0157375_10002672_pt1 | contig 15444 bp, 17 predicted proteins | sample M35metaG_FD_115311 | JGI IMG/M metagenome (GOLD analysis project Ga0157375, IMG submission 115311) | Miscanthus rhizosphere microbial communities from Kellogg Biological Station, Michigan, USA - M3-5 metaG | ecosystem: Host-associated > Plants > Roots > Rhizosphere > Soil | place: USA: Michigan...
CGCGGGTTCAATGACAACGGCCAGCGTAGTCCCCGCTGTTCAGGCGGCAGCCACCCAACTGAAAGCGAAACTTCAAGGTCGCAGTGCCAATTTTGATTCCAATGCCGGTGTAATTATCGAAGCCGTGGCGAGAGTCGAACCGGACGAAATGCTCAAGCAGAAGGCTTCAGCACATTCCTTCGGTGCGGTGTTTGCGGAGGTAGCCGTCGATTCCGATCTGGGAACGGTGAAGGTTCGGCGGATTGTGGCGGTCTATGATGTCGGGAGGATTATCAATGAACAGACGGCAAGAAGTCAGTTCATCGGCGGAATTGTTTGGGGGATCAGCCTCGCACTGCATGAAAACACGCTGGTGGAAGCGCACCGGACGCGTCGCCAATGGGAATCTGTCGGAGTATCACGTGCCCGTCAATGCCGATATCGGGGAAATCGATGTCTCGGCGTTGAATATGCCGGATATGGTTTTCAACTCCGTCGGAGTGCGGGGTATCGGCGAAATCGGTATTACCGGCACGGCAGCGGCTGTTTGCAATGCCGTGTTTCACGCCACCGGCATTCGCGTCCGCGACCTTCCGATCACTCTCGATAAGTTATACAGCCTTACAAAAAGCCAATAGTCGTACCGTGTTATACGCGAGTGAACGGGATGGTTGCGACCCGGGTATCGCTTGCGACCAGTCCCGCTTAGCCGAGTTTCTCGGCAAGCCCGACAATGATGCCTTCGGGGCCGCGGACATAACAGAGCCGATACTTGTCCTCGTACTGCACCACCTCTCCGACCAGCCCGGCGCCGCGGGCGCGCAGGCGCGCGACGACGTCGTCGATGTTATCGACCGCGAACATGATGCGGCGGATTCCGAGTGCGTTCACCGGAAGGTTCTCGGGAGTCGTTCTGATCGCTTCGGGCGTGTGGAACTTGTCCAGCTCGATCCGACCGTGGCCGTCCGGAGTGCGCAGCAGCGCGAGGGTAGCACGAACGTTCTGAAGGCCGATGAGACGATCTACCGAAAGGCCCTCGACGGTCGTCTCGCCCTCCAACTCCATACCAAGCTCGACAAAGAAAGCCTTCACAGCCTCAATGTCATCAACCACGATGAGAACGTTGTCTAGTCGTTGAAGCGTCACGTCTCTTGCACCCACTTTTGGTCGGAAGCGCGCGGCATTGCGCCGATCACCGGGCGGATAACGGAGTAGTCTGCCGGCGCGGCCTATTCTCCCATAGGAAGTAGTTCGCACGTGCGTGCGAACTACTTCGGGCCTTCGGGACACAGGCTGCGGTGGGCTGCCTTTGACGAGAAGGCGAACGATTCTGAGAATCAAATCGAAAACCCGAAAATCGAACCGAGGGGCGGATTCGAAAAGAATGTTATCCGCTTTGGGCCGCAGGCCGGCGCGCCCGTGGGTTCTAAAGTTTCCGAGTTTTGGATTTGAATCTCAGAAATCATGCACTTTCGAATCCGGCATGACGGAGACGCATTTTACGTCTGACGCTGCACTGTATAACCGGACGCATGAGGAACACGTGTCGGAAGGCATCTCTGAAAAGTGTTCAATCGATTCCGGGCGAACGTTTCGCGGCACTCTGGATCAACGCTCGAACCTCGGCATCCGTCGTCTGCTCGAAATCTTCGTACGAGAAACCGACGGCATAAAAGGGATCTGGCGTGATGGCACAGACGATTTCATCGGCTTCCGATTTCAACTCCTCGCAGGTTTCAGGCGAAGCTGTCGGAACTGCAACGATGATTTTGGCGGGCTCTTGACGGCGCAGTGCAGCGATCGCCGCTTTCATGGTGGAACCAGTCGCTAAACCGTCATCGACGACAATGACGGTTTTGCCCGGAAGGTCCGCTGCAGGACGGACACCGCGGTATGCCCGTTCGCGGCGCCGTATTTCTTCCGCTTCCCGTTTTGTTACAGCTTCAACCACAGACTCGGGAATGCCCATGTATCGAATGACGGAGTCGTTGAGGATCTGAATCCCGTTGCTCGCGATTGCTCCCATCGCGAGTTCTTCCTGACCCGGAACACCTAGTTTTCGGACAAGCAGGATATCGAGCGGAGCATTCAAAGCTGTCGCAACCGCCTCGGCGACCGGTACGCCGCCTCGCGGTAGTCCGAGCACCAGAACCCCGGGCATATCCCGGTATCGCTCCAGTTTCCGAGCTAACACGGCGCCCGCCTCTGCACGATTCCGAAATCGGATATCCATTTCGCTCTCGCCACTATGAGTTCGGTTTCGCCGCCGCCTCGCACGTACCTGCCTATTGCAGCGGTGGCGGCGGAGGTGGATTCGGTGCCGGAGGCCGCGCCGGCTGCGGGTTCGCAGGCGGACTGGGCCTCGGTTCCACTGGCCCGTCTGGTTGTGGATTCGGCTGCGGATTCTGCGGCGGGGGCAGAGGTTCCCGTGGCTGATCCGGTCGCGGATTCGCAGGAGGGATTGGTTTTGGTTCTGGTTCACCCGGTTGGGGACTCGGCGACGGATTTTGGGGATCCGGCTGCGGATTCGCAGGCGGACGCTGCGGAGCGGGCTGGGGAACCGGCGGGACTCCCGGCTGCGGCTGCGGTGGCACTGGAACTCTGGGTACCGGTGGCAAATCCGTCGGCGGAATCGTCGGAGGATTCGGCGGCGGGTCCTGAGGTCGATTGGTCTGGCGATAGGACGACAATGCAATTGACGATGAGGCAACGATAATCAGCAGTATTCGAACATTCGGCTTCATTGCAGGACTCCTTCGCTTTCAAATAACTCCAGTGCAATCGACGTGCCAGGAAAAGCTCTAATTCGCGCCTTTTTGAAGATCACGAAATGGCCTGGCAGGTTCACCCAGTAATCGAATCGCGGTCCTGGTATTGACAGATCGGACCCAAAGGTAATCCTCATCGTCCTTCTCTGAAAGATGCAATGTGACTTGTGAAGGGCGGAACAAAATGTGCTTTATCTCTTTGGTGTCGTAAGCAACGGTCACGTTGATGCGCGGATTGCTCTCGTCCTCCAGATCCAGTTCGATCGAGCGCAATCTCGACATGTGTGAGGTGACTGTTTCCTTCGTCTCGACATCATGGGTTTCGATCGCCACCCACCATCCGACGTGCCGCTTACTGAAATCTTCCAAAAATGTCGTCCAAACGTCCGGTGAAATATTGATACCCGGCATAGACACCTGCCTTGCTCAAGCAGCTTTCAGTTCGGCTCGCGTTTTTAGAAATTGGACGACGTTTCCGCGGGTGATCACTCCAACCAGTTCCCCATTCGAGATCACCGGCAGTTGATTCACGTCGTCGCGCATCAGGAATCCCAATGCGTCCTTGATATTTGTTTCCGGAGAAACCGTGCGGACGCGGTCCAAAGGCACGACAATGTCCGAAACAGTAATCAGCGGCCATCGCTGACGCTCAATCCGCTTCAGATCAGAAACCGATACCAGCCCCAGGGGACGGCCGTTTTGGGTAACGACAAAACATTGCCGGCCGGTGCGCAGAAGAAATTCATCCGCAAACGTTCGAAGGTTTATATTGCCATCCACGGACCCGCAGTCTTCCGACATCACGTCTCCCACTCGGACTCCGGAAAGTGCCGCAGACGCTGCAGTTTCGGCATAGCTGGCGGCAGCGGCCCGACCAAGAAATACCCCGATGAAGGCGATCCAGAGCCCGCTGAGACCAGCACCCATGAAGAGGCGAGCCATGCCAAGCAGAATAAAACTGACTGCAATGAACTGTCCGGCAGTGGCTGCGATTCGTGTGGCGCGCACGGCACTCCCGGTGATTCGCCATGCAATGGCGCGCAGTATCCGGCCACCATCGAGTGGATAGCCCGGAATCATATTGAATATCGCGAGCGCGATATTGATGTAACCCAGCCACAGCACGCCCGCCCCGAAAGGCGATGATGGCGTGTCAGCTCCTGGACGCCACCCGGTGATTAGCGCGACACCAAAGAAAGCCACTCCGATAAAGACGGACGTCAGTGGACCCACGATCGCCATCCAGAATTCCGAACGAGCATCTGCCGGCTCCTGTTCGATATTCGCGACGCCGCCTAATGCAAAAAGGGTGATGGATCGTACGGACATGCCGCGGCTTTTCGCAACAGCCGCGTGCGAGAATTCATGAATCAGGATGCTCGCAAAGAACAACAACGTTGCCGCGAAAGCGGCCAGCCCAATCAGCGGAGACGTCCATTGCGGATTCGTCAGGTGAAACTGTCCGGCAAGGGAAAGAAGAACCAGGAACGCCGTGAGCAGCAAACTATAATGAAGTCCGATCTCGATGCCGAGAACATGACCCATTTTGAAAGTGGGACGCATGATTACCTCCTGCACTTCTGCGAAGCCGAATGGTCATGCGGATGTTGGATTTGGACTTTGATGTTTTGGCCGACCTCTCTTTTGACGCGTTTACCATTAATAAGTCGCCGACGCGGGATTTCCTGCCGGACCTTTCCGCCAATCCAAATGGTCGCGAATGACCACTGCATGGTCGCCCGGGCTCTCTCACGTCGCTTGCAGCAGGTACGATCCGACAGGCACAGCCGAATGGGAATTCGGAATGCGAATTCCCCTGCCGCGTCCGTTAGCGGTTCCCATTAGATGTGCGGACCCGGATTGTATTGGAGTTTGTATTCCCCTTCTGGTTCGTATTCGCCTTGGAAGGCGACGTCTCCAGCTCTCTCAAAATGTTTTGTGCCAACTGCAAATGCTCACGAACTTTTTGCGCCAGGTCCTGAGACACTCGGGCCAGAGAGGTGTTGCCCGGCGCCGGTATCGAAGAATCCGCCTTGCTCTGCTGTTCGAAGAACTTTAATGCGTCCTGATGTTCCGACACCATTACCCTCATGTATTCACGGTCGAATTCGATACCGGAGATTTGCGATAACCGGTCCGCGGTCGCCTGATGTCTGGCGGTCGGCTTTGTTTCGGTCACGATAACGCTCGGGATACTCCGCAACTGTGTCAATGCGGCCATATGCTCTTTGATCGACATATCGGCGAAGGCCTTGACCTTTGCGTTTTGAGCTTTTTCGGCCGCGACTTTAGCCAGCGTGATTTGGGCATTATTCATCTCAATGGCCTGTATCACAGGGTCTACGGAGGAATCTGCCGTGGGTGCCGTGAAGCTTCCAATCAACGGACCTTCCGCAGCCCCGCCGGGCGCGCCCGGCGGCGTCACTTGTCCGTAAACTATGGCGACCATCACGCAGAGCGTCAGCGGAAAAACCGTGTGAAACAATTTTCGTTTCATAGCGCGCTACCTCCTCACCACTGTCAGACCGTGGACGTGAGTTCTCACACCGACAGCAGCCGCGTGAAGAACGAACGGTATCGTTGCAAAGCCAAACGTAAATCTTCGGTCGAAACGTTGTCGCCACTTTCCCACTGGGTTTCCAGATGACCGCGCTCATCGGTAAATATCTGGGACAGCCTTTGGATAACGGACTCGACGAGGTTGTCCGCCTCCTGTACCGATTTGCGGGGCTCGTCCACAAACTCCGTCTGCACCGCGTCCCATCGAGATCGGAATCGTTGTGCTTCATCGGCTGAGAACAACGGCGTGGATTGCTCCGCAGTTTTCGGAGGGACTGTTGTCGCTGTTGGTTTCGACTCAAATACTTCAGCCACATTTTCAGGACGTGCGGGCCGCGGATCCAATGAAATGTCTCGGCCTCTTTCTGGTGCTTCGCTCATCGTCGTACCTCCTGCATTTCAAGTAAGTCATTAAAGAGCTCACGGTAATAGACCATGGCTTTTCTCAAATCCTCCGTTGTTGCTTCGCCGCGTTCGTGACGTCGCGCAATCGCATTTGCGGCTCGATAGTTGTCGACCACCTGAGCATGATCCACAGAAATATCTGCTACACGTTGTTCGAAGTCCGACACGGGATAGCCCTGTATCTTCATCACTTCGGTTACAAGTTTGTCCGCTTCAGTCACTGCTCCTTTAGGATCATCGACAAACCGCGCCTGTTCTTTCCGCCATGCTTCCGTAAAACGCTCCTGGTCTCTTAAGGGAAGCGGTCGGATATGCAGCTTCTCCACGCGCCTTTCACGTTGCTGAAGATCCGATTCCGCGCGCATCCGACTACCTCGTTCCTCGACGGCACGCGTATATTCCGGACCAAAACGATGACGAAGGTGGTCGCTTCGGCGCTTTTGCAAGAATATCCATGCCGCTTCGGCAACGGCGACTACCAGAAGGACCACGATCACAGCTATCGCCCATTGAGGCATAATGCCCTCCTTTCTGAAACCGTGTTCGGTACAGCAATGCTTGAAGCATTTTTATGACCAGACGCAGCATTTGGGTGCCCTGTTCGCCAGTGATTTTTGTTGATGGACGGGGACGTACAACGCTCTTTCCGCTTCCCGGCATTGCCCTGCCACATTGTGGTCATGGTCTTTAATCGGACCGCTTGTACGGTGCGCTCAGTTCCTGCTTCGCTTTCAAGCGCGTTGAGTTTTGTTTTGGAGAGTTTGTCCCCGGCCCGATTGATGTAAAAAGTCAGCATCGACATCGCGGATCGAAACGGATCGCTTTTTCGGCGGGGACTGCGATCAGCGGAACGTTTTAAGGATTTCGCGCGATCGTCCGGGGATCATCACGGGTAAAAACTCCCGGGTCAAAGATGGAGCGCATTGCTGCGCTTACTGACGGCGTGCGATCATCGTTTGAGAGTTTTCTGTTCATCGGATATGGCCTGCACCCCGGGTTTACCCCTTCATCACGGAAGCAAAGTTGCGAAGGAAGTCGTAGCACGGGAGAGTTGCATATGCGAATTGCACAGGTCGCTCCGTTATTTGAAAGCGTGCCGCCAAAGCTTTATGGGGGGACAGAGCGGGTCGTCCATTACCTGGCTGAAGAACTTCTCCGGCAGGGCCATGACGTTACTCTTTTTGCGAGCGGAGATTCACAAACCAGCGGCCGTCTCATTGCGCCGTGTGAATCCGCACTTCGTTTGAATTCGCAACGATGTGATCCCATGGCCTATCACATTCTGCTGCTTGAGGAAGTGTTCGAGGCGGCGACGGAGTTTGATATCGTTCACTTTCATATCGACTACCTGCATTTTCCCCTGTCTCGTCGACATTCGATTGCACACGTGACGACGCTGCACGGGCGACTTGATCTTCCAGAGCTTTCTCACCTTTATGCCCGATATCCGGACATCCCTCTCGTATCGATCTCGGATTCACAGCGGCGGCCGGTTTTGTCCGCGAACTGGCAAGGCACCGTTTACCACGGTCTGCCGGTGGAATTGTTCCATCAGGGAAATGGGAGCGGTCATTATCTGGCCTTTCTCGGACGCATCAGTCCGGAAAAACGTCCCGATCGTGCCGTCGAGATTGCGCGTCGAACCCGGATGCCATTGAAGGTTGCTGCAAAAGTGGACCGCGCGGATCAGGAATACTTTGAAACCGAAATTCGTCAACTGTTCGACGACCCGTTAGTCGAATTTATCGGAGAAATTAGCGAGCGTGAAAAGAATGAATTTCTCGGGAATGCGGCAGCCTTGTTGTTTCCAATCGACTGGCAGGAACCATTTGGGCTGGTTATGATTGAAGCCATGGCGTGCGGCACTCCGGTCATCGCTTTCAGGGGCGGATCCGTGGATGAGGTGGTCGACAACGGTATAACTGGCTTCATTGTCGAAAATATCGACGAGGCCATCCGGGCCGTCGAAGACCTTTCTGCAATTCGCAGAAAGGATTGCCGCCGCGCTTTCGAGACTCGATTCTCGGCATCGAGAATGGTGAAGGATTATCTGAAGATTTACGATCGCTTGATTGGAAGCAGAAATCAAAACTCCGATCTGGAATACCTGATCGATCCCGATCTGCGAACAACCCGTTAACATGGTGGGCCTGCCTTGAGCGAAGTCATTGAAGTCGGAAATCAATTCTACATCCTTGCCGGATCATCGGTAACCGACGACCGGACGCAGGTTCTGAAGCAGGGCGACACTTTCGCAATCTTCGATCGGCACGGGGATATTCAACCCTTTCACCGGAGTGAAAAAGGTATTTTTCACGATGGCACGCGATTTCTTTCCGCCCTGACGTTCAAGCTTGAGAATGAAAGGCCATTGTTCCTGAGCTCAACGGCGGAATCGGACACGGAGTATCTTTCGATTGACCTGTCGAATACGGACGTTCAGGTCGGTGGAGAAGTGCTTGTCCCACGAGGCACCATTTATATTTCACGTTCGAAATTCCTATGGGAGGGCTGCTACTACGAAGACATTCAATTGACCAATTTTGGGCTGACTAACGCGGTGCTGCGGATCACACTGACGTTTAATGCCGATTTTAAGGACATATTCGAAGTGCGTGGCCTGCGTCGATCCAAACGTGGCGAGCATCAGGGGCCGGAAATCGATGGACAGGATACGATGGTCTTCTCTTACCGGGGACTCGATGATCGAATCCGGAAGACGCGAATCACCTTTGCCGCCAATACCCTCGAATTGTACGAAGGCACAGCGGCCGTCACCATGACTCTGCGCCCGAAACAATGTGAACGTATCGCGTTCACCCTTCGATGCGAGACAGACTCTGCGCCGCGAGAGCTTCTATCCCATTCTTCGGCGTCTCGTTCCGCCGAAGCTGAAATCCTGTCCGTGAAGAAGGACGAATGCGAAATTACAAGCTCGAACCGGTTGTTCGACGACTGGGTGCGGCGATCGATGATGGATCTTCGAATGCTGCTCACGCGAACATCTCATGGTTTGTATCCCTACGCCGGCGTTCCCTGGTTCAGTACGCCGTTTGGCCGGGATGGAATTATTACCGCGCTTGAAACGTTATGGATCAATCCCACAATCGCGCGAGGAGTCCTCGGTTTTCTTGCGGCATGTCAGGCCACAGTCACAGACCCTGGAGCGGAATCGGAACCCGGAAAGATTCTTCATGAAATGCGTGGAGGCGAAATGGCAAGGCTCGGCGAAATTCCATTTGGCCGGTATTATGGGAGTGTCGATTCCACCCCTCTGTTTATCGTGCTTGCAGCCGCCTACTACGACCAAACCGGTGATCTGGACTTCATTGAAAGCATCTGGCCCAATATTGCGCTCGCTCTGAACTGGATCGATCATTACGGCGATCAGGACGGAGATTTGTTTGTGGAATATCATCGCCGCTCTGAAAAAGGACTCATTCATCAAGGGTGGAAAGACTCTCAGGATTCGATCATGCATGCGGATGGTTCACTTGCAGAAGGGCCCATCGCTTTGTGTGAAGTCCAGGCCTATGCCTACTCGGCCCGGAAATGCGGGGCGCAGCTCGCCAGAGCGCTTGGAAATGTCAGCCTGTCTTTGGAGCTGGAACAATCTGCAGCGGAATTGCGAAAGCGCTTCGATAGTACATATTGGTGCGAGGACTTATCGACTTATGCCCTGGCGCTCGACGGGAGGAAGGCTCTCTGCAGGGTGCGCACGTCCAATCCTGGTCACTGTTTATTTATGGGTATTGCTCCGGCCGATCATGCCAAACGTGTCGCCGATACTTTGATGCAGGAAACGTCTTTTTCCGGATGGGGCATACGCACGCTGGATTCGCGAGAAGTTCGTTACAATCCGATGTCGTATCACAATGGTTCCGTGTGGCCTCACGATAATGCACTGATTGCTGCGGGTCTGTCCGACTATGGGTTCAAGGCGCATGCGGCACAACTGCTGTCGACTTTATTCGATCTCAGTCAGTCGGTTCATCTCAACCGACTACCTGAACTTCTTTGCGGATTCTCCCGGCGCCAAAGTCAGGGTCCGACTCTGTACCCAGTTGCCTGTGCGCCTCAGGCGTGGGCTGCGGGAGCGGTGTTTATGGCACTTCGGGCGTGCCTTGGAATGAAGATTGATGGAACCGGCCCATCGGTATGCTTCGAACATCCCATTCTGCCGAAATTTTTAAATGAACTTCACGTCCGCAATCTGCGGGTCGGGGATGCCTTGCTGGATCTGACGTTCCGTCGATATCCAGACAACGTGGGCGTCAACGTAGATCGTCGGTCCACTCCCGTTCAGATCATGGTGCTGACTTAACTCCGTCGAAGGCTATTCGTCTAATTGGCGGATCAACGAATCGTCGACCTCGATTTCCAACCTCAGTAATGCGGTGCTGTACGTCTTGCCCTGTGCGTCGGTCTTGAGCGACAGCGTGCCGCCGCCGTCGAGGCTTTCGTGAAGGAGAAAGTTCAAAGCATGAAGATTCGGCACTTCGAAACGCTGCACCGGGCCCAGACATATTCCCTTGAAATGATCTTTCACACGCGCGGCCGTCACCTGTTCCACGAGAATCGAATAGTATTCGGGTTTATAAGCAATCAGGCCGATGTTCGCCGTATCGCCTTTGTCGCCAGAACGGGCGTGGGCAAGCTTCAACAGTTTCACTCTCGCCATGTATCAAGCCTCGATCACGGATATTTCCGGATGAACCTCGCTCTTGGGTATCAGCGCCGGCCAATAGGCGATGATCTCTTCGACTTTTGGGCGCCCCGCAGCGAATCCGGTAACTGTGGGAGGGCCGTTGAGCACGAGCGGCGCAATTTCCCGCGCAAATCGCTCGACCGCATGTTTATCTCTGGATCGCACTCCGACACGAAGTGACACTTCCGCTAGTTCGGGTGGCGGCGCCCCCGAAAGCGCGCCGTGACACGCATCGACACCGACGAATTCAGTTCGCACCGAGTCAAATTTCAAATTCAGCCTGTCGAGTCTCTCTCTCAAAATGCGATCCGCCGCCTGGGCTTTTCTGTAAGCATCGGGCCATCCGTAGACGAGGGATCCGATCGCTTTCCATCCAGCCGAATAGCTCACGCTGACCTTGTAAAGACTCGTCGCCGAACGGCCCTTTATCCCGGAGAAACGCACGCGGTCTGTTCCGTCCTGTTCAAGTTGAATTGTTGTAAAGTCGGCGATGCAATCGGGCGTGATGTATTCCCGCGGGTCGCCCATTTCGTAGAGAAGCTGTTCCTTGATCGCAGCGACGCTGATGCGCCCGCCCGTTCCTTGGTGCTTCGTGACGACGAACGATCCGTCCGGCTCGGCTTCGATGATCGGGTAGCCGACGTCCGCCAGATGAGGAATACTGTCCCAATCGACGAGGCAGTTGCCCCCGGTGCATTGAGCACCGCATTCGATCGTGTGTCCGGCGATCGTACCCGCGGCGAGGCGATCCCAGTCGTTGCGCATCCAGCCGAACTCATGAATCATCGGGCCGAGCGACAAACTGGTATCCGTTACTCGGCCGGCGATGACGATCTGTGCGTCCTTGTCGAGAGCTTCGGCGATATCCCGTCCTCCAAAGTAAACGTTGGCACTTTGAACCTGCGACCGCACAGAAGCCAGCGGATCGCCAGTCTCCTGATTTTTCAGTTCGACTCCGCGGCTGATGAAATCGTCCAGACGCGACATGATGTCGTCTCCGGCGACGACGGCGATCCTTGTTTTTCCACCAAAACCTCGCTCCCGCGCGACCTCGATCACGGCATCCCGGCAGGCATTGGGGTTCACGCCACCCGCGTTGGCGACGACTTTGATTTTGCGCTCGAGAAGGTCCGGAAGAATTTCTTCGATCAGAGACACGAAATCTCGCGCATAGCCCAATCGCGGATCGCGGGCGCGTTGCTTTTGCATGATCGACATCGTGACTTCCGCCAGGTAATCCAACGTCAGGTAGTCGATGGGGCCACGGCGAACCAGATCGACTGGCGCCTGCAGCGAATCACCCCAGAAACCCTGACCGTTCGCAATTCGGATTTTTTTCATGATTCCGCGTCATTGTAGCGCATCAGGAGCATTACTATTCCAGTGTGTGACTCACCACGCTCCCGAGGGCCAATATGGACTTTGCGTTCACGCAGGAACAAATCGAATTGCGCCACGCAGTGCGCGACTTTGCGAATGCTGAAATTCGACCTCATGTCCGCGAATGGGATGATTCGGAGACTTTTCCCCAGGATGTCATCCGTAAGCTGGGTTCGCTTGGCTACATGGGCTCGATCCTTCCGGAAGATCTCGGCGGCGCCGGTCTTGGCTACATCGAGTATTGCATCATCATCGAAGAGCTCTCTCGTGTTGATGGCTCAGTGGGCATTATCCTTGCGGCGCATACGTCGCTTTGTGCGAACCACATTTATAAGGCCGGAACCGACAGCCAGCGCCAGCGCTATATCCCGCGTCTTGCGTCGGGCGAGTGGCTGGGCTGCTGGGGACTCACGGAACATTCGGCAGGGTCCGACGCTTCCGGCACCCAGACACGCGCGGTCTTTGACGGACAATGGACGCTCAATGGCTCCAAAACATTTACAACGAACGCGCATTATGCCGATGTTTGTGTCGCCATGGCCGTTACGAACGCCGGTGCCGGAAACCATGGCATTTCCGCGTTCATCGTTGAAAAAGGGACCGAGGGATTCCGAGTCGGCAAGAAGGAAGAAAAACTGGGATTGCGCGCCAGCGCAACAGGAGAAGTTATCTTTGAGGATTGCCGTCTCGGCAGTGATCAATTATTGGGAAACAAGGGCGAAGGGTTTATCGACAGCATGAAGGTGCTTGACGGTGGACGCATATCCATCGCTGCCCTCGCCACAGGAATGGCGCAAGGCGCATACGATGCCGCACTGAGCTATTCCAAGTCGCGTGAACAATTCGGGCATCATATCTCTGATTTTCAGATGATCCAGAAGAAGCTCGTCGATATGGCGATTTCGCTCGATGCTGCACGGTTCCTGACGTATCGCGCAGCGTGGCTGTTGAATCAGGGGAAGCGCGTCACGAAGGAATCCGCGATGGCCAAGCTGTTCGCGTCGGAAGCGGCGGTTCAAATTGCAAACGAAGCGTTGCAGATCCACGGAGGGTACGGGTTCATCAAGGACTATCCTGTCGAAAAATTCTATCGAGACGTGAAGCTGTGCACGATCGGCGAGGGTACCAGCGAGATCCAGACGCTCGTCATCGCGAGAGAATTGCTTTCATCCCATGACCAGCTCACCGTGGACGTGAGCGAATGATTGCAGGGCTTACAACTGTTCGGAAGTGCTTCGCACAATCACTACCAGCAATTCCCCCATTTCGACAGTCTGACCAACCTGGCATTTCACCTCGGCGACCGTCCCATCGGCCGGTGCCGCCAGAGTGGTTTCCATCTTCATGGACTCCATGATGATCAGCGGTTGCCTGGCTGCGACACGTTCTCCCGCCGACACCTCAATGCGTCGTATCCTGCCTGGCATCAAGGCGCGTACTTCGCCTGAATCATGAGACTCCTGCCCCTTCCGAATTTGAACCAGACGATACGTTCGACCGCCGAGCCATACCTCGACCAAATCGCGCTTTCGATGGACATAAAATCGCTGACTCTTTCCATCAATTTCAATCCAGCCGCCCGTTGCATCACGATCATGGATCGTAAATCCGATCGTGCGGCCGTCGAGACGCAGCATTCCATGGTTGGCAGATTCCCAGTGTATTTCGTCCGTCATGAATTTCGCCAGGCTCCGGAGGTCCACACATCCGTAAACATCTGTCCGGAGCCCGACGTGGTTTTCAGCCGATCCAGCGAGGCGACAATCCGCGCTGCAGGCGGGATCTCGTTTGTGGAAGCGTTCAGCAGATCCGGTTGGCGGTCCAGAAATTGAGTGTCGAATTTCCCGGTGCGGTACTCTTCGCTGGAGATGACCCGGTGCAGGAATTCAATGTTATTGCGAACTCCAAGCACGACGAAGTCGGACAGCGCACGTTTCATGCGCTCAATCGCCGCATCGCGAGAGCTGGCCCAGACGATCAGTTTCGCAAGCATGGGGTCGTAATGAAATCCGACTTCGGACCCTTCCTGAATGCCGGAGTCCAGTCGGATACCTGGACCGCTGGGAGGTCTGTAGACTGCGACCACGCCGGTATCCGGCCGGAAGTTTTCTTCCGGAACTTCGGCGTAGATCCGGCATTCGATTGAATGTCCTGTCTGCTGCAACTCGGACTGTGTTCGAGACAAATGCAAGCCGCCGGCAATTAGAATCTGTTCTCGTACCAGATCGAGCCCCGTGGTCATTTCAGTGATCGCGTGTTCGACCTGAAGCCGCGTGTTCATTTCGAGAAAATAAAAGTGACCGTCCGGATTCAGTACAAACTCAACAGTTCCCGCATTGACGTAATCCGCCGCTCGCGCGGCCGCGACAGCAGCCTCGCCCATACGGGCACGCAGCTGCGGTGCCAGGGCCGGCGAAGGTGTTTCTTCGATGATTTTCTGATATCTCCGCTGGATGGAGCACTCTCGCTCGAAGACATGGATGATCTCGCCATGCGCATCTCCAAGGATCTGAAATTCAATGTGGCGCGGACTACGAAGGTATTTCTCGATGAATACGCGTTCATCTCCAAATGCATTTCGAGCCTCACGCGAAGCGGCGGATATCGCCTCGGAAAGTTGCGACGGATGATCCACCAGCCGCATGCCTTTTCCACCGCCACCGCCGACAGCTTTGACGAGGACCGGAAATTCGGATTCGGGTGGATTGCCGTCCCAGGTCGGGACGACCGGAACTCCCGCTCGTTGCATGAGACGCTTGGATTCCAGTTTGTCCCCCATGCTTTGGATTGTTTTCGTGTGTGGCCCGATAAAAATGATTCCCGCAGACTCGCAGGCTGAGGAAAGGCTGGGGCTCTCGGAAAGAAATCCATATCCCGGGTGAATGGCGTCTGCGCCGCTTTTTTGCGCCGCCCGGATGATTTCGCCCGGGTCGATGTAATTCTCAATTTTTTCGGTTTGATCGGTCGAGCGAACATGAAGTGCGGCGGCATCGGCTTCCGTGAATACCGCGACGGATTCGATTCCCATCTCTCGCAGCGTCTGAGAAATCCGAATCGCGATTTCGCCGCGGTTCGCGACGAGAACTTTCTTAATCATTGTCTTTCAGGGGTTCACATCCGGAACACACCGAACTTCGTTTCCGCAGCAGGTTTATTCATCGCTGCGGAGATGCCGAGGGCCAGCACCATGCGCGTGTCGACGGGATCGATGACGCCGTCGTCCCATAATCGTGCCGTGCTGTAGTACGCATTTCCCTCCGCTTCGTATTTCTCCAGGATCGGACGCATGAATTCTTCCTGCTCTTCCGGAGACATGGTCTTCTGCTCCATCTTGACCTGAAGCAGGACGCGCGCCGCCTGCTCGCCGCCCATCACGGAGATGCGAGCATTCGGCCACATCCAAAGCTGCCGCGGATCATAGGCTCGTCCGCACATTCCGTAGTTGCCGGCACCGTAAGACCCGCCGACGACGACGGTAAATTTCGGCACCGAAGCATTGGCAACGGCGCTGACCATCTTTGCGCCGTCCTTCGCGATACCGCCGCGCTCAAACGCTTTGCCGACCATATAGCCGGTAATGTTTTGAAGGAACACGATCGGTATGTTGCGCTGGCAGCAAAGCTCGATGAAGTGAGTTGCCTTGAG
>Ga0157375_10002673_pt1 | contig 15442 bp, 17 predicted proteins | sample M35metaG_FD_115311 | JGI IMG/M metagenome (GOLD analysis project Ga0157375, IMG submission 115311) | Miscanthus rhizosphere microbial communities from Kellogg Biological Station, Michigan, USA - M3-5 metaG | ecosystem: Host-associated > Plants > Roots > Rhizosphere > Soil | place: USA: Michigan...
AAAGCGCTTCGCCGCGCGCAAAGGCCAACAAGATCCGGCGCGTTGCGTCCGCCAAGGCGCTGGCCACCGCCGGTTCGCTGGCGCTGCCGCCCGGGCCGTGGGGTTGGCTGACGATCCTTCCCGAACTCAGTGCCGTCTGGCGCATCCAGGCGCAGATGGTTGCCGACATCGCCGCGGCCTACGGCAAGAGCGCCACGCTGACGCGCGAACAGATCGCCTATTGCCTGTTCCGCCACACCGCCGCGCACGCGGTACGCGAAGTCGTCGCGCAGGTGGGCGAACGCTTCCTCGTGCAGAAGTCGTCAGTGCGCGTGCTGCAAAAGATCGCGCGGCAGGTCGGCATCGACGTCAGCCAACGCTCGCTGTCGCGCGTCGTGTCACGCTGGCTGCCGATCATCGGCGCCGCGGGCGTCGGGCTGTATGCGTTCTACGACACGAGCAAGGTGGCGAAGACGGCGATCGAGTTCTTCGGGTCGGAGATCGAGCTGGTGGAAGGGCCGATGGCGGCGAGGGTACCGACGCAGGAACTCGTGGCGCGGAAGGTGCTGGTGGGGAAGGTGGCGAGGAAGAGGGCTTCGAAGGCGACCTAGAATTCAACAGGAGGCATGACATGACAAAGCTCGACAAACCATTGCGACGCGAGATCCAGATCGGCGACAAGGCCTACACGCTCACCATCGACCCGGCGGGCCTGAAGCTTGTCGAAAAAGGGCGGCGCCTTGGAACCGTGTTGCAGTGGAAGGATCTGGTGAGCGGGGATGCTGCGCTCGCTACGGCGTTGCAGGCGTCGCTGGAACGTTGAGCGCCGGTTGGATGGCGGTGTTGGACGGACGTCAGGCCGCCTTGCGCCTGGTCCGCGCTGGCTTCTTCTTCGCTGCGGCCGCGCGCAACGCCACGACTTTCTGCGTGCCCAGCGTGATCCACGTGGGCGCGTGGTCGCTGGCTTTCGGCAGGTCGCGCACCCAGCGGTCGACTCCGGCGCCGACCAGGCGCGGGGCGAGTTCGGCATTCAGCAGCAGGTGGTCGATGCGCAGGCCGGCGTTGCGCTGCCAGTGCTGGCGGAAGTAATCCCAGAACGTGTAGATGCGCTCGTCGGGATGCAGGTGGCGTAGCGCATCGGTCCAGCCCTGTTGCAGCAGCCGCTCGAAGCACGCGCGGGATTCGGGCTGGAGCAGGGCGTCCTTCCGCCACGACTTCGGGTCGTAGATGTCGAAGTCGGTCGGCACGACGTTGAAATCGCCAGCGAGCACGACCGGATGGCCACTGTCGAACAGCGACTGCGCGTGCTTGATCAGCCGCTCGAACCACGCGAGCTTGTAGTCGAACTTGGGGCCGGGCTGCGGATTGCCGTTGGGCAGGTACACGCAGGCGACGATGACGCCGTGCGCGGCGGCTTCGAGATAGCGGCTTTGGTCGTCGGTGCGATCGCCAGGCAGTTCGCTACGGCTTTCAAGCGGTGCGGCGCCCTTGGCGAGGATCGCGACGCCGTTCCACGAGCGCTGGCCTTTCCACAACGCGCCGTAGCCGGCGTCGCGGATCGCCTCGAGCGGAAATCCCTCGTGCACGGCTTTCAGTTCCTGCAGGCAGGCGATGTCGGGCGATTCCTTGTCGAGCCACGCGAGCAGGTGCGGCAGGCGCGAGCGGATGCCGTTGACGTTGTAGGTCGCAATCTTGAGCGTCCTGCTGGCCATCATGGCTTCCGGCGGCGGACGGGCGATCAGCGCCGCTTCGTGTTGCCCAGGCGCTTCGCGTTCGCGACCGCCTTGTGCCGCACCGGCGCGATGCCCTTGCCGAGGATCGACAACGCGTCGCGCGACAGTGCGGCGGGCGAGGTCAGTTGCGAGAACGTGGATTTCGGCATCCACCACGCGCCCATGAGCGTGAGGGCGGTGCGTTGCTGGATGCGCAGCGATTCGTTCCACATCGCGAGACATCCTTGCTGGAAGGCGTCGTGTTTCTCGGCATGCATGCGTTCGAATTCGCGCTGGTCCTGCGCCGATGGCGTCGCGCCCGCGAGCGTCATGCGCATCGTGCGTGCGGCGATGACCTGGGGTGCGGCAAGGGCGATCTCGGCGACGTGGCGTGCGAGTTGCGATGAGGTGGTGCGCTTGCGGGGCATGGTCGCTTCCTGCGAGGTTGGAGTCGCGAATTGGTCCGGTTCGCGCAGTGATGGGAACAACTCAGATGCTGTTGCCGAAGCTGCCCACGTCGCCCTCCGGTCCATCCGGTCCGGGATGGACTGGATCGGGGTGCACGCCGGGTGGCACGGACTCGGTCTTGTCCCGGGATGGATCCTTGCTCGGGTGGTAGTTGGTGCCGCGCTCGCTGAGGTCGGATTCGAACTTGTCGTCCTGGATTTTCTTGCTCATCGTGCTGTCCTCGTGCGGGTGGTGCCGTGCGAAGTCTTCGCCCGCAGAGCATGCGGGCGCGTGCGTGAATGCACGGCGACCGGCCAGCCCCCTTGACGGCGACAGCAACGCGACCGGCATGCGTCGGCCGTAGCGCTCGCGGAATGCGTCGATGACGCCCGATCAACGGGCACCGATCGCGTGCGTGCGATCGGCGGACTCCGCCGTCCGCTGGATAGGCCGCCTTGCGCGGCCCCTCAATGTTTCAATGCGGCTCGATGCCGAGCCAGCCGACGACCGTGTCGGTCGCTTCACCGGCAGCGGTGAAGTACGCCTTTGTTTCCGTGCCGTCGGTGACTTTGATTTCCGCGCCCGAGTCGGTGAAGCTCTTCCGGTTGCCCGGGCGGACGGAGACGATGTAGCGCGGATTGATGTAGAGCATGTCGCCTTCGAGATCGACGATTTTCAGGAAAGGATTCATGTTCGTCTCCGGCATGGGTAAGGCATTCGCGGGATGAAGCTGGATGTAATAGCGACGTAAGGAAGAGTCTAGCGCAGGACGATCAACGTCAATGACGTAAATGGTTGGATCGCACTTGACACTGCTCCGTATGCCAACCATAGTTCACACATGATCGAACTCGTCAAGAGCGCGACGTTCGATCGCTGGTTGACCGGCCTGAAGGACGCTCGTGCCAGGGCGCGCGTGGAAGTACGCATACGTCGCATGAGCTTGGGCAATCCGGGAGACGTAAGACCGGTGGGCGGCGGCGTGTCGGAGATGCGAGTCGAATACGGTCCCGGCTATCGGGTTTATTTCATGCAACGTGGAATGCGGGTCATCGTCCTGCTTTGCGGAGGCGACAAGTCGACGCAGGCCGAGGACATCTCGCGAGCCAAGGCGATCGCCGCGCAGTGGAGGGATTGAGCCATGCCAAGAGTCAGGGAAACTTTCAGTCGTTACGACACCGCCGACTACCTCAAGACCGAGGAGGACATTGCGCATTACATGGAAGCGGTAGTAGAGGAGGGTGGCGACGATGCGAACTTCATCGCGCATGCGCTGGGCGATATAGCCCGTGCGCGCAATATGAGCCAGCTCGCGCGCGACACCGGCTTGACCCGCGAGGGTTTGTACAAGGCGCTATCCGGCGATGGCAACCCCAGCTTCGCCACGGTGCTGAAAGTTGCGCATGCGCTGGGCCTGCAAGTGCACTTCGAACCGGTAAAAAAGAAGCGCACGGCAGGATCGGTCTAGCAGGCGCAACCCGCACCGCACAAAAAAATGGGCCGCCCCGGCATCGAGGCGGCCCATGCGATTGCAGCGATCGACGCGATCGTTATTTGTCAGTCGTCGTGGAAGAGTCCTTGTTATGGGTCTTCAGAGTGGACTTGTCGCGCGCGACGGCGCTGACGTCCTGCCCAATGCCGCCATCATGTTGCGTCCGGGCGAGATGCGCTTCGGCCGAGACGGCTGCACCATGGTTGACCGGATGGGTCCGGGTGCTGGTGTCGGCACGCGCGACCCTGGTTTGCATCGTCGTGTGGGTCTTGAGCGTGGACTTGTCGCGCGCGACGGCGCTGACGTCCTGCCCAATGCCGCCATCATGTTGCGTCCGCGCGAGATGCGCTTCGGCCGAGACCGCTGCACCGTGGTTCACCGGATGGGTCCTGGTGCTGGTATCGGTGCGGGCGATCCTGGTGTGCGATTTCGCGTGCGTCTTCAGCGTGGACTTGTCGCGGGCGACGGCGCTGACGTCCTTGCCGATACCGCCGTCATGTTGCGACCTTGCCAGATGGGCTTCAGCCGAAACAGCGCCACCGTGATTGTCGGGATGTGTGTTCGCGCTGGCGTTGCCGGTTGCAGCCAATCGCGCGGCCCGTGCAGCGGCGCGCTCTCTGGCGTCTTCCCGCGCCTGCGCGATCAGTCCACGGGCGCTGCCCGAGTCGGGTGCGGAATCGACATCGCGTTCGGGCACATTCGCATTCATTCCGGCATTGCCGTTCGCGGAGCCGCCGATGCCGTTCGCAGCGCCACCGACGCCATGACCGATGCCATTCATCGAGCCAGCGCCGATACCCGCGCCGTTGCCCATGCCGCCGCCGACGCCACCGTTACCATGGCCGCCGCCGTTGCCACCGCCGCCGCCGTGAGCCAGCGCGATCGCCGGTGCGAAAAGAACCATCAGTGCAATCGAAAGTGTTGTGCGTGTCATGACATGCCTCGCTTGATTGGGAGTGAAAGACTTGCTCCCCACAGCAAGTGTCCGAACCTTACCTTGCTGCAGCTGAATTTCAGCTTGGCGTGAGCGTTCAGGTTCGCGTTCCCCCGTCTCGACGCGCTTTCGTGACCACGAATGAAAACGGGCACCCGTAGGTGCCCGTGCGTGCATCAGGGATTTTCAGCGTTTCGTCGGATCAATGGCCGTCGTGGTCGGCGTCGCCCGGGAGGACGTCCTCGACGCGGTGCCATGCAGCCTTGGTCGCGTGCTTGGCATCGTCCCACGCGAGGCGGGAAGTGCCCTTCGAGCGCTCCCATTCGGTGCGGACCGAGTCTTGCGCTTCGTCCCAGCTCTTGCCCATGTAGCGCGGGCGGCTTTCATAGCCGAGGCGGTACGCCGGGGCATAGTCGTCGTACTGGTACTTGGAGTTGTAATACGGCTCGGTGGCGTAGGTCTTCTTCCAGTATTCGTTCTCGACGGTCGGATTGACCGCTTCGCCGCCGGCCTTGCCAGCCAGGCCGCCAACGACCGCGCCGATGGCGCCGCCAACGACCGCACCGACCGGACCACCGACCGAACCGATCGCCGCGCCGGCAACCGCACCGCCGGTCGCGCCGACGCCGGTGCCGACCGGATGGGAACCCGGTGCGCCGCTGATCGGATCGCGATTCATGTCGTGCGCTTCTTCTTTCCGTACTTGTTTGTCGAGGCTGTTTGTCATGTTCAATTCCTTTTGGTTGGTGGAACTACGTGCAACGGTGAAGCAATCGCGGAGCTTGTCAGGGCGTCCGTCCATTTGCCGCGAGCAATTGTTCCTTGCGCACGGCCATCTGGTCTCCCAGCGCGAGCAGCTCCTCTTTCGACAGCAGCTGTTTCGCGCGCGGGAACATGTCCGTTTCCTCTTCCTTGGCGTGGTGTTCGATCATCTCCTTGAGCACCTTGGCGCGGCCGCTGAATTTCTCGGAGCCGGGGTCGGTGCTGAGCACGTCGGGCAGGACGAGGTCGCCCGCGGCGCGGTGCTCTTCCTTCGCCTCGAAGAACATCCTGGAGTCGTTGCCCTTTTCGCCGGCTGCCTTGAACGCGGGATAGAAGATTTCCTCCTCGATCGTCGTGTGCGCCTTGAGTTCGCGCGCGATGCGGGAGATCAGGTCGGTTCGCTTCTTGAGTCCGCGCGGCGTGGTCGCCACGAGTTCATCGAGCAGGCCGCGAACGGTGGAGTGGTCTTTCTTGAGCAGCTGGATCGCATCCATTGCGGTTTCCTTCTTCCTGGGTGGTTCGATAAGCCAGTCCGCGCGCATGGCCGCATCCATCGGCGTGCGTGCAACGCGTCGCGGATTGCAACAGGGATTCAGTGGGGGTCGTGCGCGAACCGTTGCATCGTCGGATGCGTCGCTGCCGTCATGCATGCTCCTCCATGAGCACTGATCGGTGATTCCTTTCATGCGAGGCTAGTCAATTCACACTGAATGCAATGCTAATTTTTTCTGAACAAGCGACGATGCATTTATTTTGCGGCTTTCGCGAGGCACCCAACGTAGCGCTGGTTGACGCGCCGCGCGTACCAGTCGGTAGTGAGCTTGTGCACGATCTTCGGTCCCGCCAGCGCGATGTGCGGGATGATCGCGCGCGGCAACGGACGATGCTCGATCTGTTCCGCGAGCGCGAACACGCGCCGGTAGAGATCGGTATTTTCGAAGTCCTCCGAATCGCCATGTCCAAGCGCGCGGTGGATCTGCGCATCGCTCAGGTCGAGCGAACGGCCGAGGGTGAGCGCCGCCAGTTCGGTCGTGCCATCGTGACCGCCGTCGTAACGCAACAGGTCGCCGTCGAGCGCGATCGGAATGCCCGAGGCCAGGCTCACCGCCTGCTGGAAAGCCGCGTTGCGGCTCGCGTACAAGCCCGCGTTGTAATCGGCGAAGCGATACAACATCTGCGGATACGACGCCTTGTAGCCGAGCAGGTGGGCGATGCCGAAATACATGCCGCCGCGACGGCTGAAGACTTCGTGGCGGATCGAATCCTCCGGTGGATAGGGATAGGGCCTGGCGTGCGCCTGTTGTTCGGCGAAAGCGATGCTGACCTGCATCGGTCCTGCGGTGTGCACCGGGTTGTCGCCCTCGAACAGCCGCTTGCCCATCGGCACCGAGCCGATGAAATCCTCGTAGATGCGGCTCATGTCCTGCTCGGTGCGCACTGCCGCGAGACGCTCGTCGTAACTCCTGCCATTGGGCGACTTGAACAGCAACGCGGCGTGCACGAGCAGCAGGGGGATATGGTGCCGCCCGGCGCGACGGTCGATTTCGTCGCGCGCGATTTTCGCCAGGCCCGGCACCACGGGATCGACGTGGAAACCCGATTCCTGCTCGGCGACGGCGAGCGTCGCGCAAATGTTCGGCGTGGCCGGATCGATGCGCAGCGCCGCGAACGCCGCATAGATATCGACCGCCCAACCCGCGCGATCGGATGTCTGCGGCGGCAGCAGGCGCACGATCTGCGCGCGCACGTCCTCGGGGCGTCGCGGGACCGCTGCCTTCTGCGGGGCGCAGCCGCCGAGCAGGCACATTGCAAGCAACAACGCCGCCAATGCCGACGGCATCCGGACGCACCTTTTCGTGATGGTCATCGGAAAGCCCAGCCTGCCCGACATGTGGCCGTTGCGGGTCGGCTGCGGTCGTTACGTGGCATGGATGCCTCGAGAGAGCGGCGGATTGCCTGGTACATCAGGCACGATGCGACGTGAACCCCGTTGGAGTGACCTGTTGCTCCGCAAATGCGGCGGGGAGCGCGATGCGCTCCCCGCCGCCCAGTGTTGCAATCCGCAGCTTCGCGGATAGCGCAAGGACTCAGCGATCAATCGTCGTCGTACGTGAAGTCGCCCCTGCAGCCACCGGTCACCCAGATGCCGCGCTTGTCGAAGCCCCACGTGGTGCCTTCCACGCACGCCGGGTCGGGCGTTCCGCTGATCACGTAATGCGCGTGGTAGCCACCACAGTAGGTGCGGCCGCTCTCGGTGGAAACGCAATGCACGACGCGGCCGGCCGGGGTGACATAGGTGCTGCGGCTGGCGACTTCATTGCGCTCGTAGTTGAAATCGGCGCGGCAGCCGCCACTGACCCAGACACCGCGGTCGTCATAGTCCCATGTCCTGCCGCGGACGCATTCAGCCGGAGCGTTTCCGACGATGACGTAGCGACGGTGCGGTGCGCCGCAATAGGTACGACCGCTCTCGGTCGAAACGCAATGGACGACTTCGCCCTCACTGTTCACATAGTTCGCGCGACCGGTGACTTCGTCCGCCCGCGCATACGATTGCGCGGACAGTCCGATGGCCAACGTGGCGAGAACTGCTGCGATGGGTCGCAAATGACTTTTCATACCAAGCTCCTTTTGGTTTTGGCTGCAAGTTCCCCCAATGCAGCCGTTGGTGGCATTACGATGCCAACATCGACTATAAGACTGGTGCCTGAATCGACTTTCAATGAAAGCCGGCGTGATGTCGGAGGATTCAGGTAATTCCGCGGGGTCGGCATGGCTCGTGTAGTGCGCACGTTCAGCGTCCATCTCGCCTACTAGCGGAAGGCCTGCGCCAAGTTCGCGATGATTGAAAATGCAGGGCCATCGCCGATCGATCACACGAACCTGAAGGAACAGGAACCATGATCAAGGGAATCATCATAGGAGTCGCATTGACGCTGCTGGTCGGACTTGGCGTCGGATTCGCGCTGGTCCACAGCGGATCGATTCCAGCCAATGCCGATGCGCAGCCCGGTTCCATTGAAACGTGGATGGCCAAGACATCCCTGGACTCGACGTTGCGAAAGCAAGCGCCGAATGAGCAGAACCCGGTCGCGTTGACGGACCAGAACCTGTCCGATGGCGTCGATCTGTTCGCGCAGAATTGCTCGGTCTGCCACGGCTCTGCGAAGGGCGACGATGCGGCATCGCCGATCGCGAAGGGCCTGTATCAGAAGCCGCCGCAATTCGCGACCGAAGGCGTCGAGGACGATCCCGAAGGGTATTCGTACTGGAAGATGAAACATGGCATTCGCCTGACCGGCATGCCGTCGTTTTCGCAGACCCTCAGCGATCGGCAGATCTGGACGATCGCGCTGTTCCTGAAACACATGGACAAGCTCCCGCCCGCCGTGCAAGCGAAGTGGGAACATGTGCAGAATTGGCCGATGAAGAACGCCACCGCCAACAACGCGCCGGCAACGAAGACGCCCGAGTAATGCGATCGAACATCCTCGGTCGCGGCGAGTCGGCCGCGACCATCATGGTTTCACGAATCTGAGCGTCATCCGATCGGATTCGCCGATGGCTTTCATCTTGTCGTGCTCGGCGGAAGGGCCGGAAAGGTCCGGCGGCAGGCGGTGCACGTTGATGTCCTCGGGATCCTTCGGATTGGCGTTGATCTCGGAAACGCCGCCAACGCGGAAGCCCGCCTTGAGCGCCATCGCGATGATGTAGTCCTCGGGGATGCGGTGCAGCGCCATCGCGCTGTCCGTGGCCGTCGCAAACGGTTTCGCGCGGTGTTCCTCGAAGCCGAACACGCCACCCGGCTTGAGCACGTCGAACACCGCCTTGAAGACCGCGGCGGCGGTTTCCGGGCTGTCCATCATCCAGTCGTGCGCGTTGCGGAAGCTGACGACCATGTCGGCGGAGTTGTCGGCGCCCAATCGCACGCGCTTGGGGGGATCGAACGGGATGATCGGGCCGATGTGTCCGAACACTGCGGGGTTGGTCTTGATCTTGTCGGCGAATTTCGGGCCGGCTGCCTCGAGGAGACGGCCGCGATCGTAGAGGACCGGCGCGAGGATTTCGGTGTACCAGCCGCCGCCCGGCTGCAGTTCGATGACGGTCATGTCCGGCTTGATGCCGAAAAATTGCAGGGTCTCGATGGGATGGCGGTACTGGTCGCGCGCCTTGTGCGCATCCGAACGCCAGCTGCCATTCACGGCCTTCTGCAGCAGCGCGGTGGTGGCGTCGGGCGCCGCGGCGGGGTGGGCGCTGGCGACGCTTCCGAAGAGCATGGCGCAGGCCAGCAGCGTGGCGGACATGCGGAGTGGACGGAACATGGTTCGGCTCCCGGCGATGGACGCCCAAGGTTACTCCGCAGGGCCGCGAATTCGCGAATTCGCGATCGCGCCCGCAAAAAAAGGGAGCGCAATGCGCTCCCTTCTCGTTTCCCTTCCGTGGCAATCCGCAGATTCGCGGATATCGAGATGCCTCAGCGATCAATCGTCGCTGTAGGTGAAGTCGCCCTTGCAGCCGCCGGTGACCCAGACGCCGTGGTCGTCGAAGCCCCACGTCGTTCCTTCGACGCAGACCGGGTTCGGCGTTCCGCTGTACACGTAGCGCGCGTGGTGGACGCCGCAATAGGTGCGCCCGTCCGCCGTCGCAATGCAATGCACCAAGCGCACCGGAGCGGCCTCATGCTCATCGCCATCGCGCGTTTCGCCCGTGGTGACCACGGTGGTAGTGACTTTTTCGTTGGCGACGATCTCGGCCGAGGTATCGAAATCGGCCGTGCAACCGCCGCTGACCCAGACGCCGCGCTCGTCGGTGCCCCAGGTCCTGCCCTGGACGCAGACCGCGCCCGGCGTCTTGATCACATACCGCATGTGCGGCTTGCCGCAATAGGCGCGGCCGCTCGCGGTCGAGACGCAATGCACGACCTGGCCAGCGTTGTTGACGTAGCTCGCGTGGCCGGTGACTTCATCCGCGCGGGCATTCGATTGCACCGAAACGCCGAGCGCCAGCGTGGCGAGGACGATGGCGAACTTGTTCAAATTCAGATGACTGCTCATGCCTTGACTCCTTGGGTTGATGCTCCTTGACTGGGCGTCACCCCAGGTGGCAACTAGGTGCCAATGGCCACTATAGGCCGGTGGCATGAACCTCACGCCGTCGCGATCAAATGGAATAGCACCTTGTTCAGGAAGGCGATCGATGCCTCCGTCCCATGCTGCCTTCGCAAAGAAAGACGGGCACCTTCCGGTGCCCGTCGTGCTGCGGTTGCGCATTCCGTGTCGCGATTACAGGCTGTGCGATCCCGCGTGGTGCCATGCCGACTGGCCGGCGTCTCGCGCCTCGTCCCAGGTCAGTCGCGATGCGCCCTTGGTGCGTTCCCATTCGGTTTTCAGCATGGGCTCGACTTCTTCCCATGGACGATCGGCGTACCTGCCACGATTCATGTAAGCCATGCGGTACGCCGGGCCGTAATCGTCGTAGCTGTAGTTGCGGTTGAAATAGGGTTCGGTGATGAAGGCGCGCTGCCAGTAGGCGTCTTCCGCGGTCGGATCGACCGCTTCGCCGACGCCATGTCCGGCGGCAGCACCGACAACCGCGCCGACGACTCCGCCAACGGCGGCGCCGATGGGTCCTGCAATCGAACCGACGGCTGCGCCGGCGACCATGCCACCCGCCGTCCCAATGCCGGTGCCGACCGGATGCGAACCCGGGCTGCTGGTGATCGGATCGCGGTTCATGGCCTTGGCTTCGGCCTTGTCGACGTCCTTTGCGAATGCGTGTTCGGCCTTCGCGAATTTCTTGTGCGCTATCTTGTTCGCCTCGATGCGTTCCCTGTAGGCCTCTACCTGAGCCTCATCGCGATCCGTCGCGGCGTTGTCGAGATCCTTCCGAAATTGTTGGTTCACGGTGAACTCCTTGTCAGTCCGTCATTGAACGCCGGATGCGAATCGCTATCCGACGGAACCAACCTTGACGCCATGCGGATGAATCGCCGCGAACTTGGAAGCCCATCCGCCTTGTTGGCCTAACATCTGGTTAAGTTCGCCGATAGAAACCAACGGGCGCGACGCAACATCGCCTGAAAGCGCTGTCTTGTGGGCTTTGCATCGCGCAGCTGGACGAGGCACCCCGACACCGGCACGCAGTCTCCTCCGCTGAGACGCCGATCGGTACCATGTGCGATGAAGGGGAGATCGATGCCTGAGCTGGAGCGGTTGGACAACGGAGATTCGGACGCAGCGCTCGATGCGTCGCGTGCGAACGGTCTCGTGATCTATCGCGCCAGCCGCCTGGAGGCATTGATTCCGCCCTTGGCGATGCTGCTCGATGCGTCGTGGCCGGACAACCTGCTGGAGCCGCAGACCATCGTCGCCGCGCATCCGGGCATGAAGCAATGGCTGCTCGGCGCGCTGGCGCGGCATGACGGGCCCTCCGGCATTGCGGCCAACCTCGACATCATCCTGCCGAGCGCGTGGATCGATCGACTGGCGAGCGAGGCGCTTGGCGAACATGCGGTGTCGTTGCCGCGCTATCGGCGCATGCATCTGCGTTGGACGCTGCACGACATGCTCGCGCCAGGCCACGCGGTGGATGGCGTGACCGATCCGCGCATCGAGGCCTATCTCGCGGCCGCTGCCGATGGCGATCCATTGCGTGCCGGCGGGCCTGCGCGGCGGCGGTTCCAGCTGGCGGATCGCCTGGCGCTGATTTATTCGCAGTACCTCGTGTATCGACCCGATTGGCTCAGGGCCTGGGAGGCAGGGCAGTTCAGGTATGCGAGCGGCGCGCGGGGCGAGGCCCTTTCCGGGCTCGAGGCGCAGTTGTTGGGACCCTTGTGGAGGCAGGTCGCCTCGCGCCTCGGCCGGCATCGCGCGCAGGCGCTCGAGGGGTTGCATTCGGCGCTCCGCGCGGGCGCACTCGCACGACGGACGCTGCATGTCTTCGGCGTCACCCATCTCGCGCCGGCCGAGGTCCGCATCCTGCGCGCGTATGCGGAACACGGCATGGTTGCGCTGTACGTGCCGGATCCCTGCCGCGAATTCTGGGGCGGACTGGTCGGGCGCGATTCCGACGACGGCTTGGCGAGCCGCGCGCGATGGGACGCGTACCGCAACGAAGAGGAAGCAAGGATCGACGCCGCAGGCGAGGGCGATTACTGGAGCGATCAAGGACATCCTCTGCTCGCGCGCTGGGGTCGCATGGGCCAGCACTTTTTCAGCGCGCTCGCCGAAGGCGATGTGCGCGAGGACATCCGGCACTGGCAGGACGAACGACCCGCTGCGCCGGTCACCCGCTTGCAACGCTTGCAGGAAAGCATCCGCCAGTTGAATCCGCAATTGCTTCGAATCGATCTTGCCGACGCGCGGGTCGTTGCATCGGAAATGGCGGATACATCGCTGCGCATCCACTCCTGCCACACCCGGCTGCGCGAACTCGAAGTGCTGCACGACGCATTGCTCGATGCGATGGCCACCGGCGTCCAGCCCGGCGAGATGATCGTGATGACGCCCGATATCCAGGCGTACCTGCCGCTGATTCCCGCGGTGTTCGGCGCGCCCGGCGATGCCCGCGTTGCGTTGCCCTACCATCTCGCCGATGCGCCGGTAGCGCGCAGCCATGGCCTGTTCACGACGTTCCTGCGCCTGCTGGATTTGCCGAGGCAGCGCATCACGGCGGCGGAAATGGTGGACCTGTTGTCGGTGCCGGAAATCCAGCGCCGCTTCGGCATGGACACGGACGATGTCGATGACCTGGTCGAATGGATGCGACAGAGCCGGGTGGCGTGGGCGCTTGACGGCGAACATCGCGCGCATTTTGGCGTGCCGCCAATTGCGGAACACACGTTCGCATGGGCTATGGACCGGATGATCGCAGGCTACCTGATGTCGGACGCGCCCGCTGCCGACCGCGATCGCGCCTTCGTGTTCCCGGATGAGACCGAACTCGCCCCGGTCACCGGCATCCAGGGGCCTTCGGCCGAAGCCGTGGGTGCGCTGGATCGACTGCTGCAATGCGTGCAATCGCTGGTGGAACTTTCCGGTGAAACCCATGCGGCGAGCGCATGGGCGGATCGGCTCGACCGGCAACTGGACGCATTGTTCAAGATCGATCCATGGGACAAGGAGGCGCGCGAGGCGTGGGACACGCTGCATCGATTCGTGCGCGCGATCGAGACCGAGCCGCATGCGGCGGGCCTGGATCCCGAACTGCATTTCAGCGTCGTGCGCGACTTGCTGGTCGCCGGCATCGGCGCCGTTCCGGACCGACAGCGCTTCCTGATGGGCGGCATCACGTTCTGCGGCATGGTCCCGCAACGCGCGATCCCGTTCCGCATGGTCGCAGTGCTGGGCCTGAACGACGGCGAGTTTCCGCGCAACGCAAGCGATGCCGGGCTCGACCTGATGACGCGCATCCGCCGCATCGGCGATCGCGACGTGCGCAGCGACGACCGCTACCTGTTCCTCGAAACCATCATGTCCGCGCGCGATCGGCTGCACCTGGGATTCGTCGGTCTGGGCGTGAAGGACGGCAAGCCGCGCAGCCCCGCGGCGCCGCTCGCCGAATTGCTGGGCGAGCTCGATGCCGCCGCGGCGATCGCGCCGGATGCGAACGAAGCGAACCGGCCATGGCTGGTGATCCATCCGTTGCAACCTTTCGACGCGCGCTATTTCGACGGGAAGGACCAGCGTCTGTTTTCCTACGACCAGCGTTATCGATCGATGCACGGGACAGGGCGCGAAGCCCAGAAGCCATTCCTGTCGGGGAGTTCCGGCGAGCCCGATGCATTGCCGGATCCGCTCGCGCTGGCGGCCATCGTCGATTACTACAAGGATCCGGCGCGAAACGTGCTCGAGAAACGCGCGAAGCTGCACCTGGACGCGCTCGACCAGGACCGTTTGGGCGAGGACGAGCCATTGGATGGAACGCTCGATCGTCTGTCGACCGTGGCGCGAAAGGTCTTCTTCAAGGACGTGTTGCCGACATGGCCCGAAGGCGCGTGGAGACCCAATGCGATTCCATCGTGGGTGCGCCTCACCGGCTTGCTGCCGCCGGGACGATTGGGCGATGCGGCATGGCGGAAAGAACTCGATGCGATCGATGCGGCGATGACTGCGGCGCGCGCCACCGCGACGCTTGACGGCGACGTCGCATCGCAGGCGCGAGTCGAATCGGTGGATGTCGAGATCGTCGATGGCAGCTTCGAACCGCCGATTGCACTTCGCGTCACCGGTCGCATCCACAACGTGTTTCCGCTGGATACAGGAGAGGCTGAAGGCCTGCAACTGTTGCGCGTGTTTCCAACCGTGGGAGAGGAGAAGGGGCGATTGAAGGCGGAAAGCGATCTGCATTTCGGCGAACGCGTATCCATCTTCCTCGATTGGGCGCTGTTGCGTTTGCAGACGGCGCGACGGAGGGGTGCGGAAGTTCCCCTCGGGTCCGTGCTGGTCACCTTGCTGACCTCGGGAAACGATGAGCCCTGGCAAGCCGGGTTCCGGCAATGGGATGAAAGACTCCTGCGCGCCGATGCATCGAGGCGGCAAACCCTGCTCGACGACCTGCAATCGCGCGTGGCGAAGCTGATCCATTGGTGGCGTGAAGCGCAGCGCCGACCGCACTGGTATTTCGCGAGGACGAGTTGGAAAGCGGTGACCGCCGCGAAGATGAAGGACGATGCCCAGGCGGATGCGTCGCAGCCTGATGCCGGCGACCCGGCATGCGTGAAGGCGGTCCAGAACGCGTGGTCCGGTTTTGGCGAGCGCGGCGAACGCGGGTACGGAACGGGCTACAACCATCTGCTGGTGGGCGATGTCGCGTTCGATGCCGGCTCGCCGGAACTCCAGCGGTTGCTCGAGTTCGCCATGGATCTGCACGATGCGATTTCGTTCCATGGGAGCGCGCAGCCATGAACGCCGCATCGCACGGAGCAATCCGCGACTGGCGCGCACTCGATCTCGCGCAGGGCGGCCGCAGCCTGATCCAGGCCAGCGCCGGCACCGGCAAGACCTGGACCATCAGCGTCCTATACCTGCGCCTGTTGCTGGAACAGCACTTGTCGCCACGGCAAATCGTGGTCACGACCTTCTCCAATGCGGCGGCCGCGGAGTTACGCGAGCGCCT
>Ga0157375_10002674_pt1 | contig 15442 bp, 17 predicted proteins | sample M35metaG_FD_115311 | JGI IMG/M metagenome (GOLD analysis project Ga0157375, IMG submission 115311) | Miscanthus rhizosphere microbial communities from Kellogg Biological Station, Michigan, USA - M3-5 metaG | ecosystem: Host-associated > Plants > Roots > Rhizosphere > Soil | place: USA: Michigan...
CTTCCGGACGGCATCCTCAACGTCGTCCACGGCGACAAGGAAATGGTCGACGCCATCCTCGATCATGAGGACATCAAGGCGGTGAGCTTCGTGGGCAGCAGCGACATCGCCCAGTACATCTACTCGCGCGGCACCGCGAACGGGAAGCGCGTCCAGGCCTTCGGCGGCGCCAAGAACCACGGCATCGTCCTCCCCGACGCCGACCTCGACCAGGTCGTCAACGACCTCACCGGCGCGGCATTCGGCTCGGCCGGCGAGCGCTGCATGGCGCTGCCGGTGGTTGTGCCGGTTGGTGACGACACGGCCGATGCCCTGCGCGCAAAACTGATCCCGGCGATCGCCGCACTGCGCGTCGGCGTTTCGACCGATGCGGAGGCACATTACGGCCCGGTGGTGAGCGCCGCTCACCGCGCCCGGATCGAGCAATATATCCAGATGGGCGTCGACGAAGGCGCCGAGCTGGTCGTCGACGGCCGGGGCTTCAAGCTTCAGGGCCACGAGGAAGGCTTCTTCATCGGCCCGACCCTGTTCGACCACGTCAAGCCGACGATGAAGAGCTACCAGGACGAGATATTCGGCCCGGTCCTGCAGATCGTCCGGGCCAAGGACTTCGAGGAAGCGGTCCGGCTCCCCTCGAGCCACGAATATGGCAACGGCGTCGCGATCTTCACCCGCAACGGCCACGCCGCCCGCGAATTCACTGCCCGCGTCAATGTCGGCATGGTCGGCATCAACGTGCCGATCCCGGTTCCGGTCAGCTATCACAGCTTCGGCGGCTGGAAGCGCTCCGGCTTCGGCGACATCGGCCAGTACGGCATGGAAGGCGTGCGCTTCTGGACCAAGAACAAGGTCGTGACGCAGCGCTGGCCGGACGGCTCGTCGGCGGGCGACCACAAGGAGGCATTCATCATTCCCACCATGGGATGATGAGGCGAGTGTGAAACTAGCTTGGCATGACGGTCGTTGTGGCCGTCATGAAAAGCATCCTTGCAGCGATTCCACTGGCGTTCGTTCTCAGCGTCGCAGCCTGTGGCGGCAATAAGCCCGTCAACAAAAAAGCGGAGAATGCCGACGGCCTCGACCAGGTCGTCGCGCAGGCGAACGCGACTGCGGACGCCGTTCACAATGATGTCGTAGACAATCCGCCTGCACCCGTGACCAACGAGAAGGCGCCCGAAGTCGCAGCCCCGGTCCCGGGCGACGTCATTCCGGCGCAATATCAGGGACGCTGGGGCATGGTGCCCGCCGACTGCACCTCGACGCGCGGCGAGAACAAGGGCCTGATCACGATCGGCGACACCAGCATTCGCTTCTACGAATCGACCGCGACTTTGAAGGAACGGCGGCCCGCCGTCGCGATCAGCTTCTCCGGCTTGTTCGACTTCACCGGCGAAGGCCAGCGTTGGACGAAGGTCATGACCTTCACCCGGACCGGTGACACACTGAAGCGCGCCGACCCGGAGGGCAGCTTCACCTACAAACGCTGCGCCTGACCCCACTGGCAATTCCCGCCGCGCCGGTGCTAGGGCGCTCGCCATGTCGCACCAATTCGACCTGACCGACGACCAGCTCCAGATCCAGGACATGGCGCGGAAGTTCACCGCCGATGCCATCACGCCCTTCGCGGCGGAATGGGACGAGAAGCATATCTTCCCCAAGGACACGATCCGAATGGCGGCCGAGCTTGGCTTCGGCGCCATTTACGTGTCCGAGGAGTCCGGAGGCATCGGGCTCGGCCGCTTGGAAGCGGCGCTGATCATGGAAGCCATGGCCTATGGCTGCCCGTCGACCAGCGCCTTCATCTCCATCCACAATATGGCGAGCTGGATGATCGACCGCTTCGGCGCGGATGAGGTGAAGGCGAAATACCTGCCTTCCATGATCAGCATGGAAAAGATCGGCAGCTACTGCCTGACCGAGCCTTCGTCCGGCTCGGACGCCGCGGCGCTCAAGACCAAGGCGGTCAAGGACGGCGACGATTATGTCGTCTCCGGCTCGAAGGCCTTCATCTCCGGCGGCGGCGAGAACGAGATTTACGTGACGATGGTCCGAACCGGTGAGGACGGGCCCAAGGGCATCACCTGCCTGGTCATCGACAAGGACATGCCGGGGGTCAGCTTCGGCGCGCAGGAGAAGAAGCTCGGCTGGCATTCGCAACCGACCGCCCAGGTGAATTTCGACGAGGTCCGCGTTCCAATCGCCAACCGCGTCGGCGCCGAGGGCGAAGGCTTCCGCATCGCCATGATGGGCCTCGACGGGGGCCGCCTTAACATCGGCGCTTGCTCGCTCGGCGGTGCCCAGCGCTGCCTCGACGAGGCGGTCCAATACACCAAGGAACGCAAGCAGTTCGGAACGGCCATCGCCGACTTCCAGAACACGCAGTTCACGCTGGCGGACATGGAGACGGAACTGCAGGCCGCGCGGCAGTTGCTCTACGCGGCGGCCGTCAAGGTCACTGCCAATGCGCCGGACAAGACCAAGTTCGCGGCCATGGCCAAGCGCTTTGCCACCGATACCGGCAGCTCGGTCGTCGATCGCGCGCTGCAGCTGCATGGCGGCTACGGCTATCTGATGGACTATCCGATCGAGCGTTTCTGGCGCGACCTCCGCGTTCATTCCATCCTGGAAGGCACCAACCAGGTAATGCGAATGATTGTGGGCCGGGAGCTCACCCGCCAGTGATCACAGAGATGACGCGCCGCCTGAGCGAAGCCGCCGAGAGGATGCTGAACGGCGACATCAAGGCGAGCCTGCCGTTCGACCCGTTCGCCATCGCCCAGGCGTCCACGGACTTCGCGCTGGGCCTCGCGGCCCGGCCTGCCGATCTGCTGGAAGTGCAAATCACCGCCGCGCAGCAATGGGGCGATTTCTGGACGAAAGCGCTTTCCGGCCAGCCGACGAACGCCCCGCGCGACCGCCGCTTTGCTTCGCCGCAGTGGCAGGACGATCCCTATTTCCGCTCGATCCGCGATTCCTATCTACTGGCGTCGGAGCAGCTGCGCGACCTCGTGTCGCTCGGTGCGAAGGGTACCGACAGCGGCAATGCGACCGTCCGCTTCCTGCTCGATCAATATCTGAACGCCGTCGCGCCGACCAACTTCGCGCATACCAATCCCGAGGTCCTGAAGCGCACCAAGGAAACCAATGGCGCCAATTTGGTCCAGGGCTTCGCGCATCTCATCGAGGACATGGCGAGCGGAAAGGGCATCGTTCAGCGCCGGACCGATCCGATGGCGTTCGAAAAGGGCAAGACGATCGCCGCGACACCCGGCGAGGTCGTGTTCCAGAACGATATATTCCAGCTGGTCCAGTACGCACCTACGACCGACAAGGTCGCGGCCGAGCCGTTGCTCTACGTGCCGCCGCTGGTGAACCGCTTCTACATGATCGACCTCGTGCCCCGGCAGAGCATGGTCAAATGGCTGGTCGGAGAGGGCCGCACGGTCTTCGTCGTGTCGTGGGTCAATCCGACCGAGAAGCACAGGGACAAGGGTGTAGGCGATTACGTCCTCGAAGGCGTGGTCGAGGCCGTCGGCCAGGTCCGCCAACGGACGGGCCAGTCGCCTGACCTCTTCTCCTTCTGCCTGGGCGGCACGTTGGTGGCGATTGCCCTCGGCTACCTGGCGGCGAACAAGCGCGCAGGTGAGGTCAATTCGGCGACGCTGATCGGCAGCCTCGTCGACTTCGCCGACATGCGTGACTGGTCGGCCTTCGTTCACGAAGGTCATCTCGCCGCGCTCGAGGATCACCTCGAAGCTCAGGGCTATATCGACAGCCTGGAATTGCAGCGGCTGTTCGCGGCGATGCGCGCCAACGACCTCATCTGGTCTTCCGTGGTGAATCACTATTTGCTCGATAAGCCGGCGCCACCCAGCGACCTGCTCTACTGGTTCGAGGATGGCGCCCGCATCCCGGCCGCTTTCCTCAAGAGCTACAACCGCGACCTGCTGCTGGAGAACAAGCTGAAGGATCCGGCCGGATTCGTGGTTGGCGGATCGCCCATCGATCTTGCGGCCATCCCGACACCGATGCTGGTCATTGCGTTGAAGGACGACCACGTGTCGGCCTGGCAGGCAGTGTATTCAGGAGCCCGCTCGCTCGGCGCCGATTTCATCCTCGGCGGTTCGGGCCACAATGCCGGGGTCATCAACCCGCCGGCCGCCAACAAGCACGGCTTCTGGACCAGCAAGGCCAGGCCCGCGAGCGCCGACGAGTGGCTGGAAACCGCCCGACGCCACGAAGGCAGCTGGTGGCCGACATGGACCGAATGGCTGAGCGGTAAGGGCTCGAAGAAGACGGTACCCGCCCGCAAGATCGAGGACGGCATCGAGCCGGCGCCCGGCTCCTACGCGAAAATGCCCTAAGGATTCGAACCCTGTGGATGCGATGACGACCTCTCAAGACGTGCTGACAATCAAGGAAGGCCTGGCCGGCCGTCTGCGGCTCAATCGGCCAAAGACGCTACATAGCCTCAACCGCCAGATGGTCCGGGACATGGCGACGGCGCTGCTCGAATGGCGCAACGATCCCGACGTCCGCATTATCCTCATCGACCATACCGAGGGCCGGGGCTTCTGCGCCGGCGGCGACGTCGTCACCATCGCCAACAGCGTCGATGGTGCGGAGGAGGCTGCGCGCGCCTTCTTCTTTGACGAATATCGCCTCAACCACCTCGAATATACTTACCCAAAACCAGGCGTCGCCTTCATGGATGGCATCACCATGGGCGGCGGCGTCGGCATCGCCTGCCCCTGCCGCTTCCGCGTGGCTACGGAGCGCACGGTCCTCGCCATGCCGGAAACGACGATCGGCATCTTCCCGGATGTCGGCGGCGGACGGTATTTGTCGCGCCTGCGCGGTCGGCTGGCGCAGTTCCTGGCGCTGACCGGAGCGCGGCTGGACGGCGCCGAATGCTTCCGCCTTCGACTGGCGACCCATTATTTGCCGTCAGCCCGCATGGAGGAAGCGAAGGAGCGGATCATCGCCCAGCCCTTCCGCGTCGAAGCGATCCTCGATGAACTGAGCGAAGAAAACGTCCCTCAAGCCCGCATCATGGGCAATCTGAAGAAGATCGACCGCTACTTCGCCAGCGACCGGCTCGAGGGCATCCTCGACGCGCTGGACGAAGGCGCTGCTGAAGGTGACGAATGGGCGCGTGCCGAAGCGGAGACGATCCGCAAGAAGTCGCCCATGGCCTGCAAGGTCACGCTGAAGCTGCTCGTCGAAAGCCCCTACCAACTACATTTCGTCGACGAGATGCGGATGGAGTATGGCATCATGGTCCGCCTGATCCATCACCCGGATTTCCGCGAGGGCGTCCGCGCCTTGCTGATCGACAAGGACAATGCGCCCAACTGGCACCCGACCAACCCCTCCGTCATCGGCGATGCCGAAGTCGACGGCTTTTTCGAGCCCCTGCCCATTGAGGAGCAGTGGCGGCCCTTCGATTTCTAGAGGACCTCTCATGAGCTACGAAACCATCCTGGTCGAAAAGAAGGGCGCAGTGACGCTCGTCACCCTCAATCGCCCGCAGGCGCTGAACGCGCTCAACACGACCGTCCTCAAGGAGTTGATCGACGCATTCGCGGCCTATGATGCGGACGACAGCCAGCACTGCCTGGTCCTGACCGGATCGGAAAAAGCCTTTGCCGCCGGCGCCGACATCAAGGAAATGCAGAGCCAGGGCTTCGCCGACATGTATTCGGCGAATTTCTTCGCCGGCTGGGAGCATGTCACCGCGACCCGCAAGCCGTGGATCGCCGCCGTCTCCGGCTTCGCGCTCGGTGGCGGCTGCGAAGTGGCGATGATGGCGGACTTCATCATCGCCGCCGACAGCGCCAAGTTCGGCCAGCCCGAGATCAAGCTCGGCGTCACGCCGGGCATGGGAGGCTCTCAGCGCCTCGCGCTTGCTGTCGGCAAGGCCAAGGCGATGGAAATGTGCCTGACCGGCCGGATGATGGGCGCTGAGGAGGCCGAGCGCAGCGGCCTCGTCGCCAAGGTCGTCCCGGCCGCTGAGCTGGTCGACGAAGCACTCAAGACCGCCGAGGCGATTGCCTCCATGGCCCCGCTCGCCGCCATCGCCACCAAGGAAATGGTCAACGCCGCGTTCGAAATGCCTCTCAATCAGGGCATCCGTTTCGAGCGCCGGCTGTTCCACGGCCTGTTTGGGACCGAGGATCAGAAGGAGGGCATGGCCGCCTTCGTCGAAAAGCGCCCGGGCAACTGGACGGGCCGGTAAGGAGTAACATCCATGGCACGCGTCGCATTCATTGGGCTTGGCAATATGGGCGGCGGCATGGCCGCAAACCTCGCCAAGGCGGGGCATGAGGTCCATGCCTTCGACCTTAGCGAAGCGGCGTTGGCGCACGCCGAAGAGCGCGGCTCGCAACGCGCCACTTCGGCTGCCGAAGCCTGCAAGGATGCTGACGCGGTCGTCACTATGCTGCCCGCCGGCCAGCATGTTGCCGCCGTCTATCGCGACAGCGTCTTCGGCCATGCGCCGGCCTCCGCCATCCTCATGGATTGCTCGACCATCGACGTTGCAACCGCCCGCTCGGTCGAGGAGGAAGCCTCGGCGCAGGGCTATGTCATGGTCGACGCTCCAGTGTCGGGCGGCATAGCGGCGGCGGAAGGCGGCACCCTCACCTTCATGGTGGGCGGCAGCGTCGATGGCTTCCAGCGCGCCCGCGAGTATCTCGAGAAGATGGGCAAGGCCGTCATCCATGCGGGCGACGCCGGCGCCGGCCAGGCGGCGAAGATCGTCAACAACATGCTGCTGGGCGCGACAATGGCCGCGACCTGCGAAGCCTTCGCCCTCGCCAAGAAGCTCGGCCTCGACCAGCAGACCTTCTTCGACATTTCGTCGAAAGCCTCCGGCCAAAGCTGGTCGATGACCTCATATTGCCCCGTGCCCGGCGTCGGCCCGGAAACACCGGCCGACCGCAATTACGAGGGCGGCTTCATGGCGCAGCTGATGCTGAAGGACCTCAAGCTGGCGATGGAGGCGGCGCAGGCCGCGGGCGCCTATACACCGATGGGCGCGGAGGCGGAGGAACTCTACCAGCGCTTCGTCAACCTCGGCGGTGGCCCCAAGGATTTTTCAGCGCTTATTAAGATGATCGACGACAGTTGGCGGAAGCCGGAATAGGAGTTTGTATGAAGTTTGTAATTGCCGTTTCCACCATCGCCCTCGTGGCGTCGGTCGCTGTCGCCAAACCGCTGTCCCAGGACGCGGCGCTCAAGATCATGCACGATCGACATGAGGGAATGGAGTCCATCGGCAAGGCCAACCGGGACCTTCGCCGCGAATTGACCAGCGACACGCCGAACATGGCGACCGTCAGGGCCGCCGCGAGCCAGGTCTCCAATCTCGCGGGCAAGTCGTCGCACTGGTTCCCGGCCGGGACGGGACCCGAGCTCGGCAAGACCGGCGCCAAGCCTGAGATCTGGCAGCAGCCCGCCGACTTCAACGCCAAGCTCAAGGATTTCCAGGGCGCGGCGAAGGCGCTTCAGGCAGCGGCCGCGAAGGGTGATTCCGGCGCGTCCAAGGCCGCCTATGCAAGCCTCGGCAAGACCTGCAACGCGTGCCATGAGACTTATCGCATGGACATGCACCACTAAGCATGAAGCAGGCGATCTGGGACCTGCCGACCCGGCTCTTTCACTGGCTGCTGGTCGCGCTGGTCGCGTTCAGCTGGTGGTCGGCGGAAAATGGCGAGACCGACCTCCACATCTGGTCGGGCGTCGCCATACTGTCGCTGCTGATCTTCCGGCTTTTATGGGGCTTCTTCGGCAGTTCGACCTCCCGCTTCTCGAATTTTGTGCGCGGTCCGAAAACCGTCGTCGGCTACCTGCACGATAAGGACAGCTGGCGTGCCGCCGGCCACACGCCGCTCGCAGCCCTCAGCATCCTTACCCTGCTCGCCCTCATTGCGGCCCAGGTCGGTCTTGGCCTGATTTCGGTCGACGAGGACGGCTTCTACGAGGGGCCGCTGGCCCATCTCGTCAGCACGGAGGTCTCAGAGGCGGCACGCGAGCTGCACGAGCAATTGTTCAACCTGCTGCTCGCCTTCATCGTCCTGCATATCGCGGCGATCGTCTATTACCGCATCCGGGGCAAAAAGCTGACCAAGGCGATGATTACCGGCAAGGGCGAGCTCGGCAGCGGCGTCGAGCCGATGCAGCGCGGCAAGTGGTGGGCCGCACTGATCTGCCTCGCCATTGCCATCGGCGTGACCCGCTGGGTCGTGGCCGGCGCCCCGCCGTTCGGGGGTTGATGTCTCGGCTTCGCAGCGCCACATCGCGGGCATGTTGATCGAGACCGAACTGACGCCCAACCCGGCGACCCGCAAATTCCTGCCCGGCCGCACAGTGATGGAGACCGGAAGCCGCGACTTCCCGAATGCGGAGAGCGCGGAAGCCTCGCCGCTGGCAGAGGCCCTGTTCGCGACCAATCTCGTCGATGGCGTCTTCTTTGGCCGCGACTTCATCTCGGTCAGTGCTGTCTCGGGTGTTCAGTGGGATGCGCTGGAGCCGGACGTGCTTGGCATCCTCCTCGACCATTTCGTCAGCGAGGCCCCGCTGTTCAAACCCGGCTCGGCGGCCGGCATCGCCGTTGAAAATGACGCTCCTGCCTTCGAGGAAGACCCCGCCGACGCCGATATCATCGAGCAGATCCGGGATCTGATCGACACGCGCGTGCGCCCTGCGGTTGCCCAGGACGGAGGCGACATTGTCTACCGCGGTTACAAGGACGGCACGCTCTACCTTGCCATGCAGGGGGCCTGCTCCGGCTGCCCATCCTCGGCGATCACCCTAAAACGCGGGATCGAGGGCCTGATTAAGCATTACGTCCCGGAAGTCGAAACCATCGAAGCCATTTAGGCTTGCCCCGGCGGGCCGCTTGTGCCCAAATCGCTAAACACTTGTTTTGAGTAGGAGCACGAGGCTCGTGATCCTTGCGTTCGATACGTCGACGCCAGCCTGCACCGTCGCCTTGTTCGCGGCGGACGGCAGCCTCTTCGCCTCACGCGATGAGGTCATCGGCCGCGGCCATGCAGAACGCCTCGTTCCACTGATCGCCGAAATGCTCGACGGCCATTTGCCCTCGCAGGTCCTGGTGGGTGTCGGCCCCGGCAGTTTCACCGGCATGCGCATCGCCATCGCCGCCGCGCAAGGCTTGGCGATCGGATGGGACGTGCCCCTCCACGGCATGTCCTCTTTGGCATTGCTGGCAGCGACTGCACCCGGAGATGGACCAGTCGCGGCTGCCGTTGCAGGCGGCCACGGCGAACTCTTCGTCCAGCAGTTTCGCCGCGATCACTTCAAGCCCACCAGCGACATGATGAACCTGCCGGCTCAGGACGCGGCCAAAGCCATCGACGCGCAGCTGGTCGTCGGTACCGGCGCAGAAGCGCTGGTCGCCGCTCGCGGCAATGGCGACGCGCTGCCAATCCTTCCCTCCGCTTCGAATGCGTTGAAGCTACCGTCCAAGCTGCGCACCCTCGAACCCAAGCCGCTATATGCCCGGGCGCCGGACGCCCGGCCCCGGGAGGCGGCATGAGCACGGCGGCACAGGCGACGCCTTTGCGGTTGGTCGCAGGGGAATCGAAGGACCTGGATGAAGTGATGGACGTCATGACGTCGGCCTTCGATCCGCACTTCGGTGAGGCATGGACGCGGTCGCAATGTGCGGGAATCCTGCCGCTTTCTGGAGTGCAACTCGTCCTCGCTCGCAACAAGGGTGGGGTCTGCGGCTTTTCGTTACTGCGGACGGTTGCGGATGAAGCAGAACTGTTACTGCTGGCAGTCTCGAAAGACTCGCAAAGCCAAGGCATCGGCGGCGCATTGCTCGACCACTTCATCGATCAGGGAAGGGAAGCCGGCCTCGCTCGCCTTCACCTTGAGGTCCGCGACGGCAACCCGGCGGTCGCCATGTATCAAGCCTTCGGATTCGAGGAGGAAGGTCGCAGGCGCAAATATTACACTGGCCGCGACGGCAGCCAACATGATGCGCTGACAATGGCCCTCAAGATTTGATTGATCGAAATCAAGACGAATAGTGTCTGACTATTGCCGCGTAACAAAAGGCGGCGTAGTGACCCCGCGACTGCGGAGGTGGGACGGGCCGCCACAGCATTTTCCAGCTCGGGGAAAATCCACATGTCAGACGAATCTCAAGACGAAATCCTGATCACCATGACCACCGAAATTGTCGCTGCTCATGTCAGCAACAATAGTGTTGCGGTAAATGACCTTCCGACACTGATTCAGAACGTTCACGGTGCACTATCAGGCCTTTCCGGCCGCGCCTCCCCGGAAGCGCGCCCGGAGCCCAAGGTGCCGATCCGCTCTTCGATCAAGCCTGACTATATTGTTTGCCTTGAGGACGGGAAGAGGCTGAAGATGCTGAAGCGTCACCTGATGACGCATTACCAGCTGACGCCCGACCAATATCGCCAGAAGTGGGGCCTTGCGGCCGACTATCCGATGGTCGCTCCCAATTATGCGGAGCAGCGCCGGACGCTAGCCAAGTCGATCGGCCTCGGCACCAAGCGCCGCAAGACCAAGGGCCGCTAAGCCTATTGCGGGGTAATTCGGCCGATCAAAGCCGGATTGCCCCGCACGCGCGCGCGCCCTAACTAATAAGCCATGACGCGTAAGATCGACATCGAGGCGCTGTGCGCCGACAAGGGCCTCCGCATTACGGAGCAGCGCAAGACCATCGCGCGCGTACTCGGCGACAGCGAGGACCATCCCGACGTCGAAACCCTTCACGCCCGCGCCGCCGCAGTGGATCCCAACATCTCGATCGCCACGGTTTACCGTACCGTCCGCTTGTTCGAGGAAGCGGGGATCCTGGAACGCCATGAGTTCGGCGACGGACGCTCACGCTACGAGGCAGCCTCGGAAGCGCACCACGACCATTTGATCGACGTCGAAACCGGCAATGTCATCGAGTTCGTCGATGACGAATTGGAGATGCTACAGAAGCGCATCGCCGAAAAGCTTGGCTTCCGGCTCGTCGACCATCGCATGGAGCTCTATGGGGTCGCTCTCAATCGCGGCCGCTGAGGAGCAATCCTCCCGCTTTCGCGCCTATTTCCGCCTCGCCGGGCTGCTTTTCATCTTCGCGATCTGCGCCCCGCCGCATTTCGTCTCCAAGCTCTTCGGACATTCACCCTGGCCGCGCCGCTTCCTGAAATGGGTGGCATGGGGTGCGGGCATCGACTTCCGGATGGACGGGCCGCAAGCCACGCGCGGCACCTTGCTCCTCTCCAATCATGTCAGTTGGCTCGATATCCCGATCCTCGCCGGCGCGACTGGCTGCGCGTTCGTCGCCAAGGCGGAGGTCCAGGATCATTGGTTCCTGAAATGGATCGCCGACCAGAATGAGACGATCTACATCGACCGCAGTGTCCTGCGCTCGATCCACGGCCAGCTCGATGCTTTGTCGAACGGATTGAAGCGTCCCCAACCCTTGACGCTCTTCCCCGAAGGCACCGTCAGCGACGGGAGCCGGCTGCTACCGTTCAAACCAAGCCTCCTCTCCGCTGTCGCGCCGCCGCCCGAAGGCGTCATCATCCGGCCGGTTGCCCTCGATTATGGGCGCCTGGCTCCGATCATTGGCTGGGGCACCGGCGAGCCGGGACTGCAGAACTTCTTCCGCGTGCTGGGGCTCAAGGGGCGACACAATGTCACGCTGCACATGCTTGGCGCACTTCCACCGGACGCGGACCGAAAACTCCTCGCCCGCCATGCCCACGACGCCATCGCCGCCGCGCTCGCGCCTTCCGGTATCGCCCCGGCTCGCGTATAGGCCGCGTCACCAATGACGGATTCCCCAAAAACATTTCGAGTCAAAAGCTTCGGCTGCCAAATGAACGTCTATGACGGCGAGCGCATGGCCGACCTGCTGGGTTCCCAGGGCCTGACCGCAGTCGCCGACAATGAGGATGCCGACCTCGTCGTCCTGAACACCTGCCACATCCGCGAGAAGGCGGCCGAGAAGGCCTATTCCGACATCGGCCGGCTGAAGCGCGAAGACGGCTCGCGACCGATGATCGCTCTCGCCGGTTGCGTCGCGCAGGCCGAAGGCGCGGAAGCCAAAGCGCGCAGCAAAATGATCGACATCGTCGTCGGCCCGCAGGCCTATCATCGCTTGCCGGAGATGGTCGCCGAGGTCGCGAACGGGAAGCGCCCGGTCGACACGGACATGCCTGCCCTCTCCAAATTCGGCGCCCTGCCCTCCCGCCGCAAGGTCGGCGCCAGCGCCTTCCTCACCGTCCAGGAAGGCTGCGACAAATTCTGCACTTATTGCGTCGTGCCGTACACGCGAGGCGCCGAGATCAGCCGCCCGTTCGCGGACATCGAAAGCGAGGCCCGCTCGCTAGTTGAAGGAGGCGCGCGCGAGATCACCTTGCTCGGCCAGAACGTCAACGCCTGGGAAGGCACGTGCGGCGGCCTCGATGGTCTCATCCGCGCCATCGCCCGTATCGATGGGCTGGAGCGCATCCGCTACACGACCTCGCACCCCGCCGACATGAGCGACGCGCTGATCACCGCCCATGGCGAAGTCGAGAAGCTCATGCCCTATCTGCATCTGCCCGTGCAGTCCGGGAGCGACCGTATTCTCAAGGCGATGAACCGCAGCCACAGTGCCGAATCTTATCTTCGCACCATCGAAAAGGTGCGCGCGGTGAGGCCGGATATCGCGATATCCGGCGACTTCATCGTCGGCTTTCCGGGCGAAGGTGACGAAGATTTCACGCAGACATTGTCGATTATCGATGCAGTCGGTTACGCATCGGCTTATTCGTTCAAGTACAGCGCCCGTCCGGGCACGCCGGCGGCAGGGATGGGGGATCAGATCTCGCGGGAAATCATGGAGGAACGGCTGGCCAAGCTGCAGGAACGGATCATCAAGCACCAGCTTGCGTTTAACCGGTCGAAAGTGGGCATCGACACCCAGATCATGATCGACCGAAAGGGTCGCGGCGCCGGACAGATGGTCGGCAAGTCGCCCTGGCTGCAGTCCGTCCATGTCGTGACTGACGCACCGATCGGCTCGATGCTGGACGTCACCCTTACCAGCGCCGGCCCGAACAGCCTGGGCGGCGCGCTTAGAACCGCGCCCGCCCTGAGCGCCGCCGAAGGGGTGGCTGCCTGATGTCCAAACGTGATCTCGCCGCCGTCGGCGCCAACGATTCAGGCCGCGCCCGCCTCGAACTGGAGTTCGAGCAGCCCTATCTCCTCGGCCCCCTGTTCGGTGACTATGACCGCCACCTGGTGATGATCGAGGACCGCCTCGGCGTGAACATCGCCGCGCGCGGCAACCGGGTCATGATCGAAGGCGAACCCGACGCCGCCGCCCGCGCCCGCGACGTGCTCTACGGCCTCTACAACAGGCTCGACCAGGGCCATGACGTCGATACCGCAGCGGTCGAGGCCGTCATCGGCATGGCCGCCCAGCCCGCGCTTGACGGCATCATCAGCGAAGAAGTGGCCCAGCCGCCGCGCGTGATGATTCGCACGCGTAAGAAAACAATCGTTCCGCGGTCCCCGGTCCAGACGACCTACATGGAAGCGATCAACCGCGACGATATGGTGTTTGCGCTCGGACCGGCCGGCACGGGCAAGACCTATCTTGCCGTCGCCCAAGCGGTCGCCATGCTAATTAGCGGCCAGGTCGATCGCCTGATCCTTTCCCGTCCCGCCGTCGAAGCCGGTGAGCGCCTTGGCTTCCTGCCGGGCGACATGAAAGAAAAGGTCGATCCCTACCTGCGCCCGATTTACGACGCTCTATACGACATGCTCCCGACCGAGCAGGTCGAGCGGCGCATCGCCAGCGGCGAAATCGAAATCGCGCCCATCGCCTTCATGCGCGGCCGCACACTGAATGACGCCTTCATCATCCTTGATGAGGCGCAGAACACGACACCGGCACAGATGAAGATGTTCCTGACCCGCTTCGGCATGCGCAGCCGGATGGTCATCTGCGGCGACCCCAACCAGATCGACCTTCCCGACGCGGGCCGTTCGGGTCTTGCCGACGCGGTTTCGCGGCTCGAAGGCATTCGCGGTGTCGCCACCGTTCGCTTCTCGTCCGCCGACGTCGTCCGCCATCCGCTGGTCGGACGCATTGTCGATGCGTATGAGGGAGAGTCTGCGAAGAGAAGTACTGGCGTATGATGCTGGACGTCGCCATCGAAGCCGACGCGGAGTGGGACAGTAGAACCGGCTGGGAAGAGCTGGTGTCCAGGGCCGCGCAGGCCGCCGTCGCCGAAAGCGCCTTTCCGCAGCTCGCCGCCTCCGTCCGGCCGGTCGAGCTCAGCGTCCGCCTGACCAGCGACGAGGAAGTCCGCATCCTCAATGCCCAGTGGCGCCGCAAGGACAAGCCGACCAACGTCCTCTCCTTCCCTATGGCCGAAGCCTATGAGTTGGAGCAGGCCGACGACGAAGGCCCGGAACTGCTGCTTGGCGATGTGATCCTCGCCCACGGTGTCTGCGAACGCGAGGCGGCAGACAAGGCAGTGTCGATGGAGGATCACGCCGCGCATCTCGTAATTCACGGCACGCTGCATTTGCTCGGCTGCGACCATGAAAACGACGGGGACGCCGAGGACATGGAAGCACGCGAAGTCCGCGCGCTCGCACGCCTCGGGATCGCCGACCCGTATAAGGTCGACGCCTGATGGCGACGCGGCAGGACGACGAGGGCGGCTCAAGAATTTGGCGCGGAATGCGGGCCTTGCTGTTCGGCGGGGACCGCGAACCGACGCTGCGTGACCAGATCGAGGATGCGATCGACGAGGCGGAAGAGGGCAAGGAGGTCAGCGGCGACCTCAGCTCGCAAGAGCGCCTCATGCTCCGCAACATGCTTCACTTCGGTGATCGCACCGCCGGCGAAATTGCGGTCACCCGGGGCGAGATCGTCTCGGTTCCCGACACCATCAGCTTCGACGAGCTGGAGGCCAAATTCGCCGAAGCGGGCCACAGCCGCCTGCCTGTCTATGGCGAGAGCCTGGATGAAGTGATTGGCATGGTCCACATCAAGGACGTCTTCGTCGCGGCCCGCGACCCGTCGATCGATCGATCGCTAAATACGCTGATGCGCACGCCCTTGTTTGTGCCGGAGAGCATGGGGGTCCTCGATCTTCTCGCGAGAATGCGTGCCGAACGCATGCATCTTGCCATCGTCGTCGACGAGTTCGGCGGCACCGAGGGCCTCGTCACCATCGAGGACGTCGTCGAAGAAATCGTCGGCGACATAGAAGACGAGCACGACGAAGAGGAAGCGAGCTGGCTCGTCCTTCTCGACGACGGCCTTTGGGAAGCCGATGCCCGGCTGGAGCTTGAGGAGCTTGCCGAAGCGATTGATCCGCGCCTCGCGACCGACGAAGACGAGGTGGATACGCTCGGCGGGCTGGTTTTCCTGCTTGCC
>Ga0157375_10002676_pt1 | contig 15439 bp, 17 predicted proteins | sample M35metaG_FD_115311 | JGI IMG/M metagenome (GOLD analysis project Ga0157375, IMG submission 115311) | Miscanthus rhizosphere microbial communities from Kellogg Biological Station, Michigan, USA - M3-5 metaG | ecosystem: Host-associated > Plants > Roots > Rhizosphere > Soil | place: USA: Michigan...
CGATCCGCCACAAGTTCGCCGAGATGGCGACCAAGACCGAGGCGGCGAAGCAGTTCACCTACGCGACCGCCTGGCGCTTCGGCAACGGCGAGTACCCGGTGCGCGAGATCACCATGGCCAAGCTCTTCGCCTCGCGGGTCGGCTGCGAGGTCGCCGACGAGTGCATCCAGATCCTCGGCGGCTACGGCTACATGAAGGAGTACGAGATCGAGCGGGCCTACCGCGACGTCCGCCTCAACCGGATCGGCGCCGGCACCGACGAGGTCATGCTCGACGTGATCGGCAAGAGCTACGGGCTGTAGGGGCGCCGGCCGGGGGCTGACGCGATTAGCGTCGTCAAGGACAGCGGCACCCGGGCGGTGCTCCCGCCCTTCGGCGAGGAGCACGAGGAGCTGCGGGAGACGGTCCAGCGCTTCGTCGTCAAGGAGATCGCACCCAACGTCGACGAGTGGGAGGCGGCACGGGAATTTCCCCGCGAGCTCTACTCCCGCTGCGCCGAGCTCGGCTTCCTCGGCCTGAAGTTCCCGGAGGGGTACGGCGGCCAGGGCGGAACCCACCTGCACGACGCGATCTGGGTCGAGGAGCTGGCCCGCTCCGGCGGCTCCGGGGGAGTCGCCGCCGGGCTCAACGCCCACGCCTCGATCGCGCTGCCGCCGATCTTCAACTTCGGCACCGAGGAGCAGAAGCAGCGCTGGCTGGTGCCGGGGATCGCCGGCGAGAAGGTCGGCGCCCTCGGCATCACCGAGCCCGGGGCCGGCTCCGACGTGGCCGGCATCGCCACCACCGCGAAGCGGGTCGGCGACGCCTACGTCGTCAACGGCTCCAAGACCTTCATCACCAACGGCGTCCGCGCCGACTTCCTCGTCTGCGCCTGCAAGACCACCCAGGAGGGGGGCCACGGCGGCATCTCCTTCCTCGTGCTCGAGCGCGAGATGCCCGGCTACGAGGTCGCCCGGAAGCTGGAGAAGATGGGCTGGCACTCCTCCGACACCGGCGAGCTGGCCTTCACCGACGTCGAGGTGCCGGCGGAGAACCTGCTCGGCGAGGAGAACGGCGGCTTCAAGCTGATCATGGCCAACTTCGCCTGGGAGCGGCTGCTGATGGCGATCGGCGCCGTCGGGGCGATGCAGCGGCTGATCGACGTCACCGTCGCCTACGCCAAGGAGCGCGAGGCCTTCGGGCGCCCGATCGGCAGCTTCCAGGCGATCCGCCACCAGGTCGCCGAGATGGCGACCAAGGCCGAGGCCTCCCGCGCCCTCACCTACAACTCCCTGCGGCTCTTCCACAGCGGCCAGGACTGCATCCGCGAGGTCAGCATGGCCAAGCTCGTCACCCAGCGAGCGGTGCTGGAGATCGCCGACCAGGCTCTGCAGATCCACGGCGGCTACGGCTACATGCGCGAGTACGGGATCGAGCGCGCCGTCCGCGACGCCCGCCTCGGCCCGATCGGCGGCGGCACCGACGAGGTGATGAAGGAGATCCTCGGCAAGACGATGGGGCTCTAGGCCGGCGGCCCCAGCCGCGCGAAGGCGAAGTCCCGCCGACTCCGCCTGGCGCTCAGTGGCGCGGACCGGACTCGCATTCGTGCGAGTGGCCGGGGCCGGCGCCGCCGTCGCAGAAGTCGAGCCCTTCGCCGCCGTAGAGCTGGTCCGCGCCGGCTTCGCCGTAGAGGCGGTCGTCGCCGGCTTCGCCGTGGCAGCCGTCTTCTCCCGGCCCCATGTAACAGACGTCGTCCCCCGGTCCGCCCCAGCAGCCGTCGCTGCCGGCGCCGGCGCGGCAGTAGTCGTCGCCGCCGCCGCCGACGCAGTCGCTGTTGCGCGAGCCGGTGATGCAGACGTCGTCGCCGCCTTCGCCGATGCAGCGGTTCCGTTTCGAGCCTTCGGGGAAGCAGAAGTCGTTCTCGGCGCCGCCGACGAACCTGTCTTCGCCGCCACCGAGGTGGACGGTGAGCGGCAGCGGCAGGGTGCCCGCGACTTCGACGTAGTCGTTCTCGGCGCCCATCACGAGTTCGACCGCGCCGGCGCCGGCGGTCGGGCAGACGGCCATCCGGTGGCCTTGGGCGAGGCGGCAGCCGCGCGGCAGCACCGAGGCCATCGTGCCCTCGACGAGCACGTTGGAGCCGTTGGCGGTCACGGTCAGGTGCGAGCCCGAGGCGGTGCCGAAGAGAACGATCCGAGTCGCCGGCGAGGCCGAGCCCGGTGCCGCGAGCAGAGTCAGGGCCGCCAGGACCGTAATGAGCAGCCCGTGAGTTTTGTGAGCGCGGAAAAACAAACAGCGGCGCATGGTAGAGATCGCGTCTGCTGGGCCCGGTGTCTTGAAAAGGAACTCAATCCAAAACGTGCGGAAATTGCGGCATACGATCCACCGATGATCTTCCTACTTCGCCATGGCGACGCCGAGGACGGCAGCGGCGACGACGACGCCCGGCGGCTGACGCCGAAGGGCGAGCGCCAGGCGCGGGCCGCGGGACTGGCGCTGGCCGCCCGCGGCGCCGGCATCGACGCCTGCCTCGCCAGCCCCAAGCTGCGCGCGGCGCAGACCGCCGGCCTCGCCTGCGAGGCCCTCGGCATCGAGCCCGAGACGGCCGCCGAGCTGCGCGGCGGCCGCTTCGACGCCACGGCGCTCGCCGCCGGCCGCGGCGAGGCGCTGCTGGTCGGGCACGAGCCCGACCTCTCAACCGAGCTCGCCCGGCTCACCGGCGCCAGGGCGAAGATGCGGAAGGGCGGGCTGGCGATCGTCGACGGCTCGACCCTGCTCGCCCTGCTGGGCCCGGCCGATCTCGCGGCGATCGCCGGCAGCAGCGACTAGGCCGAGCGCGCCCCGGCCGCCGCCGCGCCGCGCTCAGGTGAGGAGGGTGACGACCCCGCGGACCACCAGCAGCACCCCGATCACCGCCGCGACGAGGATCCCGCCGCGGCGGCCGTTGCGGCCGAGCCAATCGCGGAAGCGGGTCACGGCGTCCTTGGTCCAGTCCGGGGCGAACACGTAGCCCAGCAGCGGCAGCTCCAGCAGCAGCTGCTGGATCAGGCAGAAGCCGAGGACCAGGAGCACGGTCGCCGGCACGCTGGCGTCGAGCTTGGCCATGCGGTCGAGCGCGGTCAGGTAGGAGACGCCGGGAAAGCTGAGCAGGACGCCGACGACGAAGGTGATGCGGGCCGAGCCGCGGCCGAGCATCCGTTCCGGCCACGATTCCTTCGCCTCCCCCGTCGCTTCCTTCGCCTCCTTGCGCCGCCGCCGGCGCTCCTGCAGCCGCGCGTCGCGGCCGGTCCCGAGGACGAAGGCGATCAGCAGCGCCAGCAGCCCGACGACGATGTCCTCCGCCGGGCTGAGCGTGTGCTTGGCGGTGCTGACGCTGTCCGAGCCGTGCAGCGAGAAGACGATCAGGAGCCCGAGGCTGATGCTCGTCGTGTAGGCGCCGAGCAGGTAGCCGAACATCAGCTTCTTCGGGTTCGGCAGGAGCATCATCACCGTCACCGCCGCCAGCAGGGCCGGCGTGAACATCGCGAACAGCGCCAGGACGAAGATGCTGCCGAGGTCTCCCATCCGGCCATTCTTACCGGTATGCCGGGCCTTGAAGCGAAACTGGCCAGGTGACCAGGACCGGCTGGTTCCCTGTAGCCTCCGCCGCCGACTTCACGAACTCAAAGGAGACGCGTACTGATGGGACTTCTCGATGGGAAAGCGGCGATCGTCACCGGGTCGGCGCGGGGGATCGGCCGCGCAACCGCGGAGCTGTTCGTCAGCGAGGGCGCCAAGGTGCTGATCAACGACCTCGACGCCGACGTCGCCGAGCAGACCTCCAGCGAGATCGACGGCGAGACCGCCGTCTTCGCCGGGGACCTGACCAAGGAGGGCGCGGCCGACGAGCTCGTCAAGGCCGCCGTCGACGCCTTCGGCGCGGTCGACATCGCCGTCAACAACGCCGGCTACACCTGGGACGGCGTCGCCCACCGGATGACCGACGAGCAGTTCCAGGCGATGCTCGACATCCACACCGTGACCCCGTTCCGCGTCGCCCGGGCGCTCGCCCCGCACTGGCGCGAGGCCGCCAAGGCCGAGCGCGGCGAAGACAAAGAGGTCTTCCGCAAGCTGATCAACGTCTCCTCGACCTCGGGCACGATGGGCAACGCCGGCCAGGTCAACTACTCGGCGGCGAAGATGGCCGTCGTCGGCCTGACCAAAACCCTCGCCAAGGAGTGGGGCCAGTTCAAGATCAACGTCAACGCGGTCGCCTTCGGCTTCGTCGACACCCGCCTCACCGCGGCCAAGGAGGAGGGCGGCGAGATGACCTCCCCGACCGGCGAGAAGATCGAGCTCGGCATTCCCGAGCAGATGCGGGCGATGGCCTCGGCGATCATCCCGCTCGGCCGCCCGGCGACGCCGGAGGAGGCCTCCGGCCCGGTCCTGTTCCTGGCCTCGCCGCTGGCCGACTACGTGCACGGCCAGGTCCTCAACGTGACCGGCGGCATGTTCGGCGGGATGTACACCTGAGATGAGCGCGGAAGCGGCAGGGGGCAGGCGAGCGCCCCGCTACCTCGACGTAGCGGACAAGGTCTGGCCTGCCACCCGCCGCTTCATGGGCGCCCACACGTTCCTCTACCAGCGGACCGGCGGGCGCCTCGGCCACACCATCCCCGGCGTGCCGGGCAAGATGCTCCTGCTCGACCACGTCGGCGCCAGGAGCGGGACCAGGCGCACCTCCCCCCTGCTCTACGTCCGCGACGGCGAGGACATCGTCGTCGTCGCCTCCAAAGGCGGCTTCCCCAAGCACCCGGCCTGGTACCACAACCTGCTCGCCAATCCGGACACGACGGTGCAGGTCGGCCCCGCGCACCTGCCGGTCCACGCCCGCGTCGCCGAGCCCGAGGAGCGCGAGCGGCTCTGGGCGAAGGCGGTCGCCGGGTACCACGGCTACGAGGACTACGCGCTCCGCAGCAAGGGCCGCGAGATCCCGCTGGTCGTGCTCGAGCCGCGCTGAGGGTCGAGCTGGTCGCGCATATCGCGACCAAGGCGACCGGCCTCAGGCCTTCGGGCGGCGCTCCTCGGCGACCGGGTCGCCGGCGTCGGTGGCGATCGCCTCCGGCGGCCAGGGGCCGGCCCAGTTGTCGCGGGCGCCGTCGATCGTGATCGTCGTCCCGGAGAAGAAGTCCCCGGCCGGCGAGGCGAGGTAGGCGACCAGCCACGCCATCTCCTCCGGACGGCCGGCGCGGCCGATCGGGATCGAGCGCTCGAGGTTGTCGACGACCACCTGCGGATACTTGGTCAGCAGCGTCTCGGTCGCGAACTGGCCGGCGGCGAGGGCGCAGGTCTTGATCCCGAAGCGGGCCCACTCGACCGCCAGCGTCCGCATCATGTTCTCGACCGCCGCCCGGGCGGCGCCGGAGTGGACCATCCCCGGCATCCCGTTGTGGGGCGAGAGGGTGACGCTCAGCACCTTGCCGCCGCCCTGGGGGATGAAGGCCCTGGTGGCGGCGGCGTGCGTCATCAGCCAGGTCCCCTGGACGTTGAGGTCCATCACCGTGCGGAAGCCTTTCGGCGTGATCGCCTCGGCCGGGCTGAGGAACTGGCCGCCGGCGTTGTTGACGAGCACGTCAAGCCGCCCGTGGCGCTCCAGCAGGCGGGCGAAGAAGCGCTCGACCGGCTCCTCCTCGCGGATGTCCAGGGTCTCGTGCTCGAAGGACCCGGGCAGGGAGGCGGCCAGCTCGGCGGTCTCCAGCAGCGGCTCCTCGCGCCGGCCGCAGGCGACGACGGCGGCGCCGAGGCGGGCCAGCTCGAGGGCGGTCTCGCGCCCGAGCCCGCTGCCGGCGCCGGAGACGACGCAGACCTGCCCCTCCAGCAAACCGTCCCGAAACACCTGCGAATGCGAGCGTTCAGCCATCGACGAGCAAGCCTATAGGCGACCTGATCGGCGGTAATGTCACTGGCGATGAAGGTCAAAGCGGAGGCGCGGCCCCTGCATGAGCCGCTGGCCGGAGGGACGCCGGGCGCGACCGTGGCGGTGGAACCGCTGATCGCCGGCCACGTCGACTTCCCGCTGGCGATGATGGTCAGCCCCGGCGGCCGCCTGGTCACCCTGAAGCTGGCGAAGGCGCTGTTCGGCAGCGCCCCGGAGAACGTCGTCCCGGTCCCCGCCTTCCTGATCCGCCACCCCAGCGCCGGCGCGATCCTCGTCGACACCGGCCTGCATCCCTCGATCGCCAGCGGCGGCAAGGAGAACTTCGGCGGCCTCGGCGACCGCATCGGCAAGCCGACCCTGAAGGCCGGCGAAGACGCCCCGGCGCAGCTGCGCGAGCGCGGCCTCGACCCGGGTGAGATCCCGATCGTGGTGATGACCCACATGCACATCGACCACACCTCGGCGATCTCCGAGTTCCCGAACTCGACCTTCGTCGTCAGCGAGACCGAGTGGGAGGCCGCCGCGGTCGGTCCGCGGCCGCTGCTCAACGGCTACCGCCGCCCCCACTTCGATTACGCCTTCGACTACCGCACCGTCGACTTCGACCGCGCCGGCAACGACTCCTACGCCAGCTTCGGCCGCACCTTCGACCTCTTCGGCGACGGCTCGGTGCGGCTCGCCTTCACCCCCGGTCACAGCGCCGGCCACATGTCCGTCGTCGCCCGCCTCAAGCAGCGCGACTTCGTGATCGGCGGCGACGCGACGTACATGGCGGCCCAGCTCGACGGCGACCTGGCGCCGCCGCCGCGGCCCTTCGACGCCCACAACTTCCGCCGCTCGCTGCAGGAGCTGCGCCTGTTCCGGCGCCAGTACCCCGACGCGACGATCACGCCGGGCCACGACCCCGGCTTCTACCCCGAGCTCGACGCGCGCTACGAGTGAGCGCGGGCGCGCTCGTCCCTGACGACCGCGCCGCGACCCTCGCGCTCGAGCCGCCCGTAGAGCTCCCGCACCCGCGCGAAGACCTCCTCCGAGACCTCCTGGTGGCGCTCGCGGCTGGCCCGGGGCTCGACCGCGAAGGAGAGGGGCCGTCCGAACTGGACGGTCACCTTCGGGAAGCGCAGCCGTTTCCAGCGGCGCACCCCGGCCGAGCCGTGGATCGCGACCGGGATCACCGGCACCCCGGTTTCCAGCGCCAGCCGGCCCACCCCCGGCCGCGGCTCGCCCAGCTCCCGGGTCCGGGAGCGGCCGCCCTCGATGTAGATGAGGACCAGGCCGTCGCGGCCGAGGATCGTCCGCGCGGTGAGGAAGGCCTCTTCGTCGCGGTTGCCGCGGCGGACCGGGAAGACGCCGCCGTGGAAGAAGATGAACTCGATCACCGGGTGCTTGAAGAGCTGCGATTTGGCCATGAAGCGCACCGGGCGCCGCAGGAAGACGCCGGCGAAGAAATGGTCCCAGGCGCTGAAGTGGTTGGGGGCGAGGATCACCGGCCCCTGGCGCGGCACGTTCTCGACGCCGATCCCGCGGGTGCGGAAGAGGAGCAGGGTCGGCAGCGTCAGGACGACCCGCGCCAGCGCGTAGATCCAGTCCGGCTCCCGCGTGCGGGCGCGCTCGTGGAAGCGGGCGAAGTACTCGGCCGGGCGGGGGTCCCGGTAGACCTGTGGCTTGATGTCGGGCATCGGGCAGCGGCGGCGGGGCCGCCGTCTGGTGCCTACCCTGGGCCCGGGCGACGGTTACTCGGGAGCGCCGCCGAGGTCCGGGTCGGCCCAGCCGCGGGAGCGATCGAGGGCCCGGTGCCACTCGGCGAGCAGCGCCTCGCGCGCGGCCGGACCCATCCGCGGCTCGTAGCGCCCGGCCTCCCGCCACATCTCCCCCACCTGCTCCGGGCTCCAGCGCCCGGTCGCGATCCCGGCCAGATAGGCGGCCCCGAGCGCGGTCGTCTCGGCGATCGCTGGCACCACCACCGGGGTGCCGAGCAGGTCGGCCTGGAACTGCATCAGCCAGCGGTTGGCGCTGGCGCCGCCATCGGCCTTGAGCACGTCGAGCCGGGTCCCGGCGGCCGCCTCCTGGGCGCGCACCGCGTCGACGGTCTGGAAGGCGATCGCCTCCAGCGCCGCCCGCGCCAGGTGGGCGCGGCCGCTGCCGCGGGTGAGGCCGACGATCGTGCCGCGGGCGTAGGGATCCCAGTGCGGTGAGCCGAGCCCGGTCAGGGCCGGCACGAAGTAGACGCCGTCGTTGGAGTCGAGCGAGGCGGCGAGCGCCTCGGTCTCGGCCGCCGCGGCGATGATCCCGAGCCCGTCGCGCAGCCACTGGACCGCCGCCCCGGTGACGAAGATCGAGGCCTCGAGGGCGTAGGCGGCCTCCTCGCCGCGGCCGCAGGCGACGGTCGCCAGCAGGCCGTCGGGCGGGCGCGGCGCCTCGGCGCCGGTGTTGAGCAGGACGAAGCTGCCGGTGCCGTAGGTGTTCTTCGCCGTGCCCGGCCGCTGGCAGGCCTGGCCGAACAGCGCCGCCTGCTGGTCGCCGGCGATGCCGGCGACCGGGACCTCGCCGCCGAACTCGGTCGTGGCCCCGTAGACGTGGGCGGAGGGCAGCGGCTCCGGCAGCCGCTCCGGGTCGACGCCGACGAGCGCACACAGCTCCGGGTCCCAGCGCAGCCGGCGGATGTCGAACAGCATCGTCCGCGAGGCGTTGGTGTAGTCGGTCGCGTGGCGGCCGGTGAGCTTGAAGAGGAGCCAGGAGTCGACGGTGCCGAAGACCGCCCGCTCGATCCCCTCGGCGTGGCGCAGCAGCCACTCGATCTTGGTCGCCGAGAAGTAGGGGTCGAGGGTGAGGCCGGTGCGCTCGCGGACCAGCGCCTCCTGCCCGGCCCGGCGCAGCTCGGCGCAGCGCTCGGCCGTGCGCCGGTCCTGCCAGACCAGGGCGCGGTGGAGCGGCTCGCCCGTCGCCGGGTCCCAGGCGACCACCGTCTCGCGCTGGTTGGTGATCCCGATCGCGTCGAGGTCGGCGCCGCCGACGCCGGCGTCGGCGAGCGCCGCGGCGCCCACCCCCCGGGTCACCTCCCAGATCTCCCCGGCGTCGTGCTCGACCCAGCCCGGTCGCGGAAAGTGCTGCTCGAACTCCGAGTAGGCCCGGCCGGCGATCCGCCCGGCGCCGTCGAAGACGAGGCAGGTGGTCCCGGTCGTGCCCTGGTCGATCGCGAGAATCACGCCGCGGCGCTCAGCCGTTCTGCACCTTGCAGCTGCGGGTGATCGTCGAGGAGAGGCTGCGGCCGTCCTCGAAGCTCATGCTGGCGTGGGCGAAGGGGAAGGTGGCCCCGGGAAAGCCGGTGGGGGCGTGGCAGGAGGCGCTCAGATAGCTGCGTTCCCGGCCCCGGTAGATGAAGTTGCGATGGAGGGTCAGGCTGACCCTTTTGAGATAGCCCCAGCGGACCACCGATTCCGGCACCGAGCCGGCGAGCACGGTGCCGAAGGTGCCGCTCCGTTGGCGGATGTGGAAGACGATGATCAGCGTGAAGGGGATCGGGTCGCTGTCGTAGATGTGGGCCAGGACCGCCCGGTGGCCGTCGACGATGCTGTTGAAGGCGAGGATGACGCCCTGCGAGCGGAACGCCGGCTGTTCGGGATAGGCGACTTCGGCGTCATAGCTGCCGCTGCCGACCAGCGCCGCTTCGCAGATCGCGAGCGCCTGCGCGGTGCTCGAGGGTTCGATTTCGCCCCGGCGGCAGACGGGCAGGCCGTTGGTGTCGAGGTGGCCGCTGCTGTTGATCGCGATCTGGATCCCGCGCAGGGCCGGCGGCCGTTCGCCCGAGAGCGTCCGGACCGTGCCCGAGACCGAGACCGAGACCGGGGCCCGCTTGTGCCGCGGCAGCGCGTTCGGCTCGATGCCGCCGCTGAATCTGACGAAGAGATCGCCGCTCGCGGTCAGCTCCGCCCGCGCGAGGGCGGCCGCGAAGGCGCTGACCGCGACGACCGCGATCAACGCCATAACCCTGATCCTCCTCCGCCTCATCCCCCGTTGAGGCTAGCGACGGCGCGCTGCGTACACGCGGGCGAAGTCTCGCAGCTGCACCGCGCGATGGCGAAACCCCGCCGCGTCGCGACCGCTCGCGCGGTGCTCGAGGTCGAGCTCGTACTCGCCGAGGCGGTAGCCGGCGCGGACCGCGTCGACCGTCATCCCGATCTCCATCCCGAAGCCGGCGGCGAAGGGCAGCGTCGCCTCCAGGGCTTCAACCCGGAGCGCCCGCTGGCCGGAGATCGGCGCCTCGGTCTGGAGCCCGCAGAGGCTCCGGATCGCCCAGCGGGCGAAGCCGAGCGCGAGGCCGAAGCCGCCGCCGACCCGGCGCGAGAAGGCGGCCACGGCGAGGTCGCACTCCCCCGCCTCGACCGCCGCCGCCAGCGGCGCCAGCCGCGCCGCCGACTCGCCGAGGTCGCCGTCGCAGAGCAGGACGGTCGCCGGCGCCGGATCGGCGCTGAGCATGGCGGCGGCCGCGGCGCTGACGTTGCCCCCCTTGCCGTGCGGCCGGCCGCGGCTGACGACCTGGGCGCCGGCCGCCAGCGCCAGCTCCGCGGTGCCGTCCGCGGAGGCGTCGTCGGCGACCCAGATCGCGGCCGACGGGAAGGCCCGGCGCAGGGCCGCGACCGTCGCCGCGATCCGGTCCGCCTCGTTGTGGGCGGCGACGATCACCGCGAGCGAGTCCTTCATGGCAGATATTGTCCCCGGCCATGCCAAACATCGAGGCGCACATAACCGGCAACGTGTGGAAAATCGAGGTCGCGGTCGGCGACGAGGTCTCCGACGGCGACACGGTGGCGATCCTCGAGTCGATGAAGATGGAGATCCCGGTCGAGTCCGAAGACGACGGCACCGTGACCGAGATCCGCTGCGAGGAGGGCCAAGCAGTCAGCGAAGGCGACGTCCTCGTGGTGCTGGGGTAGAGGGCCCCGTGGAGGAGCGCCTCGCCGGCGGCAAGCTGGTCCTCGATCGGCCCGCCGAGGCCGTGGCGCGGATCACCGTCGACAACCCCGAGCGCCGCAACGCGCTCGACCACGAGATCCTCGACGCGATCGCCGAGACCCTGCCCCAGCTCGATCGCGGGATCGAGACCCGCTGCGTCCTGATCACCGGGGCGCCGCCCGTCTTCTCCGCCGGCTACGACATCGCGACGATCCCCGACGCGACCTTCGAGCGCGACGCCGAGGCCCTGGTCGCCCACCCCTTCCACGCGGCGATGGAGGCGATCGCCAACCACCCCTGGCCGACCGTGGCGGCGATCAACGGGCACTGCCTCGGCGGCGGCCTCGAGATGGCGATCACCTGCGACCTGCGGATCTGCTCGAGCGAGGCCAAACTCGGCATGCCGCCGGCGAAGCTCGGCCTGATCTACGGCCACACCGGCCTGCGCCGCTTCCTCGACACGGTCGGCCTGGCGCGGACCAGGGAGCTGTTCATGACCGGCCGCAACTACGGAGCCGTGCGGGCCGAGCAGTTCGGCCTGCTCAACACCGTGGTCGAGGCGGACCAGCTCGAGGAGGAATCGGTGAAGCTGGCCGCCCGCATCGCCGCCAACGCGCCGCTCTCGGTGCGGGGGAACAAGCAGGCAATCGAGCTCCTCAACGCCTGCCCGGTGCTCAGCGAGCAGCAGGAGGCGGGGCTGATCACCCTGCGCGAATCCGGCATCTCCTCCGAGGACTTCCGAGAGGGGATCCGCGCCTTCGCCGAGAAGCGCCGTCCCAAGTGGACGGGGCGGTGAGCGCGAAAGCACGCGCCGCCCTCGCCAAGTCCGACCCGACGATGGCCGCTCTGATGGAGCGGGTCGGGAAGATCGACCTGGCGACCCGGCTGCGGCGGCGCAGCGAGGAGCGGCCCGCCGACGCCTACGGTGCGCTGCTGCGGGCGATCGTCGGCCAGCAGCTCTCGACCAAAGCGGCGCGGACGATCTACCTGCGGGTGCTCGACCTCTTCGACGGCGCCACGCCCTCGCCGGAGCGGCTGCTGGAGGCGAGCGAGGCGGACCTGCGCGGCGCCGGCCTCTCCGGGCGCAAGGTCGAGTATATCCAGGACCTCGCCCGGCACGTGCTCGGCGGCGAGCTGGAGCTGGACCGGCTGGACGAGCTGAGCGACGAGGAGGCGGTGGCGGAGATCGTCGCCGTGCGCGGCCTCGGGCAGTGGACGGCCGAGATGTTCCTCCTCTTCCACCTCGAGCGCCCCGACGTGCTCTCCGGCGGCGACCTCGGGATCCGCAAGGCGGTGCAGATCGAGTACGGGCTGGAGGCGATGCCGGCCCCGCAGAAGGTCCTGGAGATCGGCGAGCCCTGGCGCCCCCACCGCAGCCTCGCCAGCCTCTACCTCTGGGAGTCGCTGGCCGCGGTCCCCGGCGCCTGAGCGCCCCCGCACGAGGCGTCCCAGGTTGAATGACTCGGCCGCGGTGGCCGACAATGAGGCATGCGCCTCCGTTTCTGGGTCGGCCTCGCAGCCGTCTTGCTGATCGCCGCCGGCTCCGTGATCGCCGCGCTGGTCGTCGCCACCGACGACAGCGCCGACTTCCACGCCAGCCAGCGCGAGGAGGCGGCGCGGGCGGCCCGCCAGGCCGAGTCCGTGGCCAGCCTCTCGATCGGGCAGCTGGCCAGTGCCGCCGCCTTTTTCCGGGCCGAGGGCCACTTCAGCAAGCACGAGTTCGACGTCGTCGCCGAGCCGCTGCTGCAGGAGGGGGCGCTGAGCGGGACCGCCTTCATCCAGCGCGTGCCGGCGGCCGACCGGCGCCGGTTCGAACGCAGCCATGGGGCGCCGATCTTCGAAGGCGGCGAGGAGGGGCCGCATCGGGCGAGCCCGCACGCCGTCTACTTCCCGATCGTCTACGCGGTCAGCCCCCTCGGCAGCGTCTCGCCGATCGGCTACGACCTCGGCGCCGACCCCAAGCGGGCTCCCTTCCTGCGCCGTGCCCGCGACCGCGGCAAGCCGGTCGCGACCCCGCCGGTCAAGCTGCTGCTCGGCGGCACCGGCATCAACGTCTACTGGCCCGTCTACCGCGACGGCGCCCCGACCGCGACCGTGGCCGAGCGGCGGGCGGCGCTGACCGGCTTCGCCGCCGGCGCCTTCCGGGTCGGCGACCTCGCGGCGGCGGCGGTCTCGACCGTGCCCGCCGCGGTCGACCTGCAGCTGCGGATCGACCGCGGCCACGTGATCGGCCAGCAGGGCGCGCTCGACGACGCCGCCAGCGCCCCGATCCACATCGCCGACCGCACCTGGCTGCTGGTCGTCCGCGACCCCAACCGCCCCGACGTCAGCCTGCCGCTGCTGCTGGCCGTGGTCGGCATCGCCCTGGCGGCGCTGCTGGGAGCGCTGATCCTCGCCTGGAGCCGCAGCGAGCGGATGCAGGAGCTCGAACGCGAGGCCGGCCAGGACTCGCTGACGGGCCTGAAGAACCGGCGCCGCTTCGAGGAGGACCTGCGGGCGGCGATGGCCCGCGGCCGCCGCGAGGGGACCACGGGGGCGCTGCTGATGCTCGACCTCGACCACTTCAAGCAGGTCAACGACTCCTACGGCCACCCGGCCGGGGACCAGCTGATCCGCGAAGTCGCGGCGGTGCTGCGCCGGCGCAGCCGCGAGAGCGACGTCCTCGCCCGGCTCGGCGGCGACGAGTTCGCGGTCGTGCTGCCCCGCTGCAGCGCCACCGAGGCGCACCTGGTCGCCGAGGCGATCGCGGCGGCGATCCGCGACCACGCCCCGGCCCGGGACGGGGTCGAGCCGATCACGGCCAGCGTCGGCGTGGCGATGTTCGGCGACCACCCGCGGACCAGCATCGCCTCGGTCGTCTCCGAGGCCGACGCGGCGATGTACGCGGCCAAGGACGGCGGCCGCGACGGCGTCCGCGTCTTCGACGCGATGGCGGTCCGCGACGACGCCCCCGAGAGCGCCGACTAGCGCGGGAGGCCCCTAGCGCGCGGCCAGCTTCGCGCGCAGGTCGAGCACTCGCTGGGCCGAGGCCTCGAACTGGGGCCGCCCGAGAGCGCCGGAGCGCAGCCGCTTCGCCAGCGCCCGCCAGGCCGCCTGGGCCGGCTCCAGGGCGGTGAAGAGCAGCAGGTCGGTGCCGGCGCGGGCGCCGGCGACGGCGGCGTCGGCCGGGCCGCCGAAGGCGCGCACGGCGGCGGTGTCGAGCGCGTCGCTGATCGAGACGCCCTCGAAGCCGAGGCGATCGCGCAGCTCGCCGGTGGCGATCGGGCGGGCGAACGCCGCGGGGTCGGGAGCGAGCGCCGGGTAGATCGCGGTGCTGAGCATCACCATCTCGCCGCCGGCGTCGACGAAACCGCGGTAGGGAGCCTCGTCCTGGCGCCGCAGGGAGGCCGGCGCGAGGCCGACCCGCTGCGTCGCGAAGTCGGTGTTCTCCGCCGCCGCGCCGAGGCCGGGGAAGTGCTTGGCGGTGGCGGCGACGCCGCCCCGCTGCAGACCCGTCGCGAAGGGGACGGCCGTCGCCGCGACCCGCTCGGAGGTGGTGCCGAAGCCACGCTCGGCGGCGGCGATGGTGCCGCCGGGGCGGGCCAGGTCGAGGACCGGCGCCAGGTCGACGTTGATGCCGAGGCCGCGCAGGCTCGCCGCCGTTCGCCGTCCCTGGGCGCGGGCGAAGGCGGCGCCGCGAGCGCCCATCTCCCGCGCCGAGGCGGTCGGGGCGCCGTCCAGCCGCTTCACCAGGCCGCCCTCCTGGTCGACCATGATCAGCAGCGGCGCCCGCAGAGCCGGTGGGCGGCGGATCGCCTGCAGGCGGGCGATCAGGCGCCGGCCGGCGGCGCGGCTGGGGAGGTTGTCGGCGAAGAGGACGAGGCCGGCCAGGCGACCGGTCCGGATCGCCGCTTCCAGCGGCGGCGTCACCGCGGTGCCGCCGAGCCCGGTGACGATCCGCTGCCCGGCCAGCTGCGACGCCGGCAGGGTCGCCGCCACCTCGACCGCGGGCGGAGAGGAGTCGCCGAGGACCGCGCCGAGGCCGAAGGCGGCGACCGCGACCAGGGCCAGAACCGCCCCCGCGAGGCGGCGCCGGCGTGCTTTCGAGGGCTGCATCGGGCCGATGCTACGGCCCCCGCGCGAGGGCCGGGCGGGGGCGGCCAGGCGTCCGGGGCGGCGCCTAGCCTTGAGCGCAATCCACCCCCGGTATCGACGCGGAAAAGAGCTCCCCGCATGCCCTCTCTGATCACCTTTGACGAAGCCCTCGAGTACGGCCGCCTGACCGACCACGACGAGATCGGGGCGCTGGTCGAGCGCGCCTGGGAGGTCCGCCGCGAGAACTTCGGCGACTCCACCGACATGTGCTCGCTGGTCAACGCCAAGTCGGGCGGCTGCGCCGAGGACTGCGGCTTCTGCGCCCAGTCGCGCTACGCCGAGGCGGACACGCCGATGCACGCGATGCTGGAGCCGGAGCAGATCCTCGAACACGCGAAAGCGGCCGAGGCGGCCGGGGCCCACCGCTTCTGCATGGTCACCCAGGGCCAGGGCCTCTCCAAACGGGACTTCCAGAAGATCCTCGAAGGGACCCGCCTGGTCGCCGAGCAGACCAAC
>Ga0157375_10002677_pt1 | contig 15429 bp, 14 predicted proteins | sample M35metaG_FD_115311 | JGI IMG/M metagenome (GOLD analysis project Ga0157375, IMG submission 115311) | Miscanthus rhizosphere microbial communities from Kellogg Biological Station, Michigan, USA - M3-5 metaG | ecosystem: Host-associated > Plants > Roots > Rhizosphere > Soil | place: USA: Michigan...
AGGGCTTTCTGCCCGCTTCTTTGGCATTTTTCGCCGCCGACATGATATGAGGGCGGTGCCGGAATCGGTCCGGCAGGCCGAAATGTCATGACCATGTCCGAATTTTCGGGCGCGCTCGCCAAGCCGACCCCGGACGCGCCGCCGCGCAACGAGACTTTGATCGCGCTTAGCCGGTCGGAGCTCGCCACGCGCCTGCGCGAGCTTGGTGTGCCCGAGCGGCAGAGCCGCATGCGCGTACACCAGCTCTGGAGCTGGCTCTATGTGCGCGGCGCGACCGATTTCGCCGTCATGACCGACATCGCCAAGGAGCTGCGCGGTGAATTGGCGCAAGCCTTCACGCTGGCGCGTCCCGAGATCGTGACCGAGCAGGTCTCGGTCGACGGCACGCGCAAATGGCTGCTCCGGCTGGCCGACGGCAAGGAGATCGAGACCGTCTATATCCCCGAAGAGGATCGCGGCACGCTCTGCATCTCGAGCCAGGTCGGCTGCACGCTCACCTGCTCGTTTTGCCATACCGGCACGCAACGCCTGGTGCGCAATCTCACACCGAGCGAGATCGTCGGCCAGATCATGCTCGCGCGCGACCGGCTCGGCGACTGGCCCGGCGCGGCCGCGCCGGATCCGCGCGGGTTGCCCGACCCTGAACGCAAGATCACCAATGTCGTGCTGATGGGCATGGGCGAGCCGCTCTACAATTTCGAGCATGTTCGCTACGCCTGCGCGGTGGCCGCTGACGGCGAAGGCCTCGCCATCGGCAAGCGGCGCATCACGCTGTCGACCTCGGGCGTGGCGCCGGAAATCCCACGCTGGGGCGAGGAAGCCAGAACCATGCTCGCCATCTCGCTGCACGCGGTGCGCGACGAGCTGCGCGATCAGTTGGTGCCGATCAACAAGAAATGGCCGCTCAAGGATTTGCTCGACGCGTGCCGTGCGTATCCGGGCCTCTCCAACGCCAAACGCATCACCTTCGAATATGTGATGCTGAAGGGCGTCAACGACTCGATTGCCGACGCGAAGGCGCTGGTGCGGCTGCTCGCCAAGATTCCGGCCAAGATCAATCTGATCCCGTTCAATCCCTGGCCCGGCGCGCCTTACGAATGCTCGGACTGGGAGCAGATCGAAAAATTCGCCGAGGTGGTGAATCGCGCCGGATATGCAAGCCCCGTGCGCTCACCGCGCGGACGGGACATCATGGCCGCCTGCGGCCAGCTCAAGAGCGAGAGCGTGAAGCAGCGCGCCAGCGCCCGGTTGACCCTGCCGGCCTAAGCACGCTTAGCCCAGGCGAGGGCGGCTTCCAGGCGGTCGTTGCCCCAGAACAACTCATCGCCGACGATGAACGAAGGCGCGCCGAATAACCCGCGCGACGCCGCCTGCTCGGTCTGAAGCTTGAGCGCCTCCTTGGTCTCGGGCATGTTGGCCGCGGCAAAGGCGGCATCCGTATCGACGCCGAGCGCAGAGAGAATGGCGCGCAGCGTCGTGTCGTCGCTGATGTCTTTCTGCTCGGCGTAATTCGCGGCGAACACGGCGCGGGTGAAGTCCGGCGTCCAGCCGTCCCTCTCGCCGATCAGCGCGAGCCGCGCGGCCTTGAGCCCGTTTTGCGGGAAACGAACCGGGGGAAGGGCGAGCGCCACGCCTTCGGCCGCGCAGACGCGTGCGAGGTCGCGCCACATATAGCGTCCCTTGGCGGCGAAGATGTTGAACGGCGAGTCGTTCCAACCATAAGCCTTGAAGATCGGCCCGAGCAGGAAAGGGCGCCAACGCAACGCGACTCCGGCGTCGCCCGCGAGCCGCTCGATGCGCATGGCGGCGGGATACGAATAGGTGCTGCCGAACTCGTACCAGAAATCCATCTCAGCCATGGCTGGACTCGGTTGCCGGCCCCTACGCAAGGAGACGGTGTTATATAGCCTTCCGGCTCGGAGGCGAGCGTGACAGACAGGCGGCATAAGTGATTTCCCGCATCATCTTCCGCGCGATCCTTGTGGTGGTGGCATTCTTCGTCGCCGTCGCGGTCGCCCTCGTCGTGCTCTTCGCGCTCGGCGCCATCTGGGCGGGGAACGAGCTCAGCGCCGCCGCGCCGCAGGGCTCGGTGATGCACCAGGCGGCCCCGATCTTCGGCATCGTGGTGTTTGCCGGCGCTGTGGCGCCGGCGCTCAACGCGTTGCCGGGCTTGCTCGCGGCTGTCGCAGGCGAAGTCTTGAGGATCAGATCCTGGATGTATTATGTGCTGGCGGGAGGCGCGTCGCTCGCGGTCATTCCCATTCTGGCGGCGCCGGAGACCATGGACCTGCCGAAGGTGCTGGCAAGCCCGTATATGACAATCTTCGCGGCAGCCGGCTTCGCCGGCGGCTTCGTCTATTGGCTACTAGCCGGCTCGCGGGCCTAGGCCTCGAGCGCGGCGATTCTCGCCTGCAAGGCGAGCCGCGCGGCAGGCCAGCTCTCCGGCATATGCTGCGTCAGGGTCTCGCGCCAAGCGTCATCCCGCTTGGAATTCTTGCGACGGGTAACGAAGCCGAGGATCGGGACCTCCGCCATGCTACCAATACCGGGCTTCGTGACTTCAACTTGGTGCTCTAGCTCTTGGGACATTATGCCCTCCCGACTTCTTGCCGAATGGCCTGATCCTTCAAACGCCGGCCTCCGGTTCTGGTTCCAGCGATGGACCGCGTGGAGGCACAAAAAGCCTTCCGCAAGCCATCCGCTCTGATCGAGATCAACCTTGGCTTCGAGTGGCTCGCGGGCGTGCGCCGCTTTGAATACACAGGGGCTGTGGATAGGTTGCCGATTTCTCGATGCAGTCGTCATAGTGCTTTCTGGCGAATTGGCTTGGAAAATCATTTCGCTCCACTGTCATGGTCATGAATTCGTCTTCAGGTCGTCGTCGATCCGCAGAAAAACGTTCATTGCAACCTCACGGAACTGTCGCGCGCGCTCGCTAGCTTTTGCCTTGGGCTAGGGTCGGAGGCTCGCCGTGTCGCGCGGCTTTCTACTGGTGTTCATCGCACTCGGAGGAGCGCTGGCGGTCTTGTTCGCCGTCTTCCCGCTTTGGGACCTCGAAGTGGCGCAGGTCTTTTTTGATCCAGAGCGCGCGCGATTTCCCCTCTCGGTGACCTATGAATGGAACCTGGTGTGGCCGGCCGCCAATGGGTGCCGTTCCTCCTGCTTGCGCCCGCCGCATTCGCGGTGCTGCGCAAGCTCATCTTCCCCCACCAGAAAATGCCGATCGCCCCGTCGGTCGTGCTTTATCTCATCGGCTCTTTTCTGATCGGCCCGGGCGTCGCCGCCAATCTCGTGCTGAAGGAGAACTGGGGCAGGCCGCGGCCGAACGGCGTGCAGCAATTTGCCGGGACGGCGGACTTCCAGCCCTGGTGGCGGCCGAGCGACGCCAGCAAGCGGAATTGCTGCTTTGTGTCGGGCGAGGCGAGCGAAGCCTTCTGGACGGTGGCGCCGGCGACGCTTGCACCGCCGCGGCGCCGTCATCTTCGGCACGGCGGTTGGCTCCTTGCGCGTCGTGTTCGGACGGCATTTCGTCAGCGATATCGTCTTCGCCGGTTTGATCACCATCGTCGTCGTGTTTGCCCTTTACCGCCTCCTGCTCGATCCCGTCAGGCGTAACGACGCGAGGCTCGAACGGGGTCTCGAGCGCGTGTCGATCGGCCTGCACCGGGGGATCGGGGCCGTGCTCGGCGGGGCCGGACGGGCGCTCGCCAGCGCGGGAAGCTCTTTGCGCAGCACCGGCCAGCACTTGCACAAGCGCGTCGCCTGCCTATAGTCCCCGCGGGTCCCAACCGGCTCGACGGGACCCAGCGCGAGGCTTTTTTCATGGCAACCGATATCAAGAAGGTGGTGCTCGCTTATTCCGGCGGGCTCGATACCTCGATCATCCTTAAATGGCTGCAAGAGACCTATGGCTGCGAGGTGGTGACTTTCACCGCCGATCTCGGCCAAGGCGAGGAGCTGGCGCCCGCCCGCAGGAAGGCCGAACTGCTCGGCATCAAGGAGATCTACGTCGAGGATCTGCGCGAGGAGTTCGTGCGCAATTTCGTCTTTCCGATGTTCCGGGCGAACGCGCTCTATGAGGGCGTTTACCTTCTCGGCACCTCGATCGCCCGGCCGTTGATCGCCAAGCGGCAGATCGAGATCGCCCGCGAGACCGGCGCCGACGCCGTGGCGCATGGCGCGACCGGCAAGGGCAACGACCAGGTGCGCTTTGAGCTCACTTATTATGCGCTCAACCCCGACATCAAGGTGATCGCGCCCTGGCGGGAATGGGCCTTCAAGTCGCGCAGCGATCTGATCGCGTTCGCCGAGAAGCATCTGATCCAGGTCACGAAGGACAAACGCGGCGAGGCGCCGTTCTCGGTCGACGCCAATCTGCTGCACTCCTCTTCCGAGGGGAAAGTGCTGGAGGACCCGGCGGTCGAGCCTCCGCCTTACGTCTATCAGCGCACCATCGCGCCGGAGGACGCGCCCGACAAGGCGACCGTTGTCAGGATCGGCCTCAAGCGGGGCGATCCGGTTTCGATCGACGGCAAGGCGCTGACGCCCGCGACACTACTGACGCGGCTCAACGAGCTTGGAGGCGGCAACGGCATCGGCCGCGTCGATCTGGTGGAGAACCGCTATGTCGGCATGAAGTCGCGCGGCGTCTATGAGACGCCCGGCGGCACCATCCTGCATGTGGCGCACCGGGCGATCGAGTCGGTCACGCTCGACCGCGAGGCGATGCATCTGAAGGACTCGCTGATGCCGCGCTATGCCGAGCTGGTCTATTACGGCTTCTGGTTCTCGCCCGAGCGCGAGATGCTGCAAGCCTTGGTCGACAAGAGCCAGCAGCATGTCGATGGCGAGGTCACGCTCAAGCTGTACAAGGGCAATGTCATCGTCATTGGCCGCTCGTCGCCGAAGTCGCTTTATTCCGACAAGATCGTCACCTTCGAGGACGATGCCGGAGCCTACGACCAGAAGGACGCTGCCGGCTTCATCAAGCTGAACGCGCTGCGCTTGCGGCTGCTCGGCAAGCGCCGCGATTCCGAGACGTGAGCATGTCCTGGCGCGACAGACGGATGCTCGATCTGTTCGGCGTGGAGCTGCCGATCGTGCAGGCGCCGATGGCGAATGCGTGCGGTGTCGACATGGCCATCGCCGCGGCGGAAGCGGGCGGCCTCGGGTCGTTCCCTTGCGCCGGGTTGACCGACGACAAGGTCCGTGAGGGTGTCGCGGCGATCAGGTCGCGCACCAAGCGGCCAATCAATCTCAACTTCTTTTGCCATGCCGAGCCCGAGCAGGACGTTGCGCGCGAGGCGGCATGGCTTGAGCGGCTTGCGCCATATTATGCCGAGCTTGGCGTGGAGCTGCCCAAGCCGCCGCTCAAAGCCACGATCTATCGCTTCAGCGAGGCGACTTGCGGCGTCGTGGAGGAATTGCAGCCGGAGGTGGTGAGCTTCCATTTCGGCTTGCCCGCGCCTGAGCTGATGCGGCGCGTCAAGCAGGCGGGATGCAAAGTCATTTGCTCGGCCACGACGCGCCGCGAAGCGGTGTGGCTCGCCGAGCGTGGCGTCGATGCGGTCATTGCGCAGGGCGCCGAAGCCGGCGGGCATCGCGGTATGTTTCTCGAGACCGACGTGGCCACGCAGATCGGCACCTTCGCGCTGGTGCAGCAGATCGTCGAGGCGGTGGACGTGCCGGTGATCGCCGCAGGGGGCATTAGCGATGGGAATAGCATCGCCGCCGCAGTCGCTCTCGGCGCCGCCGGCGTGCAGATCGGTACCGCCTATCTCTGCTGCCCCGAGGCCACCACCTCGGCTCTGCACAGGCAGGCGCTGGCAGAGCCTGGCCGCGAGACAGTGATGACCGACGTCTTGAGCGGACGCCCGGCACGCGGGCTGTTGAATCGCTTCATCAAGGAGCAGGGGCCGATCGATCCGGCGCACCCGTGCTATCCTTTCGCCACGCCCGCGCTGGCGCCGCTGCGCAAAGCGGCCGAGGCGAAGGGATCGGGCGATTTTTCGTGGTTCTGGTCGGGGCAGGGGGCGGTGCCCCCGTACGGCATCGGGGCCGGCGCGTTGACGCGGAAGCTCGCCGAGGAGGCTGAGGCCCGTCTCACGCCGCGTTAGCGCCCATGGCGGCGATCAGGCCACGGCGCGCGCAGCGGCCGGCGTCGCGCCGGAATTCACCTCGGGCAAGTCGCACAGGCCGCCGCCGAGATAGAGGTGATGCCAAAGTTGGGTGGCAACGACGCCCCCCAATCCCAGGCTCGTAAAGGTACCGAGGTCCTTCTTGTCCTCGCCTCGCGCCAGCGCCGCGCAATCCTGGGCGACCGCCGTCGCGTCGAAATAGCCGGTCTGTGCCAGACTCTCCGGGCTCAAGAGATCGCGCACGAAGGCCGGCGGGTGAGCGAGAAAAGTCTCGGCGTGGGGCGCCCGGAACATGAGCTTGGGCCGCTCGGCCACACTCTTCGGCAGCACGCGGGCCGCGGCTTGGCGCAACAGATATTTGTCCTTGAGCAGGCCGCGCAGCTTGAAGCGGGGGTGCAGGCGTGAGGCGAGCGCGATCACATTCTCGTCGAGGAATGGATAGCGCGTCTCGACACTATTGGCCATCGCCACGCGGTCGCCCTTCTGGCTGAGCAGGAGACCCGCGAGCTGAACCTTATAGCCGAGATAGAGCGAACGGTTGAGCGGATGCCAGCGGCGCATGCGATCGAGATCGAGACCGAGATCCTCGTAGGCCACGTGGCCGCCAAGCTCTTCCCGCATGCCGTCGCTGTAGTAGCGCGTGCGCGCCGTCGCCACCAGATTGTAGAGGATCGATTGTGCGTGCGGGCCGCCGATCAGTCCATCGATGCGGGCGAATTCCCCGAAGGAGACACTAGGCGCCGCCCATTTGCGCGCCACGCGGCTGATGGCCGTACTCGGGCGGAACGCGTCGCCGATATCGAGCAGACGCGCGGCCTCGCGGATCTTGAACCAAAAATAACCGGCGAAACCTTCATCGGCGCCTTCGCCGGTCAGCACCACCTTGTAGCCTTGCCGGCGCACTTCGCGGGAGAGCGCAAACAGCGCCGCGCAAGAGGTGTCGAGCACCGGGCATTCCGCCGCGCCGACCAGGGAGGCGTAGGTGTCGGCGATAAGACCGGGGCCGGCCTCGACGACGGTCGGACGGCCGCCGCCGATGGCGTGCGCTGCCTCCACGGCCTCGTTCAATTCGTCTAAGGCGGGGTCGGTTACGCGCACGGTGAAGCTGGGCAACGCACGGTCCGCCGCGCGGGCGGCGGTCGCCAGCACGTAGGCCGAATCCACGCCGCCGCTGAGATAGCCGACCACCGGCACATCGGCACGAAGCCTGACTTCCACCGCGTGAGCAAAGGCTTGCTCGAAGGCGTCGATGGCGGAGGACTCGGTCGGATTGTCCTCGTCCCCCCAATCGGGGAAATCGAAGTCCCAATATTTGCACTCGACCGGTTGGGCGACGCCACCGTCGGCGCGGAACGCGATCCTCACATAATGTCCCGGCGGGATCGCTTGCACGCCCTGGAACATGGTGCGCCTTCCGCCGAGCGCGAAGAAGGTGAAGAGATGGTCGAGGCCGCGCGGATCGGCCCGCGGCACGACGGCTCCGGAAGCGATCAGCGCCTTGATCTCGGAGCCGAAATAGAGGCTGTCGCCCTGCCGCGAAATGAACAGGGGGCAAATCCCCACGCGATCGCGCGCAAGCAGCACGATGTGACGGCGCAGGTCGACCAGCGAAAAAGCGAACTGGCCTTGCAGGCGGTGGATGAACTCCTCGCCGTACTCCTCATAGAGATGCACGATCACTTCGGTATCGGTGCTCGTTGCGAAGACGTGGCCCTTCGCTTCCAAGTCGAGCCTCAGCTCGGGGTGCTCGAACAACTCCCCGTTGCAGATCACCGCGACCGTGCGATCTTCGTTGAAGATGGGCTGCTGCCCATTGTCGAGTCCGACAATGCTAAGACGGCGATGGGCAAGACCGATGCCGGGCGCGACGAGGAAGCCGTTATCGTCGGGCCCGCGGTGCCACAACGCATCCGCCATGCGCTGCAGCATCGCCCGCTCAGGGCGCCGGCGCCCCCTAAGATCGATCAAACCAGCTAAACCGCACATGCACGCCTCGTTCGCGCAAAATGCTAGGCGCGGATTGTCTGCTAGGCGTCGCTATTCAGGCGATGCAGGGCAGGTTTTGATTGATGCGGCCGAAGCCAGCACGCGACCCTCGCCGGAGACGACGAGCACGGCCACGTTCCACGGGCTAGCTTACGCGCAACTTACGCGACTGTGACTAGTTTATTTTACCCCGCCAGATAAGGCCTTATTCGGGCATGATCACTGCGTCTTTGGGGAATTTGGCGAAGACGCTTTGCGGCACACCGAAATTGGTGGAAAGCAGCAGATCCGGATTGGCGGCCAGCCAGCCGGTAATGGAGATCGATTCATAGCTGCCGTTGTTGAACACGGCGACCACCTCGAGATCGCCGCTGCCGGTGTTCTCGATATAGTGGCCGTAGCCCTGAGGGACGTAACCCACGTCGCCTGCGGCAAACTCGTCGGTGCGCGCGCGCCCATGGCTGCCGAACACGGTCATCCGCGCGGTGCCTTTGATATAGTATTGCCATTCGGCGGCGTGCGGGTGCCAGTGCAGCTCGCGCAGACCGCCAGGCTCGATGACCAAAAGCGCGCCGGTCATGGTGGTGGAGATGGGGAACTCGGTGGCGGAGGCGCGTCGTAACGTGCCTCCCACGAATGTCTCTGGCTTGGCGGCAAGCAGCCGGTAGCGATGCGTCAGCGGCGGCTCGTTCAGCGAGCCGGGCGCAGGGTCTTGTGGAAGTGGCGGCGGCACCGGCCCGGTAGCGATATAGACTTCCTTCTTGGGAAAATTGGCGAAGGTCGAAGCCGGCTGGCCGAAATTCCTGGCAAGCACTTCGGGCGGTGTGTGGCCGAGCCAGTCGGTGATCGAGAAGGTGCCGAACTCGGAGAAATAACCGTTGTCGAACACGAGGAGGAAGGTGCAGGTACCGGGGCCGATGCCTTGGATCGAATGGCCATGGCCGCGCGGAAAGTACCAGACGTCGCCCGGGCCGAAATCGGCGATCTCGAATTGGCCGAGCGGATCGATGGTGGTGACCCGGCAATTGCCCTCGAGCACGTAGGCCCATTCGGCGGCATTGGCGTGCCAGTGCAGTTCGCGCAGAGCGCCCGGCTCCAACGTCATGTAAACCCCGGCGAGCTTCTCCGAGACCGGGAAGCCGGTGACATTCGCCTCCTTGGCGGTGCCGCCGTTGAATTGCTCGGTCTTCTGCGCGCCAAGCGTGTAGCGGAAAGAAGGAAGCTCGGGGCCGTCGAGCGGCGTGGGCGCGGGACCATAAGGAGGCTGCCGCGACTCACTGCTGAGCGCGGCGGTATTCCACAAAAGACCGCCCATCGCCGCACCTCCTCCCAACATGCCGCGCCGAGTTATTCCGACCATGACAAAATTCCCGCCAAGGGCTCGCTTCAACTCGAGGCTGCACTGTGCTTGAGGATTGCTAAGGAAGACTTTAATCGACCAGATTCGCGCTAGTCGAGCGTCGCGCTAGTCGAGTTCGACGGAGACTTTCCGATTCTCGCCGAGATCAGGCTTGCTGCCGGTCAGACGCGCCTTGGCGAATTCGAAAGCGGCAACGGCTGAACTCGCCGGTCCGTCCCACATCTCGGCTTTTTCCGGCTCGACGCGGACCACGCGCAAATTCGGATCGTCGGGGCCGCTCCACCAGAGCTTCTGATTTTCATTCCACAACGCCCGGGCCCGGTCCGGATCGTGAGCCACGAAGGCTTCGCCGGTGATGGAGAGGTGGACCTTTTCCTTCTCGTATACGAAGGTGAGGCACACCGCCGGCGTGGCATCGATCTCGTCGTCCTTCAGGCCGCGATGGTCGGTCAAGAACCAGATGACGCCCGCGTCTTTGTCGGGGCGGGCCTCCATCGGTCGCGCGCGCATGCCGCCAGCGAACTGCGTGGTCATCATACAGATCCCGACCTTGTCGATGACATGCCAAACTCTGTCGATATGCGCCTGTCGGCTCATGCTGCGCTAACGTCTTGCCCTCGCGGGAGTTCCCGCCAACGGCCGGCTTGGTTAAGAGTTAGCGGCGCGAGTTATGGCTCGCTCGCTCGATGACGCGAAGAGCTCGTCATAGAGCGCGCGGTACTTGGCAACGCAGGCGTCGAGAGTGAAATGCGTCGTCACCCGCTCGCGTCCCGCCTCGCCGAGCTTGCGGCGCAAGGCGGGATCTTCTGCCACAAGCAGCAATGCCTCGGCGAGCGCCGGAGGGTCGGCTGGGGGAACCACAAAGCCTGTTTCCCCATCGACGACCGCTTCGGCATTGCCACCGACGTCGGTTACCACCATCGGCAGCCCCGCTCGCATCGATTCGAGAATCGCATTGGAGAAGCCCTCATTGGCGCGCGACGGCAGCACGCCGAAATCGGCCGCTTCAAGCAACCTACCGACATCGAAGCGCTGCCCAAGGAAGCGCAGATTGCCGGAGAGACCCTTTGCCGCGGCAAGAGTCTCAAGTTCCGGCCTGAGATCGTTGTCGGCCCCCACGCAGAGCACCTGCCAAGCGGGCGGCAGCTTAGGTGCGGCGAGTGCAAGTGCCTCGATCAGGTCGCGATGGCCTTTGTAGGCGATGAGATTGGCGACGACGACGCCGATCAAAGCCTCCGCATCGAGCCCGAGCGTGGCGCGCGCTTCGCGCTTGTCCTGGGCGCGGCCGGTGGGCTCGATGCCGTTATAGATCAGGCGAAGCTTCGCCTGTGGAACGCCCTCGTCCATCAACTCGCGCAGAATGGCGTTGCAATTGCCGACGATCGCCGTCATGCGCGAATGCAGCAGGCGCTCGACGCGGCGCGCGCCCCGCCAGTTCCGCTGATAGTGGGCGAGGCTTCTCCGGCTCATCACCTTGATGGGGATCTGGGCGGCCACGGCGACTGGGGTGCCGAGAAGATAGGGCCCCGGCAGGAAGAAGTGCGCGACCTGCGGACGCCATTGCCGCGCGAAGGCGTAAAGCGCCGAGCAGTCGAGGCCGGCCTGCAGCGGATAGAGGAGAGGTTTCTCGCGCCTGTTGGCCAGTGGCGAAGCAGCGAGCACGCGCACGCCGGCTTGCTCCAGCTCCACGGCTCTCGGTCCGCGGTCGGCGAGACAGAAGACGGCGATGGACAAGCCGGCTTCGGCCAGGCGAGGGAGCACGGCTACCAGGTGCGATTCGGTGCCGCCATACCCGAGCGCCTCGGCGACGATCAGGATACGGCGCTCCGGCGCTGCGTTGAGCATGGGAGATCAGGCCCTGGCCTAGAACTGACGATGCGCGCGCCGGCCCCAGCGTTCGATATCCACACCGGCAGGGAGTGTCTCGTCGTAATATTTCAGGGCGTCGTCGACCTTGCCAAAATAGGCGATGCGTCCGGCCTCCAGCACCAAGCCATGCGTGCAAATCTCGGTGAGAATCGGTTTGCTGTGCGAGGCGAGCACCAGCGTGCGGCACTGGCTGATATATTGCTCAAGGCGTTCCTGCGCCTTCGCCACGAAATATCTGTCGCCCGCGCTGATCCATTCGTCCATCAAGAGGATGTTGGGCACATGCGCGAACACGAGCGAAAAGGCCAGGCGCGCGCGCATTCCCGCCGAATAGGTTTGAATGGGGTCGTAAACCGCATCGCCGAGCTCGGAGAAATCGACAATCTCGGGGAGTTTCTCGCTGATCTCGCCCAGGGTCATGCCCATCGACAGACCGCGCAGATAGATATTCTCGAGGCCGGTCGCGACAGCCTTGAAGCCGAAAGAAATGTTGAGCAGTGCCTGCACTTGGCCTCGGGTAATGATCACGCCGCGCGTCGGGCTGAAGGACCCCGCCAGCAGCCGAAGCAACGTGGTCTTGCCGGCGCCGTTGCGGCCGATGAGGGCGAGGCGGTAGCCGTCCTCAATCTCCAAGCTCACATTATCGAGAATAGTCCGCAGCTCTCTGCTGGTCTTCCCCGGCGCATAGAATGCAGCCAACAGCGACAGCGGGTCGGCCGTCAGCGACTTGGCGCCCTTGCGCACCATGGGAATACGCAGCGTCACCCCGCGTAACGAGATCGAGCTTGATGCGCTTAGCTCTGGTCCAACGCCGTTTAGAGCCATAGCGCCACCGACGCGCGCGTGCGCGCATAGAGGTAGCTGGCGATCAGCCAGCCGATTGGAAGCGCGATGACGAGAACCGCGATCTCGAACCAAGGAATGGTTCCGTAAATCAGCGGCTCACGGACCACTTCAACGAAATAGTAGAACGGGTTCAAGTAGATGAGGGCGTCGACATACGGGCCGCGCACACCGCGATGCGGAATCCAGAGAATCGGCGTGATGAAGAAAATCAAACGAAGCGTGGAGTGAAGCAGCTCGTCGAGATCGGCATAGCGCGTTCCGAGGATCGATACGGCGACGCACATCCAAAGAATGTTGGCCAGGACGAGCGGAAACGTCACCAAAACGATCAATGCCGAGAAACCCGGCAGGAGTCCGAGCCATACGAAAACCAGGATGACGATGACCGCGTTGTGCGCGAATAGGATCAGATTGGTCATCAATAGCTTGAGCAACAAATCGGTATAAGTTATGGCGCCGTCCAGCAAGACGGCTCGATTCTCGGCAAAGAGCGTGGCGCTCTTGACGATGCTTTGAATAATCACGAACCAAAGCGTCATGCCGACCGCGAGATGTGCGAGATAGATGTTGGACCCGCCGGCCAGTATCACCCGGTTGTAAAGCGTGCCGACGGTAATGACGAAGACGCCGGTGCCGACCACGATCCAGAGCGGGCCAAGCATGGTCGAACGGTAGTTGAGCAGGATTTCAAGCCACGCCGAATAGAGCCAGAAGCCGTAGGCTTTGGTGCTCTGGTAGAAATCTTGAAATAGGAGCTCCCATTCGAGGCGCGTCGCTGGCCGAGAAACTTTGATCGACGGCTCGGCCGCGGGTCGCGGCATAAGGGGTATGTGTTCCACTTGCGTCAACGTCTCGAACCTAGCGTGCTGCCGAGTAGGAGGTCCACGACCGGCGCCCGTTTCCGGCGCTTTGTTGATGAGTTTTCGCTCAGCCGTGGGGAAGCGCGATTGGCCGCCCGATCCCTCCGGCCTGTCGCTTATACACAGTGAGAATGCAAAATGGTCAAGGCATCATTCCGCCACGCCGACCACCGCCGCCGGCCCTGGCGGGTGAATGGACAAGCCGCCTGCGATAATGCTCTAAATTTGGGAGTTTCGGTCTGTGGACCGGTTCCCTCGGGTGGCGCAAATGTCACGACTCCTGAGCTTCAGATTTGACACATTCGGCGATGTCACGACCGCAAGCTCGCGATTGCGGGCGTGGAAGCTCGGTCGATTTCTGCAGGCGCACGGCCACCGCGTGACGATGAATGAAGGCGCGCAATGCGACGTCTATGTCTGTCAAAAGGTCAGACCGTTTGCTTCGCTTCGGGCAATGCGGGAAGCAGGGGCGCTGGTGGTCTACGATTTCGACGATCACCTTTTGCTGGAGGGTGCCGAGAGTCACGGGGTGAAGGAAGAGGTTGTCGCGTTCATGAACGCCGCCGATGTGGTGACCGTCGGAAGCGAATATCTCGGCGTTGACGCACGGAATTTTCATCACAACGTGTACGTGCTGGAGAATCCCGTCGACATCGAGTCGACTACGCTGGTGCGCGGGCGGAAAGCCGAACTCACGCGCGTCGGCTGGTTCGGCACCTCTGCCGGCTTGATCGATCTTCGTGCCGTCAAGATGGCCGAGCCGATCGAGACGATCACCCGCGGAGGCGATATCGAATTCGACTTGAAAAGCATCGACCGAACGCTCACCGCGTTCGATCTGCTGCTGCTCCCGGTCGAGCACAATAAATGGAATCTGGCCAAGAACGCTAACCGGATGGTGAAAGCCGTGGCGCTCGGGGTTCCGGTGCTCGCCACCGCCACGCCGGCGCATATCGCCACCGTGGAGGCGCTCGGTCTCGATGACCGCTTTCTGGTGCGGGAAGGTGAGAACTGGGACGCCAAGATCGCCGGTCTTCGCCGAGACTTCAGTGCCGTTCAAGACGCGATTCTCCGTGCGCGAGGCAGGGCTATCGAGCTATTCGCCATGCATCGCATCGGCGGCGACTGGCTCAAGCATATCGAGCGTGCACTCGACGCAAAGACCGCAGCGCCGCTGCCGCCCAAATCGACCGACCAGGCGCTCGAGGACGTTGCGCTCGTCACGCTGGCTTACCGCAGCGCCAACCTACCAGCTTGGGGGGACGGCGTATCGTTCGGCAGCCGCCACGTCATCGCGCCTGAGGCGTCCGGCGATTATCTTGAGCTGTTCGACGCGCTGTGGGAGGCGGTTGTATCGGTCGAGCGGGACTGGGTACTGTTCAAGCCCGAAGGCTTTCACCCCACGCAGGCCTTTGCCGGCGAGTTGCGCTGCGCGATGCAAAACGAGCCGGATTGCCATGTGTTCGCAGTGCGAAGCCAGGAGCGTGGCTGTCCCGCCGACGAGTGGGCTGCCTACGCCAAAGATCTGCGCGGAACGCTCTGCCAGCCGCGCGATCCCGGGCTGCTGCTGGCGCGCCGGTCGTGGCTCATGCAGCAGCCCTGGCGGCCGGCGGACAGCTTGAGCTATTGGACTTGGATTCTGCTGGTGCAGGCTCTCAGCGAAGGCGTTGCCGGTGTCGTCGCCACGCCGGTCGTCTTGCGGGACAAGACCCCGGCAATCACCAATATATGCTCGGAGTATGCGAGCTGGGCAAAGCATAATGGCGAGAGACAGGTCGAGTTGCCTTATCCCGACATCCAATGGCGACGCCTGAGCATCGACATATTTGCGTCTGTTGCGGAGCGACTGCCCGTGCAGGCCGCGGCGGCCTTCGCCTGGATTGCGAGCGATCCTATGGCTACCGGCAATGGGAGCACGACCATTAGCACTGATGCCGTCGGCCGGCTGGAGCAGGAGCTGCTTTCGGTCTACAGCTCTTCATCCTGGCGGCTGACATCGCCGCTACGCACCGCGGCTGAGGCCGTGCGTCGTATCGGGGCGCGATCCCGGGCGGCAAAGTCATGATCTCGCCGACGCCAATGCGCGGTGCCTCGAGAGAGAAGTCCCGCCGGCTGACGCTCGCGCTATGCCCGTCCGACACGGCCTATGACCACGAACTTGCCAGGCTGCCCCACGATATAGTTCTGCTGGGCAATACCCATCGGCAATGGAACAGCGCGATACGGCCGCTGCCCGAAACCGTGCGCGTCAGCTACACGCTGGACGGCGCACGCGCCGACATTCTGATCCTGGGCATCGATCAATGGAGCTTCGACGAGATCGAGCAGCGCGTCCTGTTGCTAAGATTGTGCGACCGCTTTCGCGGTCCGA
>Ga0157375_10002678_pt1 | contig 15429 bp, 13 predicted proteins | sample M35metaG_FD_115311 | JGI IMG/M metagenome (GOLD analysis project Ga0157375, IMG submission 115311) | Miscanthus rhizosphere microbial communities from Kellogg Biological Station, Michigan, USA - M3-5 metaG | ecosystem: Host-associated > Plants > Roots > Rhizosphere > Soil | place: USA: Michigan...
TGCTGCGCCTGGCGCGTGAGCGAGACAGCCTGAACGTTATCGATGATCAGTTTGGTACCCCGACCGGTGCGGAGTTACTGGCTGATGTGACTGCACATGCCATTCGCGCTACGCGTGCGAACCCGCAACTGGCAGGGGTTTATCACCTCGCTGCTTCGGGCGAGACCACTTGGTATCGTTATGCCCGCTTCGTACTGGAGCATGCCCAAACCGCAGGTGAGTCGCTTAAGGTTGACCCTGCCGCGTTAGGCGCAATTACGACCGCGCAGTACCCCACACCTGCCAGACGCCCTGGCAACTCCCGACTCAATACCCAAAAACTGCAGAATGCCTTCTCATTGCGCTTGCCCGAATGGCAAGCCGGTGTGGCACGGATGCTCATAGAGACACTAGAGAAATAAACATGCTCAAACGTAAAGGAATCATTCTGGCAGGCGGCTCTGGCACACGGCTGCACCCTGCAACGCTGGCAATCTCCAAGCAGTTGCTGCCGGTGTACGACAAACCGATGATCTACTACCCGTTGACCACGCTGATGCTGGCGGGTATTCGCGACATTCTGATCATTTCCACGCCCCAGGACACCCCTCGGTTCGAACAGCTTTTGGGTGACGGCAGCAATTGGGGCTTGAATATTTCCTACGCCGTGCAGGCCTCTCCCGATGGCCTGGCGCAAGCCTTCATTATTGGCAAAGACTTTATCGGCAACGATCTGTCGGCACTGGTGTTGGGCGATAACATTTATCACGGTCACGATTTTGGCCAACTGCTCAAAAGTGCAATGACGCGCGATGAAGGCGCCAGCGTCTTTGCTTACCACGTAAACGACCCGGAGCGTTATGGGGTTGTGGATTTTGATGCCGGTGGCAAAGCCGTCAGCCTGGAAGAGAAACCGCTCAAGCCAAAGTCGAATTACGCGGTTACCGGTCTGTACTTCTATGACCAGCAAGTGGTTGATATCGCTAAAAGCATCAAACCGTCGCCGCGCGGCGAGCTGGAAATTACCGACGTCAATCGTATTTACCTTGAACAGGGCAGCCTGTCCGTGGAAATCATGGGCCGCGGTTACGCGTGGCTGGATACGGGCACTCACGAATCTCTGCTGGAAGCCAGTCACTTTATTGCCACTCTGGAACATCGCCAGGGGCTGAAAGTGGCGTGTCCGGAAGAAATCGCCTTCAGGCAGGGTTGGATTGGAACCGAACAGCTCGAAAAGCTTGCTGCACCGCTTTCCAAAAATGGCTACGGCCAATACCTGCAACGTATTTTGCGAGAGAAGATTTACTGATGAAAGCCACACCATTAGCCATATCTGACGTCGTATTGTTTGAGCCGAAGGTATTTGGCGATGATCGTGGCTTTTTCTTTGAAAGCTTCAATGACGCGCAATTTTCAGCCGCGGTTGGCAAAGAAGTCACGTTTGTTCAGGACAATCACTCGCGCTCCGTAAAAAACGTATTGCGTGGCCTGCATTATCAAATCCAGCAGCCGCAGGGCAAGTTGGTGAGGGTCGTCGCGGGCGAAGTATTTGATGTGGTCGTTGATATCCGCAAATCTTCGCCGACGTTTGGTCAATGGGTGGGTGAAGTGCTTTCCGCAGAAAACAAGCGGCAACTGTGGGTGCCTGAAGGCTTCGCTCACGGCTTCGTGGTGCTCTCGGAGTCTGCCGAGTTTTTGTACAAGACCACGGACTACTACGCGCCGGCGCATGAGCGTTGCATTGCCTGGAACGATCCTGCATTGGGCATTAAATGGCCTGTTGTCGGCGAGCCGGCACTCTCGGGTAAAGATCAGCAAGGAAAGTTGCTGAGTGATGCCGAGGTGTTTGCCTGATGCAATTGCACTCGATATCCCCAACGGCGCTCGTCAAGAGTGTCTGGAGCAATCGCAGCCTGATCAAGGCCATGATCAAGCGGGAAGTCATTGGCCGTTATAAAGGCTCCTTTCTGGGGATTTTTTGGTCTTTTTTCAATCCGGTGCTGATGCTCGCTGTTTACACGTTCGTGTTCAGCGTGATTTTCAAGGCGCGATGGAGTGGCGGTACGGATTCAAAGACCGAATTTGCGTTGGTACTGTTCGGCGGCCTGATGGTATTCAACCTGTTCGCAGAGTGCGTGAATCGGGCGCCAGGTGTCATTCTGGCCAATGCAAACTATGTCAAAAAGGTGGTTTTTCCGTTGGAAATCCTGCCCTGGGTCAACCTCGGATCGGCAATGTTCCATTTCCTGGTCAGCCTCAGTGTTTGGTTGATTGCCTACCTCTGCCTGTTCGGTCTCCCGCACCTGACGGCCTTGATGTTGCCGATCATCATGCTGCCGCTGATATTTCTGGTGATGGGGCTGTCGTGGGGGCTCGCTTCGCTGGGGGTTTACCTGCGTGATGTCAGCCAGTTCATCGGAATTCTGACCACGGTATTGATGTTTCTGTCGCCCATCTTTTATCCCTCGAGTGCCTTGCCCCAGCAGTACGCGCATATTCTTTTGCTCAATCCTCTTACGCCAGCGGTTGAAGGCGTCAGGGATGTGTTGTTTTGGGGGCGGCTGCCGGATATGAAGGTCTTGTCCATCTATATGGTCGGGTCGGCCTTGTTTGCGTGGTTAGGCTTTGCTTGGTTCCAAAAGACACGTAAGGGGTTTGCCGATGTCCTCTGATATCGCTATTCAAGTCGAGGGCCTCAATAAGTGTTACCACATTTATGACAAGCCCCATGATCGACTGAAACAAATGCTGATGCGCGGCCGCCGCCAGTACTTCAAAGAGTTTTGGGCGCTGCGGGATGTTTCGTTTGAAATAAAGAAAGGCGAGACGGTCGGGATCATTGGTCGTAATGGCAGTGGTAAATCGACGTTGCTGCAGATGATCTGCGGTACGTTGAACCCCACCAGCGGTACGGTGCGCACTAACGGACGAATCGCGGCGCTGCTTGAGCTGGGCGCCGGGTTCAACCCTGAGTTTACCGGTCGTGAAAACGTCTATATGAACGGCGCTATTCTGGGGTTGACCGAAGATCAGGTCGATGCCCGGTTTGAAGAGATTGCCGCGTTTGCCGACATTGGCGACTTCATTGAACAGCCCGTGAAAACGTACTCCAGTGGCATGTTCGTTCGATTGGCGTTTGCCTCGAACATTATGTCCAGGCCGGAAATCATGATTGTCGACGAGGCGCTCTCTGTCGGCGACATGAACTTCCAGGCCAAGTGCATGACCGCATTGACTCGCATCCAGGATGACGGTGCGACCATCTTGTTCGTCAGTCACGATGTGGGCTCGGTGAAGAGCCTGTGCTCGCGCGGCGTTTATCTTGAGCGTGGCAGGCTGGTCACTGTCGGGCCGGCCGCGGACGTGGCAGAGCGGTACATACGCACGATGCAGGAAGAAATGAACGCCGAACACCGCAAGCAGACGACTGTACCGGGCTTTGCGGGTAAACCGGCGGCGCAATCGGGTAACCGTGTTGCACAAAAGGATGAACTCAATTTCAAGAGATCGAGCGAGTTTGAAACCCGGGTTGCTCAGTTTCGTTTTGGCAGCGCAGAGGTCAGATCGACCTGTGTTGAATTGGTTGATACCGATGGCCAGGACCTGGTGTTTGTCGAGTTTAATCAGGAAGTCATTGTAAAAGTGTATTTTGAGGCTTATGCCGAAAAAGAAATTTCAGTGAACATCAGCGTTTTTGACGACAAGAAAAACAATATTATCGGCTGTGGCTTTCCGCACATCGATCAGCCGTATCTTGTCACTAAGGCCGGCGCGCGGTACTTGGCCGAATACGCACTTAAACTGCCGTTGCAGGAAGGCAATTATTCGCTTCGAGTGAATATATCTTCGACAATTGTTGAAAATGAAACTGCCGAATTTATTGATGTCGTCAGTGATGCGGTTGTGTTCAGAGTGGGACGTTGGGAAAAGGCCAGGGTGTGGTCAAAAGTGCACGGATTCTCGCAGCTGAAATTGCATGAGTTTGAGGTGTAACATGTCACATCGTTTGCGTTTGAAAGCCTTTGCGGTCCCGGTGTGTTTACTCGCGCCACGCCTAGATTGTACCGATCATGAATAACGCATTCATCATCGGTACGGGTCGCTGTGGTACTACTTACCTGGCGCAAATACTCAATGCGCACTCGAAGGTCTGTGTGCCTCCGGAAATGCAGTGTGTCTTTGAGTACGACACCAACGGCAGCCGATTTTATGAAAATATTGCATTGGGTGCGATTGCGGATGCCGAAGCCGCCGCTGATTTGCTTGAGCGCAGTTGCCCGCACGATCTGGCCCGGTTCTTTAACTTTCGTGATTACTGCGCCGGGTTGACCTATCCGTTGTCGTCAATTCAGGACTTTTTTGCTGGTTATTATGAGGCGATTGCAAAGTCGCACAATAAAGAAGTCCTGATTGAGCAAACGCCGTGGTACGGGCAACGCCTGGATATCATGACGCAGGTGTTTCCGAGCGCCAAATATATCCACGTCGTCAGGGACGGTCGGGACGTGGCTTTATCATTCGCACGCACGCCTTGGTGGTTCAAAAAGGCCGAATTGAACTTGACGCGCTGGGCGACTGAAATCAAAAAGATTGCGGCGGACGCGGCAACATTGCTCAGTCCGGAAAACTACCTGGTTGTCAAATATGAACACCTGGTGGCCGATACACAGGCTGAAGTTTCGCGAATCTGTGATTTTCTCGGCATTACCCTGGAAGCGGCCCAGCTGGACCCCAAAGGTTTTATCGATTACGACAGCTACTGCCGGTTTGACATGGATAACCTCTCTTCGGCGGCGTACCTGGCATGGAAAAAAAACAAGGGATCGTCTTCTTCGTTTCAGGGCAGTGCGTACGCCTGGAAACAAGATAAAAGCTCCCGGTTTGAACACCTGCCGGAGCATGTAAAAGCGTCCTTGAGCTTATTTGGTTATGACGTCCCCGAAGAGGGCAAGGCCGCTTCGCAGAATGCCTCTCCCTATTACAATGTAAAGCTTTACGTCTCCTCCCTGGAGGCGAAGGTCGCCGATCTTTCTGAGGCGGTGGGGGGCAGGGAGCTGACGATAAATGATCAGTCCGTGCATATACGCAGTGTCGAGTCTGAATTGGCAGTACGTGCCAAGCGCATTGTCGAATTTGAGCAAGCACTAAAGGCACGTGGAGAACACATTGCCGGCCTGGCCAGTACGATCAATGATCAAACCCAGCATATCTCCAGCCTGGATGCCGAGCTTGCTCTGCGCGCCGGACGAACCGCTGCGCTGGAGAAGGAGCTTACCGATCGTGGACAGCACATTGCGGGTTTGAACAACACCATCAATGAGCAGATCCAGCATATCTCTGGGCTCGATATTGAGTTGTCGCAACGTGCGAAACTGATCGCTGATTTTGAGGCGGAACTGAAAGCCCACGCCCGACATATATCAGGCCTGGACCAAACCATCGAAAACCTTGCGCGGTCCGTGGAGGATCACGAGGCAGATCGCCTGGCGCGGATTCGGCAGCACTCGGAATTGACTGAAGAGTTTGCTGCACGAGCCGACTATATCTGTGAGCTGAACCAGCTGCTTGATGATCAGGCGAAACATATCGCCGCACTCAGCGCCGAGCTGGCGATGAGAGTCGAGCAATACACAGCGTATGAGGCTGAGGTCATCGCGTGCGGTGAACGTAAAGCGATACTTGAACAGGCGCTGGCCGACCAGGCACAACACATTCAGCACCTCGGTTCTGAACTGGCGTTGTATAGCGAGCGCTTGTCCGAGCAAGAGACCGCTGCTGCCGTGCTGAAAGAGCATACGGTCGAACTCGACAAAACCATCGGTGCCCAGGCTCAACACATTCACCGTCTTGAAGAGGCGGTATCAACCGCTCAAGAACAAAAGTCCGTGCTCGAACAAACGCTGCTTGCGCGTGAAGACCATATTGTCGGGCTCAATGACATTGGCGCCCGGATGACCCAGCAAGTCGGCGAGTTGAGTGCGCAGTTATCAATGCGTTTAGACCGTATCGGTGAACTGGAAGAGCAGAGCAATGTTAAGGGCGCTGAGATTCGCGGGTTGCAACATGATGTCATGGCACAGCAAGCCACGATCGATGAACTGCGCATGGACGCTCAGCGCTTGCAAGAGTCTCTGGATCAACTGAATGCTTCCTGGTGCGGCAGACTTCAGGCTTTTCGGCAAAAATTTCATAAATAATTGATCGGTACATTATGAACATCACCGTGACAAAACCATTCATTCCGCCCTTTGCAGAATTCCAAAACTACCTTTCCGGGATTTGGGCGCGAGAGTGGCTAACCAATAACGGACCGTTGGTTAATGAGCTTGAAATTGAGCTGAAAAAGAACCTCGGTGTCGAAAAGTTGTTGTTCCTGAGTAACGGTACTGTCGCTTTGCAAATCGCGATTCGCGCCCTGGACTTAAAGGGTGAAATTATCACGACACCTTTTAGTTATGTGGCGACGACCTCAAGCATCGTCTGGGAGCACTGCTCACCGGTGATGGTTGATATTTGCCCGGACAGCCTGAATATCGACCCTGCCAAAATCGAGGCCGCCATCACGGCCGAGACGTCAGCCATTCTGGCAACGCATGTATTTGGTAACCCTTGCGATGTCGATGCCATCGAGGCGATTTCAAAAAAACATAATCTGCACGTGATTTACGATGCCGCCCATGCGTTTGGCACGACCTACAAAGAGCGCTCATTGCTCGCCTATGGTGATATTGCGACGTGCAGTTTCCATGCGACAAAACTCTTTCACACCATTGAAGGGGGCGCTGTCGTCGCGAATGACGCCCACGTGATCAAACGTTTGGCGATGATGCGTAACTTCGGCCACTCGTCGGCAACCGAGTTTGGCGAAATTGGTATCAACGGTAAAAACTCCGAAGTCCATGCCGCGATGGGCCTGTGCAATCTGAAATATGTGGATAGCATTCTGGAACAGCGCAAGCTGCTGTCGCAACGCTACTTGCTGAACCTGAAAGGCTGCGGTTTCAAGTATCAGAAGATAGCCGAAAACACCGTTTATAATCACGCCTACTTTCCGGTCATAATGGAAAGTGAAGCGGTCGTGCTGGCGGTGATTGAGTATTTGAACCTTCATAGTATCTACCCGCGTCGTTATTTTTATCCATCGCTGTCTGAGTTGCATTACGTTGAGGGCCAGTCTTCGCCGATTGCTGAAGATATTTCTCGCCGTATCATTTGCCTGCCGCTGTACCACTCACTGTCGACTGAGGAAGTTGACATGGTATGCGTGTTGTTGAAGAAGGCGATAGAGCAATAAGCCGCGCGTCGGCTCGCCAAGGGGTGAAGAGATTCACCCCTTGGCGTAAATAAAAAATATAAAAGAATAGTATCTGCGGGCAGAACGGACACAGTGGGGCATTATGATAAAACATGTTGAAATCTTGCCGGATGGCAAGCCGGCTAAAATGGGGAACAACTTTCACTTACTGAGGTACGTGCTGGCGGCCCTGGTGATCTATTCGCATTCCTTTGGGTTGCTGGGGCTGCCTGAGGCTGGCGTATTCCGTTATGGGTTCGGCACGCTGGCGGTGAAATGCTTTTTTGCATTAAGCGGCTATTTGATCACGCTCAGTTGCCTTCGCTCGGCAAGTTTGTATGGGTTTGCTCTGAATCGCACCCTGCGAATTGCGCCCGCGCTGATCGTGGCGCTGATATTCAGTCACTTTATTGGCGTGTATTTCAATAAATTCATCGGTAATCCGGTTGAGTATATTGTCAATGGCCCCGTGTGGACCTTGTCCTGGGAGGTACTTTGCTACGCCCTGTGTGGCTTTTTGTGGTGGTTCGGCGCATTAAATAAAAATGTCCTGACCGCTATTGTTGTGGTTGCGTGGGGGTTGTATTGCCTGATTCCTGGCAGTAACGATGCCAGTGCTGTCATTTCGCCCATGATCCTGCTGTTTTTTACCGGCAGTGTTATTGCTCTCAATGAGCAGCAATTCAATCTGCGTATTTCCGGCCCTGTCTGTTTTGTGCTGCTGATTGTCTTGTGCGTTGATACCGGCGGTTCGATCGGGACCTGGTTTTTTGAGCAGATTCCCTTTCTATACGGACCGGGCATGTCCGTCATGGATTACTACACGCTGCTCTTTCTCTTTGCATTGTCGTTTGCACTGATCTGGCTGGCGTTGTATGTGAAGCCGGTTCTTAATTTGCGCAATGATTACTCTTATGGTCTCTACATTTATGCCTGGCCTGTCCAGCAGTCTCTAATTGCTTTGTTTTCACCGCCGCCACTGATTTTGTTCGTGTCGTCGTTGGCGGTGACGCACGTGCTGGCAATGGCATCCTGGCATTTGCTGGAGAAACGAGTGCTGCGCTTTAAAGTTTAAGATTGTTTTTAGGGGAGGGAACGTATGACGGCTGTTTACGGAATAGTGGGTGCGGGTGGTTACGGTCGAGAGGTGATGCCTCTTGCCCGTGCACAATTGAAAGACGCATTGTCATCCGGTGCTGCGAAGCTCTATTTTGTGGTGGAGGGCGACGTCGAGCACGACCTTATTAATGATTACCCTGTTGTCTCTTTGGAAACGTTCCTGAACTTTCCGGGCGACAGGTTTTTTAACATCGCTATCGGTGCGTCGTCGGCGCGCGAACGAATCAGTTCGATTTGCGAAGAGGCGGGCGCTGCCGCGTTTTCCATTGTGGCGCAGAACGCGGTCATTCTTGATTGTAATGAGATCGCGGAAGGGGCTGTGCTCTCCCCGTTTGTGACCATCACGTCCAATGCCAAAATCGGCCGTCATTTCCACGCCAACTTGTATGCCTATGTTGCGCATGACTGCATTATTGGAGATTACGTGACCTTTGCGCCTTCTGCTAAGTGCAACGGGAACGTAACAATCGAAGATCATGCCTACATCGGTACCGGTGCTTCCATTATCCAGGGCAAGCAGGGCAAGCCTCTGGTGATCGGGCGTGGCGCGATTGTCGGAATGGGAGCTGTCGTCACTAAAAGTGTGCCAGCGGGCGTTACCGTAATAGGCAATCCTGCGCGACCACTGACGAGAGAAGGGTTGAAAAAGTGACGGGTATCAACGGACACAATTTTGGCGGGATGCCTATCGATCAGGTTGAGTTGGGTATGCAGGCTTTCTACTCGCATACGATCACCGACGCTGACGTGAAAGCCTATGCCGGGCTCTCGGGTGACAACAACCCCGTGCACATGAGTGACGAATACGCCGAGAAGTCGCGCTTCAAGGCGCGTATTGCTCACGGTTTATTCTCTGCCGGATTTTTTTCTGCTCTTTTCGGCACCCGTCTGCCTGGTCCAGGTTGTGTTTATTTATCGCAAAACCTGCGATTCAAGAAGCCGGTTTATTTGGGCGACACGGTTGTTGCAGAAGTGCGTGTCACGGGCATCAACGTCGAAAAGAAAGTCGTCACTTTCGACACGTTGTGCTCGGTAAAAGGGAAGATTGTGATCGAAGGCGAGGCGGAAATATATATTCCGCGTGCCTCTCGTCGGCTGGAGAATAATTAAATGACACACGCTGCTTATAAACTGTCTGTTCTGTTGGTGACCTATAACCACGAGAAGTATATTCGCGAAGCGCTGGATGGCCTTTTCAGGCAAGTGCTGGATGAAAAAATTGAACTCGTAATCGCAGACGATGGGTCAAGCGACAACACCCTTGCGATTATCAGGGAGTATGAGGGTAAGGACGCCCGGTTTGTTTTTAATTTTCTGGAATTCAACGGAAACCTGGGCATTACCAAAAACTACCAGCGAAGCTTTGCTGCGTGTGCCGGTGAGTATATTGCGGTTTTGGAAGGTGATGACTACTGGTGCAGCCCGTTGAAGTTGGCGCGTCAGATTGAGTTTCTGGAAAACCATTGGGAATGTTCACTGTGTTCGGTGAACTACCTCGTCTACGAAGAAGATCGTTCGCAATTTACGCCAAGAATTCCCGCCGGCACTTCTCATAAGATGATTGGTGCACGTGACCTGATCGCCGATAATCTCGTGGGCAATTTTTCGACTTGCCTGTATCGCAAAAGCGCCCTGGATGCCCTTCCGCCGGCGCTCTTCGACATCCGCTCCTATGACTGGATCGTCAATATTTGCATCTCCAGGTCCAACCTGATCGGGTTCCTCGAAGAACCGATGTCGGTGTATCGCCTGCATTCCAAAGGGGTCTGGACGCAAACGTCTCACGTTAATCAGCTGAAAATTCAGCTTGAAGTGATTCCCGCCTATGATGCGCTCACCAATCACGTGTTTCACTATGAGTTCGAAGTGTTGGCCAGCCGTCTGCGGCATGTGATTGCGTCCTCTCAGGTTGAGCACGCCGTTGAAGCTGTGGTGCAGCCTGTCGTTCGCGCGTTGCCAGGTTTTATAGATTACATCCCCCAGTTCGTCATGAGATTCCTTCGTGCCGTCATGCCCGTCAGGTTCAAACGTGCGCTGTTAAAAGCGCTTTATAGAAGGAGTTCCTGATGAAACCTACGGTTTCTGTGATCATGCCCACCTATAACCATGCCCCCTTTGTGGAGCAGGCTATCAGAAGCGTGTTGTCGCAACGGGATGTCGATTTTGAACTGCTTATTTCCGATGATGGCTCCAGCGACACCACGCGTGATGTGGTGGCGTCCATCAAGGATGAGCGAATCACTTTTTTCCCCAATACAGTCAACCGGGGCGCTTGCGTTGTTACCAACGAGCTCATACAGCGTTCCTCGGGTGAATTTATTGCTCTGATCAACTCGGATGACCATTGGTCGGTCGATGACAAGTTGGCGTATCAGGTAAAAATACTGCGTGAGTACCCCACTATTGGTGCCACCTTTGGTCGGGCGCGTTTTGTAGACAAGCATGATGTCCCGATGGACAAGTCATCCTTCCCTACGGGCTCTGTATTTGATCAGGACAACCGCTCACAGGGGCTTTGGCTTCGGCGGTTTTTTGATTTGGGTAACTGTATTTGCCACCCAACCATGCTTATTCGCAAGGCGTGCTATGACGACGTAGGTCTTTACAGCAATCGTATGCGTCAACTGCCTGATTTTGATATGTGGGTCAAGGTGGTCAAGAAATATGATATTCACGTTTCTGAACATGAATTGATTAATTTCCGAATTATGCCGGGTGAAAACGCGAGCAGCCAAACGGCCACCAATTCTATTCGCACGATCAATGAGCATTACCTGATCGCGGAATCGTTCTTTGATAATGTATCGGCAAAAGTCCTGATTGAAGGCTTTTCAGATATTCTGGTGTGCAAGGATGTTCCTACTCAGGAACATGTCGATATTGAAAGTGCGTTATTGTTCTTTAATCACAATCAATGGTTGGGTGCACCTTACAAAATGATCGGGTTATTGAAGCTGAACGCGCTTTTGAATAGCCCGGCGCATTTCAGTATTCTCCAACGTGATTACAGTATAGACGACCGCTGGTTTCAGGCGCAGATGGGCGAAATTGACGTGTTGCGCCCGAAAATGGTAGCCGTTATTGGTGAGAAAACATTGGGCGCGCGTCAAGCGTTCAAGAAATTTTTTAAATCTTGAAGAGCGATTTTATAAGGAGGTTATATGCGTTATCTCTATGTACCTGCCATTGTACTGCTGGGTGTGCTGGCGGGCTGCGATGCAGATAAGACGTTGAAAGTGGCGGCGAATGATTACTGCTCGGTGGACAGTCCGACCAACACCGTCGACGTGGTGAATAACAAGCCGTTCGAGCCGTGGGGCTGGGCGTATAACGTCAGTGATGGAAGCATCCCGAAGAACGTTTCCATCGAAATCATTTCTTCGAGTAAAGACGTTGTGCTGACCGCACCTGTTATTCGTTCGTCCCGACCGGATGTTGCCAAAGTGTTTGGCAAACCTGATCTGGAAATGGCGGGTTTCGGCGGTAATATCAATATCAGTGCGTTGAAGCCAGGCGTTTATGGCATTAACGTCATTCAGGAAGACGGGCCCCGTCGTTATGTCTGCAAGAGCCCGGTCAAGTTCAAGGTTGTCGCGCCCAAGGCCTGATGCGAGTCGGGTTGACGCAGCCGGTATGTTTGCAAGCTAGGGGGCCTCACTCTTTTTATGCCAAGGGTTGATGCCAAAAGGAAACATTCCATTGAATTGGAGTGTTTCCTTTTACCCGCCGGCGTTCTTAAACCTTGATCATGCTTGCCAGCAGTGATGTGGCGCTGTTGACTTCCATGCGTGCGGCATCAATTTCCACATCGGCCTGCTCAGGAGGTTCGTATGGACTGCCTACCCCCGATAAGTTAGGCAGTTGCCCGGCCCTGTCTTTTTTACAAAGCCCCTTCACATCCCGTTCTTCGCACACTTCAAGTGATGTGCTCACGTACACCTCAATAAACCGATCCTCCCCGATCAATTCCTTCGCCATTTGCCGCTCTCTTCTGAACGGGGAAATGAAGGCGGTTAAAACAATCAGTCCCGCATCCATCATCAGTTTGGCCACTTCGGCGATCCGTCGAATATTTTCGACACGATCCGCGTCAGTGAACCCCAAATCCCTGTTGAGCCCCTGGCGCACGTTATCGCCGTCAAGGATGTAGGTTCGGTGGCCGTTGGCGTGCAGTTCCAGTTCGAGGGCATTGGCCAGCGTCGATTTGCCTGATCCGGACAAGCCGGTAAACCAGATCACCTTGCCTTTGTGGCCGTTGAGCTTTTCACGGTCCTCCCGGGTGATTGAGAGGGCTTGCCTGTGGACGTTTTGCGCCCGTCGCAGGCTGTGGTTGATCATTCCTGCTGCCACCGTGGCATGGGTGATGCGATCGACCAGAATGAAACTGCCGAGGGTTTTGGAGTTTTGGTAGGTGTCGAATACCAAGGGTTTGCTGGTTGCAAGCGTGCAGACGCTGATGTCGTTCAGTGACAGATGCTTGCTGGCCTCATGGGCGAGGGTGTTGGTGTCGATCCGGTATTTGATGTTGGTGATGGCAGCGGACGCAGATTGTGTTGCCAGTTTGATCTCGTAACTGCGGCCGTTCAGACCCGCGTCTTCGTTCATCCAGATCAGCACGGCTTCAAACTGGTCGGTGACTTCCAGCGGGCTGCGGCTCAGGGACAGGATGTCACCGCGCGAGATGTCGATTGCCTGGTTCAACTGCAGGGTAATGGCCTGCGGGTCACTGGCTGACTGCACGGGACCGGCCATGCCGATGATGTCGGTGACCACAGCGACCTGCCCGGAAATGCTGTTGCGTACTTCGTCGCCAACCTGCACCTGGCCTTCGGCGATAGAGCCACTGAATCCCCGGAAAGAGGCATCGGGGTGATTCACCCATTGCACAGGGAACACCAGACGCTTGGATTCAGGCGCCGGAATTTCCAGTGTTTCAAGGCAGCCTATCAGGGTCGGGCCGTTGTACCAGGGGGTGTTGGTTGAGCGTTGCGTGATGTTGTCACCCTTCAACGCACTCACCGGGATGGGAACGACCTTGTCCAAACCCAGGGGTTGCGAGAACTGGAGAAACTCATCGGTGATCTGGCGAAATACAGTCTCATCGAAACCCGCCAGGTCCATTTTGTTGACGGCCAGAACCACTTGGCGAATGCCCATCACTGACACCAGATAGGCATGCCGGCGTGTTTGCGTGAGCACACCCTGGCGTGCGTCGATCAAAATCACCGCGACCTCGGCAGTTGACGCGCCTGTGATCATATTGCGCGTGTACTGCTCGTGTCCCGGGGTATCGGCGACGATAAATTTACGTTTGAGCGTGGAGAAAAAGCGGTAGGCAACATCAATGGTGATGCCTTGCTCACGCTCCGCCGACAGGCCATCGACGAGCAGTGCAAAGTCGAGTTCCTTGCCCTGTGTGCCGTGTTTTTTCGAGTCGACTTGCAGCGCAGCCAATTGCTCGTCCGTCAGTTGCTGCGCCTCCCACAAGAGGCGTCCTATCAGGGTGCTTTTGCCGTCGTCCACGCTTCCACATGTAATGAAGCGCAGCAGATCCTGGTGTTGTTGTTGAGCCAGATAATTGTCGAGGCTTGGAATACAAGCCGATGGTTGGAGGGGCATCAGAAATAGCCCTCTTTTTTCTTCTTTTCCATACTCGAGGGGCCGTCATTGTCTATCGCTCGGCCTTGTCGCTCGGAGTGGGTCGTCCCCAGAAGCTCCAGCAATACATCGGCGGCGGTGAGGGCGTTCGACTCCACGGCGCCGGTCAGCGGGTAGCAGCCCAGCGTTCGAAAGCGCACATTGCGCGCTTCAATTTTTTCATCCGGCAGCAGTTTCATGCGTGAGTCGTCCACCATGAGTGCAATGCCATTACGGATAACGACAGGTCTTTGTTTTGCAAAATACAGGGATACCAAGGGGATGTTTTCCAGGTGGATGTATTGCCAGATATCGAGTTCTGTCCAGTTGGACAACGGAAATACGCGAATGGCCTCACCCGGATTCTTGTGCGTGTTGTAGAGATTCCACACTTCGGGTCGCTGATTTTTCGGGTCCCATTGATGACTTTTGCTGCGAAACGAAAAAACCCGCTCCTTGGCGCGAGACGTCTCTTCATCGCGACGGGCTCCGCCGAATACGAGGTCAAACTGATACTTGTCGAGCGCCTGCTTCAACCCCTCGGTCTTGGTCAAATCGGTGTGCAGCGCCGAGCCGTGGTCGAAGGGGTTGATATTCTTGCTGACCGCTTCGGGGTTTGTATGCACGAGAAGATCCATGCCGCTTTCCCGCGCCATGAAGTCCCGGAACATATACATTTCCTGAAATTTCCAGCGGCTGTCGACATGCAGCAACGGGAAGGGGGGCGCTGACGGATAAAAGGCTTTGCGCGCAAGGTGGAGCATGACCGCACTGTCTTTGCCCATGGAGTAAAGCATTGCCGGGTTCCCTGATTCGGCCACGGCTTCGCGCAGGATGTGTACGCTTTGCGCTTCCAGCTGTTGGAGGTGAGGCGGCAACTGGCGTGAGCTGACGTGTGGCGCGCGCAAGGCGTCTTCATTCAGTACGGGTGGGTAGCTCAGCAGCCCGAACTCTACGTTGGCCGGCGCGCGGGTCTGCCTGCAAATGCCGGTCAGGCGCCCACTAGGGAAGACGACGAGGTATTTGCCGATGTGGGCTTGCACGCGTTGCAGGGCCTCACCCAGCGCCTGAGCACTCAACGGCTCGGCTCCCAGTGGCAGCCAGTAACGTCCACCTCTTGCATCGTTGATGTGCAGGAAGTCTTGAACGCTCGATGTGCGGAATAACTGCGCGAATATCACCAACCTGCGTTTGGCGCGCGCTCTTTCGATATCCCAGGCCAGAACGGATGGAGTGGGCGAGCGGCCCAGTTCGTCTTTCAGGTTCGATGCGGTCAACTCGCCAGTCAGCAAGCCCAACTCATGCAAGCGTCGTTCTGCCGTGCGCTTGGTGTCTGCCTTATGCAGAGCGTGCAGATGCTGGAATGCTGAATGCGTATCCCATACCCGGGAAGCGTCCAA
>Ga0157375_10002681_pt1 | contig 15423 bp, 14 predicted proteins | sample M35metaG_FD_115311 | JGI IMG/M metagenome (GOLD analysis project Ga0157375, IMG submission 115311) | Miscanthus rhizosphere microbial communities from Kellogg Biological Station, Michigan, USA - M3-5 metaG | ecosystem: Host-associated > Plants > Roots > Rhizosphere > Soil | place: USA: Michigan...
CCTCTTGAAGAGGATATTTTCCTTCTCGGGGAGGCTTTTGAGCCGTCGCCAGAGGCGATTTTGCCCTCGAAAGCGGCGAAAATGCCTCTTTCAGAGCGCCTGGACGCGCTGAAAGAGGATAAATATCAATCCATGGGAGGAGAAATCACCTCTTCAATCGGTGTTTTCACCTCTTTGGGAGGCTATTTTTGTTCTCGTGGAGGCTTTTGAGCCTTCGCCAGAGGCGATTTTGCCTTCGAAGTGGGAGAAAATGCCTCATCCGCAGCGTTTGGAGCCTCTGTAAGGGGCGAAATATCAATCCATGGAAGACAAAATATCCGCCCCGAGAGGGCTTTAAGCCTCCCGTGGCGGGTCTCGCCCAGCTGGGTTTTGGATTCAATCGCAGAATGGGATTCATCACGGACACCCCCGTCGGGCGAGACGCCACGCCGGATGCAGGCGAGGACGCCCGCACTACGCTCGACCTCGTGTAGCCCCAACGTTGGTGTTGCCGATCTTCACCGGCTTGATGTTGTCGTCAATCTCCCCTAAGTCGCTCAGCAGGTGGCGCGGGTCGATGCCGGCACGGACGGGCTTCTGCGGCACGGTCACCGTGATCGTCTGCTTTCCGGAGCGGATGCGGTGCCTCTGCAGGTACAGCTGGCCCGCATCAAACACTCCGACCTCCAGCCAATCATCCATCGGCACCTCGGTCTCAACACCCGCCTCATCGACCACGACCTTGCTCGCCTGGAGGTCGAGCGTCACCTGCCAAGCGCCGGTTTTGGTCTGCCGCGCCGTGGCACGGTCCATCTTGAGCTGCCAGAACGTGTTCTTCTCGAAGAGATCGTGGAGCAGGTACTGGAAGGACTGCGGCGTGACCGCCTGCAACTCCCGATAGAGATCCATCGACACCGGCAGCGGAGGTTTTCCCGATCGATACGTTTCGAGCAGGCGCCGGAGTGCGTCGTCTACCCGCTCCTTGCCGATGTACTCGGCCATCGCATACAGCGCAAACGGGCCTTTGCGGGAGAAGGCGAATGAGCCGGTGGCTCGAAGCAGCGGCGGAGCGGCGCGCGTGCGAGGGGACTTGTATTGCTCACGCATGAGGCCAAGGTATCGGCGCAGATGCTCCGGACCCAGGGTGTCTTCGACGACGCGCATCGCGGAGTACGTTTCGAGCCCCGTGGTTAGCAGCCCCGATCCTTCGACGTCCGCGGGCGCGACCTGCATGCCCCACCACTCGCGCGCGACCGCGTGTGCCACCACGGCGAACACGACATCCACGTCCTGCGGACCGTCGCCTGGATTCAGGAGGGCGAACCCTTCGCCGTATTCGACCGTCGCGGCCTGCGATTGTGCTCCCATGCCGAGGGCGGGATTCTCGATCAACCTGAGATAGCTGTAGCGATACGGACCGAACCGCTCCGAGTGATAGCGCAGCGACGCGCGAACAGCTCGCACCATGCGAGTGAGATTCTCGACATGCCTCGGGTCATGGAAGATCTGAATGGCAACGGTCGGTCCTGAGCCCGTTGGGGGCTTCCACTGTTCTTCGTGCAGCGCGTATCTGGCGGAGAACACGCCGTACTGATTGTTGATCGGTACATCCGCAACGTAATGGAAGTAGCGTCGCCCACCTTCCGTCCACGTTCGGCGGAGCGTCCCAGGCGCAACAGCGACCTGATCGCCGCTCGTCCCGACGATCGCTTCGAAGGTAATCGGATCGCCCCCGACTCGGAACCGGCGCGCCGCAGCGTCGTCGAGCGATGGGACGGCCGGCCTAGAAGCGAGTCCGTACTGTTTTCGCACTCCCGCGGCATTGAGCTCGCGATTCCGTTGATATCCGATTGCCGGCAACCAATCGAGATTCGTGAAGTGAGTGCCGTTCGCGACGACGGAGGTGTCGGCGCCGCTGTTCCGGAAGCCATGCGACTGGAAATGCACCACGAAATTCAGTTGCAAAGTCTCGCCGGGACGAAGCGGCTGCTCCAGCTTGTAGATCCGATAGCCGAGTTCCTTGTCCTTGATCACGCGAGCAATCCGCCGGTCAAACGAGACTGCTCTGGTGTTGACCTGCGGAGAGGTAGCCAGATGGACGGACTCAATGATCGCGGCTGTGTCGTTCACTAGGCGATAGCGGCCGCGAATCTCCGCCTCCCGCCGCTCGGGATAGATCTCGATGTGCAATGTCGTCGCGATCAGCCTCGGCTGCGCGATCCCGAAATACCGCCGGTACCGGCGTTCGTACTCGGCGCTGCGCTTGATCCGATCGGCGGTCGTTACGTAGGGATGCAGTACGTTCGTGTTGTAGAAAATGAAACCGCCCACCGAGAAGATGAACGTCACCGTCATCGCGGCCACACCCGCCACCGGACGCGTGAAACGGCGGCGCGCCGAACGGAGCCTCGCTCTCAAACTTCGCTCCTCGCCGCGAACCCAGAGCAACCGCGCCGCCACCACTAACAGCAGCGCCCACGCCGTCCAGTAAAGCTTGAACCAGAGCCACGGCCTGAGCGACGCGCCGAAGCCGCGCATGTCCGAATAGCTCCAGCCGGGATCAGATGCATAGACGAGCAGCTTGTGCTCGATCCCGAGCCTCGAGGCGAAGGCGATGACGCCATAGGCAATGAGCGAAACGAGATAGCCGACCTGTTTCTGATTCACCACCGCGTGCACGGCGAAAACGAGCACGGCGAAGAGGAGGTAGTCGATGAGTTGAATCCCAAACAGGATTCGCAGATACACCACGAGCTCAAAATCGAAATAGCCCATGCGCGTCTGACTGAGCACGCCAGCCGCCGTCAGGATTGCCATCCACACGACGAGCGCGAGACTGAGTCCGAGGAGTTTGCCCAGGAAGAAAGCCGAGTCCGGCACCGGGGTCGTATCGGCGATCTCGCTCAGGCCCGCGTCGCGCTCCCGCCAGACCAACTCCCCGGCGTAGAAGATGATGAGCAACGGGATCAGGACCCACGGGAAGTGCGGGTTGTCGGCAACGGGAGCGGTCAGCCATTTGAGGACGAACGCTGTGCGGGGGAGCAGAGAAACGCCCCTGAGCGGCATGAGCATCGGCATCAGGAGCGCAACGAGGATCGGCACTGCCAACAGAACCAGACCGGCCGCACTCTTCGCGATCGTCCGGAACGAAGTCCCTGCGATGGCGAACGTCTGTCGCGCGTGCGTGGCGAAGCCGAAGGTCCGGCTATCGCGCATACCGAAAGCGACGGTGTGTGAAAGCGAGCACGCAGAGGCCGATGCCGATCCACACGATCCGGTTGGCCACCATCGAGCCCTGCAGTGCGACGAGAAGCGTGTTCTTCTCCATCGGAGTCAATGTCTTCGACAGGACGCCGATGACAGTGACGTAGCCGATCGGATCCAGCAGCTTTCCGATCGTCGGCATCTGCAGAAGGTTGATCACTGCCCCCGCCCCGATCGAGACCGCGACCACGAGCAGGACACTGCCGAGGAAGCTCACGGCGGCGCGGCGGTTGAGTACCGCCAGCGAGAACTGGATCGCGGTCACGGCGAAGGCGGTCGGCAACGCCATGACGATGTAGGTAGTGAGATACGCCGCCGGCTGGAACGGACCAAGAATTTCGGGCTCGACGCCAGGCAGGAGCTGCGCGAGCAGGATGCCCGCCGGCACCGCGAGCAGGATCAGCGCATTGAGGGCGAGTGCGGCCAGAAATCGCCCGCCCAGGTATTCGGCCTTGCTGACGGGAGTGGTGTAGATCAGGGGATCCATCCGCGTTCGCACGTCGCGCGCCGCCGCGCTGCCGGCCACCCCGGTGCCGATCAGAACCCACAGCAGGTTGCAGATCACAGTCGTGAGTGCAATGGCGTACGGCGAATTGGCGAGGGCGCCGCCGTTTCTTGCGTCGTCGATGGAGTTCTTCATCACCAGGTACGCGACGACGAAAAGGACCGCGAAGTAGAGCCAGGTCCGGATCTGGTGCGCCTGGTACACGAGCTCAAAACGAAAAATCTCCCGGAGCTTCATGACCGCGTCCGACCCGACATGGTGCTGAAGTAGACATCTTCGAGATCCGGCTCGACGGACTCGAAGTCGGGACCGGGCGACGAATCGCCGTAGACGTGTGCGACCGTGCGCCCCGCGAGAAGCTTCGTCGAAATCACCGCGTGCTCTTGCTGCAGCGTAGGGAGAGCGTCGGTCGCAATCACGCGGCGCCAGATTCGTCCCTGGAGATTCTTGACGGCACGCAGCGGCTCGGCTTCGAGCAGAATCTCCCCTTTGTCGATGATGGCCATGCGCGTGCACAGCTCGCTCACGTCCTCGACGATGTGCGTGGAGAGGAGGACGACGCTGTTCTCTCCGAGCTCGCTCAGTAGGTTGAGAAAGCGGACGCGTTCGGCCGGGTCGAGTCCCGCCGTCGGCTCATCCACGATCATCAGCGTCGGATTGCCGAGCAGCGCCACGGCGACGCCAAAACGCTGCCGCATGCCGCCGGAGTAGCCGCCAAGCTTCTGCCTGCGCACATCCCACAGGTTCGTCTTCCGGAGGAGCGTCTCGACGGCCTCGTTCCGCGCGCGGCGCCCGGTGATGCCCTTGAGTACCGCGAAGTGGTCGAGCAGCTTCTCCGCACTCACCTTCGGGTAGACGCCGAACTCCTGCGGCAGGTAGCCGAGCGTCTTGCGTACTTCGTCCTTCCGCGCCAGTACGTCGAGCTCACCGAGCGTCGCGCTGCCGCTGTCGGCCTCCTGCAGCGTGGCCAGGATGCGCATCAGCGTGGACTTGCCCGCGCCGTTGGGACCGAGCAGGCCGTACATTCCGGCCGGAATGGTGAGCGTCACGTCCTTCAGCGCCTGCACGCCGTTGGGGTACGTCTTCGAGACGCCGCGAATCAGCAGTTCCATGTCGCTTCCATCGGCGGATGATTACTTTGTATCACAAAGTAATTTGCTGACGCCAATTTCGGCGGCCGTGAGGCGGCTGGGGAGCCCCAGCCGCCGGCTGCGAATGCTGATGACTATTTGACGGTGATGCGACCTTCGCTGATCGGGTCGAGGTCGTACGTGGCGACCGGGAAGCTGCGGCAGTTGACCTGGCGCGTGCGCGAAATCATGTAGCCCACATCGTCTTTCCGCTCCGCGTCCGTGGCCCACCACGACATCGACCAACCGGCGTCGTCCCTCACCTCCGCGTCGGTCGGGAACCAGCTGATGTCCTTCTGCCAGTACGAACCGAAGGTGAAACGATCCGTCGGATCCTTCTCGTTGAGGTCGTTGTCCTCGACGGTGAGCATCGCTACACGCCCGATCATCGACCGCACGTTCGAATCGCTGACGGTGCCGCCCAAAGTCACGCGCGTACCGACGGTGCTCATGCAGTCCACGGTGACTTTCATGGTGAAGTCCTTGACCAGAACCGTCTGCTTGGGATCTTCCTGATCAAGCTCGCCGTCCGAGACGAGCGTCGGACCGCCCATCGTAAAGGTGCCCTGCGCCGAGCGTTCGTCGCCCGATGCGTCGAAGTTGAAGGTTTGCAAACCTTCCGTTCCTTTGAAACTGAAACTGCCTTGTGCTGAGGTTTGTGCGACGAGTGGAAAGGCAAGCGAAAGCACAAGGATAGAGAGAGAGGCCACACGCTTCATTCGATTTCTCCTGATTGAATAGAGGTTTGAGGAACATAAGTTCCAGGATTCGTGACTTCTGTGAGCCCAGTCACGGGTTCCGGCAGACCTCGTACCTGGACATCGAACTGCTGTGATCGCCGTCTCCCGCCCTCGGACCGAAAACTTGCATACACTGCGAAACCATAGGGGGAGTACACGAACATGACGCCAAAGAACACGATTTGCCTCTGGTTCGACAAAGACGCACTCGATGCGGCGCAGTTCTACGCCGCAACCTTTCCTGATAGCAAAGTGACCGGTGTTCACAAGGCGCCGGCTGACTACCCGGGCGGCAAGAAGGACGATGTGTTGACGGTGGAGTTCACCGTTTTCGGCATCCCCTGTCTAGGTCTCAACGGCGGCCCGACGTTCAAACACAGCGAGGCCTTTTCGTTTCAGATCGCGACGGATGATCAGGAAGAGACGGACCGCTACTGGAACGCGATCGTCAACAACGGCGGGCAGGAAAGCCAGTGCGGCTGGTGCAAGGACCGCTGGGGCCTGTCGTGGCAGATCACTCCGCGCGCATTGACGGACGGGCTCGCGGCCGGCGGCGATGAGGCAAAGCGTGTCTTCGAAGCGATGATGCCGATGCAGAAAATCGACGTCGCCACGATCGCGGCAGCGCGGCGCGGCTGACTGCAGCTCTCTATCCGGCCTGGCGATCGAGGTAGGCCTTGATTTTGGACCAATACTGGTCGCGCCAGGCCTGTTCGGTCTCAGGGATCAGATCCTTCGGAACGCCGCGATGCGTGAGCACAAGCTCCGTCCCGCCATCAGGCGTCGGCGTCAGCGTGACCGCGGCCATCGAAAAGACGCCCTCGGGGAAGCGGCGGTGGCGCCAGGCCTGAACGATGCGCCGCCCCGGCACGAGGTCGACGTTGACTCCGGTGACATCACTCTCACCGAGGGTGAACGTCCCGCCAATTTTCCTGCTGATGTTCGCTGGCCTGCCGGTTACCGCGGCGTGTTTACGCGAGTCGGCCAGCAGATCGTAGACAGTCGCCGGATCGGCCTTGATCTTCACGCGTTGCTTGATGGTCTTGCACATGAGGCTTGGCCAACAAGTGTACAGCGCCGTGTGCTCGGTGGCTGAGAGGAGGCGCTGCTATCATGCCGACTATGCCGCCGCGGATCGTGGCCATCATCGCCGCCTTCAACGAGGAGCGCTTCATCGGCGGTTGTCTGGAACACCTTTTCGCCAACAACGTCGAGACGTATCTGTGCGACAACGAATCCACCGACCGGACGGTGGAGATCGCGGCGAGCTATCTGGGACGCGGACTGCGCGGGATCGAGACGTTGCCGCGCGATGGGACCTACCGCTGGCGGCAGATCCTCGCTCGCAAAGAACAACTCGCCGCGGAGCTCACGGCCGATTGGTTCCTCCACCTGGATGCTGACGAGATCCCGCACTCACCGCGTCCGGATCAGAAGCTGGCGGAGGCGTTCGCGGAAGCCGAGGAGGCCGGATACAACGCGGTCGAGTTCCGCGAGTTGACGTTCGTCGCCACTCGCGAAGCGCCGGATCACGATCATCCCGAATTCCGGCGCAGCATGCGCTGGTACTACCCGTTTGCACCGAGGGCTTTGCACCTCGTCCGTGCCTGGAAGCGCCAGCCCAGCGTGGACCTCGTCTCCACGGGAGGGCATCAGGCGAGTTTCCGCGGTCGACGGATTTCGCCGCAGCCGCTCTTTCTCCGTCACTACCTCATCCTCAGCCGCGAGCACATGCTCCGCAAGTACGTGCGCCGGCGCTACGACCCGGGCGAGGTTCGGAAGGGGTGGCACGGCTGGCGCGCCCGGCTCAACCCAGACGAGATCCGCCTTCCATCGCAGGCCGAACTGCGCTTTACGGCTGACGACGCCGATCTCGACACGTCTTCGCCTCGACGCCGGCACTGCGTCGAATGGTGATCGATCGCGAAACAGTACCGGGCGTTGGGGACACGAGCCCGCTCGTCCTCTGCATCGTCGATCGTCCCGGTTGGGCCCATGACCGCAAGACGCAAGCGCTCGCCGCCGCGTTAGCCGGGAAGTACCGGCTGGTCACGCGCTACCAATCGGAGGTGAGCGCGGCCGACATCCGCGCCGCCGATCTCGTGCTCGTCTACTACTGGCTGCAGATCGACCGGTTATCGTGGCGCCTCAAGCGTCTCGTCAAAGGCGTGCGTGACCGGCTCATGATCGGCGTCTGCAGCGAGATTGAGCTCCAGCGCACGTGGCGCAAGCCAGGGCTGGCGATGCTCTCGACGTTGCCTCGGGCGGTATTCGCCAACAACCGGAAACTCGCAAACGAACTCGAGACAGCGTTGGCGCGCGATGTGTTCTACACGCCGAACGGCGTCGACACCAGCTTCTTCCGGCCGGCTGCCGTGCAGCCGCCTGCCGCGCCGATGCGCGTTGGCTGGGCGGGCAGCTTGAAAAACCAGACATCCAGCCACCGCGGCGTCCACGAGTTCATCCTCCCCGCCGTCGCCGCGGTCGAGGGCGCCGAGGTCTGCCTTGCGGCCCGCGAGGATCGCTGGCGCGGTGCCGAGGAAATGCGCGAGTTTTACCAGTCGCTGCACGTCTACGTCTGCGCCAGCCGCAGCGAGGGCACGCCCAACCCATGCATCGAGGCGGCGGCCTGCGGGCTGGCCGTGCTGACCACTCCGGTGGGCAACATGCCGGAGTTGATTCGCGACGGCGAAAACGGTCTGTTCGTGAGTCGCGACGTCGACGACATCGCCGGCAAATTACAACGACTGCGCGACGATCCCGAGCTCCGCAGGCAGATGGGGGCGGCCGCACGCGCGGCGGTGGAGGCGTGGGACTGGCGCTACCAGGCGCCTCGCTACGCGGAAATGTTCGAGGCCGTGCTCACAGGACGTTGCTGACTTACGCCTCGTACTCGGCCTCGCGCGACAGCTGCGCGTAAAGCCTTGCGATCTCCGGATCCAGCCTGGCGGTGTCCACGCGCTGATGACGCATGCGCGGCGACACAACGCTCACGGCCTCGTCGAGTACCGTGGGCGAAACGTGAATCCCGGCAAACGCGAGGATGCGCTCCAGCTCCGCGCGTGGCTTTGTCAGCGCCGCTTCGTAATGCGTCACGAGACGATCCTCGGGGCCGGTCTCATCGAGAATTCTCGTGTTGTAGACCCGCCAGAGCTCGATGCCGACTTCGTGGATCAGCTCACGGCGCTTCCGGGCCGATATGAATGTGCGCGTCGCGCCCCACAACCGCTGGTGAAGCCGCGATGCGTGTTCGCGCAGACGGATCGGCGAACCGGGACGCGTCACCGACCAATAGAGCGGCCACCTGCGGCGAATCAGCGTGCTCGCGACGAGCGATGACGCCGTCTCAGCTGGATGCCGGACGCAAACGAGCACCTTCATCGACGGCAGCAGAGTTTTCCAGAACGGAAGCGTGAGCGCATTGCGCGGATCCTTCCAGCCCCACGGCTCTTCGTTGTCGAATTGCGCGAGGATCGATTTCGCTTCCGCGGTGATCTTCGGCGTCGGACGGAGCGTCGCCGGCGGCGCGTACCACGTGCCGCCATTCGCCGCGAGCAATCGCTCGTTAAGCCGGACAAATCTCAGGTTTTCCCAAAAGCCGTCGGGGTTGTTGACGCTCGCGGGCATCAGTTGCGCCGGCGGTCCGAGATTGAGACCGCAGCGGTGCAGCAACTGCGTGATCAGCGAGGTCCCCGACCGCGGCATGCCGGCGACGCAGATCACGATCCAACGCGCTCGCGCAATTTTCTCCACGTGTGCGGCCACAGGATCGCGTACACGAATGCGTCGGATGTGGCGATCGCGTGCCGAAGAGTGACGGATGCATAGGAGTCGCCGCGCCGTGCGGCTTCGAAGGTCTCCGCCATCAGGCGAAGGCAGAGGAAACCTTTCACGCGCCGGGCCGTGCGGCGGAACGCGCGCGGATTCGCCATCGCGCGCGGCAGTTCCGCGCAACGCGCCAGCACGCGGAGGTCGGCAGACAGGAGACCGTCGGCCAATCGGGACGATCCCTGCTTCGACCAAAGCGTCGGACGACGGTAGATCGACACCGGCTCGGGCAGGACCGCGATCGGATACCGCTCCGCGATTCGCAGCCAGAGGTCCCAATCATCAGCAGGCGTGGCTTCGTGAAACAGACCGCCGACTGATTCGATGGCGCTGCGGCGTACGACGACCGAGCACGTCGGGATGAAGTTGCCGCCGATCAACTTCCAGAAGACGTCGCCGCTCGGACATACCTGCGGAAACGGACGGCGACCGTCGATCGTGAGGCCCTGCGTCGCGCCGTGCACCTGGCCGTACACCAAAGCCGCCTCCGGGGCCGCTTCGAGGATCGCGAGTTGTCGGTCGATGGAGCCCGGCAGCCTGGCGTCGTCATCGTCGAGGAAAGAAATGTACGTGCCTGAGCTCGCCGCAATGCCTGCGGCGCGCGCAGCGCCGACACCGCGAGGTTTCTCGAGACGGACATGGACGACGTCTCGGAACGATGTGCAGACGGCACTCGTCTCGTCCGTCGAGCCGTCGTCGACCACCACGATCTCGACCTCCGCTCCGGCTCGCCGTGCACTCTCGACGGCGCGCGGAAGCAGCTCGGGCCGCTCGTGTGTCGGGATAATGATGCTGGTCAGAGCCATCCGGAGCGCCATTGGAAAAGTTGTAGAGGCTACCCGCAGGTGTGCCGGCGGTCGTGAGCCGGATGATGATACTGGTTAGTGCCATCCCGAGGGTCGCCTGAGGCCCGTGCAGGCTACCACGCACCTGCAAAGCGTTCTTCCCGCAGGATGTCGTCGGCAGTCGTGGCCATGCCGAGCTTTCCGTCGCGCCTCCACAACGTGATCAGCGCCACGATCTCGTCATCGCGCACGGCACGCCGCAGGTATGGCTCGAGCGACGCTGCGGATCGCTTCATCGATGAATCGCTCGCGGTTGAAGACGGGCATGAGAACGGTGACCTTCGGAATCAAGACTGCGGCTCCCCTTCCGCCACCTCGCTCTGCTCGCGCCACATCCGCTCGTACACGCCGCCGCGCTCCAGGAGATCCGCATGCGTACCGGTTTGGACGATCTGACCGCGATCGAGAACGTGTATGCGGTTCGCGCCGGCGACGGTGCCGAGGCGATGGGCGATCAGCAATGTGATGCGTGCCTCTCCCACAGCAAGCTGGCGGATGGTGTCGCTTACCGCGCGCTCGGTGAGCGAGTCGAGGTTGCTCGTGGCCTCGTCGAAGATGAGCACCTCGGGATTCCGCAATAGAGCGCGCGCGATTGCGATGCGCTGTCGCTCCCCTCCGGAGAGTTTCAATCCTCCTTCGCCGATGCGCGTGTCGAGACCCTGTCCGCCACGATCGAGGATCGGCGTCGCCGCCGCATGCTCGATCGCCGCGAGACACTCCGCATCGCTCGCATCGGGCGCGCCGACGTGCAGGTTCTCGCGAATCGTGCCGGCGAAGAGATGCGTGTCGTGCGTGACCAGTCCGATGCGGCGGCGGAGATCGTCGCGATCGACGAGCGCGCCGTCGACACCGTTGAACGTGATCGTCCCCGCGGAAGGCGGATACAGTCCGACGAGCAGCTTCACGATGGTTGACTTTCCAGACCCCGACGGTCCCACGAATGCGACGGTGTCGCCGGGGTGCAGTTCGAAGCTGATGTCGCGCAACGCCGCGGAACCGGTGGGATAGGTGAGCATCACGCCGTCAAAGCGGATGCTCTGCAGTGTCTCGATCCGCACGGCCGAGGCGCTCGCCGTCTCCGTCGGAATGTTCATCACCTCGTCGAGCTGACCGAACGTCGCGCGCGCCTCCTGGTAGCGTACGACCATCAACCCCAGGTCCGTCAGCGGTGTAAACGCGTTCGTCACGAGATAGAGGAACATCGTCAGGAACTCGCCCACGGTGATCTCACGTTGATAGACGAGCCATAGCATCGTCAGCATCACGATCGCGCGCGCCGCACTCAGCGCTGCCCCCGCGATGAACGTGAAGACGCGCACGAGCCCCAGCTTCCTCTCCTCCAGCTGCAGGATTTGCTCGTTGAGCAGGTCAAGGCGCCCGAGCTCCTGCTCTTCGATGCCGAGGCTCTTTACCAGCTCGACATTGCGCATCGTCTCGGTCGTCGTCCCGGCTTCCGACACGAGCTGGGCGGAGATGCGCAGTTGATGGCGATGGATCGGTCGCGACACGAGCAACATGAAGATCGCCAGACCTGCGATCACCGCGATCTGCACGATCCCAAGAAGCGGGTGGACGTAAAATGCGTACGCGGCGATCGCGGTCATCGCCAGTCCGCCGAGGTAGAGACGCACCGCGGAGGTGATCGACTGCTCCGCGTCGAACCGCGCGCGCTGCATCGTGTGCAGCAGCTCGCCCGAGCGGCGGTCCTCGTAGATCCGGAACGGCAGTAACAGCGAGTGCCTGAGGCTTGAAGCGTAGAGCTGCGATCCCACGCGGCGGGCGATGAGGTTGATCCGGTACTCCTGCATCGTGCGCGCGAGCCGCGCGACCAGCATGATCGCCACCGATGCCACGACCAGCCAGAGCACGCCTCGGATGAATGTTTCACGCGGCAGTTGGTTGATCCGCAAGACGTACCGATCAACGATCAGCCGCAGGATGTGCGGGTCGACGAGAAGCAGCAGCTGTTGGACCGTCGCCAGCGCAAACGCCCCCGCGAGCGCACGCCAATGCCGAAGCGAGTGCCGGAGGAGAAGCTTCATCGCTGGTTGAAACGAATCCTGAGCATGGGCGGCGGATTATCACACCGCTCTACGAGCCCGGGCCGCGTTCATGGCCACAGTCGCGTCGTGACGTTGAACCGCCGCATACGATGCGGTCACCGCCACGTCTGACGTCGTGATTGGTTCGAGAGGAAGTGCGGCCGGGCAGCATCACGGGCGGAGTATCGAACCGCTGTTCGCCACTTTACTCAGGGTAGTAACCGGCCGTTGCGTCTCGTCTGAATCGTGTGCGCACAATCCCAAAACGTTTCTGGATCGCGACGATCGCGAAGAACATGCGATTAAGAAGGCGCGTGGCCAGGCTCGAGTCCCAGCGTCCGCACAGCACCGTGACAATCGCACGGAACATCCGTTGCGGAGGATTCGGCTCGAAGAACAGATCGCGAAACTGAGGCGTGTAGAAGCCGACGACGAAACGACGGTAGGTTCGATAGCGCTTGCGCGAGCGGTCGCAGTATTTCTTGAAGCGCTTTGCCCGAAAGTCGTTCGCCTTCGCCGCGCCATCGAGTTCCTCTGCAGCTTCGATTCCCGACTCCATCGCAATCGACACGCCGGTCGAGAAAACAGGATCGAGAAATGATCCCGCATCGCCGGCGAGTATCCACCGGTCGCCCGCGTAAGTTGAGGCCTGATAGGAAAAGTCTTTTTCCACCCGGATCGGCCACTCTCGTTTCGCGTCACGCATCAGCTCCGCAACCACTGGCGTATCGGCAATTGCCTGCTGAAAACGCTCTTCGTTCGTTGCGGCAGGAAGTTGCTGAAAGAGATTCTTCGGCAGCACCACGCCGACGCTGGTCAACTCTTTCGAGACCGGAATCAGCCAGAACCACCCCGAGTCGGCGCGCGCCACGAGACGAATGTCGTCGGGACGATTCCCGGCAAGGCGCGGCACTCCGCTGTAGTGAGCAAAGATGGCGATGTTCGCGAGGCGAGGCTCGTCGGTCCGAAGCGCAAACTTTCTCGCGATAAGGCCATTGCGTCCCGTCGCATCCACGACGGCCTTGACCCGAACACGTCCCGCCACTCCGTTCGCATCATTGAAGTCGATCGTGGCGGAATCGGAGTCAAACTCGCACGCGGTCACGTGGTGCGCCTCGCGCACATCGACGCCTACCTCCTTCGCGCGATCCATGAGCATGTTGTCGAACTCCGCGCGCGGCACCTGAAACGTTTGCGGCGTCTGCACTTCGGTGACGGTCGAGAAATCGACCCCCCGTCCACTCACACCGTCATGGGTGAACAGCCGCGCGCCCCACTTCTCGGGATACGCCGCCGAGGCGGCGCGAGCAGTGAGACCAAGCGCTGCGAGGTGGTCATTCGCTGTGGAGAGAAGCGATTCGCCGATGTGAAAGCGTGGGAACGTTTCGCGTTCGAAGACGACGACGCGATGTCCCCTCTGCGCGAGAGAGATCGCCGCCGAAGATCCAGCCGGTCCACAACCGGCGACAGCAAAATCAAAATCGTGGTGCTGCATCAGACGTACTCCACAAGGGCTCGCAGGGTAGCAGCTCACTAGCGAGCTACGGAAATGCTCTCTGATAGCCGAGAGTCGACGTGCGTACGGCCCTGAACCTGGAATGACCTAGCATGATCGTTCACAGTGTCGAAGAACGAGCATCCTCGACTTGACAATCCTCGGTTCAAGGCGAATCCGTATCCGGTTTACGCGCGATTGCGGACCGAAGCTCCGATCTATCGCACCAACGTCGCCTTCTGGCTCCCAGCAATCTGGATCGTTACGCGCTATGACGACGTCGTGACGATTCTCAAGGACCCGAGGTTTTCCAAGGACTACATCCGAGCGTATCCCTGGATCCCTCCTTCGATGCGGGCGATGTTCCGCCATCTCCTGTCCATCGACCCTCCCGATCACACCAGGTTGCGGTCGTTGGTGCAGAAAGCGTTCACGCCACGTCTGATCGAAGGGCTCCGCGCGCGCATCCACGGCATCTGCGATGACCTTCTCGACCGCTGCGCTGCCAGCAGTGACCCGATCGAGCTTATCGAGGCCTACGCATTGCCTGTCCCACTGACGATCATCTCGGACCTGCTGGGTGTTCCGCTCAAGGATCGCCGTCGATTTGGGCCATGGACGAAGAAGGTGGCTGCGGCCAGCGCCTCGGCCTCGCTTGGCGATTTCCTGCGCGCCTTTCCCTCACTTACGAAACTGTCCCGCTATATTCGCGGACTGGTCACCCTGCGTCGCGCTTTGCCCCAAGACGATTTGATGACCGCGCTGGTTCGTGCCGAAGAGTCGGGAGACCGGCTTACGGAGGACGAGATCGTGAGTATGGTCATCCTTCTGCTGCTGGCCGGACATGAGACGACCGTCCATCTGACCGCCAGCGGAGCGCTGACCCTCATGCAACATCCCGAGCAGAAGATGCGGATGCAGGAGACTCCGGAACTTCGCGCATCTGCGATCGACGAGATCCTGCGATATGCCAGCCCCGTGGAGTTTGCAACGCCGCGAATCACCCTCGAGGACGTCACGATCGGAGCGGTCACGATTCCGCGCGGTGCGCTTGTCGGCGTGAGTCTGGGATCGGCAAACCACGATGAGTCACAGTTCCCCGATCCCGAAACATTCGACGTCGCTCGCGAACCCAACAGACACGTTGCCTTCGGAATGGGATCGCACTTCTGCCTCGGCGCGGCGCTGGCCCGACTGGAAGGGGAGATCGCCCTCACGACTTTGTTCCGCCGCTTTCCAGGCTTGCATCTGGCCGTGCCATCGGATTCGCTTCGCTGGCGCAAGAGCCTTGCGCTTCGCGGCCTCGAAGAATTGCCGGTGAAAATCGGCACTCAGTCCTTGTAAGCAACACCCCGTCGACCGTGGTTCGGAGTACTGGCGGAGTATCGAACCGCCGTGCTTGCAAATGTAGCTTGATCAGAAGAATTGGTGGCCGAGGCTGGGCCAACCAACGCACCGGCCCGTGGCCGGCGCTGGCTGGGAGACAGGGAGTCGAACCCCGATTGAGCGGTTCAGAGCCGCTTGTCCTACCATTGAACGATCTCCCAGGATTGCGGCAGGGCGTGGATGCTACACGGCGCGAAACGCATCGGTCA